>Ga0172372_10008133_pt1 | contig 13946 bp, 13 predicted proteins | sample LakKiv5m_2_FD_114544 | JGI IMG/M metagenome (GOLD analysis project Ga0172372, IMG submission 114544) | Freshwater microbial communities from Kabuno Bay, South-Kivu, Congo - kab_092012_9.5m | ecosystem: Environmental > Aquatic > Freshwater > Lake | place: Democratic Republic of the Congo...
ACGCGTGTCCGGAAGTTCCAAGGGGAATCTGGCTTTTTGCATTTTTACAGATGCAGTGGAATATCAAAAACCAATAAAATCACAGCTAAAAATCCTTCACGGCGTTGGGGCAGAGCCCCCAAGAACGCCCAAGATGAAGAGAATCGCTTTGCATCGCACCCCCCTAGTCGAGGTTTCGTTCAGAAGACTAGCTGTTTTGTAAATCGAATTCCGACGATCAATATAACAGCTATTGGAGCCTAGAGGCTTCCCGCATTCATCTATGTGATGTCATTTTGGGTCGCCAAGCGAGAACGCGAAAAACTACTCAGTGTGGGTGCTGCGAGGTGTCCACACTCTTGATGATGCCAAAAGACGTTGCGGAGAAAGTGCGATGGGAAAGTAATTTGTCTATGTTTTGTCGCCAGAGCTTTTTTTGCTTGGTTTCTTTTCGCTTGAGCTTGAGGAGGTGCTCTCGGTGGACTTGCTAGATGTTTTCTCCGACGACGATTTTTCGCTGGAAGATTTAGCCGAATCGGAACTACTCGAGGAGCCATCAGCGGCGGCTGATTTTTTATAGGAGTCGCTTCGGTAGTCGGTCTGATAGAACCCTGAGCCTTTGAATACGACCGCTGCACCGGTTCCTATGAGCCGCCTTAGTTTAAGCTTTTTGCACTGTGGGCATTTCTTTTCAGGATCTGCCGAGATGCTCTGGAAAAGCTCAAATCGATGGCCGCAGGCATCGCATTCGTAATCGTAGGTAGGCATTTTAGATCGTTCCTTGAAAATGACTTCGTGATGGTTTCCCGGCTTCTTATCGAGTTATTTCTTTATTGCTGAGCACCGGTCGAGACCACGACCATGCTCGGGCGCACAACACGATCATGAAGCATGAATCCAACACTATGTTCGACCATGACCGTTCCGGCCGCGTGGTTTGCACTGGGCTGTTGAGAAATGGCTTGGTGGACGTTTGGGTCGAAGGGCATACCGACGCCCGGGATTTGTTTGCAATGGTGTTTGCTTAAAACATTGACAAACTGCTGCTGCACGAGTTTGACTCCAGCGACGAGTCCTTCGGTTCCTGGGTTTGGAACTGATGAATCGAGGGCTCTGTTGAGGTTATCTAGGACTTCGAGCAAGTCGGTCACCAGTGGCATTGCGGAGAACTTGAGTTGTTGATCAAGGTCTCTGAGCATACGACGGCGAAAGTTCTCCAATTCAGCTTGCGCCTTGAGTTCGCGATCTCGCAACTCGACGACTTGTTGTTCAAGTTGCTGGACGAGCAATTCTGGTGAGTCCTCTGAAGGTTCAGCATCCGAAAACTCAGTGTCGGCGAACATATCGTTGAAGGCTTGATCGTTGGTCGCAGAGTCTTGCAGGTTTTGGTCTAGGTCTTTATCGTTTTCTTTGTCGGTGCTCATTTTATTAACTCTTGAATCAAGTGTTTCCTTGGCCTTGGAAATAGGCCATGATTCGATCCATAAAGGTCTTACGTTCGGGCGAAATGTTTTTCTCTTCGAGCTCGGCTAGTTCTCGCAGGAGTTCTTGCTGTCTCTTGTTGAGTTTTTTTGGGACTTCGATGAACGTTTGGACGAGCAGATCTCCTTTTGCACCTGAATGTGGATCTGGCATCCCCTGCCCTCTGAGTCGGAAAACCGTACCGCTTTGCGTCCCGGCTGGAACATCTAGATCTTTACGGCCATCGAGTGTCGGGATCTCCACTTTAGCTCCAAGAGCAGCTTGGCTAAAGGAGATTGGGAACTGGAAGATCAAGTCCTGTCCGTCACGTTTGAAGAGCGGGTGAGGTTTTACGTGGATGAAGCAGTAGGCGTCACCGCGTGGGCCACCGTCGGGGCTGGGCTGTCCTTCGCCTTGGAGCCTAACTCTCATTTCATCGTCTACCCCAGCAGGGATCTTCACCTCTAGTTTCACTTCATGAGGGCGAAGACCGTTCCCGTCGCAGCTGCCGCATGGGTTGCTGATCGTTTTTCCACTTCCACGGCAGATCGGACACGTGGTTTGGACGCGGAGGACTCCGGTTGCTTGCACAACCTGTCCTCTTCCTTGGCATTTGCGGCAAGTCTCTGGCTGAGCGCCTTCGGCTGCCCCCGATCCTTTGCATTTTTCGCAAGACGCGTATCGGGTTAATGATACGGTCTTTGTTACACCTTTGGCGGCCTCTTCTAGATCAAGGGTTACATCGCACCGCAGATCGGCGCCTTTACGGACTCTTGAGCGAGACCGCCCACCTCCGAAGAAATCTTCGAAAATCGAACCTCCGAACATATCTCCGAACGCTTCGAAGATATCTCCGACACCGCCGAAACCTGGTCCACCTGCAGCCGACCCGGCATGTCCGAATTGATCGTATCTGGCTCTTTTATCGGCGTCCGATAGAACTTCGTAGGCTTCTGCGGCTTCTTTGAATTTATTGATCGCGTCGGTATTCCCTTGATTCGAGTCAGGGTGGTACTTCAGCGCCAGCTTCCGATAGGCTTTGGCGATATCGTCTTGGGAAGCTGTTTTACTAACCCCGAGGACTTCGTAGTAATCTCTTTTTGACTGCGATGACACGGTTAAGTTTCAGCTAGGGGTGAAGTATCGGCTATTCAGACAGATTTTGCTCGGAAGGAATCAGAAAAAAAGGCCACTCGGCTAGCGAATGACCCCAACTAGGCGGGGCACCCATTGACGAGCGACCCGCACTTTTCTAACTAGGAAACTAGGAGCCTTGCGCGACTTAACGCACGGATCCTTCGATCTTTCGCTTCTTCTTATCGTCCTTGTCCAAATTGGTGACCAAGGCTTCGGTAGTAAGAAGCAAACCGGAGATACTCGCTGCGTTAGCCAGAGCGGTTCGAACCACTTTGACAGGATCGATGATCCCTGCAGCAAGCATATCGACATAAGCGCCTTTGTTCGCGTCGTAGCCCATGCTCAAGGGCTTCTGGCGAACTTCATCTGCCACCACGCTACCGTCGATACCCGCGTTGTCAGCGATCTGACGTAGAGGAGCTTCGAGGGCACGCAGGATGATGTCGGCTCCGGTCTTTTCGTCACCAGAGAGACTGCTTACGATCTTTGAAACCGCATCGGTGCAACGAAGCAGGGCGACGCCACCACCAGGTAGAATCCCTTCTTCGACTGCAGCGCGAGTCGCATGCAAAGCATCCTCGACACGAGCTTTCTTTTGCTTCATATCGGCTTCGGTCTCTGCACCGACGCTGATTACAGCAACGCCGCCAGCAAGCTTGGCGAGCCTCTCTTGGAACTTTTCCTTGTCGTACTCGCTGTCTGTTTGTTCGACCTGAGCGCGGATTTGAGCCACACGTTGATCGATAGACTTTCGATCTCCACCACCTTCGACGATCGTTGTGTTGTTTTTGTCAACCACGACCTTCTTGGCACGCCCGAGATGTTCAAGCGAAACTTTTTCGAGCTGAATACCGAGATCTTCACTGATGAAAGTACCGCCGGTCAAGACTGCGATATCGCCAAGCATCGCCTTGCGACGATCACCAAAGCCGGGAGCTTTCACAGCACAGACGTTGATAGTGCCTCGCAGTTTGTTGACCACCAGCAATGTCAACGCTTCGGCATCGACATCCTCAGCGATGATAAGTAGAGGCTGGCCGGAGGTGCTGACTTTCTCGAGCAGTGGAACTAAGTCCCGAATATTGCTGATCTTTTTGTCGTACATAAAGACCAAAGCGTTCTCAAGCGTGCAGCTCATGTCCGCTGGGGTGTTGATGAAATAGGGAGAAACGTATCCCTTGTCAAACTGCATCCCATCGACGTATTCAACGGTTGTATCGGCCGTCTTTCCTTCTTCGACAGTGATCACTCCATCTTTGCCAACCCTTTCGAGGGATTGGGCAAGCAGAGAGCCGATCGACATGTCGTTGTTGGCGGAGATAGCTCCGACGTTGGCGACTTCATCACGGCTGCTGACAGGCTTAGCCATGGAGTGAAGTTTTTCGACGGCAGCTTCAACGGCTTTGTCGATTCCTCGCCGAATCGCTGAAGGGTTGCTACCGGCAGCGATGTTTCGGAGCCCTTCCTTGAAAATGGATCGGGCCAAAACGGTTGCTGTCGTCGTTCCATCCCCTGCCAAGTCGCTCGTTTTCTGGGCGACTTCAACAACGAGTTTGGCACCCATGTTTTCGAATCGGTCTTCCAATTCGATTTCCTTGGCAACAGTCACACCGTCTTTGGTCACTGTTGGGCCGCCGAAACTTTTGTCGATAATCACGTTGCGTCCGGTTGGACCCATGGTGACGGCGACCGCATTTGCCAATTTTTCAACTCCCGCAAGCATTCTCGCACGAGCTTGATCGTCAAACATTAATTGCTTAGCCACGCTTCGCAGTTCCTTATTTTGAAGTTAGTTTTCTATTGATCTGGGCAACTACGCGAGCTTTGCCAAGACATCGCTTTCGCGAAGGATCTTGTATTCGACACCATCAACTTCGATCTCGCTGCCGCCGTACTTGCCGAAAATGACTTCGTCACCAACGGCAACACTTAAAGTTGCTCGTACGCCATTGTCGAGCAGTTTGCCTGGGCCAACAGCGACAACTTTTCCACGTTGTGGCTTCTCCTTGGCGCTGTCTGGGAGCACGATACCGCCAGCAGTGGTTTGCTCGGCTTCCACAGGTTGAACGACGACACGATCATCGAGAGGACGGATACTAACTTTGGCCATTGCATTCACCTTTTTGAATTGAATTTATGTTGATTGAAGTAATGTTTCAGTTTGATTTCTGCGGTTGAGATTAGCCTCGCAACCGCAGAAGCATATCAGGCGGGGGAGGGACCGACCCGCTGGGTTCGCCTAGCAGCTACATCATGCCGCCCATACCACCCATGCCGCCCATACCACCCATGCCGCCCATACCCCCCATGCCGCCCATGCCACCCATGCCATCATGATCGTGATGGTGGCCTCCCCCTGCAGGTTCTTCTTCTTTGGGGATTTCGGTCACGAGCGACTCGGTGGTCAGCAGCAACGAAGCGACACTGGCTGCGTTGCTTAACGCGGTCTTCACGACCTTCGCCGGATCGATGATTCCAGCTTTGATCATGTCGACGTATTTGTCGGAATTTGCATCGTAGCCTTCGTTTTTGTCCTTGAGTTGACGAACGCGGTTTACGACGACCGCACCGTCAAGGCCGGCGTTATTGGCGATGGAGCGAAGTGGATAATCCAGAACATTGCGAACGATTCGCACGCCTAGGGCCGCATCCCCTTCGAGTTTAAGCTTATCCAAAGCGGCTTCGCAGCGCAGCAGTGCGACGCCTCCGCCTGGGACGATTCCTTCTGCCAAAGCTGCTTGGGTCGCGGCTTTCGCATCATCGATCAGCGCCTTGCGTTCTTTCATTTCAGTCTCGGTTGCAGCTCCGACGTTGATCTGAGCAACCCCACCGGCGAGTTTCGCCAAGCGTTCTTGAAGTTTTTCGCGATCGTAGTCGCTGTCGGTGTTCTCGATTTCGCGACGGATTTGAACAACGCGGCCTTCGATCTTTTCCTTCTTACCAGCACCGCCGATGATTACGGTCTCTTCGCTGGTGATTCGAATTCGTTTAGCACGACCTAGATCGCTAAGCTTGACTGCTTCTAAGTCGATGCCAAGATCTTTGAAAATCGCATTGGCGTTGGTCAACGTCGCGATATCTCCAAGGATAGCTTTTCGTCGATCGCCGTAGCCTGGAGCTTTCACTGCTGCGACGTTGAGGATGCCTCGCATCTTGTTGACTACCAGTGTTGCAAGCGCGTCGCCTTCGATGTCTTCGGCGATCACTAGCAGAGGCTTTTTGGATTTGCTGATCGCTTCAAGGATGGGAATCAGCTTCTTGTTGTTGCTGATTTTGTCTTCGTGGATCAGGATGTAGCAATCTTCGAGTTCAACCGTTACTTCGTCTTGGTTGGTGACGAACTGAGGTGACAGGAATCCGCGATCAAACTGCATCCCCTCGACGACTTCGACGGTGGTCTCACTACCGCGTCCTTCTTCGACGGCGATAACACCATCTTTGCCGACCTTAATGAAGGCTTCGGCAAGCACGTCACCGATAGCCGGGTCGTTGTTACCAGCGATGGTGGCTACCTGCTTGATTTCTTTTTTGCTCTTACCATCGATGGGAGTCGCCATTTTGCCGATCTGCTCGTGGACAACTTCCACCGCTTTGGCGATACCGCGCGACAAGGACATAGGATCCGCCCCGGCAGCGATCATCTTGAGGCCTTCTCGGAAGATGGCTTCGGCAAGCACGGTTGCGGTGGTCGTTCCGTCACCAGCTACGTCGTTGGTCTTGCTGGCAGCTTCCTTGACAAGCTGAGCACCTAGGTTTTCGTACGGATCATCGAGTTCGATTTCTTCAGCGACGGTAACGCCGTCCTTGGTGATCCTTGGGGAACCCCACCCTTTATCCAAAACCGCGTTCCGCCCGCGGGGACCTAGCGTCGAGCGAACCGCTCTGGCTAGTTTCGAAACACCCGCCAACAGAGGCTGGCGTGCTTCGTCGTCAAATACCATTTGTTTTGCCACGTTGAACTCCTTGAATGATGAAATTCGGCCCGATTTGGCAGTCGAACTGAGTGTCCGACCCTTTCAGCAATCTGCGTGCCAAGAGGCCGTTTGAGTGCGGGCGGATTTTCCTAAGGCTTTGCTTGATAAGTACTTACGGATAAGCAGTTTTGGGGGTTTTGCAAGAAGTCTGCCAAAATGAGCAAACACCCTCGCAAGAGTCCTACTTCGTAAACCCGGCTGTATTAGAGTTCGGATTGGAAGCTGTATTGGATGGTTTCGACGAGCCAAAGCGCGATGGCTAGAAGTCCTGCAGAAATTGCTAGGACCCAGACGATTTGGACCCAGCCAGTCGGATCGGCGGCGACCATTCCGTTTTGCACCAATTCGTTGGACTGAAACAGTCTATCACCATCCAATCCGACCCATCGAAACAGGATTGACCGAAGTCGATAAGCGATTGTCAGTTGGTTGATGACTGCTGGTAGCCATGCCAATACGCCTTCGACAACCAAGGCGTAGAGGAATGAAATCACCATAACTCGTTTTTGGAAGAGAACTCCGATCAGAGCAAACAGGGCACCGTAGGCCAAAGAAGCGAGGATGCAAAGTAGGCTAATGGTACCCCATGTTTGCAGGGGTTGGTTCAAGGGGAGGAAAGGGACGGAGATCGAGGTGACCACGACGCCTGCACAAGAGGTCCAAAGGACGGCTACGAAGTACCTGCCCAGGAGCAGTGCACGGCGACCTTGATATCGGACCAAGCTGTAGATCCAAGATTGGCCTTCAATTTCCGTATGGACGATAGGTGATGCCAGCACGAGCATTGCGAGCATGGTTAATATCTGGGGCACCAGAGCATACAGCAGCATGGAAAAAACAAGGTTGGTCTGCTGATCGTTTTTAAGTTGCTCAGGAACCTGGTAAGCGACTGAGATAAGAAGTGCAGTTGGGATCAGGATCATCATCAAGAACATTGCGATCCTGGCGGGCTTGAAGCTGCGTGCTAATTCGTATTCGATCACACCAGGAACCGCCTTAAGGAGTCTGATAAGTGATCCGCCAAGGGGATTATTGGGGTTTGTTGTTCCCGATAGCTCGCTGATATTTGTGGGGGTTGTTTTTAAGCTCACGAGTGGGCTCCTGTATTGCGATAGGCGCGTTCTCCGCGGTGACGTGAGATTAAGAGTTTGAATAGCGTGCTGATATCGCCATCGCTCCCGGAGATTCTTTCGATCGAGACGGTGCCCGAGCTGGCCCAATTTGCTAGAGCATCATAAAGTTGCATCGGGCTATCCACCGTCAGTACCAATCGGTTTGCTTGTTTGTCTCGGTGCAAAGCTCGAATCCAGGGCTTTTCCGCGAGCAAAGATGCCAAACGGTCGGTGGTTTCGGACTGAATGATGATGTCTTGGGGCAGGTCAGCTAGTAGTCGTCTCAGTTCACCGGTAGTACCACTGGCCAGGAGCCGTCCACCAAAGATCAGCAGGAACGAATCGGTGATCCTCTCGACTTCATGCAAGACATGGCTTGCAAGCAGCAGGCTTTTGCCTGATTTGGCCCAATCGATGAGCAAGTCTCCCATTTGATGTCGGCCGATAGGGTCAAGGCCGTTGAATGGTTCGTCTAGGATTAGCAGTTCAGGTTCATGCGCGATGGCTTGGGCTAGCTTGCAGCGTTGTCGCATCCCGAGCGAGTAGGTATGGATGCATTGATTTCGTGCATCGGCAAGTCCGACTTGTTCGAGGACTTCATCGGCTCGCTGGTTTGCGAGTCTTTTGCTCCATCCGCACATGCGTATCAGGAGCACCAGCCACTGCTTGGATGTCACGCCATGGACCAGCAGTTCGGTTGCAGGGCAAACGCCGATACGTTGCTGAAACGTGCTCGATCTTCGTGGGTTTTCTCCCAGCACGCTTAGGCTCCCGAGGGTCGGACGAAGCGATCCGGTAATTAGTCCAATGAGAGTGGATTTGCCAGCGCCATTGGGTCCTATTAAGGCATAAGCACCTTTGGGAAGGGAGAGTTGCAGGTCGTTGACTCCGACGACGGTTCCGTACATCAGAGAGAGGCTCTGGAAATCAAAAAGGTTTTCCATGAATTGATTGCAGGATCCTTTCCACTTAGACTTTGAGAACTCTCGAGACTCGCCAGTAGGCATATCCGTAACCTGCGATGGAAACCAGAGTTACTAGAACCCAAGGAGTCCAGGTCCAAGGGTCTTTGATCGCCAGGCCGAAGATTTGTTGCTGAAGGTATCCGAGAGTTTCGTAGGGCGAGAAGAGTTTATAATTGCTCCACTGGTTCATTGCATCGAATCTATCGGTGTCGCTTTGCGAATAAAAACCTTGGCTGGTTTGGCTGACTGCCCACAGAGAGTAGTAGGTCACCGCACCGATGACCCACAAAGCAAACCAAGCAAAGCCTGCATAACGGCTTTCTTGAGTCATGGCCGAGAAAGCCAGGGCTACGGCAGTTGTAGGGATGGTCAAAACCAACGAGGCCAGCAGGATTCGTAAAGGGATATCCCAAGTCTGAGCGATTGCCGTCGGGTCGTTCGATAGTAGAAGTCCGACCCCGAAGATCAAAAGAGCGGGCAACGCGGTGACTAAAAAGAGCAAAAAATAAAGGACGGCGGCTTTGCCAAGAATGTATTCCCAAGGCGTCAGTGGCCGAGATAGATACAGCAAATACCCACGGCTTCTCAGATCGTAGCTGATGAGTCTTGGGGCCACCAATCCGACAATGACGATGATGCCGAGGGCTTGTGGGTACCGGGCCAGATAAAAAAGGATGTACGACCACGCGAAATGGCGATAGGACTGCGGATCCTGGGCGGCTTGTGAGAGGTCCACTCCGGCTCGTTTGGCAACACTCCTTGACTGTGGATTTCGGTTCATGGCACGGATGATTTCGCGAGGGCCTGCGCGATCGATGGCTTGTTCAAAAGTGGCGACGAACAAGCCGGCGACTAGCGCCGGGATCGACATGAACAGCATTCCCCGTTTGAGCCAAGTTCCTTTCCATACCAAGTGGATACCCGTAGCAGCCAGCACCAGGGCACGTGTCCAGCGAGGGGTTCGTTGCCCATTCCATGGACGATAACCAATATCTAGCAGTGGCACTTATTTGCTCCTGACGGCTTCTAAAAACGCTTGTTCGAGTGAGTTCTTTGCCTGTTCGATTCGCAACACGGTAACCTGCTGCTGGACACTGGTTTTCCAAATATGGTCGAGAGTGTTTTTCTCATCGCCGATGACGACCAGCTCCGAGTCGGACTTGCAATGGCACCCGATGCCTTGAGCTCCAAGTGCGTCACAAAGTTTTTGCGAGCCTGACACCAGGCTAACTTGAAGGCCTTCTTGACTGGGGCGTTGCAAGTTCTCTAAGGAATCGAAGACGCGGATGCGGCCTGCGGCCATGATCACAACGTAATCACAGGTGTGCACGACATCGTGCAAGATGTGAGTCGATAGCAGAATCGATTTACCTTTTTCGTTAGCCAGTGCGTAGATTCGATCCAAAAATTGCTCGCGCTGCGCAGGATCCAACCCCGTAGTCGGTTCGTCGAGGATGATCCATTTGGGATCATGTACCAAGGCTTGTGCGAATTTCAGTTTCTGTCGCATTCCGGTCGAATACGTTTCGACGTTTCGGTAGCGTTCTTGCCCCAAATCGCAGTAATCGGCTACTTCGTGAGAGCGTCGGAGGGCTTCTTTTTTCTGCAAGCCAGAAAGCCGGGCCATCATCTGGATGGACTCGATCCCTTGTAGGCCTTGGATGTAGCAATCATCTTCGGGCAGATAGCCGACAAGATCGCGGACGATCCGGACTTGGTTTGGCCAGTCGAGCCCGAGTACTTTTCCTTTTCCTGAGTCGATCGAGACCAGTCCCAAGATCGACTTAATCAGGGTGCTTTTGCCGCAACCATTGGGTCCAAGCAATCCCACGACACCTTCGGGGATCGCTAAAGAGACATCGTTGAGGACCTGTTTCCCGGAATAACTTTTGCGAACCGATTCAAGCTGAAAAACCATATTGCCTGATGATCGATCAAAACTCATGTTTGGAGGATTTTCGCAAAAAACAGATGCGGGTCCAGGACGTTTTGTTGAAAATCAAAGTTAGCGATTAGCCTTTGAGTTTGGTCAATGCAGCGCGAGCCGTCGCGACGCACTTGCGAATGTCCTCGATCGGATCCTTGGGATTCTCCTCGTATTCCAAAGACAGAGCTCCATCGGCTGGGAATTTGGCTTGGACCAATGCATCAAAGACCGCAGCGCAGTCCAGGTGTCCTTGGCCAAGGATTACCCCTCTGGTGCTTTCCTTCATCTCGGCAAAGTCCTTCAAGTGAACGCCATAGAGTCGGCCCGAGAGAGCGCGAATCACTTCGACTGGTTTTTCACCAGAGCGGATGAAGTGTCCCAGATCAGCGCACGCTCCGATTCGAGCATCGCGACCCTCGATCGCTTTGAGGACATCGAGCACTTTGTTGAATCGGTCCGAAGGTCCATGGTTATGGATCGCGATTCGGATGTCGAACTCCTTGACCAAGTCATTCAGACTGTCCATCGAATCGGGTGTGGGGGCCGCCGAGATGTTTTTGATACCCGCCTTTTTAGCAAATTCAAAAACTTTACGGTTGGCGGCAGCGTCTTTGGTGAAACCGTTGACTCCGTGAGCGGAGGTTCGCAGGCCAAGTCCTTTAACCTTTTGGACCATCTTGGAAATCTCATCGTCGGAGGCTGTTAGCGGAAACATTCCGCTAAAGAATTCGACTTCTTCAAACCCTAGGTTTTTCGTGTGATCCAAAGCGACATCGACCGGAAAACCTCGCAGGGAGTAGATCTGGATTCCGAGTTTCAGGCCGGCGGCTTTGGCTTCTTGGGCCAGCAAGCTCGAGACGGGGATTAATGAAAATGCACTCAAGCTCGCTGCGACCGAGAGTCCTTGTAGAAACCCTCGACGCTGCATCGAGGGTGGCTCTGAAGTCACTACGGGGCCAAGGACAGGTGTTTTTGCGTTCGAATTCATGGTTTTCTTGTAATCCTTCGATGAACAATCGATGTTGGAAAGGAAATCGGGTTTGCTTGCTCAGCCTGCTAAAGTACACTGCTTACCCACAAAATCGTACTCGATTTCTGAATCAATTGTTCCAAGTATTGTTACTTTTTTAGCACACCAGCGTACCGTTATGGCCAGTAAAGACTTTGACATCGATCAGCTGGCTGCTTACTTGCACATCACCCCCGACCAAGTCGCCAAGATGGCTGTCCGTGGCAAGCTGCCTGCTCGACGTGTCAATGGTCAGTGGCGATTCTCTGAATCTGAGATCCACCATTGGCTTGAAGAACAGATCGGGATCGTCCAAGCGGACGAGTTGGAGAGGTTCGAACGAATTCTCGAAAAGAACCTGGATACTTCCATCGATGATCGAACGATGCTCTCGGAATTCATGAGTATCGATGCGATCTCCATTCCTCTGGATGCTCGAACGAAAAACTCAGTGGTTCGAGAGATGTGCAATTTGGCGGCTAAAACGGGCCTTCTCTGGGATGCTGCACAGATGGCCGAAGCTGTTGCGGCACGCGAAGCTTTGCATCCAACGGCCCTTGAAAACGGCGTCGCCCTGCTCCACCCCAGACGTCCGCAAGTTTCCATTCTATCGGATTCGCTGGTCACCTTGGGCATCACCTCCCAGCCGTTTCCATTCGGAAATACATCCGGCCATCAAACCGACATCTTCTTTTTGATTTGCTCGACGGATGACCAAATTCACCTAAGGATTCTAGCTCGTCTGGCTCGGCTAGTTACTGATGAAGTCTTGTTGACAATGTTGCGATCTGCGCAAAGCCCGGTCGAAGCGATGGAACTGATCCGGGCCGCAGAGATAGAGTTGATCGAGTCAGGTCGCAAATGAACCAGCCAAATGCTCTGGCTCATGGCAGCGGGTTGACGATTGGCTGGTTCGGCTCAGTCAATCAACACTGGATGCCACTGCTGGATCATTTTCTAACGGTTGAAATCCTAGATCATTCCAGTGCTAGCCAGTGGCTACACGAACCCTCGAACGATCGATTGCTGATGCTGGGGCTTGATGACCGCAACGACAACCGATTGGACTGGCTTTTGGAATTGGAGTCCTCAATTTCTAAAAAGCTCCTCTCAAAGTCGACTGGTAGTAAACGAACCGCTACCAAACGCAATGATTCAAAAAAGGTGGCTCAAGGGAACAAGAGTAAGGGTATCGACACGTTCGAGTCGATGGCTTGTGTGTTAGGTGAAGATTGGGCGGGGCATCGAAGAACGTTTCCGTTGCCCGACACCCTGCAGGCATTTTACTGGCATCAGTGGTACGATCGGGTAATCCCTTGGGTCTACTGGCACGGAGCCAGCTTGCAAACCCCACTAAGGAATGCAACTGAGCTTTCGCAGGAGTCCTCACTGGGTGAGCGAATACGACGGATCCAGTCAGACACCAATCGCTTTATGGGTTGGAGGTCCAGCGACCAAGTCGAGTCGATACTTCGATCGCGGATCGCTTGGGTTATAGCCGACCAATCCAGTCATCTCCAGCAATGGCAGGGTTTGCTGGAGAGCTATGGGGTTCGATCGGTGGGAACCCGATTGGACCAAGGAGCCTGTGCGCTCGATGCGGATTTGATTCTGGTCGATTTTTGCGACCGCTCTGGTTGGAAAGCACATCCTAACGGCATGGCAAAAAAGGAAATCGCTAAAGATGAAATTTTCGCCAAGCAACGCTTGTTTCTGAGAAATCTTCGTCAAGAGCAACCCAAGGCGTTCATGGTTTGGGTGGCTCCTATATCCACGATGAGCGATTGGGATCGGTATCGGACTCTAGGAATCGATGCGATTGTGCAGCGACCTTTCAGCTTGCAAGGAATTCTGTGCAGTTGGGCCTGTTGGTTACAAACTCAGCGCCCTGAAATTAGACCGCTTATGGTCGCTGATGACCGCTAATGGGTACAGTTGACCGCTTATGGTCGCTGATGACCGCTAATGGGTACAATTGACCGCTTATGGGCGCTGATGACCGCTAATGGGTACAATTGACCGCTTATGGGCGCTGATGACCGCTAATGGGTACAGTTGACCGCTTATGGTCGCTGATGACCGCTAATGGGATTAGCGGTTGGGAGTTGGGTTTGGTTTTGGGCTGTTTTATAAGCGTTGATAAGTGACGATTAGCGGTCCGGTTTTTTTAGACCGCCCATGGGAGCTGATGACCGCGAATGGGAGTGGCGGTTGGGAGTTGGGTTTGGTTTTGGGCTGTTTTATAAGCGTTAATAAGTGACGATTAGCGGTCCGTTTTCTTTAGACCGCCCATGGGCGCTGATGTCCGCGAATGGGAGTGGCGGTTGGGAGTTGGGTTTGGGTTTGGGCTGTTTTATAAGCGTCGATAAGTGACGATTAGCG
>Ga0172372_10008135_pt1 | contig 13934 bp, 13 predicted proteins | sample LakKiv5m_2_FD_114544 | JGI IMG/M metagenome (GOLD analysis project Ga0172372, IMG submission 114544) | Freshwater microbial communities from Kabuno Bay, South-Kivu, Congo - kab_092012_9.5m | ecosystem: Environmental > Aquatic > Freshwater > Lake | place: Democratic Republic of the Congo...
AAAGGGAAGCTTGGAACATTGGAATGGCGGGAGGGAAATATGGAAAGTTCAAGGAGAATTTTCAGTGATGCACTTGAGGAGTCTAGCTTGCGTGGATTCGATGATTTAAGGGCCCGTTTCATGAGCAATCTTGGCGTTTTAATGGGGCATTTTGGCATGTTGCATGATCAGGAAGTGTTGTACCTCGAATCGATCGAGATAAGGAAGCGCTTGGGTGACCTGGAGGGTTTGAGTTCCTCGCTCGGAAATTTGGGTGGTGCGTACAAGCGCCAGGGAAAATTCGATGAGGCCGAGAGCATTCAAATGGCGGCTCTTCAGTTAAGAAGACGCCTTGGCCATAAGCGTGGAATCAGTCTTTCCTTGCTGAATTTGGGCGAGGTTTACGAGGGGCAGGGAAGAATCGAAGAGGCAGAAAGAAGTTATTTAAATGCACTCGAGATTGATTTGCAACTTGGAGATAAAAAGAGCATCGGCGGCGCGCTCAATAACTTGGGGGTGGTCCTGCTATTGCAGGGAAAGCAACCGGAGGCACTGGAGCGGTTTAAGGAGGCAATCGCACTCCAACGCGAACTCAAGGAGAAGGGGACCTTGCTTGCAACGGTTCATCGAGCTTTTACGCTTTTCGAAGGGCCAGAGAGGGAGGCGCTACTCGCGGAGATGCTGACGATGGAAACGACGGATTTTACAGTCAGAGAATACACTTGGTTGCTGAGTATGGAGTTGATGAATGCGTGTTTGAACAAAACCGAAATCGAGGCGCATAGGGTATTGGAAATGTGCAACCGCATTCAGTCCCAGACGGAACAGCTGGCACTGACAGATTTGGATGATTTGCCCGTAGAGACTTTCTACGTCGCGAGCCGTTGGTTGAATGAGCTGCAGGACACTGGAGGTGCGGGAAGAGTGGCAAAACAAGCTCTGGTATGGATTGGCAATCAGCCTGCGATCAGGAAAACAGAGTTGCGGCACTGGGCTGATCAATGTCCCGCAGAATAGAGTCTTTTTCATCATAACGATTCCTGAACAGATGGAGCTTTTGAGAAAAAAAAAAAATGGCTGCCTTTTGAGCAGCCTCGCGAATGAAACTGGTGCGCTTAAGCGCCGAAGATGTCCATGCCCGCGTCGAGCAATTTCCCGATGAAGTCTTTGTTCATGCGCAATCGTGGCGAGGCATAGCGAAACGCACTTTTGTCTTGCTTCAAAGCAGCTAATACGACTTCTTCGTCATCGCGCAACTCTGCGGATGCAAAATCCAACGCATAAGCGGTGGAATTGACCGCAGTAATCACAACGTCTTTTTTGCTTCGGAGCGCGGCCGACGCGTATTGAAGCGCGTCGCCGCTTTTGAACACCGCTTGAAGTACGATGTCTTCATCTGCCCGCATGACTGGATCTGCATATTGGAGCAGGCTTCCCCATCCTTCAATGGCGATTTGAACAAACTCCCGGTGGCCGCGAATGGCCTCACTGGTGTACTGAAAGTTACCCGTGTTGTTTTCGTCGAAAGCCAGTTTAAAAATATCAATGTTGTGGCGTAAACGCTCTGAAGCATGCTCGAAAACACCCTTTTCTTCTGAGAGAATGGATTTCACAAAATCTTCGTCATCTCGCAGTGAAAATGTTGCGTACTGAAAAGAATAAGAAGATTGCTTCACGGCCATTTCAACAAATGTCCGCGTGCTCCGAATGCGGTAGGACAAGTATTCCAATGCGCTTCCAGACTCCTGCAAAATCAGCGTAGCGAGGTCATCCCGGTCACGAAAGCTGGGCGCGGCATACCGTATTGCGCCCTTGTCATTCGCGATGGCAGCCCTGACAACCTCATCATCTGCTTGCAGCGCAGGTGCTGCAAATTCGAGCTCATCCCCCTTGATTTTACGGTTTCAAGTACCAATTCGCGGTTTGCCCGAATATGTTCGGACGCGTACTCGAGGACAGAAGAGTAACCTTCTTCGTTGGTTCCTGCGATTTTTGCGATTGTCTCATCGTGGCGCAGTTCTTCGGAGGCAAATCGGAAGGCAGAACGACTTTGTCGAACAGCTGCCGTGACAATTGAAACGTCGTTGCGGAGGCGCTCGCTCGCATACTCCAGAGCGGTGCCACGTGATGCGACCGCCGCTTGAACTACTTCGGGGTCATCGCGCAACAATTCATGTGCAAAGCTCAACGCATCGCCATTCTGTGTCACGGCGGATAAGATGACTTCACGTTTTTTCCTGACGGGGAAGTCGGCGTATTCCAACGCGCCTCCTCGATTCTGAACTGCCGCGTGAACAATCTCCTCATCGCCACGTAACGTCAAATCCACATATTGAAGCGCTGAGCCATTTTCTTTACAAAACTCTAGAGCGAAATTGCGGTCTTTAAAGAACGCTGCAGGAGCATTTTCAGGCCAGTAGTAGTCGTTTTCCTGCAGCCAGTTGCGTTGCTCGAGTGTGAGTTTGCTTTTCTTGGTTTGTCGAAGTTGTTTTTGTGTTGAGGCTTCGATTTTACGGTATTTGAAGGCCGATCGTGTGCGCAACGGCAGGCTTCGGTAGCAAGCAGGTTGTGTCGTTCGGGCGTGCGGTTTTGTCGGGTGAATTGCCTCTTCCCTGCACTGAATTATGCGTTCAAGGGGTTCACGCCCAGCCGCTGTGGCATTCTAAAACAGGGCAGTTGTGCGCTCTCTCCAGGACTTGATGGAATGCAGAGCATGTGACCGGCACTTAAGGTTCCCCCCTGAAAAGCAAGAACCGAAGAAGCGCTCGCCTCCCCGGTTCTCAAACTCAAACTCAAACTCAATCTCCTCCCGGAGATTGATGATCAAGGCGTCAGATCGAAGGAGGTGAAGGTGTTTGCGTTGAAGTTGACGACGCCGGACCACCACATGTAGCCGTCCTCGTCCCAAACTTCGTAGGTGGAGGCGCGGGTCGGGACGGAGCCGAGGTCCTTGGTGACGGTGATGGAGCCGTTTTGGCCGCAGTCGGGCGCGCCGTTCCAGTAGACGGCCGCAGCGGTCGAGCCGACGAGTTGGTCGTCGACGTAGAATTGGAGGCTCTTGCCGGCGTAGTCGATGACCAGTTGGCTGGCGGCTGCGCCGTACCAAAAGACGACCTCGCCCTCGTAGGTGCAGCTTCCGTCGTCCGTGTCGGCGTCGCTGGAATAATTCACCGCATCCGGATTTGTGCAGCCTTCTTGCTTGCAACCGGACAAGGCCACCACGGCGCCAGCGAGCGCCCAAACGGTCAGATTCTGAAGTGTTTTCATGAAAAAAGTGGGTTGAACGCGGCAAGTATAGGCCGGTCCAACCCACGAAAATGTTAAATCAAAAGCAACCCGGTGTTTTTAACATTCGTGTGACCCTATGTGTCACACAATCCGGGATCGCAGGTGCTTACTCCGCCGCGGTTGCAGCCGGAGCGTCGCCGGTGGCGGCCGCAGGGGCCGCGTCCGGTGCGTCGGTTGCATCGATGACGATCACCGGTGCGGTTGCGTCCGTGGCCGTCGCGTCGGCAGCGGTGGCTTCCGTCGCGGCCGGGTCGGCTGCGGGCGCTGCTTCGTGGCCGTGGCCTCCGAGGATGGGGGCGATGACGAGGCCGACGAGGCAGGTCAGCTTGATGAGGATGTTCATCGAGGGGCCGCTGGTGTCCTTGAAGGGGTCGCCCACCGTGTCGCCGGTGACCGCCGCTTTGTGGGCGTCAGAGCCTTTGAACGTCATTTTGCCGTCGATTTCGACCCCGGCTTCGAAGGACTTCTTCGCGTTGTCCCAGGCGCCTCCGGCGTTGTTTTGGAAAATGGCCCAAAGCACGCCGCTGACCGTCACGCCGGCCATGTAACCGCCCAGGGTCTCCGCGGCCCACGCGTGGTCCGCGCCGAGCAGGATCGGGAGCAGGCCGATGACGAGCGGGAAGACGATGGTCATGGCCCCCGGCAGCATCATTTCCCGCAGGGCGGCCTTCGTCGAGATGTCCACGCACTTGCCGTACTCCGGCTTGCCGGTGCCTTCCATGATGCCCGGGATTTCCTTGAATTGGCGGCGGACCTCCTTCACCATGTCCATGGCGGCCTTGCCCACCGAGTTCATGGCAAGGGCCGAGAACACGACCGGGATCATGCCGCCGATGAACAGGGCTGCGAGGACGTTCGCCTTGAAGATGTTGATGCCGTCGATGCCCGTGAACTCCACGTAAGCGGCAAAGAGGGCGAGGGCGGTCAAAGCCGCCGAAGCGATGGCGAAGCCCTTGCCGATGGCGGCGGTCGTGTTGCCCACCGAGTCGAGGATGTCCGTGCGTTCGCGCACTTCGTCCGGGAGTTCGCTCATCTCCGCGATGCCGCCGGCGTTGTCGGCGATGGGGCCGAAGGCGTCGATGGCGAGCTGCATGGCCGTGGTGGCCATCATGGAACAGGCGGCGATGGCCACACCGTAGAAGCCGGCGAATTCGTAGGCGATGTAGATGGCGCTGGCAAACAGGAGGATGGGGCCGAAGGTGGAGATCATCCCCGTGGCGAGGCCGGCGATGATGTTCGTGGCGGCGCCGGTGGCGGATTTTTGGACAATGTCAAGCACCGGCTTCTTGCCCAAACCCGTGTAATGCTCCGTGAAGTAGGAGATGATTCCACCCACGAGGAGGCCGACGACCACCGCGTAGAAGACGTTCATCGAGCTGAAGGTCCGCGGGGCTTCCCCGAAGAACTCCATCGTGAGCTCGGCCGGCAGCATGGTGTCGATGAGGAAGTAGCACGCCACCGCCGTGAGGCCGATGGAAATCCAGTTGCCGCGGTTGAGGGCGGCTTGCACCGAGGCTTCTTTCGCGCCTTCGCTGACGCGGACGAAGAAGGAGCCGAGGATGCTGAAGACGATGCCGAGGGCCGAGATGATCAGCGGCAACAGGATGGGGCTCATGCCGCCGTAGTTGTCCGTGATGGAGCCGCCCATGTCGTTGATGACGTAGTTGCCCAGCACCATGGCCGCGAGGACCGTGGCGACGTATGAGCCGAAGAGGTCCGCGCCCATGCCGGCCACGTCGCCCACGTTGTCGCCCACGTTGTCTGCGATGGTGGCGGGGTTCCGCGGATCGTCTTCTGGGATGCCGGCTTCGACCTTGCCCACAAGGTCAGCGCCCACGTCGGCCGCCTTCGTGTAGATGCCGCCGCCGACTCGTGCGAACAGGGCGATGGACTCGGCGCCCAGCGAGAAGCCGGCGAGCGATTCGAGGATGACCGTCATGCGGTCCACCCCGGGCCAACCGCCCGATCCGAGCAGGTAGATGAACAGGACGCTCAAGCCGAAGACCGCGAGGCCCGCGACACCGAGGCCCATGACCATGCCGCCGCTGAAGCTCACTTTCAGGGCTTGGGCGAGGGACGAACGGGCGGCTTGGGTGGTGCGGACGTTCGCTTGGGTCGCGATGCGCATGCCGATGTTGCCGGCCAAGGCGCTGAAGACCGCGCCGATGACAAAGGCGACGACGATGAACGGCTCGGTGGTGGGAACGATGGAGGCGACCAGGCCGAGGAGGGCGCCGGCGATGACCACGAAGATGGCCAGGATGCGGTACTCCGCTTTCAGGAATGCCAAGGCGCCTTCTTGGATGTGGGTGGCGATGGTGGCCATTTTCGCCTCACCGGCGGGTTGACGGCGCACCCAAGCGGCCTGGACGGCCATGTAAATCAGGCCAAGAACAGCAAGGCCGGGGACGAGGTACAGCAGCGTTTCCATAGGATTCAGGTTCGGATTCAAGAGGGCAACCGGAGGGCGGTTGCGGCAAGGAGGTTAGGCGACGTAGGCGACGTCTTTGACGGCCCGGACGATGTCCCCGACTTGCGGCAGGGCCGCGTCGATGAGGGACGTCGCGAAGGCGAAGGGGGTGTCGCTTTGGCACAGCCGGCGCACCGGCGCATCGAGGTAATCGAAGGCGTGGCGCTGCACGCGGTACGAGATTTCCGTTGCAATCGAAGCCACCGGGAAGCTCTCTTCGACGATGATCAGGCGGTTCGTCTTCTTGACGCTTTCGACGATGGTGTCGAGGTCGAGCGGGCGGATGGTGACCAAATCAATGACCTCCACGTCAATGCCTTCCGCCGCGAGCGCGTCGGCCGCCGCGTGGACCGTCTTCAGGATTTTGCCAAACGACACGATGGTGCAATCCGTGCCGGCCCGGCGGATGTTCGCCTTGCCGATGGGCACCAGGTATTCGCCGTCGGGGATGAGGCCCTTGTCGCCGTACATCTTCTCCGACTCCATCACCAGCACGGGGTCGTTGTCGCGGATGGCGGACTTCAGGAGGCCCTTCGCTTCGTAGGGGGTGAAGGGCGTGACCACCTTCAGGCCGGGGATCGAGGCGTACATCGATTCGAAGCTCTGGCTGTGGGTGGCGGCGAGCTGGCCGGCTTGGCCGTTTGGGCCGCGGAACACGATGGGCACGTTGTACTGTCCACCGCTCATTTGGAGCATTTTCGCGGCGTGGTTGATGATTTGGTCCGCCGCAAGGATGGCGAAATTCCACGTCATAAACTCCACGATGGGACGCAACCCGTTCATCGCCGCGCCCACCCCGATGGCGCTGAATCCCAGCTCGGCGATGGGGGTATCGATCACGCGGCGCGGCCCAAACTCGTCGAGCAAGCCCTTCGACGCCTTGTAAGCTCCGTTGTATTCAGCGACTTCTTCGCCCATCAAGAAGACGGACTCGTCGCGGAGCATCTCTTCGCGCATCGCCTCAGCGACGGCTTCCCGGTATTGCACTTCGCGCATGGGTGCTTTTTGATTTGGCCGCGAAGGTAATTCAAGCGGGGGAAGGTGGCGTAATTTCGCGGCATGAACATCCTCGTGTGCATTAGCCAGGCGCCCGACACGACGAGCCGCATCGCCTTCAAAGACGGCGACACGCGGTTCGACGAGGCCGGGGTGACCTTCATCGTGAACCCGTACGACGAATGGTATGCGCTCGTGCGCGGCCTGGAGCTCAAGGAACAGCTGGGCGGAACGGTGACCTGCCTGATGGTGGGGACGGCGGCGGTGGAACCCAGCATCCGCAAGGCGCTGGCCATCGGCGCAGACGAGGCGGTGCGCATCGACCTCGACCCGACGGACGCGATCCAAACCGCAACCGCCATCGCCGACAGCGCCCGCGGCAAAGGCTACGACCTCGTCCTCTGCGGCAAGGAAACCATCGACCACAACGGCGGGGCAGTGCCCGGGATGCTCGCCGAATTGTTGGACCTGCCCTACGTGCCGCTCGCCACGAAGCTCGACCGCGCAGGCGATGCATGGGTCATCGACCGCGATGCCGCAGGCGGAACCGAGACGGTGGAAGTGACCGGAGCGGTGGTCGTCGGGGCCGCAAAGGGCCTGGCCGAGCAACGCATCCCCAACATGCGCGGCATCATGGCCGCCCGCACAAAAACCCTGGCCGTCGAAACTTCCTCCGCAGCACCGGCCACGGCCGTGCGTGCGTTCGCGCTGCCCCCTGCAAAAGGGGCGGTGAAGTTGGTTCCTGCCGACCGCCCTGAAGAACTCGTCCGGCTGCTCCGCGAAGAGGCAAAAGTCATCTGATTCCGCAGTTCCCCATGGCAATTCTCGCAGCAATTCCGGTGAAAGAAGGCCGCGCCACGAAGGCGGGCCTCGAAGCGGCATCCTACGCCGCATCCCTCGCGGCCGCTTCCGGTGCGGAGGCCGTCGCGGTGGTCAGTGGCGACCTCAGCGGCGACGGCGGGCTCGGGGCGGTGGGCATCGCCCGCGTCCTGCACCACGCCGGCACCGGCGTCGACGGCGGCGCGGTCGCCCGGGCCGTCGAAGCAGCAGCACGTGCCGCAGCCGCCACGGCGGTGGTGGCCCCCCACGACGACTTCGGCCGGGCCGTTGCGCCCCGCGCCGCGGTGCGCCTCGGCGCCGGCTGCATCACCGGCGTGACCGCCCTGCCCGACGGCGGTGCGGTCCGGCGCGGCGTGTTCTCCGGCAAGGCCTCCGCAGCCGTCACGGCTTCCACGCCGGTGGTGGTCTACACGGTGTCCCCGAATGCCTTCGGCGTCCGGCAGACCGGTGGCGGCGCGGCCGCCGTCGAGCCGCTCGCCTGCGACACGGGGGCGGACCGCGTGCGGGTGCGGGGTTTCAAAGCCGCCGGAGCCGGCGGCGGGGTGCCGCTGCCCGAGGCCGAGCGCGTGGTCTCGGCGGGCCGCGGGTTGAAGGGGCCGGAGCATTGGGGCATCGTGGAGGATTTGGCCCGCGCCCTCGGCGCGGCGACCGCATGCTCCCGCCCGGTGAGCGACATCGGCTGGCGTCCCCACCACGAGCACGTGGGCCAAACGGGCATCGCCATCCGCCCCACGCTGTACATCGCGGTGGGCATCAGCGGCGCCATCCAGCACCTGGCCGGCGTGAACCAATCGAAGGTCATCGTCGCCATCAACACCGACCCGGAAGCGCCGTTCTTCAAAGCAGCCGATTACGGCATCGTCGGCGACGCGTTCGACGTGTTGCCGAAGCTGACGGAGGCGGTGAAAGCCCTGCACTGAGCCCGCGATGAAGAAGATCGACATGGAGATTGTGGACATCGCGCTGAGCGGTTCCTCGTCCGGTGCGTACGCCATGGTCCTCGGAGAGGTGGGCGGATCGCGCAAACTTCCCATCGTGATCGGAGGGTCGGAGGCCCAAGCGATTGCCATCGAGATGGAGAAGATGAAGGCGAGCCGGCCGCTGACGCACGACCTCTTCCGCAACGCCTTCGAGGTCTTCGGGCTGACGGTGACGGAGGTGTTGATTTACAACATGGTAGAGGGGATTTTCTATGCCAAATTGATTTGCAGCGACGGGGTGCGCGAGGAGGAGGTGGATGCCCGCCCCAGCGACGGGGTGGCGCTGGCATACCGGTTCAACGCGCCCATCCGCTGCTACGAGTCGGTCCTGGACGCGGCCGGCATCCGGACGGAGGACCTCGACCGCGATGACGAGGACTTTGAAGGGGAGGACGAGGAAGAACCGCGCACCCAAGTAGCGCACGTGGGGAGCGGGGACCGTTCGCTCGAGGAGCTCGAAGAGGAGTTGCAAGACGCCATCGAGCGCGAGGACTATGAGCGGGCGTCGCGGTTGCGCGACGAAATCGAGCGGCGCAAGGGAGGCTGAGGCGCCGGGAGCGGGCCGTACCTTCGGGGCATGGAACATCCGTCCACTGTGCGGGTCGGCATCATCATGGGGTCGGCCAGCGATGCGCCCACCATGAACGAAGCGGCCCTCGTTCTCGAAGAGCTCGGCGTGGGGTACGAAATGACGGTCGTCTCGGCGCACCGCACCCCCGACCGCATGGTCCAGTACGCCCGGGAAGCGGAAGGGCGCGGGCTCGACGTCCTCATCGCCGGGGCGGGTGGTGCGGCCCACCTGCCGGGCATGACGGCCTCGCTGACCGTGCTGCCGGTCATCGGGGTGCCCATCCACAGCCGCAACTCGATCGACGGCTGGGACAGCATCCTCAGCATCCTCCAAATGCCCGCCGGCATCCCCGTCGCGACGGTGGCCCTCGACGGCGCCCGCAACGCCGGCATCCTCGCGGCCTCCATCTGCGCCACCTCCGACCCCCTGCTCCGCAAGCGCCTTGCGGCCTTCAAGGAGGCGCTGCGGGCCGCGGTCGAAGCGCGCATCGGCGAAGTCGAACGCAGCCGCCCGGCCTGATGGCACAGCCCGACTTCCTGACGCTGGACCCGGCCGGCATGCCCGTGCTGGAGCTGCACCCGTTCTTGCTCGGCACCGTGTCGCCGCGGCCCATTGCACTTGCCAGCACCGTGGACGCGGAGGGCCGGCCGAACCTCGCGCCCTTCAGCTACTTCAACGTCTTTTCTGCGGCGCCCCCGGTGTTGGTGTTCAGCCCAGCGCGCCGCGGGCGGGACAACACGACGAAGCACACGCTGGACAACGTGCTCGCGGTGCCCGAAGTCGTCATCCACCTCGTGGATTATGCGATTGTGGGGGCGAGTTCGCTGGCGAGCGGCGACTTTGCGGCCGGGGTGAACGAGTTCGCGAAGGCGGGCCTGACGCCGCTGCCGTCCGAGTGCGTGCGACCGCCGCGGGTGGCGGAATCGCCGGTCGCGTTTGAGTGCCGGGTGGACCGCGTGGAGCCGCTGGGGCCGGGCGCGGGCGCGGGAAATTTGGTCATCTGCGAAGTCGTGCGGATGCACATCCGCCGGGACGTGCTGGGTGCGGACGGGCGGCCGGATCCCGCCCGGCTCGATTTGGTGGGGCGCTGCGGCGGTGAGACGTACGTGCGGGCCGGGGGGGACGCGCTGTTTGTTTGGCCCAAACCGGGCACGACCCCCGGCATGGGCGTCGACGCACTTCCCCAAGACATCCGCACGAGCCGGGTCCTGACCGGCAACCACCTCGCGCTCCTGGCCGGCCTGCCCGCGCCCCCCGACGAGACCGACGTGAACGAGTTCAAGCTCCTCGAACTCGCCGACCTCTTCCTCACCTACGACGGCCGTCCGGCGGAGCTCGAAACGGCGCTCCACCGCGCCGCGGCGGCCCACCTCGACGCCGGCGACCTCGCCAGCGCCTGGAAGTGCCTCCTGGCTTACAACGGCTGATCCGGGGCCTCGAACTCCCGCAGGTACTCGGTGAACCGAAACAACCGGTTCCTGCTGCGGCCCGTGCATTCTTCTAAAATCCCTGCGCTTTCCATCCACGCCACCACGCCGGACGTGGCCTTGAAGGTGGTTCCCGTGGCCAAGCGTGCCGATTCGATGGAGAGCACGGGTGTGCGGTAGAGGTGCCTGAGCAGCAAGGCGGCGGCTTCGCGCTTGCGAGGTGGCGCCTGCGCGACCACGGCCTGCAGGCGGGTTGAAAGTGCGAGCAGTCGCTCAATTCGCGCGATGGACTCGTCCGCACATGCCGCAATTCCTGCCAAAAAATGCCGCAGCCAGCCGAGCAAATCGTGCGCTTCCCTGCCGCGCGTGAGCGCCGCGTAATAGGCCGGCCGATCGGCCTCGAATGCCGTGGACAGGTGCAGGAGCGGCAGGCGGAGCAGACCTTTGTCCACGAGGTAGAGCAGGACCAGCAACCGTCCGACCCGGCCGTTTCCGTCGAGGAAGGGGTGGATGGTTTCGAACTGATAATGTGCAATCCCGATGCGGATGAGGTGGGGAACGTGGAGGCGGTCGTCGTGCAGGAGGTGTTCCAAATCCCCCAGCAGCTCGCCGATCAGTCCGTGGGGCGGAGGGATGAAGACCGCGTCGCGCAAACTTGCACCGCCAATCCAATTCGTGCTCGTGCGAAATGCCCCCGGTTGCAGGTGCGCCCCCCGGGTTCCTTGCAGCAACCGCCCGTGGGCCATCCGGATGAGCCGCGCGCCGAGGGGAAGGTCTTCCAGGGTTTCCAATGCGAGCCACGTGGCGGCAAGGTGATTTGCGGTTTCGCGCCAATCTTCCCGCCGGGCAGGGGCAATTTCCTGTTCCGGCAACACCGCTTCCTCGAGCCGCGTGCGGGTGCCTTCGATGCGGCTGGAGGCCACCGATTCCCGCGTCATGTGCAGGTACAAAAACGACGCTGCATCCGGCACGAACCGCCCGATGGCGTCGAGCGCCCCGATGCGGAGGGTGGCGCGTTCCAGAACTTCCGTCAATGCAGGATCGTCCCACACCCACGCCCGGTGAACGCGGCTAGGCACGAAGTGCCGAAACCCGATTCCGGGTTCGTGGTGCCCCGCGTGAAAGTCCTCGATGCGGCAGGTTTTCATCGGAAAGTACAATAGGGAATTCCGTAATTTTATCTTAAAGATTAAAAGTACAACAACATCCTTTCGGGTGTGGAGCATCTGTTCATAAATGTTCGGCGGGAGTTTGTGCCCGTTGCACGACTTGCTGAAGTACTTTCGAGGTATGGCATTCGAACTGAAAGGCACGGTCAAAAAGGTGTTTGACCAGCAGGATTTTCCGAGTGGGTTCTACAAGCGTGACTTCGTGGTAACCACTGAGGATCAGTATCCCCAGGACATCAAGTTCACCGCGGCGAAGGAGCGGACGGAGCAGCTCATGCGCTTCCGCGAGGGCGACCGCGTGCTGGTGAAGTTCGATTTGCGCGGACGCGAGTACAACGGCAACTTTTACGTCGACCTCAACGCGTGGAGGATCGAGGCGGCGGGCGAAGGCGCATCGGTAGGCGCACCGGCCCAGCAGCCGTCCTATGCTGCGGCGCCGATGCCTGCGGCGCCCGCGGTGGATTTGGCCGGCGGGGGCGACGACGACGACCTGCCGTTCTGAGTACCGGCACCGTGCGCAAGGCGGGGAAATCGGTGCGCTCGGCGCGGCGCCCCCAGCCGGATTACGACGCCTTTCACACCGTCCGACTGCCGAACGGGTTCCGCATCATCTGCATGGAACTCGACCGGCCTGTGGTGCATTGCGGGCTGGTCATCCAAGCCGGAACGCGGGACGAGCGCCCGGGGGAGGCGGGGGCGGCGCACTTCCTCGAACACATGCTGTTCAAAGGCACGGCGCGGCGCAAGGCATTTCACGTGCTCAACCGGCTGGACAGCGTGGGGGGCGAATTCAACGCCTCCACCTCGAAAGAGGACACTTGGATCACGGCCTCTGTGCTCGCGGAACACGTCGAGCGGGCCATCGAATTGCTGGCGGACATCACTTTTCACGCCACGTTCCCGGAACGTGAACTCGCGAAGGAGCGGGATGTGATCCTCGACGAGCTCCACGGCTACCTCGACAGCCCGGCCGATGCCATCTTCGACGAGTACGAGGAGCGGCTGTTCGCGGGGCATCCGCTGGAAGGCAACATTTTAGGTACGGTGGAGAGCGTGAAGGGCATGGACCGGGCGACGCTGCTGCAGTTCGTCGGGCGCCATTACGTGCCGGAGGCCATGGTGCTCAGCGTGGTCGGGGGCATTGCCGCGACGGACGTGGAGCGGTTGAGCCGGAAGTACTTCGGGCCGCTGGCGGCGCGGCCGGCCCAGTTGGAGCGGAAGCGCCCGGAGCCGGGGACGAGGTTTGATGTGCGCGTGAAGAAGGAGGTGCACCAAATCCACCACGTCCTCGGCGGCCTGTGCCCGGGGAGCGACGACGAGGACCGGTTGGCGATTGCGTTGGTGGCGAACTACCTCGGCGGACCGACGATGAACAACCGGCTCAGCCTCAACGTGCGGGAGCGCCACGGCATGGCGTACAACATCGAATGCGCGTACACGCCGAACAGCGACTGCGGGACGGTGGGGGTGTATTTTGGGACCGACCGGCGGCTGCACGACCGGGCGGAACGGCTGGTGATCAAGGAGCTGCGGGCGGTCTGCACGCAGCGTTTGGGCACGCGCACCCTGCACGAAATCAAGCAGCAAATCGCCGGACACATCGCCCTGAGCCAAGACAGCGGCGTGAGCCTCATGACCGGTTTGGGCAAAAGTTACCTGCTGTACGACCGGGTGGAGCCGATGGCAGAGGTGTTTCGGGCGCTCGAAGCGATCACGGCCGACGACGTGCTGCGCGTGGCGAACGCGTGGTTCAATCCGGACGGTTGGAGCCACCTCGTGTACCTGAGCGACTGAGGGTCAGTTCGCGGAGATGCGGTGCACGTCGTTGTTGTCGCGCTCGATGCCGTTTTTTACGTGGCGGATTTTGAGGGCGAGTCCCGCCCATTCCCGTTGGTTCGCGGCGAGCAGGCGTTCGAGGGCGTCGTCGTCGTTGTCGGCGGCAAGGGCGATGTCCGCGGCAAACGGCATTCCGTGCAGGCGCAGCCAGCTCACCGCCGCCTCTTCGCCTTCGGCACCGCGCACGATGGCCATCAGGTGGGGGTGGCCGTGTTCCATGAGCCACTGCCGGGCCTCTCGCTGGTGGTGGAGGGCATGGACGAAGAGGGCGAGTTCCGGGTAGCCGTTTTCTGAAAGCCAGGTACGCAAGGGGACGTTTCCGCCGATGGCTTCGCCCCAGGCGAGAATCACTTTCGCAGGCAGTTCCATGCGGCCAAG
>Ga0172372_10008136_pt1 | contig 13934 bp, 12 predicted proteins | sample LakKiv5m_2_FD_114544 | JGI IMG/M metagenome (GOLD analysis project Ga0172372, IMG submission 114544) | Freshwater microbial communities from Kabuno Bay, South-Kivu, Congo - kab_092012_9.5m | ecosystem: Environmental > Aquatic > Freshwater > Lake | place: Democratic Republic of the Congo...
CGCCAGTCTATGCCAGCCGCGACGAGACCGCGCGGCGGCGCCCGGCGGTTCTCCGCCGCGTGGCCACACGCCGGAACCTCGTCAGCAACGGATGCCGCTTGACGGGTGATGCCTCGACCACCGCCGCGGCATGCGCGAAGTACTCGCGTCGCCGGACGGCGCTCCAACCCTTCGGCGGTCGGCGGCGGATGTCCTGCAGGTTCGCGGTCTTGTCCGCGATCTTGATGAGCGCAGCGGCGCGCGACAAACAGTGCGCGTGCTCGATCTGCAGGCGCTTGCGGACCTTCTTGCGCAGGCTCTTGTCATCGGTCACCTCGACCACCAGCCCCGCCACCCGCGCCCCGAACCGGCGCGCGAGCACGCGGCGCGTGGTGCGCGTGTCCTCGATGACATCGTGCAGCAAGGCCGCGGCCAGGACCTCGGGATCGCGCACGCGACCGACCTCGGCGAGCAGGCGCGCGACCTCGAGCGGATGGTTGATGTACGGGGTGGCCTCGGCATCCTTGCGCCGCTGACGACGATGCCGTTCAGCGGCGAAGGCCGCGGCGGCCAACAACAGATGGATCGATCGGTTCATGCTGCCTCCTGTGGATGGGTTCCACCCGGCCGGTCGACCTTCGGGACGAAGATCAACGATGCCGGGATGACGGTCGGGACCGCTGCCAGCCGCGCGGCGAGCTGCTCGGCCACCTCGAACACCTGCTGCGGCGGTTCGCTGTTCGCCTTGCCGGCGCAGCCGATCCGCGACCACCCCGCCGGACCCGAGACGAAGGCGATGGTGGCGAGACGCTTGCCGCTGGCACGCCGCACCGAGAACATCAGCACAACGCCGTCGATGCACTCCTCGACATATTGGTCGGCGCAGTGGCGCATCTCGATCGCTTCCGACCAGACCTCGTCGCTCGAGACGATCGGCTGCACCTCGAGGCCGCCGTGACGGAACGCAGGCAAGCGCGCGCGCCACGACTGCGGGCCGCCGCGCTGTTGATGCGACTGGATCCGTCGCCGGTACTGCAGCGCCTGGCGCAGCAGCCATGCCCAGCCGCCGGCGCGCTCCGAGGGCGTGAAACCGCCGACCGGCACATCGGCGATCCAGGTCAGCACGGCATGCAGTTCATCGGCCGGCGTCGGTACGCGGTCCGCATTGCGGCGTTCGAGCACGCGGATCACGTGACGGAGGGGCAGCTTGCGCCGCTCCAACGCATGCCCGTAGCCGAAGGGCGGCGCATCCCAACGGGTGCCGGTCATGCCGAGCAGTTGCCGGAAGAGTTCCACCGAAGGCAAGCGTGTCGGCACCAGCAACTTGAACAGCATGAGGTATTCGCTCGCACGCCGTTCGTCGTCACCGACGAAGAACTCCCGGCTGACCGCGCGGTACACCCGCAGCCCGCGCCGTCCCGCACCGGCGATCACACGCCATTGCTGCGGCGCGATCCCGACCGCACGGGTGATGCGCCGCAGCGCCTTCTTCGCCTCGAGCCGCGGATCGAGGTCGGAGCGTCCGCGCAGCCCCTACCAGATCGGCAGCAGCGCGGGCGCCTCGCGCTCGATGAGCAGCGTCGTGTCGCGCCATCGGCGCTCGAGGTTGTAGTCGGGGACCGACCACACGGCGCGAGGATGCAGCTCGGCCCGCAGCCGCAGCAGACGCAGGGTCTCGCGGTCGAGCTGCAGCGCGCCGCGGATCCGAGCGCGCAGCCGGCGCACATCCACCCGTGAGGTCACCTTGAGATGGACCCAGGACCACGCCCAGTCGGCCCAGGCCTTGGTGGCACCGCGCTCCGCGGCCTCACGCCGCAGCATGTCACGCAGGTTATCGAGCCAGAGATCGGTGCGCGGGAAATCGAGGAACGGCGTGCGCAGCGACTCGACCTCATGCAGCTCGTACGGGTCGTCCTCGCCGGCGCGCCACCAGATGCGCAACCGCAGCTGGCCGGTCTCGTCGGTGGACAGCACGCATTGGCCCAAAATGTGGACATGCCGCTGGCCATCGATGACGCGGACCTCCACCGGGTCGGCGACGAGCTGCTGCACATGCGCGGCGAAGGAGATGAAGTGCCAAGCGCAGTGCGCCGCACGCAGCTCGTCGGGCGGCTCGACGGCGAGCAGCGATGCGAGCGCGTTGTCGGACGCCGCGGGCACGGCGAGCGTATCGGGACGGGAAAGGCCGCAGGAAAGATGCGGCGTGAGTGTGATGGGATCAGGGTCCATAGGTGTCTCCTGGAGAGGTTTCGGGGAGAGGTTCCGGACATCGGTAAGCGCGTCGGACGACGCGTGGAAGATCAAGCAGATGCGGTTCCGGTCCGCGAACAGGGTCGCGGTTTGTCTGGCGGGGTCGTAGCCACTCCCCTGCCGCGCGGACCGGCTCCGCGCTCCGGTCATCCCGGGTCCTCACCGGTCGGGCGCACGCCGACCTTCCCATCGATCCCGCCGGAACGCGGGCTTCTCCGGAGTCCGACCACTGACGGGGGCCGTTGCCGGCGCGCGGCGAACCGCGCGTCTGTCTTCGTTCAGGTCTGTCGTCGAACCCGTTTCATTGCCTGGAATCAGCCACATCCCGCTTTTGCGGCGACCACCTTGCCCGGGTGGGCAGGTTGGCGGGGACCGAAGTCCCGTCTCTTGATGTCACAGTGGAATAGTAGTCCTGTCGGACCGGAAAATCAAGCCCCCAAAGATTTGGGCGGCGTGCGGAGCCCGCTCTCACGCTCGAAGCGCGCGGCGATGTCGAGCAGCGCGTCTTCGGCGTGGCGCGGCGCCACCACGGTCATGCCGATCGGCATGCCCTTGGCGAGGCCCATCGGCAGCGTGATGCTCGGATACCCGGCGATCGCCGCAGCGGAACCGAGCGGCGGCCCGTTGGATTCCCATCGGTCGCCGAGCAACGGGTCGATGAGCGCGGCGGGTCCGGCGCCCGGCGCGACGAGGGCGTCGAGCCGCAGGTCGCGGAACAGAGGCTCCAAGCCCTCGGTCTCCACCAGCCTGCGCAGCGCCGCGACGGCATCCAGATAGGCCTGGTCGGTGAGCGGCCCTTTCTCAGCCGCCATCTCCAGGATCTCCTGCCCGAAGAGCGGCATCTCTCGGTCAGCGTTGCGCCGGTTGAAATCGATCAACGCGGCCAACGACGACGCCTCGGTCATCCCGGGCGCCAACGCGCCGAGATATGCATCGAGCGCCGCCTTGAACTCGTACAGCAGCGCGGTGAACTCGGGGTCGCCCGCCTGCGCGATGGTCGAAGGCAGCGGCGCATCGATCACCTCGGCACCGAGATCGCGCCAGGCATCGCGGGCGGCGCGGTAGCGGACCGCCACCTCCGCGCGCATGTCGGTCGGATCAGGCACCAGACCGATGCGTAGCCGCCGCGGCGTCGCCCCGGACGCTCCGCCTGAAGCCGCCATCGCGGCACCGATGCGGGGCCGCGTCGGTTCGTACATCGCCTCGGCGAGCGCGCGCGCATCGGCGACGCTGCGCGCCATCGGCCCCGCGACATCCTGACGCGGCGACAGCGGCACCACACCGACACCGCTCACCACACCGAGCGAGGGCTTGAAGCCGACCAGCCCGTTCACCGCCGCGGGCGAGAGGATTGAACCGTCGGTCTCCGTGCCGACCGCCGCGGCACAAAGGCTCAGCGCCGCGGCTGTACCGGACCCGGAGCTGGAACCGGAAGGGTTGCGCGCGACATCGTAGGCGTTGCCGGTCTGGCCGCCCACCGCGCTCCAACCGCTGTTGGAGCGCGTGGAACGGAAGTTCGCCCACTCGCTGAGGTTGGTCTTGCCGAGGATCACCGCGCCCGCCGCGCGCAGCCGCGCGACCAACTTTGCATCGCTGCGATGGAAGGCGCGCGCCAACACGAACGATCCGGCCGTGGTCGGCAGCGGATCGCGCGTCGCGATGTTGTCCTTGATGAGGATGGGGATGCCGTGCAGCGGACCGCGCAGCTTGCCGACGCGGCGCTCCGCATCGAGCGCGCGCGCCGAGGCCAAGGCATCGGGGTTCAGCGCGAGCACCGATCGGTAGGACGGCCCTGCGGCATCGAGACGGGCGATACGCGCGAGGTAAGCGGTGACCAGCGCCGCGGAGGTCAGCGACCCGCCGCCGAGCAACGACTGCAGATCGGCGATGCTGCGTTCGGTCGGATCGAAGTCGCCGGCCCGTACGCGGTCATCCGCGCCCGCGAGCGCCTGCTGCCATGCGATCGCCGCACCGAGGGTGCCGGCGCCCGCCAGACGCAGAAACCCGCGGCGCCTCATGACCAGAGGCGCGCCTCCGGCCGCCCGTCGTGCGGCCCGGACGCGGAGGCCGAGGGCAGCGCACCGCCCGACTTGAGGGCGGTCAGCGCAGCGATCAATTCGTCGTTCTGCTCGGGCAGACCGAGCGAGATGCGGCTCCAATCCGTCAACGGCGGGAACGGCCGACCGACCTCGATGCCGAGTCCGCGCATGCGGTCGCGGAACGCGGTGGCGGACATCCCGGTGCGCACGAACACGAAGTTGCCGTGGGAGTCGCTGCACTGCATGCCGAGTCCGCGGCACGCCGCGGTGACGCGACGTCGGTCCGCCATCACGCTGTCGCGCGAGCGCGCGATGAACTCCCGGTCGCTGAGGCTGGCCGTCGCGGCCACGACGCCCGGCATGTTGGGGCTCACGAGCTCGAGCGAGCGCATGCGCTCGATGGTGTCGGGACGGCCGATGGCGTAGCCGACGCGCAGCCCCGCCAGACCGTGCAGCTTGGAGAAGGTGCGCAGCACGACGACGTCGGCGTCGCCGCGCGCGAGGTCCACCATGCTCTCGGTCGCACCCGGCTCGACGAAATCCATATAGGCCTCGTCGACCACCACCAGCGTGCGGGCCGCGAGCGTGAGGCAGAGCTCGCGGAGCTCCGCCGCCGGCAGAACGGTGCCGGTGGGGTTGTTCGGGTTGCAGAGATAGACGAGCGAGGTGCCGATCGGGGTCGCGGCGTCGATCGCGGCGGCGTCATGCCGCAGCCGCGCATCGAGCGGTACGCGCCGCACGGTCGCGCCCACCTTCTCGGCGAACCCCATCAACTGCCCGAAGGTCGGCCAAGCGCAGGTGACGCTGCCGCGGGTGGCCCAGCCGAGCGCCAGGATATGCAGCAACTCTCCCGACCCCGAGCCGACCGCGATGCGCTCGGGTGCCACCTTCTCGTCGGCGGCGATGGCGGCGATCAAGCGCTGCAGCGGATCACCGTCGGCGTACCGCCAACCGTCACCGAGCGACGCGATCATGGCCTCGCGCGCCTTGGGGCCGGGACCGAGCGGGTTCTCGTTGTAGTTGAGCGGGATGAGCGCCGCGCCGCCGGCCGCTGGGACGGTCAGGGCCTTGGCGCGCGGCGATATGAGCGCGGCGCCGAGCGCGAGCGCGAGTGCCTGACGACGGTCGATCCGGCTCATGCTGCGACTCCTCGAAAAGCGGTGCCGGGTGAGGGATTTGAACCCCCGACCAACGGTTTACAAAACCGCTGCACTACCCCTGTGCTAACCCGGCGTTCCGCGGGCTGATTCTAGCCTAGCCCAGCGTCGCAGCGGCCAACCGAGCGCGAGCAGTCCCACGCTCCAGGTCAGCGCCTCGAGGCCGCAGCCCCAGATCGTGACCGCGGCGAACACCAAACCCCCGATGATGGCGACCCACAGCGCTGCAGGCGCGACGAGCCGACCATCGCGCGCGGACCTCAGGGCCGCGAGCGTCACCACCACATACAGGAACAGCGCCGAAACCGTCGCGACCAGCGCGAGGAACTCGAAGGCCTTCACGCCACCGCGCGACATCGCGAGCAGCACGAACACGCCCGTCACGGCGGCGCCGACCCATAGCGCTGTGACCGGAAGTCCGCGCGCATTGGTGCGCGTCGACCATCGCGGCAGGGATCCGGCGCGGCCCATCGCCGCCTGCAGCTCGCCGGTGACGAGCAGCCAGCCGTTGATCGCGCCGAAGCAACTCACCACCGCGCAGACCGCGACGAAGGCGCCCGCGCCGTCGCCGACCAGACGCCCGACGAAATCGGCGATGGGCGCGGTGGACGCAGCGAGGGTCGCCTGCGGCATCATCAGCGCCACCGCCGAACTCGACAGCAGCGTGACCACACCCGCGATCGCCGTGCCTATCATGGTGGCCCGCGGCACATTGCGGGCCGGATCGTCGATGGCATCGGCAGGCACCGCCGCGGCTTCGAGCCCGAGCAGCGCGTACATCGTGACGCCGATGGCGGCGAACACCGCGCCGGCCTCGATCGGCACGGCATCGACCGGCGTGAGCGCGGCGCCACCCTGCGTGCCGAGCGACCAGACCGCGAGTCCGATGACGATCACGAACGGCGAGACCTTGATGACGGTCGAGACGAGCTGGACGCCGCCTGCGAGCGCACGCACATTCCCCCACGCCAACAGCGCCACCAGCAAGAGCGCGGTCGCCTGCGGCCCATAAGGCTGTGCGCCGATCGCCGGCACGAGCCGCTGCAGGTAATTGATGCCGGTCACCGCCATGGCGGCGTTCGCGGCGAGCACGCTGATGAGATATCCCCAGGAGGTGAGGAACGCGACGGTCTCGCCGAACGCGTCCGCGACGATGCCATGCGTACCGGAACCGTCCTTGCGCTGCGCCGCGAGCTGCGCGAACACCCAGGCCAGGCACAAGGAACCGACCAGCGTGACGAGCCACGCGAGCACGGCGTTCCAACCGTAGGGCGCGAGCGATGCCGGCAGCATGAAGATACCGGCGCCGATGATGTTGCCCACCACCAACGCGACCGCCGCGACCGGACCCAGACGGCGGCGCGGCGGCGCGCTCACGGCGTCACCGCACAGGGCTGCACGCGCCAAGCACCGCCGAGCGCGCGGGCGGGCGTGGTGCCCGGCGGCGACGGTGCCACCAGGTCGACCCGCAACCAGTGCTCGGCATCGGTCGGATACTGCGGTGCGATGCGCGGCGCGAAACCGGCAGCCTGCGCCTGCTGCAACCGCGCGGTCGCGCGCGCGGCTCCGCTGAAGAGGCCGAGCGACACTGCGCGCTCGGCGGGCAGACCGGCGACATCGGCGAGCCCCGCGGCCCGCAACCGGGCGAGCACCCGCGCCTGGTCCGCCGCGGTCGGCAAACCGTCGATCCGCACCAGGAACCGCTGCGGCTCGACACCCGGGGCGTACACGAGCCGCGGCGCATGGCCGCGCTGACGCAGCTCCGCCTCCGCTGCGGCGCTGTCGGCGAGCGCGGTGAACGGGCCGATCTCGTAGCAGACGGGTACGACGGCCGCGGGCGCGGGGACCTCGCTGGTCGCCGCGGGGTCCGGCGCAGCGGGTGCGGCAGGCACCGCGGCGGGAGACGGCGACGCGCCACCGTCCACCGGCGCAGCCGCCTCGCCCGCGAGCCGCACGGTGGCGAGACCCGGCGTCGCGGGGGCAGGCTCCGCGTCCTTGGCGCCCGGCGCGCGCCACGGCACCGAGCCGCGAGCGGGCGGCGCGTACCACGACTGCCACGCCCACCAACCGAGGTTGGCGAGCACCAGCAGCGCCACCAAAAATATCGCGCGGCTGCGGGTCATCGCACGCTCACCTCGCCGGCGACCAGCGGATGCCGCAGGCCGGCGGCATCCTCGAGCACCAAGGCCCCGCTGTCATCGATGCCGCGAGCGACGCCCTCGAGCGGCACCGCCCCGCCCTGCGCCCGCACCGGGCGGTCACGCAGCGCGTCGGCTCCGCGCCAAAGCTCACGGAACGGCGCGAAGCCCTCGCCCGCGAAGCGTTCCAGACCCTCGACGCACCGCGAGATGACGGCCGCGGCGATGGCGTTGCGCGCACCCACCGCGACACCGAGACCGTCCAGTCCGGCGGGTGGCAGCGCGGTCGAGCCGGATCCTTGCGCGGCCTCCGCCGCGACCGCCGTGGCGAGCGCTGCCGGCGCGCGCAGGTTGAGCCCGACGCCGACGACGACCTGCGCGGGCCCGCCGGCCTCGGCGCGCAGCTCGACGAGGATGCCGCCGACCTTGGCGAGCGCGCCGTCCGCCGCGACCGCGACCAGATCGTTGGGCCACTTCAGCGCGAGCCCGTCAGCGCCGCGCGCGCGCAGCGCCCGCAGCACGCAGACCCCGACCACCAGCGTCGCGGCGGGCAGGTCGCGCGGCAGCGGCTCGAAGGCGGTGGCGAGCGAGAGGCAGAGGCTGTCGCCGAGCGCGGCTTGCCAGACGCGGCCGCGACGGCCGCGGCCACCGCGCTGGTTCTCGGCGAGCAGCACATCCCAGTCGCCGACCGGCGGCGGCGCCACGGCGAGCAGGTCGGCGTTGGTGGACCCCGTCTCCCAGACGACGTCGAGCCGGCGCAACCGCGACGCGGCCTCGGGCGAGAGGGCTGCGCGCAGCGCCGCGGCATCCAGCGCCTCGCAGGGTGCGGCGAGCCGGTAGCCGCGGTTGGTCGCCGCCTCGATCGCGAGACCGTCGGCGCGCAGCGTCTCGATCGCCTTCCAGACGGCGCTGCGGGTGACGCCGGCGCGGGCCGCCAGCGCCTGCCCCGAGTGCACCGCGCCGTCGGCGAGCGCGGCGAACACGCGCTGCGTCAAAGGCGCACCGTCCGCCGGACGCAGCGCCGCGCCGCTCATGTCCGACCGCGCAAGCGGCCGAGCAGCCACAGGCGCTTCGCGCGCGGCTCGGTGCCCTCGCGCATGCGCGCGAGGTTGGCGCGGTGTGTCCACAGCACGAGCAGCGCGCAGGCGACGCCGAAGCCGAGCAGCGGCCCGAGGGCGGCGGAGTCCAACCAACCGTTGCGCAGGCCGACCCACGCCAGCACCGGCAGCGCGGCGCTCGCCACGATCGAGCCCAGCCCCACCATGCCGAACAGCATCATCATGACGAGCCAGACGCCGAGCACGCCCGCGAGCAGCAGCGGCGACACCGCGAGCAGCGTGCCGAGCAGCGTCGCCACGCCCTTGCCGCCGCGGAAACCGTGGAACACCGGGTAGACATGCCCCAGCACCGCGGCGAAACCGCAGCCGACGGTCAGCCAGGTGGTCCCAGGTCCGCCGAGCACGCGCACCGCGGCCCAGGCCTTGAGGATGTCGATGACGACCACGCCCAGGGCGAACAGCGGCCCCTGCGTACGCAGGGCGTTGGTGCCGCCGGCGTTGCCGCTGCCCTGGGTGCGGATGTCGACGCCGCGCAGCCGCCCGAGCAGCAGCGCGCCGTTGAGGGAGCCGAGCAGATAGGCGCCGAGCAGGCGCAGCAGCGTTGCGGCGAGGTGTTCCATGCCTCGGCCAAGCTTACCGCCGCGGAGGGCCGGAGTCTCGCCGCGTCGCGCCCGAGGGTGCAGAATGCGGCCCATGACCGACCGCATCCCGACCCTGAGCCTGCGCGATGCCGACAGCCCGGCCTTCGTCGCGGCGCTGGGCGAGGCCTACACGCGCTACGGCTTCGTGATCATCGCCGATCACGGCATCCCGCAGCCGCTCATCGAGCGCTTCCTCGGCCTCTACAAGACCTTCTTCGCCTGGCCCGAGGCCGAGAAACGCCGCTACCACATCGCGGGCGGCGGCGGCGCGCGCGGCTATACGCCGTTCGGCATCGAGACCGCCAAAGGCGCGGTCCACCACGACCTCAAGGAGTTCTGGCATGTCGGTCGCGAGCTGGCGCCCGGACACCCCTACCAGCACTACATGGCCGACAACATCTGGATCGACGGCCTGCCCGGCTTCCGCGAGACCAGCCTCGAGATGTTCGAGACCTTCGACCGCACCGGGCGGCGCCTGCTGACGGCGATCGCGCGCGTGCTCGGCCTCGCGCCGGATTTCTTCGAGGACAAGGTACAGCTCGGCAACAGCGTGCTGCGCGTCATCCACTATCCGCCGATGCCGCCGCAGCCCACCGAGAGCGTGCGCGCCGGCGCGCATGAGGACATCAATGTGATCACGCTGCTGCTCGGCGCCGAGGAGCCCGGCCTGCAGGTGCTGACGCGGCAGGGCGAGTGGCTCGCGGCCAACCCCGCGCCCGGCTCGATGGTGGTGAATGTCGGCGACATGCTGCAGCGGCTCACCAACGGCGTGCTGCCGTCCACGACCCACCGCGTGGTCAACCCGGCGAGCGACCGCGCGCGGCATGCGCGCTTCTCGATGCCGTTCTTCCTGCACTTCAACCCGGACTTCCCGATCGCGGCCCTGCCCTCGTGCACCGGCCCCGGCCGGCCGGAGCCGCTGCCGCCCATCCTCGCCGAAGAATACCTCCAGGAACGCCTGCGGGAGATCAAACTCAAATGACCCTCTACCTCCAGGCGCTGCTCGGCATCGCCGTCTTCATCGCCCTCGTACTGCCGATGTCGCGCAACATCCGGCGCATCAACTGGAAGCTCGTCGGCATCGCGGTCGTGCTGCAGTTCGTCATCTGCCTGCTGCTGCTCAAGGCGCCGGTGGTCAAGGAAGGCCTGCTCTACATGAACCAGGCGGTGGGCGCGCTCGGCGCGGCCACGCTCAAGGGCACATCGTTCGTGTTCGGGTACCTCGGCGGCGGCGACACGCCCTTCACCGTCACCAACCCGAACGCGGTCGTCACCTTCGCCTTCCAGGTGCTGCCGCTCGTGATCGTGATGTCGGCGCTCTCCGCGCTGCTCTGGTACTGGCGCATCCTGCCGGTGGTGATCCGCGGCATCTCGTGGGTGTTCGAGCGCGCGCTCGGCACCCGCGGCCCCGCGGGTCTCGTCGCCACCGCCAACATCTTCCTCGGCCAGACCGAGGCGCCCCTGCTCGTGCGGCCGTATCTCGAGCGCATGTCCCGCTACGAGCTGCTGCTGGTGATGACCGCGGGCATGGCGACCATCGCCGGGTCGGTGATGGTCATCTATTCGGCGATGCTCGGCGAACAGTTCGAGGGCGTGCTCGGCCACCTCATCACGAAGTCGATCATGTCGGTGCCGGCGGCGGTGCTGTTCGCGCACATCATGCTGCCGGACGACGACGACGCCACGCAGGCGCTGCAGGAGCCGCCGCGCATCTACTCGAGCGCCATGGATTCCATCACCCGCGGCACCAGCGACGGCCTGCAGCTCTACCTCAACATCATCGCCATCCTGATCGTGCTCACGGCGTTCGTCGCGCTCGCCAACAGCATCGTCGGCTTCCTGCCGATGGTGGGCGGCGAGGCGGTGACGCTGGAGCGCATCGCCGGCTGGATCTTCGCGCCGGTCGCCTGGCTGATGGGCATCCCCTGGGCCGAGGCCACCACCGTCGGCTCGCTGCTCGGCGTCAAGAGCGTGCTCAATGAATTCATCGCCTTCATCCAGCTCTCTGGCATGCCGCCCGAAGCGCTCTCCGAGCGCTCGCGGCTGATCGCGATCTACGGGCTCTGCGGGTTCGCCAACCTCGCCAGCATCGGCATCCAGATCAGCGGCATCGGCACCATGGTGCCCTCGCGCCGCGGCGATCTCGCCGATCTCGCCTGGCCGGCGTTCGTCGCGGCGACGCTCGGGTCCTGCATGACCGGCTGCATCGTCGGCATCGTCGTCGGCTGACGCTCCGCCGCGACCTCGCGACCGATCGCCATGGCCAAGCTGTATTTCTATTACTCGACCATGAACGCGGGGAAATCGACCGCGTTGCTGCAGGCCTCGCACAACTACGGCGAGCGCGGCATGCGCACGCTGGTCTACACCGCGCGGCTCGACGACCGCGCCGGCGGCCGCGTCGCCTCGCGCATCGGCATCAGCGCCGACGCGCGGCATTTCGCGCCCGGGCAGGACCTGCATGCCGAGATCGCCGCCGAGCACGCGCGCGCGCCGCTCGCCTGCGTGCTGGTGGACGAGGCGCAGTTCCTCACCGTGGACCATGTCGGCCAGCTCGCGCGCGTGGTCGACGACCTCGATGTGCCGGTGCTGTGCTACGGGCTGCGCACCGATTTTCTGGGTCGGCTCTTCGAGGGCAGCGCACAGCTGCTCGCCTGGGCCGACAACCTCGTGGAGCTCAAGACCGTCTGCCATTGCGGCGCCAAGGCCACGATGGTCGTCCGCGTCCGCCCGGACGGGCGGGTCGAGACCACCGGCGCGCAGGTCGAGATCGGCGGCAACGACCGCTATATCCCCCTCTGCCGCAAGCACTTCCGCGAGGCCTTGGCGACCGGGACGGCCTGAACCGTCCCTCCCGGCCGACAATCCGGGCGAAGTCCCGGCCGTATGTGGTTGTCGCGCAACGGGTCCGGACGAGGGCCTTGCCGAAGGTGCGTCCCAGGGCGTTGCCGTAATACAATTCTCATGTTCCGCCTCGACACTGCGGGCGCCGGAAGCCCTCGTCATCCGGTGCCCGTACCCCGTCTGGATTTGCGAATCAGGGAGACCTCCATGCTTCTCAGGAAAATCGCCGCCGCGTTGGCGGTCGGTCTGCTGACCTTGAGCACCGGCCAGATGGCCGTGGCGCAGGAAACCACCTCGGCGCTGCGCGGCCAGATCACCGACACCGCGGGCAACGCGCTGTCCGGCGCCACGGTCACCATCGTGCACACGCCGACCGGTACCCGCTCCGTCCAGACCACCAACGCCGTCGGCGTGTTCGACGCGCGCGGTCTGCGCGTGGGCGGCCCGTACACCGTGGAGATCGCGGCCAGCGGCTTCCAGGGCAAGAAGTTCGACAACCTCTTCCTGACCGTCGGTGAGACCAGCCGTCTGAACGCCGACCTCGAAGGCGGCATCGCCGAAGTCGTCGTCTCGGCGTCTGCGATCCGCAATGCCGACCAGTTCGGTGCGGCGACCAACCTCGACCGCGACCAGATCGACTCGATCGTCTCCATCAACCGCGACATCCGCGACCTCGCGCGCCGCGATCCCTTGGTGTCGGCCAACCTGCGCGGTGACGGCGGCATCTCGATCGCCGGCTCCAATCCGCGCACCAACCGCATCTCGATCGACGGCGTGCAGGCCCAGGACGACTTCGGCTTGAACACCGGCGGTCTGCCGACGCGCCGCGGCCCGGTCTCCATCGACGCCGTCGACCAGTTCTCGGTCGAGGCGGTCCCCTTCGACGTCGAGAACGGCGACTTCCTCGGCGGCGCGATCAACGTCGTGCTGCGCCAAGGCACCAACGAGTTCAATGGCTCGGCGTTCGTGAACTTCCTCAACGAAGACCTCGTCGGCACCAAGATCAAGCAGACCACGGTCAAGACGCTCGTCGAGCAGGACAACTACGGCGCCACCTTCCGCGGCCCGATCATCCAGGACAAGCTGTTCTTCGCGCTCTCTTACGAGACCTACGAGTCGCTCGACGTCACCTCCGTCGGCCCGGCCGGCGCCGGCTTCGCCACCACGATCAACGGTCCGGCCGGTACGCCGATGACGCAGGCGCAGATCGACGCGGTCACCAGCGTGTTCGCCAACACCTATCGCTCGACCTTCCCGTTCGGCGGCATCCCGCAGACCAAGCCGATCACCGACGAGAAGTACACCGCGCGTCTCGACTGGAACATCACCGATGACCAGCGCGCCACGCTGACCTACCGCAAGTCGGAGTCGGGACTCATCCAGCGCACCAACCTCAACACCAACAGCGCGGGTCTTGACTCGCAGTGGTACCTCACCGGCGAGGACGACGAGACCTTCTCGTTGCAGCTCAACTCCGATTGGACCGACACCTTCTCGACCGAGGCGCGTCTGTCGCAGCGCGAATACACGCGTCTGCAGGAGCCGCCCTCGGGCCAGAACTTCTCGGATATCAGCGTCTGCCCGACCGCCACCCCGCTCGACGCCGCGACCACCACCAACCAGCCGCTGACCTGCCGCAACGGCTCGAACACCGTCGCAGTCGTGCGCTTCGGCCCCGACCAGTTCCGCCATGCCAACTTCCTGAACACCAAGAACACCCAGGCGCAGTTCTCGGGCGAACTCTCCTCCGGCGCACATCTGCTGAAGGCGGGTGTGCAGTACCAGCGCCAGGAGATCTTCAACCTGTTCCTGCCGAACAGCGACGGCA
>Ga0172372_10008138_pt1 | contig 13933 bp, 5 predicted proteins | sample LakKiv5m_2_FD_114544 | JGI IMG/M metagenome (GOLD analysis project Ga0172372, IMG submission 114544) | Freshwater microbial communities from Kabuno Bay, South-Kivu, Congo - kab_092012_9.5m | ecosystem: Environmental > Aquatic > Freshwater > Lake | place: Democratic Republic of the Congo...
AAGAAGCCGCCCACGCCCACCACCCCCACCGAGCGCCCCGGCATGCCGCCCGGCATGGCGCCCCCGGGCATGCCGCCAGGGGGGCCTCCGGGCCTCCCGCCGCGCCCGCCGATGCCTCGGCCGGGCGGAACCCCGACCAGCCCCTAGGGAGACCCCTTGCTGTTGCTGCTCACCGCCTGTTCGCTCACCGCCTCGCCCTGCGAGCAGCTCTACGCCGAGATCTGCGAGGCCTGCCCGGTCACCGGCTACACCGAGACGATGTGCACCTGCCTGGACGAGGGTGACCTCACGCCCGGCGACTACCCGGACGGCGTCGAGCTCACCGCCGAGGAAGCCAGCTACGAGTGCGACAACTTCCAGTGGTCCCTCCGCTTCGCCGGAGACGACGAGCAGGGGTACTGCAAGACCAACCTGAAGTCGCTCGCCGCCTACCCCTCGCTCACCTGCGAGAACCTCGGGTACAGCGACGACACGGACACCACCTACAGCTACTACGAGTAGCCGCCCTACTCGTCGAGGACCCGGACGGTCAGGACCGTCACGTTGTCCTCCCCGCCGCCCTGCACCGCCTGGTTCACCAGGGTCTCGGCGAGATCGCTCGGGTGCGTCTGACGCATGATCTCGGCGATCCTCGGGTCGTCCAGGGGGTCGGTGAGGCCGTCCGAACAGAGGACGAACACATCCCCGGCCTGGACCGGGCGGGTGGCGGTGTCGGGCTCCACCGGGCCGTGGTACCCCACGGACTGGGTGAGGTAGTTCCGGTGCGGCACCTGGCGGGCGAGCGCGGGGGTGAGCCGGCCCGCGTCGATCTCCTGCTGCACCACGGTGTGATCGCGGGTGAGCCGCTGCAGCTGGCCGTCGCGCAGGAGGTAGATCCGGGAGTCCCCCACGTGCGCCACGTGGGCCTGGCGCCCCTCGATGAGCAGCACGGCGACGGTGGTGCCCATGCCGGCGTAGGCCGGGTTGAGCTGGGCCTCGCGGCGGATGCGCGCGCTCGCCTGGTTCATGGCGTACCGGAGCCGTTCGCGGAGCACGTCCGCCGGGTCTTGCATGTCCCTGTCGAGGCGGGTCTCGTCGGGGTCCGCCCCCTCCTGGAGCAGCTCGCGGATGGTGTCCACCGCCACGCGGGAGGCCACCTCGCCCGCGGCGTGACCCCCCATGCCGTCGGCCACCACGAACAAGCCCGCGTCCTCGTCGACGAAGAAACTGTCCTCGTTGTTCTCCCGTACTGGCCCGGGATCCGTCCAGGCGAAGGCTTCAAGACGCATGTGACGCGTTCCTCCGGGTGCCCCCGAACCCGACGCCGACCCGGTTGCATGCACAGGGCATGCTCTCGACGTATAGAGTCCACGTCTGCTTGCCAAGCCTGCCGTGACCGGTACCGCCGTCGCTCCGGAACCTGAACCCGGGACCCGCATCGGCGGGCGGGAGGTGCTGCGCCTGCTCGGGAAGGGCGGGATGGCGTCGGTCTACGAGGTCCACGACCCCGCCACCGGCCACTCCGCCGCGCTCAAGCTCATGAGCACCGCGGCCGGTCCCGCCGAAGAGGTCGAACGGCGCTTCCGCCGGGAGTTCCGCGCGCTCTCCAAGCTGCATCACCCGAACATCGCCCGGGTGGAGGACTGGGGCTGGTGGGGGGACCGCCCCTACATGGTGATGGAGCTGGTCCGTGGCCGCGACCTCCGGGCCGAGGTGGAAGACTGGAACACCCTCCCCCCCGCCACCCGCTGGGAGAAGGCCCGCGGCATCCTGATCCAGGTCTGCCGCGCGCTCGAGTACGTCCACCTGCGCGGGCTGGTGCACCGGGACGTCACCCCCTCCAACATCATGGTCCTGCCCGACGGGTCGGTCCGGCTCATGGACTTCGGGGTGGTGAAGGAGCTCGACCAGAACGACTACACCGCCCACGGCGAGGTGCTGGGCACGGTCGCCTACGTCGCCCCCGAGCAGATCAACGGCGACCACATCGACGCCCGCACCGACCTCTACTCGCTCGGCGCCGTCCTCTACCTGATGCTCAGCGGCAAGCGCCCCTTCTCGGCGCGCACCCTGGCCGGGTACCTGGACAAGCACCTGCACCAGCCCCCCCGGCCGCCCCACGAGCTGGTCCCCGGGGTTCCCCGCGCGCTGGAGGAGGTCTGCCTGCGCCTCCTGCAGAAGGACCCGCGGGCGCGCTTCGCCTCGGCCACCCACCTCCTCCACGTGCTCGAGGGCGCGGACGACGCCTCGGTCTCCCTGGACGTCCGGGTGTGGCCCCCTCGCCTCGTCGGTCGCACCGACGCCATCGCCACCCTGACCGCGGCGGTCTCGGCAGTGCGCGACGGCAAGGGCGGCGTGATCGCGGTGAGCGGCCCGCCGGGCTCGGGGAAGACCCGCCTGGTGCGGCAGGCGCTCGAGAACGCCCGCCGCCTCGGGCTCTACGCGCACGCGCTGAAGGGCGTGCCCAACAGCGCGCCCACCGGGGTGTTCCGCATCGTGGTGGAGGCGCTCAAGGCCGAGGGTCGGCCCGTCCCCAAGGTGCTGGCCCAGCTCTACCACCTCGACGCCGGCAGCCCGGCGGTGATGGAACGCTACGCGGTGTTCGCGGCCTTCCGGGAGATCCTGGCCGGCACGGCCCCGCGGGTCATCGTGGTGGACGACCTCCAGTGGGCGGATCCGGGCTCGCTGGACCTGCTCGAGTACCTGATCCGCAACACGCGGAACCTCGCGGACGAGCCCATCCTCTGGCTCCTGGGCCGGACCACGGGGGTCCAGGACGGCCGGGTGGACGGCTTCGTGGACGGCGCCCGCACCGGGGTCCCCGCCCAGAGCATCGTGCTGGAGCCGCTGGACGCCGCCGCCGTGGAGGAGCTGGTCCTCTCCCTGGTCACCGACGACGACGCCGCCCGCACCCTGGCCCGCCGGCTCCACGCCGACGCGGAGGGCAACCCGGGCCTGGTGGGCGAGATGGTCCGCGGGCTCGTGGACGACGGCATCCTCGATCTGCCCGGCCATCGGCTCACGCTCGACGCCGCCGCCCTGCAGCGGCTCGCCCTCCCCATCCCCCGGTCCGTCCGGGAGCGCATCCTGGACCGCCTCGGACGCCTCGCCCCCGAGGCTCGCCGCGTGGCCGAGGTGCTCGCCGTGGCCCGGCAGGAGCTGCCCTTCCCGCTGGTGCAGGAGGTGTTCGGCGCCGACGAGGCCACCACCGTCTCGGCGCTGGACGCGCTGGTGGACGCCGGGCTGGTGCGGGAGCGCCGGGGCGACGCGGACGAGCACTACGAGCTCGCCTCCACCCAGGCCCGCGAGCTCCTCTACGCCGACGTGGACAGCGGGGAGCGCGCCCGGCTGCACCGCCGGGTGGGGGAGGCGATCGAGCGACGGGCGCGTCGCCGGGTGCACCTGGTGGTCGAGCAGCTCGCCTGGCACTTCGAGCAGGGCGACGTCCCCGGCAAGGCCTTCCCGTACCTCATCCGGGCCGGAACCCGCCTGCTCCTCGGTTCGTTCGCGGCCGAGGCCCGGGCCTACCTGGACCGCGCCGCGGCGATCGAGCCCGAGGCGCGCGAGCAGATCACCCTGGAGGACGCCGATCGCCTGCTGGGCGACCTGCTGCTCTCCCGGGCGGAGGCGGCCGAGCACGTGGGGGACTGGGCGGCGGTGGAGCCGGACCTGCTCCGCGCCATCTCGGTGGCCCGCGAGCTGGCCGACGCGCGGCTCGAGTCCCGGGCCGCGGCGGCGATGGGCACCCGGGCGCGGCGCCGCGACGACCTCGACGCCGCCGAGCGTTGGAACGACCAGGCGCTGACCCTCGCCGAGTCGACCCACGACCCGGCGCTGAAGGTCATGCCCCTGCAGGGCTTGGGCGCGGTGCGATGGGGGAAGGGCGACCTGGAGGGCGCGCGCCGCGCCTGGCAGGAGGCGCTGGTGGTGGGGGAGAAGGGCGGCGACGACCGGAGCCTGGGCTACGGCTACAACGGGCTCGGGCTGGTGGCCCTGTGCCGGGGTCAGGCCGCGGAGGCGCGCCGCCAGTTCGAGCTCTCCGCCGAGGCCTTCGAGCGGATCGGCGCGCAGGCGCAGCTCGCCACCGCGCGCGTGAACCTCGTGGAGCTGCACCACCTCACCGGCAACCTGCGCCGGGGCCTGGAGCTGGCCGACAAGACCGTGGCCAGCGCCCGGGAGACCAACCACCCCCTCGCGCTGGCCCGCGGTCTCTGCTACCGGGCCCTCCTGCTGGTGGACCTGGGGCGGGCGGAGGAAGCCCTGGCGGAGTCGGTGGCCGCGGTGGAGCTGGCACGGGGCCTGGGCGATCCCGAGGAGGCCCTGGGGGCCCTGGTCTCGGCCATCCGCGCCGCGTGGGTGCTGGGGGATCCCGAGCGCGTGCGGGAGCTGGTGGCCCAGGTGGACGCGCTCGGCGTCCGCTTCGACACCGAGGGCTTCGCCCCCCTCCTGGAGGCCTGGCGCGCGCGCCTCGCCGCGGTGGACGGCGACACCGAGACCGCCCGCGCGCTCCTGGAGCGGGCCGCGGCCTCATCGAGCAGCAACCGCTGGGTCTACCAGGAGTGCCGCATCGAGCTCTCGGTGGCCCGCGCCTGGGCGGCCCTGCGGGACCCGATCCGGGCCGTGGCCCACGCCGAGACCGCGCTGCGCAAGGCCGAGGCGGCGGGCTTCCGCTTCTACGCGCTGAAGGCCCACGCCCTCGCCGCCCGTCACGGCACCGACGAGGCGAGCGTGGCCCGACACCGCCGCGTCGCCGACGCGATCGCCCGCTCGCTGGCCGCCAACCTGCCCCGTGAGGACGGCGACCGCTTCCTCGCCGCCAACTGGGAGCCCGGCGGCCCTGGCGGGCCGGCGTGACCCAGGCTCCTGGCGCGGGCGCCCGGGTCGGGCCCTTCGTCCTCCGCAGCCCGGTGGGCAGCGGGGGGATGGCCACCGTCTGGCGCGCCGACGGCCCCGACGGGCCCGTGGCGGTCAAGGTGCTGCACGCCGGCAAGGTGTCCGGCGACGAGGTCCGCCGCCTGCAGCGCGAGTACGCCACCCTGGCGCGGCTGGACCACCCCCACGTGGTGAAGGTGGTCGGCGCGGGCGAGTCCGACGGGTGGCCGTGGATCGCGATGGAGCTGGTAGACGGGCCGGACCTCGGGACCTGGCTCGAGCGGAACGCCGCGCTCCCCGCGGCCGAGCGCCTGGTGCACGTGGAGCGGCTCTTCCGGGAGCTGGTGGACGCGCTCGGCTACGTCCACGCGCGCGGCGTCATCCATCGGGACCTGAAGCCCCAGAACGTGCTGGTGGACGCCGCGGGGCACGCGCGGCTCACCGACTTCGGCGTCGTGAAGGACCCCGAGGCCTTCCCCACCAGCCTGACGGTGGTGGGCAAGCTGGTGGGGACCGTCGCGTTCATGTCCCCCGAGCAGATCACGGGGGACCCGGTGGACCCGCGCGCCGACCTCTACTCGCTCGGCGCGGTGCTCTACGTGATGCTCACCGGGCACCGCCCCATCGAGGCGGACTCGATCGCCGGCTACCTGGCGCGTCACCTCACCGAGACCCCGCGCCCCCCGAGCGAGATCGAGCCGAGCGTGCCCCGCCGGCTCGAGCTGGTGTGCCTCCGCCTCCTGGAGAAGGACCCGGCGCGCCGTCCGGCCAGCGCGGCGGACCTGCTCCAGGCCCTGGACACGCCCACCACCCCCCAGGACACGAGCCTCCTCGGGCGGGAGATCCCGCTCGCGCTGCTCACGGGTCGGGTGGAGTCGGTCCGGGACGGCGGGATGGGCGGCGTGATGGCGGTCATCGGCCCGCCCGGCAGCGGCCGCACCCGGCTCCTGGCCGAGCTGGTCCGGCAGGAGCGCGCCGCCGGCATGCGCCTCGCCGCCGCGAACGCGGGGGAGGACACGCTGGAGCGGCTCCGCGCGGCGGTGGCCGGTCCGGGCACCGGGGGGGACCTGGACGCCCTGCACGCCGCCGCCCGCCAACGTCCCTGGGTGTACGTGGTGGAGGACGTGGACCTCGGCCCCCCCGGCCTCGCCCAGATGCTGGCCCGGCTCGCCTTCGAGCTCGTGGCGGTGGAGGCGGCCCCGTTCCTGCTCGTGGTCTCGGCGCGCCCGGAGCAGCGCGGACAGCCGCCGCTCCTGGACGGCAGCGAGACCGGCCTCGTGGCCGACGAGCTCATCCTCGAACCGCTGGACCGCGAGGCGGTCCGCCAGCTGCTGCGGGAGCGCGGCCTGACCGGCGCGGTCGGCGCCACGCTGGCCAAGCGCCTCCACGAGGAGGTGGGCGGCTGGCCGGGGCCGTTGCTCGAGCAGCTGGACACGCTGGTGAAGGCCGGCTGGGTGGTCGAAGGGGCCGACGGCGCCCTGCGACCCGCCCGCCCGGTGGACGCGCTGCGCGCCGATCCCCTCCCCCTTCCGGATCCGGTCCGGCTGGCCGAGGCCGCCGTCCTGGAGCGCCTGGCCCCCGCCGAGCGCGCGCTCGTGGAGGCGCTGGTCGTCGTGGAGACCCCGGCCACGGCCGCGCTGCTCGCGCCCCTGGTGGAGCAGGGGGAGCCCGAGGTGCACGCCGCGCTCACCCGGCTGACCCGCGCCGGCCTCCTGCATGCCACCGAGGAGGCGCTGCAGGAGCTCTACCGCCTCCCGGGTCGGCGCCGCGCCCAGGCCATCTACGAGTCGCTCGCCCCCGAGCGCCGGGCGGTCCTGCACCGCCGGGCCGCCGCGGCCGTGCAGCAGGCCTACCGGCGGCGCCCGGGGGCGGTGGCCGAGCTCGCCGCCCGACACCTCGTCGCCGCGGGGGATCCCGGCGCGGCCTACCCGCTCCTCGTGACGGCGGCACAACGGGCCCAGCGGAAGGGGGAGGACGCGGTGGCGCGAGGGCTGTGCCAGCGCGCCGCGGACGCCCGGGCCGCCGCCGAGGTCGAGCTCGGGAGCGCCGAGGCCTCCCGGCTCCGCCGCACCCTCTTCCAGACCTGGGGCGACGCCCAACGCGCCTCGGCCCGCCACGACCAGGCCCTCGACCTGTACGCCCAGGCCCTGCTCGCCGCCCGCGCCGAGGCGGACCGCGCCGGGATCGGCCGCGCGCTGGCGGGGGTCGGCCTCTCGGCGCTCGCCATCGGTCGCCTGGCCTCCGGCGCGGGAGACCTGGAGGAGGCTCTGGCCACCCTGGAGCCGGGGGACGGCGCCTGGCCCGAAGCGGCCGACGCGCTGGCCGGGGCGCGGTTCGAGCGGGGCAACCTCGAAGGCGCGGAGGATCTCTGGCGCTCGCTGCGCGAGCTGGGGGTGGCGACGCGGAACGCGGCGGCGGAGATGCGGGGGCTCCTGGGCGCCGGCGCCGTGGCCCGAGCGCGCGGTCAGGAGCGGGCCGCGGTGGAGCACCTGGAGAGCGCCATCCAGCGCGGGCTCGACGGCGGCCCCGCCTCGCTCTTCGTGGAGAGCCTGCGGCGGCGCGCCGAGGTCTACCTGGACGAGGGCGATCCCGCCGGGGCCATGCGCATCGCCGACGAGATCGAGGGCGTCGGCGACAACGTCGGCATCGCCCTGGGCCCCGTGGTGGTGGGCGGCCTGCGCGCCCGCGCGCTGGCGGCCATGAGCGAGCCCGACCCGGCGCGCCGGGCGGCGCGGGACACGCTCGGCCTGCTGCGCGCCCACGACCCCTCCGACCCGAGCCTCTGGGCCGACCCGGTCCGCGTCCTGCGCGACGTGGCCGAGCTCCGGCCGGTCGCCGAGCGCCTGGGCGGGCCCCGCTGGCACCCCTGCCCTCCGCACGAGGGCGACGCGCTCCGAGCCGGGCTGCACGCGCTGGCCACCGGCTCGCTCGCCTCGGCCGAACGGGCCGCACAACAGCCCGGCCCGGGCGCGTCGGGGGCGCGGGTCCTGATCGACGCCGCCCACGTGTACCGGCAGGCGGGTCGGTCGGCCGAGGCGGACGCGCTCCTCGCCCTCGCCCGGGGGCGGCTGGACCCCCGGTTCCACGGCGGCATCCTCGCCGAAGCGCTCCCACCCGGCTGAGCCCGCGCGCCGCGCCGGCCCACCGGCACGGCGATAGCTTCGAGGGATGGAGCCAGCGCCGCCCCCGGCCGACGACCCGACCATCGAGATCGGTGGGCTCCAGCTCGCCCCGGGCGATCGCATCGGCCCCTACGTGTACCGCCGGCCCATCGGCAAGGGCGGCATGGCCCACGTGCTCCTCGGGCTCGACCCGGACGGGCGGGAAGTGGCGCTGAAGGTCCTGAAGTCCAACCGGATCAACACCGGCTTGACCCGGTTCAAGCGGGAGTTCCGGGCGCTGGCCCGCCTGCGGCACCCCAACGTGATCCGGGTGGACGCCTACGGCGACGTCCACGGTCACCCCTACATCGCGATGGAGTACGTGGAGGGCACGGACCTCCACCAGGAGATCCAGGGGTTCCGGCAGGTGCCCGGCGAGGACCGCTACCGTCGGGTGGAGGAGATCCTCGTCGATCTGGCCCGCGCCCTGGCCTACATCCACCGGCGCGGCCTGATCCACCGCGATCTCAAGCCCAGCAACGTGCTGATCGACCGGGAGCGGCGCTGCAAGCTCACCGACTTCGGGATCGTGAAGGACCTGGATCCCGCCGCGGACACCGCCATCTCCACCACGCTGGTCGGCACCTGGGCCTACGCCAGCCCGGAGCAGATCCAGGGCTCCCCGATCGACCACCGCTCGGACCTCTACTCGCTCGGGGTCCTGCTCTTCGCGATGCTCACCCGCCGCCGGCCCTTCGTGGCCAAGGACCTGCCCGGCTACCTCGAGCTGCACCGCACCCACCGGGCCCCGGCGCCCCGCACCCTGGACCCGCGGATCCCCCAGCACCTGGACGACATCTGCCAGCGGCTCCTGCGCAACAACCCCCGCGACCGCTTCCGGTCGGCCCAGGAGGTGCTGTACCGGCTGGAGCAGCTCGACACCCCGTCCGAGGAGGTCGAGCGCGGCGCGTACGCGCCCCCGCTGGTGGGTCGGGCCGCCCACGAGGCCGAGCTGGGGGAGCGGGTGGCGGCGCTGACCGCCGGTCGCGGGAGCCTGGTCCTGATGGAGGGGGACGAGGGCAGCGGCAAGACCCGGCTGATGGACGGCCTCGTCGCCCAGGCCCAGCTCGTCGGGCTCACCGTCCTCCAGGACCGGGTGGGGCCGCGGGAGGTCCCGGGGGCGCCGCTCGTGCGCCTCGGGCGCCGCGTCGCGCAGGAGCTGGGTCCGGCGGCTCCCCCCGCGCTCGCTCCCGCGCTCGCCGCCTTCGCCGACCCGGGGCGCTCGCCCGCCGGCAACGCGCGCGAGCGCCTGCTCGAGGCCGTCTCCCAGGGGGTGGGCGCGCTCCTGGACGGGGGGCCCGTGGTGATCGCCATGGACGACCTCCACCTCGCCCACGCCCCCACCCTCGACGGGCTGACGCTCATCGCGAGGGAGCACCTCGCGCGGAGCCCGGGGCCGCTCCTCCTCGCCGCCAGCTACCGGGGCGACCGGGTGCCGCCGCGTCTGCACGCGCTGGCCCACGGGGCGGCCGGCGTCCCGGCGCACCGCCTCCTCCTCGAACCCCTCAGCGTCGAGGCGCTCACCGAGCTGGCCGGCTCGCTGTTGGGCGCGGGCCGGGCCGCCCAGGTGCTCGCCGAGCGGCTCCACCGGGAGACGGACGGCAACCCGCTCTTCGTGACCCTCTTCCTCCAGCACCTCGTCGCCCGCGGCCTCCTGACGCGCGGAGAGCAGGGCTGGCGCATCGCCGCCGACGTGGACGAGATCGCTGCGGGCCATCTCGAGATCCCCCCGGGAGTGCGCCAGGTGGTGCGGGCCCGGCTGCAGCCGCTCGAGCCCGATCAGCGGGAGCTGGTGGAGGTGCTCGCCGTCGGCGGGCGTGAGCTCGATCTGGACCACCTCATCGACGTGCTCGACATCGACGAGGACGTGGTCGGCGAGCTGGTGGAGGCGCTCGAGGAGCTGGGGATCCTCCGCCAGCGAGGCGCCGGCGAGCAGGTCACGGTGGACTTCACCCACTCGAAGTACGCCGACATCCTCTACCGCGAGCTCCAGCTCGACCGGCGCGCCGAGCTCCACCGGCGGCTGGCGGCGGCGCTGGAGGTGCGCCACGGGGCCGACAGCGCCGCGGCGGAGATCATCGGCGAGCACTACCGGCGCGCGGGCGACGCGGGCAAGTCCTGGTTGTTCCTGATCGCCGCCGCCCGCCGGCTCCGGGACCGCAGCCTCCCCGGCGAAGCCTGGGACCTCTGCCAGCGGGCCGCGATGGTGGAGGAGGCGGCGCGCGTGGACCTGGACCCCGCCACCTTCACGCTGGCCCGCCGCGGGCACCTCCTGGTCCGGGCCGCGCTCCTGCAGCTCCGCGGCGAGTGGGCCGAGGCGCGCGACGCGCTCGAGCAGGTCGTGAGCATCCCGGGCAGCGAGGACGAGCCCGAGACCATCGAGGCCCGGGTGGAGCTGGCACGGGTGCTCCGCGCCCTGGGGGACCTCGACGCGGCCGAACGCGAGGCGCAGGCGGCGCTCCTCCAGGCCCGTGGACGACACGACCGCGCCCTCAACGCCCGGGCGCTCCTGGCGCTCTCGGGCATCGCGTGGGCGCGCGGGGACCTCGACACCGCCGAAGCGCGCGCCCAGGAGGGCCTGGTCGGCGCGGGGACCCAGACCGCGGCCCGCGCGAGCCTGCTCCTCGCCCTGACCGCGGTCCAGGCCAGCCGCGGCATGCTGGCCAGCGCGGCGAGCGGGCTCGGCGAGGCCCAACTGCTCCTCCACGAGCTGGGCATGCGGGAGAAGCGGTCCATCGCGCTCGGGAACCTGGCCGAGGTGCTCCTGCTCCAGGGCGACCTCGCCGGGGCATCCCAGCACGCCTCGGACGCGCTCGCCGAGGCGGCCGCCGGTGGCTCCCGGCTGGGCGAGATCCAGGCCCGGACCGTGCGGGGAGCGGTCGCCCTGGCCGCCGGCGCCCGGGTCGAGGCCCGCGGCGATCTCACCTTGGCGCTGACCACGGCCAAGGCGCTCTCCGCGGCGCGCGAGTCGGTCGCCCCGCTGCTCCACCTCGCGCGCATCGCGCTCCTGGAGCAGGACCACAAGGGCGCCCTGAAGCTCCTGGACCAGGCCGAGGTCGCGCTCCGCCAGGGGGACCCCGAGCGGCTGCGCTACGCCCACCTCGCCCTGCGCGCGCTCGTGTTCGCCCGGCAGGGCGCCGCGGCCCTGGGGAGGAAGCTCGCCACCGAGATCGACGCCGCGCTGCCGAGCCTGCCCATGTACCGGCGGGTCCCCGTGCAGCTGGACCTCGCGACCACCCTCGTCGCCCTCGGCGACCGGCCCGCGGCGGTGGAGGCCTACCGGCAGGCCAGTCAGCTCGCGAGCCTGAGGGGGTTCCGCCTGGCGATGGTGGAGGCGCTGGCCGGCCTGGTCCGCGAGGCGAACGACGACGACACGCGGCGCCGTGCGCGCGCGGACCTCCAGCTCTGGTCCGAGGAGCTCGCGCGCGCGGTTCCCGCCCGCTGGCGGGCGAGCTTCCAGGCCCGGGTGGACGACCCCGGCCGGGCGCGGCCCGCGGGGTCCGAGTGAGCCCCCGGGACCGGGTCGGGCCCTGGACGGTGGAGCGCCTGCTCGGGACTGGGGGCATGGCCGACGTGTGGCTCGCCACCGGCGAGGACGGCGCCCGCGTCGCGCTGAAGCGACTGCGCAACCCCAGCGTCGGGCGTCGCCACCGCTTCGCGCAGGAGGTCCGCCTCCTCGATCGTCTGCGGCATCCCGGCATCACCGCGCTGGTGGACCACGGCGAGCACGAGGGCGTGCCATGGCTCGCCACCCGCTTCGTGGACGGCCCGGACCTCCGCCAGTACGCCGAACGCCTGCGAGGGCGCCCTCCCAGCGAGCGGGCCACCCGCAGCCGGCACCTCGCGCTCCGCCTGTGCGAGACCCTGGACTGGCTGCACCGCCAGGGGTGGGTGCACCGGGACCTCAAACCCGCGAACGTCATCCTCGACGAGGCGGGGGAGCCGATCCTCATCGACTTCGGCGTCGCGACCGCCACGGACCCCGGCCAGGGGGACGACGTCCCCGTCCCCCCGGGGGCGCTCGTCGGCTCGGCCGCGTGGGCCTCGCCCGAGCAGCTCCGGGGCGAGCCGGTGGACGGGCGGGCGGATCAGTACGGCCTGGGGGGCGTCCTCTACTTCCTCCTGACCGGCCAGCGGCCCTTCCCGGGCGAGTCCTCCACGGCGCTCATCCAGGCGCACCTCCACGCCCCGGTCCCCCCGCCGTCCCTCGTCGATCCCACCGTCCCTGCCGACCTGGAGTCGTTCGTCCTGCGACTGCTGGCCAAGCACCCGGCGGACCGCTTCCCGGACATGGCCGCGGCGCGGGAGCAGGTGGCCGTGGCCTCCGGGGACGATGCCGGGACGCCGCTGGCGGGGCGGCAGCCGGCGCTGGACGGCGTCGCGGCCGCGTTGCGGCAGGTGGCCTCCGGGGAGCCCGCGGTGCTGCGGGTGCGCGGCCCGCGGGGCAGCGGCCGGGGCTGGCTGGCCCGGACCGCCCGGGACGTCGCCATGCGGCGGGGCCTCGCGTGTGTGGTCGCGGACGAACCGGGCGCGCTGGCCGCTGCGCTGGCGCGCGTGGAGCGCGGCGAGGCGATCCTCGTCGTCACCTCGCGCGAGCTGCCGCCCGGGGCGCCACCTCCCACCGAGCAGCACCTCCCCGCCCTCACCCTCGCGGACCTCCGACGGTCGCTGTTCGCCGTGGCGCCGCGGACCGAGGACCTGGCGGGGGTGGCGGAGCGCCTCCAGCGCGCCTCGGGCGGGAACGCCGGGCTGTTCCTCGCCCTGGTGGACCGCTACCGGGTGGACGCCGAGGTGCGCCTCCCGTCCGGAACGCTCGACATCCCGCTCGAGCGCTGGCTCGACGGCATGGACCTCGACGAGATCGAGGTGGCGGGCGCGCTCGCCGTCCAGACCTCCCCCGCGACCGTCGCCGCGCTCTCCGCGATCGCCCAGGTCCCGGCGGAGACCGTGCTCCCCGCGCTCGCGGACCGGGGCCTGGCCATCTCCACCGAGGCGGGCTGGCGCCTCGCCGCCGAGGCCTTCCGCGGCCCCCTCCGCGAGCTCGTGCCCGACCTCGACGCGCTCCGCGACCGCGCCGACCGCGTGTTGCCGCCGGCCCCGACCACCCCCACCATCGAGGCGGTGGCGCGGGAGCGGGCGCTCGCCGAGGCGGCGGTCTCCGCCGGGCACCTCGGGGCCGCGCTCGAAGCCCTCGACGCCGCCACGCGGGCCACCGAACCCTTCCCCCACTGGCACGCCGAGCTCTCCGTACAGCTCGCGCTGCTGCGCCTCCACGCCGGGCAGATCGCACCGGCGCTGGCCGACACGCGGCGGGCCGTGGTCGCGGTGGAGGGGAGCTTCGACCCGAGGCGACGCTGCGGGGTGTTGTTGGGGGCCGCTCGCGCGCAGCTCGCCGTCGGCCAGTACGCCGCCGCCGCGGCGTGGGCGGGAGACGCCGCCGCGCTGGCGCGCGCCGCGGGGGACCAGGAGGCCCGCTTCGAAGCCGCCGTGCTCCGGGCCCGCATCCTCCTCGACGAGCGCCCGCAGCACCGCACCGCCGCCGCCGCCGCCGTGGATCGGGTGGCGGATTTGTGGGCCACCGCGAACGACCGGCCGATCGCCGTGCGGGTCGCCCTGGACGTCGTCTCCATGCACATCGCCGCCGTCCTGGGCGACCGGGAGCGTGTGCGTCGGCTCGCCGCGTCCACCGACGCCGCGCTCCGGCGCCTCGGCCGGGTGGACCGTCTCGTCCACACCCTCGCCCTCGGCCGGGCGCTGCTCGCCGCCGGCGACGCCACCGGCGCCCGCGCGTGCGCCGAATCGGTGGGGCCCGAGGCGCGCTCGGTCGGCTTCTCGCTCCTGGCCTGGGAAGCCCGTCGGCTCGAGGCGCGGGCCTGCGGCGAGCCCATCCCGGGCCTCGGCGCGCTCGCCGACGGGCTCGA
>Ga0172372_10008142_pt1 | contig 13924 bp, 8 predicted proteins | sample LakKiv5m_2_FD_114544 | JGI IMG/M metagenome (GOLD analysis project Ga0172372, IMG submission 114544) | Freshwater microbial communities from Kabuno Bay, South-Kivu, Congo - kab_092012_9.5m | ecosystem: Environmental > Aquatic > Freshwater > Lake | place: Democratic Republic of the Congo...
TCTCATACTGCTTTAACTGCGCATCAAGACTGTTGCCAAACGCTTCCAGATTAGCTTTGCGAAATGTCATAACGTCACACAATCAAATTTAGAAATAAAAAACCCCGGCTCAAAGGCCGGGGCTTGAACAAAACTACAAGGATTACGAGATAGTAACGTTCGTAATCTGAACAAAACCTCCCGAAACAGCGGCTGTCCATGCAGTGTTGTATGTCTCACCCTGCAGAACGATTTCGAGGAAGTTTGCGGATCCCATCATCGCAGTACCGGTAGACACCGCAACCTGAATCACGACGTCACTACCACGCTGGAACGCAGCGATGTAGGAGGCCGATCCGACCGCACTCTGTGCGCTACCATTTCCAACGCCAACTGCTGTTGCCAATCCTTTTTCTAGCGAAGAAGTTGCAGAATACAGAGCACCAACCGCAGTAAATCCGAGACGGATCACGTCAGCAGTACTGAAGTCGGTAATGACGTCAACACCGTTTGCAGCCAAACCACCGCCTGCTGCGGTAACACCGGTTCCAATGTAAACAAACACGTCTGCGCCACCACGTCCGGCCAACTCGTCGTTACCGCCACCACCTTCGATTGTGTCTGCAGAAGCACCACCGTAGACTGTATCGGCAAGCGAGCCTAAGGAAATTGTCGCGCCGCTTGCTGCCTTCGTACCGCCAAGGTCAATGTTGAATGCCAGCCCAGTTGCAGCCGAGGCGTTCAGGGTCAGAGAACCACCGAGTGCAACGCCGTCGATAACCGCTGAACCGCGTGTCCAGCCAGTTCCACCGGATCCAACAGCCAGATCAACGTTTCCTGATCCAGTAAGGGTAAAGGTGAGCTTATCAATTGCACTACCTGCACTTGCGTTACCAAGTGTAATGGAGGCCGTTGATCCTGAGGCGATCGAGACAGTAACACCAGCTGCAACTGCAGTTGCCGCAGTGCTGAAGATCAGACCTGAGGCAATACCTACATCACCAGCAGCGCCGTTACCGATCGACACATCGCCGAGAGCACTGATGTTAATTGTGCTGATATCGTCGGAGACGACTAAATTAGTAGCACTGATGTTAGCCGTTCCGGTACCAACCACAGTGATCGTAGAGGCACTAGCAAAAGCGGCTCCTGCAATCCCGAGGTTTGCCGTTCCGGTTGCGTTGATGTTCACTGTATTTGCAGCACCGGCTGCAATGTCACCCATGGTCAGCGACTGTGTTGCATTAATCGTAACAGTAGCCGCAGCGTTATCGGTCAGCGCGCTCATGGTGTTACCAGACATACCAAGGGAGTTCAGCGTCAGCGCACCAGTGTTGTTCGTACGAACGATATCGCCGTAAGTAACTCCACCTGTTGCTGTGCCGATGGTATTCAGCGTGATCGTGACATCTGACGGACCGTTGGCATAGTTGAAGCTGAAGTCTGAGGCGTTATCACCAGACTTAAGATCAATGTTTACCAAAGTCTTATTAATGTTATTGAACGTTGCAGAAGCGTTTGCAAGAACAACGTTGAGATCCGTCAGGGATGTCGCGTTTCTAAGATCAACCGTACCCGTTGTAACTGAGTCAAGTGTCAGGACTTCAACATTAGTCAGGGTAGGACGAATCGTGGATGCACCAACTACCACCCCACGAACGGTGTCAGTACCTGCACCACCGTCAATGGTATCCAGCGTGTCAAGCCCAGAGCCAAGATTGATCGTGTCGCTACCGGTACCAGCGTTGATAGCGATCTGGTTAACGATCGGCAAGGTAACCGTCAGATTGCCTTGAAGCGCTGTTGCGTTAATGGCAGAGACATCCGTCCAGGAGGTGTTGATGTTACCTGCGGTACCTGCGTACAGGGTGACGTTTCCGTTTCCGTTGATGTTGATAACACCTGCGGAGCCGAGGCCTAACTGCGTCGCGTTAGCAGTAGCGCCGATAGTCATCGCACCGCTTGCGTTCAAGTTCAATGTTTCAATGCCGGTGATGTTAAGAGTGAAAGCAGAGGCATTGTTGCCGACAACTGTAATCGAATCAGCTGTACCGGTTGAATCAAGCAGTGACATGGCTAAGTTATTGCCATAACCGCTATTTGCACGAATCGTTGCTGCAGATCCGAGGTTCGACAAAATACCCGACGTTGTTCCGTTCACATTTACCTGTGCTGAGGCACCAATCTCTGAGAAATCAAGAGCAGTTGCACCTGCGGCACCGTCATAACGCATAGCAATATTGATTGTCTCTACGTTCTGAATAATCGGGGCAGCGCCGCTGACCAGCGTGATGTTCAACGTGTCGTTACCGGCGCCACCGTTGATCGAGTCAGTGCTCTGCAGGCGCCCGGAACCTGCATTGAAGGTGTCGTCACCCGATGTCGTTTTTGCAGAACCTGACGCTGAAGGCGAGAACTCATCAGCGCTAGTAGTAAGAGTGAAAGTCTGTCTTTTGATAAGACGATAAAAAAAAGTTATCACTCCAATATTCTTAATTCTAGATTCAATGCATATGTTTGAAATGATGACGTTTATCCGACGACAATATTGAGGTCAGGCGTAAGCTCCCCCGCCATGGGAACAGATTAAAAATGGAGACTTCTGCTTCATTGAGAAGGAGAAGTGATGAGGAAGTCGCGTTTCACGGAGAGCCAGATCCTGGCGATCCTGGGCGAGGGCGAAGCGGGTCTGGCCGTTGCAGAGGTCTGTCGAAAGCACGGCATCAGCGCAGCGACCTACTACCAGTGGAAGAGCAAATACGCCGGCATGTCGGCCAACGAGCTCAAGCGGGTCAAGGAACTTGAGGCAGAGAACGCCAAGCTTAAGAGGATGTATGCCGAGCTGGCCCTGGAGAACACAGCGATCAAGGACGTACTGTCCCGAAAGTTGTGACGCCGACTGCGAAGCGCGCGGTGGTAGAGATCATGGTCAGTGAACATGGTCTGTCGCACGCGAAAGCCTGCAAGACTGTGAAGCTGTCGCGGTCGGCGTTTTACAAACCAACAGTGGACCGCCTGGCCAAGGATGCGCCGGTGGTAGACGCCTTGAACGAGATCGTCGCCAAGAGAGCCCGCTGGGGCTTCTGGAAGTGCTTTGATCGGCTGCGCGCCGATGGCAAGCCATGGAACCACAAGCGTGTTTACCGGGTGTACTGCGAGATGCGGCTGAACCTCAAGCGCAAGGCGAAGAAGCGACTGAGCACCCGTGAGCGCCAACCGCTGCTGCAGACCCACGAACTCAACCGGGTATGGGCCCTGGACTTCATGCGCGACACGATGTACGACGGCCGTCCGTTCCGCACCCTCAACGTCATTGATGAGGGCAATCGAGAGGCGCTGCGCATTGAGGTCGGTACCTCCATCCCGGCGGGGCGCGTCGTACGCGTTCTGGATCAACTGCTGGAGATCTACGGCAGGCCTGAGGCCATCCGGCTGGATAACGGCCCCGAGCTCACGGCCAGTGCCTTCACCGAGTGGGCCGAAGCCAACGCCGTGAAGCTGATGTTCATACAGCCAGGCAAGCCCAACCAGAACGCGTTCATCGAGCGATTCAACCGCAGCTTCCGCGACGAGGTGCTCAACGCGCACCTATTCAACTCGATCTCAGAAGTACGACAGGCTGCCGAGGAGTGGGTAGCCGACTACAACGAATACCGGCCACACGACTCCCTGGGTAGGGTGCCGCCGGTGGTGTTCAAACCCAGGTTAACCCCAGCAGCGGTCTCTACTTCTGGTCTGTCTACTTGACGGGGGAGCTTACGGAGCCCCACGGATCTGATATCCCGAGAGTGTCGATTGCAATCAACGCACAACAGGCGATTGTCCCGGTTTAGTTGATTCGTGCCACTCGAGCTAAAGGTACAAAGTGTGGGGAGGAAGCGTGGAGCGAAACTGCGAGCCGATGGACAAGAACTGGATAGAAGGCGTTACTGAGCAGGGCGTGGCAACGGCATGCCCTCGGCCCGCTGCGGGTGTTGCTGCAGTAACTCGGATAGCCTATGAAAACTTGCCTTTGCAATCAAAAAACCTTTCCAATTTCCGATGACCTGCTCTACCGGTGAGAGCGCCCGGCCTGCCAAAATCGATGCTGCAATCATCACGCCAGGGGTGGCCTGCCCGTGCAGCGTTAAATAGGCGCCGAGCGCCAAAACACCAGACTGCGACATCAGTCGAATCATTTTTGTAAGCGCGACAGCGACGCCCGCCTTATCCGATGCGAAACTCTGTCGCTCGAGCACTGTTGACTGCATGAGGTACCACTTTCGCTTTAAATGATCAAGCATTCCAAGCGCCTCAATAATCTCAGCATTGCGCAAATTATTATTGACGTACTGATTGGCAAGTATCGAAGCCTGGTTAGCTTCCTCAAGCGGCCCGCGGGCGACACGATCTGAGATAACTGCCATGATTGCTAGCAAAACGGCCGCCGCGAGTGCAAATAATCCAAGCGCCGGATGGAAAAAATAAATAACAATTAAGTAAATGGGGAACCATGGTGCATCCAAAAACGCAAATAATCCGTTACTCGTTGCGAATTGCCGAAGCTGGGTAAGGTCGTTCATGGCTTGGGCAGCATTACCCTGCCGTAGCTTTAAATTTCTTTCAAATGCTGCAGTGAAAACACGTTTACTGAGCACCTCGTCTACGACATTTCCAACCCGAATTAATACCGCGGCCCTAAAGTGTTCAAGTAGGGCCATCAAGCCCAACAAACCCACCAGTAATACGGTCAGCATCACCAACGTGAACTCACTACGACTTGCCAAAACACGATCGTAGAGTTGCAACATGTAGATGGAAGGCGCAAGGTAGAGCAGATTAATTCCGCCTGAAAAAAGCGCCACGCCAACCAGCGCGCCCCGATGGACTCGCACCGCATAAAATAACTCACTTGCATTATTTGCTACACCAGGCGTGCTGCTTTTCATCTCAAAAAAACTCATTTCTATTGGCTTTTGGTCAGGACAAATATCCCAAAATCTTTAACGTTTAGCGTGCATCATACAAAAGCGTATTCACCCATCCTAACTGCTTGGGCAAACATACATCTCGCAAATCATAGTGCTCGACTATTGTCTTCCGAGCAGCATTTGCAATATTTTTTGAAAGTGCTCTATCGGCAAGCAGTCGAAGAACAGCGTCTATGATCCGATCGATATCAAAGAAGTTCACTAGCAGTCCATTTTCATTGTCGTTTATTACTTCTTTTAGCGGCCCGGTATCACTCGCAACCACTGAACAACCAAGACTCATGGCTTCTAATAAACTCCATGATAGTACAAAAGGATAAGTCAGATATACATGTACAGACGAGAGGGACAAGATGGCTTTGTATTGCTCATAGGATAGATTTCCGAGAAAGTGAATGCGAGCCCACTGTGTATCGCTAATTAAAGGTCGAACCTCGTCAATAAATATTTGTTTCCACGAACGATTTCCGAAAATCGCTGGATTCGGCCTGCCACCGTAACTAACATTATCTCCGCCAATAATGATCACTCTCATATTCGGACGAGCAGCGAGCAGTGTAGGCAGGCAGCGCATGAAAATATGATAACCGCGATACGGCTCAAGATTACGGTTAACAAAACTGATGATCTCTGAATCTCTTGTCAGCGTGACTTTATTACCATTCAGGTCGGTGAAGTATATTGTCGGAGAGCGGATCCGCGTTAATTCTCGAGTATCAATCCCATCATGAATTACAGAAATTTTTCTCCGAGACTCTTCTGGATAAGTGCCAGCCTGCCAATGTGTCGGCGATATGGCGGCATCTGCAATGTCAAAGTGAGCAAAGGAATTTAGGTTTTTGAGTCTGAGCCGGCAGGCAATATCCTCGTCACCTTTACTAAACTCCGGATCAAAACCAACATCGGCCCCAACGCTTTTATAAAAAAACTCACAGTAAATCGCTAGCTTTGTAAAGGGCCACACTTCCTTAATGAACATCGCCTCTCCCCAACCGGGATGGGCAATAACTAGATCAGGAACATACCCGCCTTCCCGGAGCTTCAAAGCAGCTCGAAACGCTGCCTCGGCCCGAATTACCTTGGTCTCCATATCGCTGATCCATGGGTGTATCGCAGGAGTAGAACCTCGCTCGACAACATACGTGTGAGTATTTATTTCCGATCCTGCTGCCATCTTGTTTCGAGCAAGGGTCAGGATATCGACACAGTGACCCTGCCGAACAAGTGCAGGCGCGAGATGCTTGAACTGAGCCGGAAAGTTTTGATGAATAAACAAAATCTTCATTGACAGTGCAGAATATTTAATTTGCAAAGCCAGATTAGGGAGCGCACACAAGCCGCTCGACGTTGGGGCGAAAAGTTTTTCAGTAGATACTGCGCTTCAATAGGCTGATGATCCAAGCCTACAAATTTAACGAGTTGAACTAACTCAGGCTCGGTAACCAATACAGAATCGGCATATTTAACCATCTCCAGTTCGCGATAAAGCTTAAGTCGAATCAAGGACTCTTCAACTGTTTTATCTACAAGACTCAGCCTGTTTGTTGATGAAAATTGTAAAGTTGGATAAGCGCTAAAAGCTCGATAAGGGTCATCTCGCGCAGGCCATACGTTAAAAAGTTGTTGATTTTTTGCAGATTTGTTGGCGTCCCTTATTACCGAGAGCTCTTCCCAAAGATGTTCGTATTGCGGAAATACAACGCTCCAGTCATAGCGCTCGCGCGCGCGTTGCCGTGCCGATCGACCCATTGATTGGCGTAAGTCATATGATGAGAACAGCTTTTCAAATGCACTGCATACTTCTTGCACGTCAACACTAATAAACGTCGAGGTATATCCGCAATACCGGTCATATGAATCGATGCCGAGCCCATAACGATGGGCGAGATCACGGCCATAGCCACTTGATGGCATTATTGTTTTAATGAGAAAACCATCAACTCCTTCTCGAATAGTGTCTCGGTAACCATTCCAATCTGATGCAACTACAGGCAAACCAGCCGCCATTGCCTCAAGCGGTGCAAGGCCGAATGTCTCTTGAATGTTATCAGCAAGTGAGCAAAAAATATCCGCGCTTGACCAAGCAAAATTTCTCTGCTTTACATCCCTGCCATCAAGATAAATGTACCCAACAGTTGGAGAGGCCTGTGTACGAGCTTTGGTGAAGGCTTCTTTTATATAGTCATTTGCATACCAGCCGCATTCCAAAAGCAATACCTTTTTGCCAGTTTTCTGGCTTGCCTTTTCAAGGGCCTGATACATCGCCAACGGGTGTGCCTTCGCATGAAAAGACAGCCTTCCTACGTACAATACTACAATGGTCTGCTCGCAAATTCCGAGATGCTGACGACTCTGCTGCCGCTGCCCCAGCGAGAAGTTAAAACGCTCTGTATGCAGACCCAGAGGAATAATTGGCAGTTTTGGCGTAACAAATGAGTGTGTTCCGAATCGCTTTTTTAAATATTCCTGCTCAAGCGCTAGGAGATGTTTCACATGTTGTTTAACGGCCTTTGACGTACAGATAAGGGCATCCCAGGGTTGAATAGGATCTGTCAGATAACCCGTAATAGAATCCATTACTGCTGCGCTACTAGTTGTGTGTGTTACTCCGATTAAACTCCACGCGTCGTTACTAACTAGCGAACGCTTTCGTGCAAGTTCGTTTAAAGATGGGCCTGGGTAATAAATACAACCAATGTCTTTAATTTTACTCTGTGATGTTCGATCTAAAAACGTGATCTTTTTATTTTTATTTATCGCTTCTTTGCGGAACAAAAACTGTTCTTTATAATCTTCTGATTCACAATAAATTGCAAGATTTTCATCTCTTGAATACTTTAGATACGCCTCTAAAAATGAGTCGCCGGCAGAGTGCCTCCCCATGAGCTTCCCGCTTGTGATTGAGTAGGCTTCAGGATGATAATAGAGTGCGGCAGTCATTCAATTGTTTAAAATAACAAATTTTCCTTCTGTACTTAGCAGCATATTTATTCGCTCGAATTCAAACTCGTCTAATGTTCCTATGAGCGCGTTTAAGCGTATCCAAGCTATCAGCATTTGGTACCTAGCATTACTCCGATCAATAAGTGCCTGAGCGCGTCTTTGCTCAACCGAGAGAACGTCAAGCTTTGTACGTGTTCCGAGCGCATTCCCCTTAGTGACTGATGCAAGTAATTGCTCAGCCGAAAAAAGGGACTGCTCTGCCGCTTTCGTTTCTGAAATTCCTTGCTTCAGAGAACCATATTCCTTTAATAACTGAATTTTTGCGTCCGAAATTGAATTTAAATAACGTTCGCGACTTTCCTCTGACCGCGCAATATTTTCTCGCACACGACTGTCAACAGAACCTCCTGAAAAAATTGGGATTGTTAATTGCAGTCCCGCAGATTTTGTTTCGATTTGACTTGTCGGAAAAAACGGATTGTCGCTGACACTTGACGAATATTGAATCACTGCGTCTAGAGTCGGAAGATGTTCTGATCTCGCAGTTCGAACAGAAATTTTTGCTGCTTCTAATTGTGCTGCTCTAGAAACAATGTCAGGGCTTTTAAGAGGCAAAAGGTCAAGAATTGACTGTAGGTCACCCGGATCGAACGTTTCTGGGTCTAGGCGATTTCCGTCAATTCTCATTAGGAAATTCGGTTTTCTCCCGATAATTGTCTCAAGCTGAGTTAGGGTAACCGTAAGACTATTTTTGAGACCTACTTCTTGAGCCTGTACTTTGAGTAACTGTGCGCGAGACTCTTCTACGTCTGTCGAAAGCCCAGTGCCGAGTTGATAAGAGCGTTGCGCTGCTAAAAGCTGATTTTCTGCGTTTCTTTTCTGAGCTGATATTAATTCAATTTTCTCGTGGGAAAATAACGCTTCGAAATAAGCTGAGGCGAATCGAAATCCGAGAGTTTGCTTTTCCTTTTGTAAGTCCGCCTCAAATCCGCGAACTTGGGCTTGTGCTTGTTGTAATGCAAATACTGATCGTAGTCGGAAAATTGGCTGCCGCAGAGTTATTGCGTCACTTTCAGACGGATATCGAGGAAAAACTCTTGTCAGGGTACCGTCGCGTCTTGTTTGCTCATTCTGATTTCGCAAAAATGTTGCGGAAATGTTCGGAAGGAGCTGGGATAATGCTTGTGGTACCGATTCTGAATCGGCTCTGAGTTTAGCCCGAATCGATCGAAATGATCTATCGTTTTCAAGCGCTAATTTATATCCCTCAAGAAGATCAGTTGAAAATACTGGGGTTGTGACGCAAGCAAAGAGTAATCCAAGGAACGATTTGTTTTTTAATCGCACTTTTATTATTCCTCTTTTAAAGATGCTGACATTCGTTTCAGAAGCGGATGCAGTAGATACTGCAATAAAGTTCGAGATCCCGTCTTAACTACGACCTCGGCTGGCATGCCGGGTTGAAGGCGCCGGGCTCCCAGCTCGCTAAGTCCTCCTGCAGTGACTCGTACTCGCGCGAGATAGTAAGAAGCCTGATCTGCGGGATTAGTAAGGACATCTGTCGATAAAGTCTCTAGCTTTCCCTCAATCACTAATTGGGGAGTGTTTGGGAATGTGTAAAATCGGATATCTACTAAGTCGCCAACTCGCACGCGATCGATGAGATGAGGCTGTATTTGCGCTTCTAATATGAGCTCCTCTTTCCCGGGTACGATATCCATAATCTTCTGACCGGGACTCACTACACCGCCAACCGTCTGAATAGCGAGTCCTACGACCTGACCATTTACAGGTGCACGAACTTCGGTTCTGATTAAATCTTCACGAATCGCCTTGAATCTTTCCGTAATAGATTGTATTTCAGGTCGAATGGCACTTAATTCTTTTTCTACCTCCTTTCGATATTCAATAACCTGCCGTTCAAGCTCCATTTGTCGCACTAGAGTGGCGTAACCATCTTTAGCTAGCTCTCGCACAGCACTTAACTCTTTCTCGAGAAGGAAAACTTGTCGCTGCTTTGAGAGAAATAATGCCTGCTGAGCTGCAATATGACGCCTTAATGCAGGATCAGCTGCAGAGGCAGCCAGCAGTTCTTGATCCAGAATTATTTGTGAATTTGATAACTGCTCTGAGATAAGTCGTGTTTCAGTTACCTTTAGAGCGTAGTACTGCTGTCGCACCGCTTCAAAATTTGCTTTTGCTGTGGTGTCTACGAGCTTGATTAGAAGGTCACCCTCTTTAACTTGGTCACCCTCTTTTACGTTCACAGACGCTACGATTCCACCTTGCAAATGTTGAATTGCTCTCCGCTTCGTCTCTAATACAACTGTTCCTTGCGAGGGCACGCCCTCGTCTAAGGGCGCTAAGGCCGTCCATAAAATAAAACAGCCAAACCCCAAACCGAGAATTCCCAACCCAATATTCGAGATACGTTTTGTATCAGATAGCTGCAAGAGCTCATCAGATCCTGTTTTATTTCCTATCTCAGGCGCAGTGTCTTCAGATCTCTTCTCTTTTTGAAAAGATCGTTTAAATTTTTGTAGTCTAAGCATTAAAAAATCCTATTATGAACGGAGGTTCTGGATTTATTGATTACTGAAATTTACTCGTCGGTGAAGTTCCGGCAGGGTTCACTGTTAGCTCAGAATAGACTAATTTTCGGTCTCGCATCTCAGCCTGAACGTAATTTCGATCTCCTGTCAGCACGATTGACCCGTTTGCCATAATCACGAGATCATCAACTATACTAAGAAGCATATGTTGATGAGTAATCAATACAATCGTTGCCCCCCTCAGTCGCATTTCTAGCAAAGCTGAACTGAGAGCCTTCTGTCCCTGCTCATCGAGATTTGCGTTGGGCTCATCTAGAACAATTAGTCTTGGATCTCCATATAGTGCTCTAGCGAGTCCCACTCGTTGTCGTTGACCACCAGACAAATACGCGCCGGCCTCTCCAATTTGAGTGTCATAACCTTTTGGAAGTCGTAAAATAAGGTCATGCACTCCAGCAAGCTTCGCAGCCACAATAACTTTCTGGGAGTCTGGCTTGCCCATGCGCGCGATATTCTCCGCAACCGAACCCGAAAAGAGCTGAATGTCCTGCGGGAGATAACCGATTCTTTTCCCAAACTCTTCTCTAACGAGCGTGGAAACCGCTATTTCATTGATAAAAAGTGCTTCATTAGTTACTGGCCAGGCGCCCACAATGCTACGCCCCAGCGTGGACTTCCCTGCACCCGAGTGCCCGACTACCGCATAGATTCGCCCCGGATACATAGAAAAATTTAATCCCTTGAGGATCTCGATAGATTTCCCGTTCGAATAAGCACAATAGTTTCGTGCGACAACTTCTATTTTGTCGAAGTTTGACAAGTTAGACCCGTGATGATTTTTGGCGACGCTAAGAAGTTCCTCGAGCCTTACTAACGCTTGTCGCACTAATGCAAATCCTTTCCAACCAGAAACGATCTGCTCAATTGGGGAAGTGACACGCCCAACGAGTAAAGCAGCCGCAATCATTGCGCCAAAGCTTATCTCGCCTTTTAGCGCCAACAAGGCTCCGGCACCGAGGGCTAATGACTGCATCAGAACACGTATCTCTTTACTACTTACAATAAACCGCTCCTCGAGCTCGTGGGACTTAGCTTGCTTTTTGAGCATAGCAGTCTGTTTTCTCCACCATTCGTGCTCTAGATTTTGAACCATTCCGTGCGCTTCTATAACTTCCGCATTCCTTAGCTTTGTATATATAAACTGATTATGCTCACGCTCTTCGTCAAGCGCCTCTTCAGCGGAGGCGCGCGTCGCACTTCCGCTCCATAAAGCAAATAAGGCGAGAACGATAATAAAAATTATCGCAAGAATCCCGAGTACTGGGTGCAATAGAAACATCACAACCAAATAAATGATTGACCATGGTATGTCAAAAAAAGCAAATATCGCTTGGCTCGTTATCCATTGCCGAACTAAACCTAAGTCACTAAAGGGTTGAAGTGGATTTTTCCGTGTCGAATCAAGTTGATTAGCAAAAACAATCTCAAAGATTCTCGGGCCGAGAATAGATTCAAGATGAATCCCTGTTGCGATAACGAGCTTTGATCTTGTCCAGTCAGCAAAACTTTGTACTAAATAAAAGAAAAGCACAAAAAATGTCAATACATAGAGCGTTAAGTAACTTCGACTGATTAATACTCGGTCGAAAACCTGAAGCATATAGAGGGTTGGCGCAAGCATTATTAGATTTACAATCGCACTGAAAAATACGATTGAAAAGATCTCTCTTTTGTTCTCGAGGACTGTTGTTAGAATTCGCCCACGAAAAGTCGCCTTAATATCTAAGAGTCTCATCACGAATCCGCCCTTCCAGCGCTGGCTAACTTGTCGCCTTTCGGGTCGTGAGCCTTTGTGGGTATTGGTTGATCAAGTTTTGCCAATACGTCATCCCTCAGCCCATACGCTTTCAGCCGCCCATTTGCAAGAAAAAGTACTTGATCGACTGTTGTCAAAAGAGATTTACGATGAGTAATCACTACGATCGTCGTACCCCTATTTTTAAGTTCAAGAATTAGATTATTTAAATCTGCCTCACCTTTATCATCAAGGCTACTGTTTGGTTCGTCGAGTACAATTAAACGAGGACTGTTATAAATCGCTCTTGCTAGACCAACGCGTTGTCGTTGCCCTCCAGAGAGTGTGCATCCGTCATCTCCGATTTCAGTGAAAACTCCCTTCGGAAGGGATCTAACATAAGTGTCCAATCCGACAAGCTTTAAAACATTCTCGAGTTCTGCAGTATCAAGCTCACCAAAGCGTGAGATGTTGTCCGCCAATGTTCCGTCGAATAACTCAACATCTTGTGGTAGATAGCCGAGAAATTGACCGAGCTCGGCTTTTGGCCAACCGGAAATCTCGACTCCATCCAGACGTACATTACCCGCGGTTGGCGTCCAGATACCTAGTAGAACTCTGGCTAGACTAGACTTACCAGCACCCGACGATCCAAGTATTGCCAACACGCGACCAGGCTCGAGATCGAAGCGTAAATTGGAAAGAACCGTTGTTTTCGTTCCAGGGGCTCTAACAGTTAAATTCTCGATTGATAGTCGACCAACGGGTGGCGGCATCGACATTCTCTTACTCGTTTTTGGACTATTTTCGAGAAACTCGTCTAATCTAAAAAAGGAGTCTCTGGCTGTAACTACAACCTTCCATGACTGAATCAAGGTCATCATAGGCTGCACAGCTTTTGCACCTAGAATTTTTCCGATAATTAAGTATGCACTCGCATGTGGCGGCAATACGCCTAACAAGCTCAAGAACACACCCGCCCCAAGAATCAACGAAGTCTTGGAGAAAACAACAAACTTCGTTGCCGCAGAGCTTCTTGACTGCGCCTCGGAAGCTTGGGCCTGATAGGTTAAGAGTGCATTCTGGACGGAAAGCCATCGTACCTGAATCGCTTTCTGCATGCCCATTGCATGCACTACCAGAGCGTTTCTTGCACTGTCGTTTACGAAATTTTGTGAAGCGTTAGAGTATTGTTGTGCCCGCATTGTCAAAGGACGAACCCGGTTTTCAGTAATTAGTGCTATTACCAGGACCGCTATTACGCCCCCCAAAGAAAACAGTCCCATTACCGGATGAATCAAAAAGACTAGCAGAAGAAATATTAGTCCCATAGGAGCCTCAAGCATCGCAGTCATTGATGGAGACGTAATAAAGTTTCGTATAGTTCTTAGGTCGTTAAGCGCTAGACGAGCGCCTGGAAGCTTTGAAAGATTTGCTGCAAAACTAGCCTCAAATGTTCTTCGACTAATAATCGAGGAAAATTTAACCGATGCGGCTATCATTAATCTTTCGCGAATCCATCCTAATAGCGCTGAGATAGATAAGGCGATTACTAAAATTAACGTAACCATTAGCAGTGTTCTCGTACTTCCACTGTTCATGACAGGTCCGTACACATCTTGCATATAACCGATTGGCGCTAGCGAGAGAAAGGTCATCACAATCGTGAATCCGAGCGCCTTCAA
>Ga0172372_10008143_pt1 | contig 13916 bp, 13 predicted proteins | sample LakKiv5m_2_FD_114544 | JGI IMG/M metagenome (GOLD analysis project Ga0172372, IMG submission 114544) | Freshwater microbial communities from Kabuno Bay, South-Kivu, Congo - kab_092012_9.5m | ecosystem: Environmental > Aquatic > Freshwater > Lake | place: Democratic Republic of the Congo...
CAGCCTTGGGTGAAAACGACAAATCTTATACCTGGACCATCCACCGTACCACAGGTTTCTAGTGAGTGAATGTGACCTAATATTTGAGAACCTGAATGATTGAGACTTTGAGAAGTTCTGGCATTCATGGGATATATAATACAATTAGATGGATTGATGAATTAAAAGATCTGTTTTCTTTCATATTAAGTAGGCAAAATTATACATTAGCATTTGTTTGTGCTTTACCTATGGGAAAACAATTGCCAGTGACCATTTTTGAGCCAAAGTCAACTGAATTAAATGTTTTAGTATCTGATGATGTACATGAGTGATTCCGTATACAGGACATAGAGAGATTTGAATCATCTACTGCTATTTCTAAGTGTTGATACATTTTGCACCCCCTAAGTTGTCGTGAATGTGATAAAATTGCGATTATAAGGTAGTCAACAACCAGAAATTCTAAATTCTGCTGATTGATTATTGATTCACCTTAAGACTACTGGGAAAATTTGAGGAACTTGTGAGGAAACATCCCCAAAAATTAATAAATTAAACCAAAATCTTCATGAAGTTATAAATGTGAGGCTTTTATATGTCCGAAGTAAGTACTCCACGTCCAATTAATAGTGCTGATGAACTGGTGAAAAGTTACACAGGGGGAATCAGATATTTCCAAAATGCACAATTAATGGGAGCTGATTTGCATAATCTGGATTTAAAGGGTTCCGATTTAAGTTATGCCGATTTGAGCAGGGCTAATCTAAGTAATGCTAATTTGCGCGGATGCGATTTAAGCTATGCTGACCTAAGTGATGCGAACTTAGAAGATGCAGATCTGCGGGGCGCTATGCTCTTTTATACAAATTTACGCCAAGCTAATTTACAGGGCGCTAAGTTAGATAATGCTGATTGCAATAAAAACTCTCCTCTATTTCCCAATACAGAATCTACTAAAGATAAGATCCAATAATGATTCGGTTACTTCTTCTCCGGTAATTTCTCCCAGTGCGTGAATTGCTCCTCTTAAATCAATTGTCCAAAAATCCAGGGGTAATTGGTCTACAATGGTTTTCTGCACTTGTACTAGATCTATTTGAGCTTTGATTAGAGCTGCTGCTTGTCTTTGATTAATAGCTAGGTCTAGATCCCCAGCTACAATCTTTTGAGTTTGTACTACTTCTAGAATCGCTTGCTCTAAATCTTCAATTCCTCGGTTTTGAGCAGCAGCAGTTTTCACCGCTTTCTCCATGTTTGGACTACATACACCCCCCAAATCTTCCACTAGATCAATTTTGTTGATAACAAGGATCAATGGACGGTGTTTTACTTGTTGATAAATTTCCTCATCTCCACTTTGCCAACCCGCTGTAGCATCAATGGTCAATAATACTAAATCCGCACTGTTAGCAGCTTGACGGGAACGCTCAACCCCAATTTTTTCCACCTGATCTACTGTTTCCCTAATTCCCGCAGTGTCCAAAACTTGAATGGGTATTCCCCCCACCACTAACTGGGACTCTACTATATCGCGGGTAGTACCCGGTAAATCGGTCACTATAGCGCGATCGCATTGACTCCAAGCATTTAACAAACTAGATTTTCCCACATTAGGACGACCAACAATAGCAACTTTTAAACCGCTTCTTAATAATTCACCTTTCTCTTTAGTGCTCAATAACCTAGCAATTTTCACACTAATTTGATTTATTTGAGTAATTATTCTTTCCTGGTCTAGGGGGGGTAAGTCTTCTTCAAAGTCAATTCTAGCTTCTATCTCCGCTAAAATATCCAAGCACTGATTACGTAGGGATCTAATCGGTTGAGCCAATTTCCCCCGCAAACCCGCTAATGCTGTTTGTGCTGCTTGAGGAGATTTAGCACCCACTAAATCAGTTATGCTCTCAGCTTGGGTTAAATCCAATCTACCATTTAAAAAAGCTCTCAGGGTAAATTCCCCCGGTTGAGCTAATCTTGCACCATTTTCTAAACACAGCTGTAATACCTGTTGTACTGGTATGATTCCCCCATGACAATGAAATTCTACCACGTCTTCCCTGGTGAAAGACCGAGGTGCTTTCATAATCAGTAATAAAGCTTCATCTACAACCTGTTTGGTTTCAGGTTGACGCACAAACCCATACAAAATCCGGTGACTTTCCCAAATCTGTTTGCCTGGAGTATAAAATAAAGTATGGGCGATCGCCATTGCTTGGTCACCCGAAACCCGCACAATACCCACACTACCCTGTTGGGGAACAACAGCAGTAGCTATAGCGGCGATCGTCCCAGCATGAGATAATAACTTTGTCATAAAAACTAACTATGGAACCAACAATTAATTGCGCCGAAGCCTGTGTTAATGGCTGTGTACTAGGAGATAAATGTCCCCATACTGAGTATAGAGCAGCCACAACAAAATTCATTCAGGACACCCCCCTCGATAAAATGCTAGAAATAGCTGAGGAGAGACTACGAAAAAAGATAATGGAACCACCCAAATGGGTTTTTCCTGAAGATCCCTAAGATTAACATCCAAACTAGAGATACAAAATTGACGAGATAGAGGGGGGATAACATGCGGGCTTTTGTCACTGGTGGTACGGGTTTTGTAGGTGCTCACGTAGTTAAATGTTTACTGCAATCGGAATATAAAGTAACAGCACTAGTACGTAAAAATAGCCGCCTAGAAAACTTAAAGGGTTTAGAAATAGACATGGTGATAGGGGATCTGAATGACCCAGGAATCTGGGAGCAGATGCGGGGTTGTCATTACCTGTTTCACCTAGCAGCTCATTATTCCCTGTGGCAAAAAGACAGTCACCTATTATATCATCATAATGTAGAGGGGACGCGCAATCTTTTAAGATCAGCTCAAAAAGCGGGAATTGAACGGACAGTTTATACCAGCTCTGTAGCAGCTATAGGAGTGGGAAAGTTAGGAGAAATTGTAGATGAGACTCACCAAAGTCCCTTAAACAGACTAGTAGGAGATTATAAAAAATCCAAATTTCTAGCAGAGCAGGTGGCAAAAACAGCTGTTCAAGAAGGTCAAGACATAGTAATAGTCAATCCTAGCAGTCCCATAGGTCCTTTAGACATTAAACCCACACCCACAGGAGATATTATTCTCAGATTTTTGCGCCAGCAAATGCCAGCTTACGTAAACACAGGTTTAAACTTTATTGATGTGCGAGATGTAGCTCAAGGACATTTACTAGCCCTAGAAAAAGGAAAAACAGGCGATCGCTATATTTTAGGGAATGAAAATCTGAGTTTAAAACAACTGCTAGACATACTATCAGAAATCACAGGAATCAAAGCACCACAATTGTCCCTACCATCTTTTATCCCATTAAGTGTAGCTTGGATAGAAGAGAAGGTTTTGGCACCTTTAGGAAAAACCCCCACAGTTCCTATAGACGGAGTTCGCATGGCACAGCAACCAATGTATTATAATGCTTCCAAGGCCATCCGCATCTTAGGACTACCCCAGTCTTCTGTTCGGGTAGCACTCCAAGATGCTGTCCGTTGGTTTGTGTCTAATGGTTATGTAAAATACTAGAGGGGTTTTGTATGGCAATTAATCTGCAACAAGCGATGGATATTGGGAAGTACCTATTCAAACAACGTCTATCAGGAAAAAAACGCTTCCCTTTAGTTTTGATGTTAGAACCACTGTTTCGTTGTAACTTAGCCTGTTCAGGGTGTGGAAAAATCCAGCATCCCACGGAAGTTCTTAAACAAAACTTGTCACCAGAGCAGTGTTTTGCAGCAGTGGAAGAATGTGGTGCACCAGTAGTTTCCATTCCGGGAGGAGAACCTCTATTACACCCACAAATTGATCAAATTGTCCAGGGTTTAGTAGATCGTAAAAAATACGTATACTTATGTACCAACGGATTGCTTTTAGAAAAGAGCCTGCATAAGTTCAAACCATCTCCCTATCTTACCTTTAGTGTTCATTTAGATGGAATGAAAGAGTGGCATGATCACTGTGTAGATAGAAAAGGAGTGTTTGATGTTGCTGTAGCGGCAATTCGTGCTGCTAAATCCCAAGGTTTTCGCGTTACAACCAACACCACTATTTTCACCGGTTGTAATGTAGAAGAAATGCAAGGGTTCTTTGATTTTCTAGAAACCTTGAAAGTTGATGGGATGATGATTTCTCCCGGTTACAGTTATGAATGGGCTCCAGACCAAGATCACTTTTTACAAAGGGAACAAACTAGAGCATTATTCCGAGAAATTCTCGCCCCCTATCAATCAGGAAAGAAAAACTGGAACTTCAATCACAACCCCCTGTTTTTGGATTTTCTCATTGGTGAGAAGGACTATGAATGTACTCCTTGGGGTAGTCCCAGTTATAGTGTGTTGGGATGGCAAAAACCCTGTTACCTATTAAACGAAGGTTATTATCAAACTTTCCAAGAGTTGCTAGACCAAACCGATTGGAGTAAGTATGGGCGCGCTAGTGGTAATCCTAAATGTGCTGATTGTATGGTGCATTGTGGTTATGAACCAACTGCAGCAATAGATGCTATGCAACCACAAAATATAGCTCGTTCTCTCAGCACTGTTTTTGGTAGATAAGCACAACTGGGGCGATCTAGCCCCTGTTCCTAGACGCACACTGTATAACTTAATGTTAGTGTTTATTGATGATTCTGGGGTAAATTTGGGGGGGGATTTGATTATTTGCGCCAGTGTGCTATAGTAGAATGAACCGATTGAGTTAGTACCAATGAATAGGAGGTATAGATATGGTGAGGCAAACTGCACTGGAAACTCAACTGGGGATAACAAAATATAACAATAATCAGTTTAACCAGACTGTAGATGAGATTATCTACCCAGAAAGTGATGGAAACCCCATGGCTGATAACACAAAGCAATTTAACTGGATTGTAAAAATCAAGGAGAACTTGGAAATACTATTTAGGTCTAATCCGGATGTCTTTGTGGCTGGGGATTTATTTTGGTATCCAGTAAAGGGTAGTAACAAAATTAAACTGGCTCCTGACACCATGGTAGTGTTTGGTAGACCAAAAGGACACAGGGGATCCTATAAACAGTGGGAAGAGAATAATATTCCGCCCCAGGTGGTTTTTGAAATTTTATCTCCCAGCAATAGTGTTGGCGAGATGAGGAAAAAAAAGCTCTTTTATCTGAATAATGGAGTAGAGGAGTATTACGTATATAATCCTGACGGAATTAGTCTAGAAGTATTTATTAGAGAAAATGGGTTATTTAAAAAAATTAAGAATTCTAAGGTTTGGACTAGTCCAAGATTGAATATAAAGTTTGATATGACAGGGGATGAATTAATAATTTATTATCCAGATGGAAGTAGGTTTCTTAGTCCTGTGGAATTAAGTATTTATGCAGAACAGGAAAGACTGCTTAAAGAACAGGAAAGATTTCTAAAAGAGCAAGAAACTCAACGTGCAGAACAGGAAAGACTGCTTAAAGAACAGGAAAGATTTCTAAAAGAGCAAGAAACTCAACGTGCAGAACAAGAAAGACTGCTTAAAGAGCAGGAACAACAAAAGTATCAAACCTTGTTATTACGTTTAAAAGCCAAAGGTATTGACATTACTACGCTCGAATAAACTATTGTCTCAATCAGAATACTGTTCTTGGTAATAAGTCTCTTATGGGTTATATCCACATGTCTTGACAGGAAAGGAGCGTCAGTGACTCCCCCACATTTATGGGAGGGAGAGTGTGGTCAACCTTCCTCAGTTAGTTGTTCTGGCTGAGTTTCCACCTTTTGTCCAATTTTTGGTTCTTTACCTGCTAATAGTCTGTCAATATTACTACGGTGACGAATAATTACATACAAACCACCAAGCAAGCTAAATATAATGTAAGCCAATGGTTGTTGAAAAACTATCATCAAAATGGAAACAGCAATTGCACCAGCAATAGAACTTAAAGAAACAATTTTAGATATGGCAATAACCACTATAAAAACACCCAGGGTGCCCACACCTACCTGCCAATTTATTGCTAATAAAATACCTAAGCTGGTAGCTACTGACTTACCACCAGTAAAACCTAAAAATATGGACTTGCTATGTCCCAATATTGCCATCAACCCTACTAAGGTGACTAACCACGATTGCCATGCTTCCACATTTAAACTGCTATCCATTAAGTTCAATTGACTACTGTATAATATATACACTAAATTAATGGCTAGAACTCCTTTCAAACAGTCAATGATTAGTACAAAGGCACCTGGACCTTTACCTAAAGTTCTCAAAACATTAGTTGCACCAGTAGAGCCAGATCCGACTTGTCTAATATCAATCCCTTTTAATATTTTACCCACCAGATATCCTGTAGGAAAGGAACCCAATAGATAGGCTAATATAATTACCAACCCACACCACACAAACCAAATAGTCATAATTTACAACCTAGTTATTAGAAATCTTCATCATATCTATCTCGCATCATTTTAGGATCAGGCGCAAAAGCTAACCACAAAGGAAATTGCAATAGTCCTAAACTAACCTGTTCTTCAGAATCATCAATGATAATCAAAGGCATTTGATTAGACTTAATTAGTCTATCCGCCTTTTGGGCTAAAGCGGTAGCTGCTTCAAATAATACCACACCTCTGTCCGGACCAAAATCAGAACGACCAATACCCAAACAGTCTTGTAAACCCCTGCGCCATTCCCCTAACCTTTCAGGACTATTCGCTAAAACTAGTGTACGCAGGCGATCGCCATATAGTTTGTGTAGAATTGATACTGCTGCGGAAGAAATCAAAACATTTTGCAGACGACTACTCATGGTTTGTAAAGCACCACGTCCACCCAGAGTAAAAAACCATTTAGAAACTCGTTCTACATGGACGGGTTCAAAAGTGCGTCTTAGTTGCCATGGAGGACCATAATAGTCTGGTTGATTGCGATACTGTTCTAGTAGTCGCTGAATCTGCTTGGTTGTTTCTTGAAACTGTTGTTGAGCGAACTGTACACTAACAGAATGGCTTACATTAGATTTAACTTCTTTGGCAAAATCCTGCTTAACTTCCGTAGTTACCGATTTAAGTTTTTCTGGAATGGGAACAAGAGGTAATTGCTCCGCTGCGGTCACCAAGTCCTGTAAACTCCCTGTGAGGTAGTCCTTAAAACCCTGTACCCGAATTGCCAGATCTTGGGAAGTTCCTGCAAAACTTGTGCGCATTTCATTTTTAATGCGTTCTTGTCTCCGTTCTAATTGCTCCACGGATATTTGTAGATTTTGTTTACGTTGTTCTAAAAGAGATAATGACTCCTGCACTATTCTAGAAAGATTGGTTTGGGTCTCCGATACTTGACTTTGAAGCGCAATATAAGTTACTTGTAGTTGGGAGATTTCCGTTTTCAGTGCAGCTTGAGTAGATTGTAAATCAGCTACCTGTTCTGCTGTAACCGTATACAAAGAATTGAGATGGGGATCTGATTCCACCACCTGACTGACATAAGATTCAATTGGCGATAAAATTTCCGTCGGCGGTGGGGTTACAGGAGTAGTTGGTTCCTCCCACCCGTCATCCGTCAGTTTTGCAGTAGAAGATTCCTCTTGGCTCATAATCTCATCATAAAATAAATCAAGCGAGTCTATCACTATCTTGACATACTCCCTGACCAACAAGGTGACCTTAGATGTTGACAGAAAAAATTTTTTAAAAAAATACTTGACACCATCCCAGGGATAACTGCTATAGTAGTGAGGTGAAATCAATGGGGCGTAGCCAAGCGGTAAGGCAGCGGGTTTTGGTCCCGCCATCCCTAGGTTCGAATCCTAGCGCCCCAGTTTTTAGCTTCCCAAAAATGCTATAATCACTACCATGAAGTCAAAAAAAACAACCTGCTTCATGGAATACAATAGGAGGGGAGAATGATACCTAATCCCGCTATTATGGGAGCCATAGAAAAGCTCGGCTACCGTGTTACAGTAGGTGATGTAGCTGCTAGATCTGGTTTGGGACTTGCTGAAGCAAATGAAGGAATATTAGTTTTAGCTGCTGACGCAGGTGGGCATTTACAAGTAGCAGATACGGGGGACATTGTTTATCAATTTCCACAGAATTTTAGAACAATTTTAAGAAACAAGTATGTGCAATTGCGCTTACAGGAGTGGTGGGCAAAGATTTGGCAGGTGCTGTTTTATATAATTAGGATTTCTTTTGGTGTTTTACTGATTGCTTCAATTGTCATCATCACTTTAACTATAATTATCATTATTACTGCCAGCAGCTCAAATCGGGATGAAGATAATAGGGATGGAGGATTTAGGGGATTTGATATCTTCTTTTTTCCAGATTTGTTTTGGTATTTTAGTCCGAATTATTATAGTCAAGAAAGACAAATAGAAAGAAAAGAAAATCGGGGGAATGGGGAGTTAAACTTTTTGGAAGCAGTATTTTCCTTTTTATTTGGTGATGGTAATCCTAACAGCAAATTAGAGGAAAGACGTTGGCAACAAATTGGCAGTGTAATTACTAATAATCAAGGAGCAGTAGTTGCTGAACAAATTGCCCCCTATTTAGATAATTTAGGGGAAAAATACCAACAGGAATATGAAGATTATATGTTACCAGTTTTGGTCAGGTACAATGGTAAACCTCAGGTAAGTCCAGATGGACAAATTGTGTATTATTTTCCTGAATTGCAGGTACAAGCCAGCAAAAAACTAGATGAACCAGTAGATTTATTCTTAGAAGAGAACCCATGGCAATTTAGTGCCGCTAATTCTGGACAGATTATGATGAGTGCAGGATTGGGAGCGCTAAATCTGGTAGGAGCTTTAGTGCTAGGTAATTTACTCACTCAGACAGTTGGCTTAGAAGCGGGGGGACTAGTAGGTTTTGTACAAAGTATTTATTGGTTACTGTTGAGTTATGGAATTGGCTTTTTGGGGATACCCTTGGGACGTTATTTTTGGATTCAATCGCGCAACCAAAAAATTGCCAGTCGCAACCGCGAGCGTTTAGAGCGAGTAAGAGTTCTCGCAGATCCTAGTGAAAGTTTACAAAAGAAAATAGACTTCACCCGTAACTTTGCCCAAGAAACAGTTATTGGCAAGGAAAATGTAATTTATGGTAGTGACAGAGATCTGCTAGAACAAGAATTTGAGCTTATTCCCCCTCGTGAACAGGAGGAAGAATAGCTCAATGTCTAAAAATCACCTGCTAGGGCTAAAACACATCTCTCGCATAACAGGGGATGGTCTGAGGATTTACCTGTCTGGGTGGAATAATTCCAACACCTATCGCATTTCTCTCCCTCCGCATTCACTACCCCTATGGTCCAATTTTCTGTAGTTGTTGTATATTGCAATTGGGATAATTGGGCCAAATCCTCTACGATTTCCACTTGTGATGCTATGAGTAAGTACCTCAGTTCATCTACCCCATTCCCTATTTCCCCATCCCTTTGGGAATTGAAGTCTTGGATGGTTTGAGATAATTGGGAATGGGAATTGGCAATGTAAACCAATATTTTTGCTTCCAAGGAGGAACCAATCCTTTTTTCCATCCGCACCTGTTCCAAGACCTTATTAACATCCGTGCGCAGCATGCGTAAGGTGTGCCATTTATTTTCCAATTCGGGATTTTTCCACTGGGGATCAACCTTTACCCACCCAGCTTGAAACACTGATTTCTCACTTCTGGAATAGGGAATAAATTGCCAAATGTCTTCCGCAGTATGACACAACACTGGAGCGATCGCCCTGACTAGGTTTTCCAGAGCTATATGTAGGATTGTTTGACAACTGCGCCTTCTAAAACTATCAGCTGCGCTAATATATAATCTATCTTTGGCAATATCCAAATAAAAGTTAGACAGGTCTACAACGCAAAAATTCTGAACTGTTTGGAAAAATCGGAAAAATTGAAAGGTTTCAAAGGCTGCTGTTACTTCACTAAATACCTCGTATATACGATGCAACATGTACCGATCCAATTCCGGCAATTTTTCCAGAGAAACCGCATTTTTTTCCGGGTCAAAGTCATGTAGACTACCCAATAAAAATCTTGCCGTATTACGGATTTTATTCCTGATATCAGCTAGTTGCTTGATGATATTACCCCCTAAACGGACATCCCCGGAATAATCAACGGAGGAAACCCATAATCGCAACACATCTGCACCGTAGGCGGGGTCTTTTTTCTGATCCTTACCACCATTAATGATAATTTGTGGATCTACCACATTACCAATTGACTTACTCATTTTTCTTCCTTGTTCATCAAGGACAAATCCATGGGTCAATACGGTTTTATAGGGAGCAATGCCATTTACTGCTACGCTGGTTAATAGGGAAGACTGGAACCACCCTCGGTGTTGATCTGAGCCTTCTAAATACATATCAACGGGATAGGTTAGTTCCTGTCGCTGATTAGCTACTGCTGCCCAGGAAGAACCAGAATCAAACCACACATCCATAGTATCCATACCTCGACGATAATTATGCCCATTACTACGGTAGGGTTCTGGTAAGAGTTCTGCAATTTCTAGTTCCCACCAAGCATCAGAACCTCGCTGGGCAATAATAGCTTGAACGTGATTAATGGTGTCCTCGTTTAGCAATACCTCCCCTGTTTCTTGGTCGTAGAATACGGGAATAGGAAGACCCCAAGCCCGTTGACGAGAAATACACCAATCCGATCGCTCTGCTACCATGGGGGTAATACGGTTTTCCCCTTGGGGAGGAATCCACCTTACTGAGGCGATCGCTTTTAAAGCATCCTCTCTAAAGCCATGAACTGAAGCAAACCACTGTTCTGTAGCTCGGAAGATGGTTGGTTTATTAGTACGCCAGTCATAGGGATATTTATGTTGATAAGCCTCTTCTTTTAGTAAAGAACCTGCTTGTGCAAGAGCATCAATAATTGCTTGGTTACCTTCCCCTAGAACATTCAAGCCAGCAAATTTACCAGCATCCTGAGTAAAATTACCATTTTCATCTACGGGAGCGAGGATTGGTAAGCCATAACGCTGTCCGACAATGTAATCTTCTTGACCATGACCGGGAGCTGTATGTACCAGACCCGTACCGGAATCGGTAGTAATATAATCACCACCAATAAGCACAGGACTTTCCCGGTCAAATAGGGGATGACGGTAGATAGTATGTTCTAAATCCTCACCAGCAAAACTCACCTGCACTCTCAAATCCACATTGAGAATGGTGGTCAAGCGGGGAACTAAATCAGTGGCCACAATCAGATATTTGTGGTGGAAAAGGGAAGTTTCATTAGGTAAAACCTCCACCACCGCATAATTTAATGACCCATTAACTGCGATGGCTAAATTGCCAGGTATGGTCCAGGGAGTAGTTGTCCACACAGCCAGTGCCAAATCGGGCATGAAAGGTGCCAAAACTGATTTCAGCTTTTCCGAAACCTTAATTACTGGAAAAACGGTGTAAATACTCCTAGAAACGTGTCCTTCTGGATATTCTAATTCAGCTTCTGCCAAAGCGGTTTTAGAACTGGGACTCCAATGCACAGGCTTGAGACCTCGGTAGATATATCCTTTTAAGTACATTCTGCCAAATACACCAATTTGGGCAGCTTCATACTCTGGCTGTAGGGTTAAATAGGGATGATCCCAATCACTCCATATCCCATAACGTTTAAAACTATTTAGTTGTTCCCTAACTGCTACTAAAGCAAAATCTTTTGCTTTTTGACGTAATTGTAAGGGAGTGAGATTTTGCCGTTCTGGGGACTTCATAGCTTGCAGGACTTTCAATTCAATTGGCAGTCCGTGACAATCCCACCCAGCCACGTATCTAACTTTACGACCTTGCAGTAATTGGTAACGGTTAATAATATCTTTGAGAATCTTGTTTAAAGCGTGACCAATATGCAATGAGCCATTGGCATAGGGAGGTCCATCATGAAGTATAAATAGTTCGCCCGGGTTTTCTTGAGCCAGGCGCGAGTAAATGTTATTTTCCGCCCAAAATGTTTGGATTTCTGGCTCGCGTTTTATTGCGTTTGCCCGCATATCAAAATCAGTTTGGGGGAGATTAACGGTATCCTTGTACTTTCCAGTTTCGGTCACGGTTTCATGCCTATATATTTGCTGTTATTTGGTCAATTATAGCCGTCAACCAGGTGAAGGTGGGAAAGAACGCCTATCCCACAATTAGTTTTCTAGTTTTCCCCATCATCCTTAATACGAGTTTTGCGCTCTAAAATCTCTTTTAACACCAAGGTGACCACTGCCAAAAGTGCTAACAAAACTGCTGCAGAAAAAGCCGCCTCCGTTTCATATTGTTTATAGGCATCCTCTACAAATAAAGGTAAACTTTGGGTAGTATTAGCGATGTTTCCAGATACTACAGAAACCGCCCCAAATTCCCCCATGGATCTGGCATTAGTTAAGATTAAACCATAAAGTAAACCCCAACGAATGCTGGGTAGTGTAACACGCCAAAATGTTTGCCACTCATTAGCTCCTAGGGTTTTTGCTGCTTCTTCCTGATCTTTACCAAACTCCTCCAATACTGGAATCACTTCTCTAGCAACAAATGGCATACTGACAAAACAAGTCGCTAGAACCATCCCAGGAAAGGCAAAGATAATTTGAATATCATGGGATTGCAACCAACCTCCAAACCATCCCTGTCTCCCGTATAGCAGAACAATCATTAGACCCGCTACTACGGGGGAAATGGAAAAGGGAAGGTCAATAATACTTAAAACTATTGCACGCCCAGGAAATTTATGCCGTGCGATCGCCCAGGCTGCACATAGACCAAATACAGCGTTAATAGGTACGGAAATTACTGCTAACAAGAGAGTTAACCAGGCCGCATGAAGAAAGTCTGTTTTGGTTAAGTTATTCCAGAAAGGTTCAACACCTTTAATAAAGGCTTGAACAAAAACATTAATAGCTGGAATATACTGTACCAGAAATAAATAACTAACTGCTATGGCAATTAAAACAGATGGTACCCAACTTTGCTGTTTTTGATATTGTGATTTTTGTCGTGATTTATTTGTTGTCATATCTTCTTGCCCAAGCCTGTAATAAATTAATTGCCACCAATAAAACCAGGGAAATCAGCAGTAAGACCACCCCTATTACTGTTGCACCCGAATAATCGTATTGTTCCAATCTTTGGAAAATCAATACTGGTGCAATTAAGTCTTGAAATGGTGTGTTAGAAGAAATAATGACTGTGGAGCCATATTCACCCACAGCACGGGAAAAACCTAAAGCCACTCCGGTTAAAATTGTCGGTAATAGGGGTGGCAAAATCACTTTCATAAATGTCTGCCATGGGGAAGCGCCCAAACTCCACGCAGCTTCTTCTACATCCTTTTCCATTTCTTGCAATACAGGTTGTACAGTTCGCACCACAAAAGGCAAGGATATAAATACCATTGCTACACCTACACCTAACCGAGTAAAAGAAACTTTAATTCCCCAAGGTGCCAATAGAGAGCCTAACCAACCATTATCACTGTAAACAGTCGCTAAGGTTAAACCAGCTACTGAAGTGGGTAAGGCAAATGGTAAATCTACGGTGGCATCCACAATTCGTTTTAAGGGAAAATCATACCTGACCAGAACCCAGGCCACTAGGGTTCCAAACACCCCATTAACCGCCCCCGCCAAAAGGGAAGTAATAAAAGTCACATTATAAGTGGCTAAAGCTATTTCACTGGTAGCAATTTGCCAAAACTTTGTTGGTGGTTCCGTACCAGCTTTGAGAAACATAGCCAAAACGGGTAAAAATAACATGACCAACAGGTAAAAAATAGTAATTCGCCATGTCCAAGATAAACGAGTCGCGCTATTTAACAATGTTCTGGCAAAACCTGGTCTGTTGGAGTTGCTCACATCTGTGGGTGTGGATAAGGTCATAATTCTAAATTCATAATTGATTCAACTATTTGCCTCGGGCTTGAA
>Ga0172372_10008145_pt1 | contig 13913 bp, 14 predicted proteins | sample LakKiv5m_2_FD_114544 | JGI IMG/M metagenome (GOLD analysis project Ga0172372, IMG submission 114544) | Freshwater microbial communities from Kabuno Bay, South-Kivu, Congo - kab_092012_9.5m | ecosystem: Environmental > Aquatic > Freshwater > Lake | place: Democratic Republic of the Congo...
ACCGCGCCGCGCATCTCCTCGGTGTAGGGCGCCATGTAGCGGTCGAACACGCTGATCCCGAGTTCGAACATCCGGTCCGGATCCTCGATGATCTCGGCCTTGCCGATGAGGGTGACACCGCGGAGGGTCTCGTAGGTCTCCCCGTCCTCGACCAGCACCGTGAGGTTCGGGTTGCGGCGCAGGTTCAGCACCTTCTGGGCCTTGGCCTTCGACTCGATGCCGATGCAGCCGTCGATGAATCCGTACCACATGGCGATCGAGTGGATGCTGCCGTCGGCGTTGAGCGTCGACATGGTCATCGAATGGCGACCCTGGAGGAACTCGTCGATCTCCTCCTGTGACATCACGATCTTGTTGCGTTGCTTCACGCCCCGCTGCGGTGCTTCGTCGGCCATGGTCCCCTCCGGCTGCGTCGGCAGCACGGTACACCGCTCCTGCCGGTCGGCTGGGGGTGCGACGCGGCCCGGACCTCGGCGGGTGGGGCCGACCTAGAGTGCCGGGACACGTTCGGCACGAGGGGGGGTCCGATGGATGCAGTGGAGGCAGCGACGCAGTCGGCGAAGGCCATCGTCGAGTTGGGTGGGGGATTCATGACCGCCGGACCGACCTACGCCCGCGGCGGCGAACTCGGGTTCTCGGGCATCGACTTCTACGTGCTCGGTCGCGGTGGCGTGCTCGGTGACGTCGATGCCGACGTGATCGCCGCCGGTTTCATCTTCTGGAACCCCACCCCGGTGCGGGCACAGTGGGAGACCGGACGCGGCGTGATGGCCCCCGATGCCGCCGCCCGTGAATGGGCAGCGTGCTGCGCGACGTGGGGCGAGGCCAACGTGCCCGACACCGACGGGGCCGACCGGTTGGCCGACCTGCTCACCACCGTGGTGAACGAGGCCTCGCCGGCCAATGCGGCGCTGTTCGCAGGCTGGCGCGCCCTGCCGGTGCCGACCACGGCCAAGGCCCGCATCGCCCACCAGACCAATGCCCTGCGCGAACTGCGCGGTGCCCTGCACGGCGGCGCGCTGCTCGCCGCCGGTGTGCCGCCGGCCGATGCCGTCGTCTACCGCTCGGCGATGATGGCGCCCCTGTTCGGCTGGGATGCCGAGTCGGTCACGGTCGACGCCGATCTCAAGGCACGGTGGCATGGGGCCGAGGCGGCCACCGACGTGGCCATGGGCGCGGTGCTGTCGGCCGTGGGCGACGCCGACCGGGCCGAACTCGTGCAACGACTCGGTGCCGTGCACGCGGCATGGACCGAGGCGAAGGGAGCCTGACCATGGACGTGCGCGAAGCGCTGTACACGACCCGGGCCATGCGCAGGGTCAAGCCTGATCCGATCCCGCTCGACGTGCAGACCCGCATCATGGATGCGGCCGTGCGCGCTCCGAGCGGCGGCAACACGCAGAACTGGCGCTTCCTGCTGGTCGACGATCCCGAGGTGAAGGGCAAGCTCGGGCCGATCTACCGGCAGGCGATGTCGGTGTTGTGGGCCACCTACTACAAGGACCGCATCGACGCCGCGCACGCCGCCCCCGATCTCGAGGAATCGAAGTCGATGCTGCGGGTGCAGAACTCGGCGCAATGGTTGGCCGACAACTTCGAGACGGTTCCGCTGTACCTGTTCGGCTTCACTCAGCACGATCCGGGTGGCTCGTCGATCTACCCGGCGCTGTGGAGCGCGCAACTGGCGGCCCGGGCCGAGGGTGTCGGCTCGGCGCTGACGCAGGTGCTGGTGTTCCACAACGACGAGGTGTTCGACATCCTCGGCGTGCCCACCGACGATCACTGGTTCATGTCGGGGTGCGTCTCGCTCGGCTACCCGACCGGCAAGTGGGGCGTCGCCGCTCGCCAACCCGCGCACGACGTGACGTGGCGCAACCAGTGGGGCACCGATCCCGGCATCCGTGACCCGGAGCCGCTCTGGCCCTGAGCCACGAACCCGCGCGCTAGTCCTCGGCGGCCGGCGCCCAGTGGGTGCGCAGGTCGGCCAACCAGTCGGGGAAGTCCACCGGCGGATCGGGCAGCGGCGTCACGCCGTGCTCGGCCAGCGTCGCCTCGTAGAGCTCGGGTTGGTCGCCCCATGAGCGGGGGTCGCCCATCATCACCTCGAAGAGCTTCGCCCCGTCCTCGCCGGCCCGGATCGGACCGAAGGCGGCGCCGAAGGGCAGTTCGACGTGTGTGCCGGCCGGACACCAGCGATCGCCGAACCACAGACCTCCGTCGATGACGAACACGATGTGCGGCGAGAAGTGTCCGTGCCGCCGCACGATCATCCCCGGGTCGTACTCGGCGTAGAGCGATAGGTACTGCGGGTCGGGGCTGAAGGCGAACCACTTCTCGCGCACGAACGACTCGGTGCCATCGGCGTTGCGTTGCGCCCGACACAACTGCCACGGGACCTCGGGGTCGTCCATGTGGCGGAACACGACCTCGGCACCCGGGATCGGGAGCTCGGCGTCGGTGGGGTCGGTGCTCATGCGATGAAGTCGAACTCGACCTGAGCGGAGTCGATGCCGCGCACGAAGGCATTGGGCATCCACACCGGCTCGGCGCCCTCGACGAGCCTCCAACCTGACGTGCGACGCAGCAGTTCCTCGAAGAACACCTTGATCTCCAGTCGGGCCAGTGATGCGCCGAGACAGAAGTGCGTGCCGAATCCGAAGGCGATGTGGTTGTTCGGGGTCCGGTCGACGAGGAACTCCTCGGGCCGATCGAAGTGCGCCTCGTCGCGGTTGGCCGACGAGTACATGAGCACCACCTGGTTCCCGGCCGGGATCGTCGTGCCGCCGATCTCATGATCGCGAACGGCGACACGGCACATGTTGTGGATCGGGGTGACGAAGCGGATGAACTCCTCGACGGCCACGGTCATGTCGGCACCGTTGCGCAACTTGCGCAGTTCCTCGGGATGACGGAACAGGTTGACGATCGTGTGCCCGATCACGGTGCGAGTCGTCTCGGCGCCACCGTCGAGCAGGAGCAATCCGTCGGCGATGGCGGCGTCCTGATCGAACGGGCAGCCGTCGATCTCCACGGTCGTGTAGTGCGAGTAGATGTCGTCGGCCGGGCACGACTTCTTGGCCTCGAACAGGTCGGCGGCGGCCTGGGCGAACTCCATGGCCGAGATCATCCCCACTTCGGAGAAGTACCTCGGCCCACCGCCCATGGCGATGGTGGTCTCGGACCAGTGCTTGAGCTTCGGCCAGTCGGCCTCGTCGAATCCGAGGAGCTTCCCGATCATCATGGCCGGCAGCGGGGCCGCCAGTTCGTTGACGATCTCCACCGCGCCGTTGGCCTGCTGCGAGTCACGGGCGTCATCGATGAGGGCGTTCACCTTGGCCCGGATGTCGTCCTCCCACGCACTGGCCGCCTTCGGGGTGAACCGTCGTGACACGAGATTGCGGCGCTTGGAGTGCATCGGGTCGTCGAGTCCGATGATCGCCGCGTCGGCGGGGAGGTTGGGCCGGTAGCCGCCCTTGGTCGTGTCGGAGTTGATGAAGACGTCCTTGCGCTTCTCGATCTCGACGATGTCGTCGTAGCGAGCGATGCCCCACAGCTCGTTGACGTCGTCCCAATAGACGGGTTCGTTGGCCCGCATCCACGCGTAGACGGGATAGGGATCGCCGGCGTAGAGCTCGGGCGCGAGCAGGTCGATGGCAAGGCGTTCCACGGTGCACCCCCGGTTCGGTTGCCGGACCAGCACGATCCGGCAGGTCGGTCAGCCCGCGGGCTGGGACGACCGGATGGTACCGCCCGTTGTTCCGGTGCCGGTCCGGTCGCGTTCGGCGGCGATGGCCGCCCGGTACAGCGTCGTGGCCGCCACGACGACCGAGGTGAGGGTGACCGTCCACACCAGCGCCGGCGAGTGGCGATCGGTGCCGGCGGTGAGCAGATGCACCGTGCCGAGCACGTACACGCCGTAACTGGCGAAGTGCACGCTCCTCCACCAGCGCTTCGGGATCCGCTTGCGCAGCAGCGAGGTCACCTCCACGGCCACCAGGAGGTAGAGCGCCACCACCCCCCAGGCCACGGCCAGCGGGTTCCACTCGGAGGCGAAGGGAACCAGCAGTTGCGCCGGTCCGAAGTCGATCCACGGATCGAACAGCAGTCCGACGAGATGCACGCCGACGAACACGACGGTCAGCCCGCCGAGGAACCGGTGCAGGTCGAGCAACCAATTGGGTCGGGCGACGCGACCGAGCACCTTGGTCGACAGCAACAGCCCCCACAGGACCGACAGCGCGGCCAACGCCCACGCCACGATGCCCGAGGAGCGGGCGACGTACCACCACACGCTGCCCATGTCAGCTGGCCCGTGAGCGGGGTCGGGACGACGAACCGGTGCTGGGGCGCTGGTTCGACGGGGCCGTGGCCCGGGGTACGGTGGTCGACGGAGTGGCCGAGCCTCGGGCCGAACCGGTCGAGGGGGCGGGGGTCGGCAGGGAGTCGACGATGGCCGAGGTGGGCGTCGATGCGAAGGCGGCGCCGGCGGCCATGGTGAGACCGAGGACGCCGACGGCGCCGACGCTGCCGACGGCGACGGCTCGGCGCGATCGGGAGGCGGGATGGGGGCGACGGGACATGCTCCGCACCGTACGGATGGGAGGTGAAGCCCGGGTAAGGCCGTCACATCACCGGCGATCGACCGGTCTCAGCCGGCGGTGATGCCCCGATCGCTGGAGAAGATCGCACCGTGGATGTTGGTGGCGCCCGGTGCGGCGAGGAACGACACCAGGCTGGCGATGTCGTCGGCCTCACCCTGACCGCGGAAGCCGAAGTAGGGCTGCATCAGCTCGAAGTCGACATCGGCGGGCATCTGGTAGTTGTGCGTGAGGTTGGTGACGATGCCACCGGGGGCGATGGCGTTCACCCGCAGGTCGGTCTTGGCGTACTCCATGGCCAACGAGCGGGTCAGCTGGATGAGCGCGCCCTTCGTCATGCAGTACACCGACGTGTAGGCCTGACCCATCAACCCGGCGTTCGACGCCATGTTGACGATGTTCCCGCCCGTGGCCAGCAGGTGAGGGATGGCGGCCTGACAGAGGAAGAACGGCGCATCCATGTTCACCGCCACCATGCGTCGGTAGGCATCCTCGGGAATGTCGGTGAAGTGGGCTCCGGCGGCCACCCCGGCGATGTTGCACAGCACATCGAGTCGACCGAAGGCGTCGATGGCGGCGGCCACGGTGGCGACGCACTCGTCGCGCGTGGTCACGTCACCTACGCGGGTGCGGGCGGTGCCGCCGGCGTCGGTGATGGTGGCCGCGGTGGCCGCCAGCCCATCGGGATCGACGTCGTGGAGGAACACCTGAGCCCCCTCGGCGGCCAGGCGGATGGCCGAGGCCCGCCCGATGCCCGAGCCGGCGCCCGTCAGCAACGCCACCTTGCCGTCGAATCGTCCTGGGGTGATCTCGTGCATCGTCGCCTCCCGTGCGGGTCGCCCCCGTTCGGGACGTCGGGTCGCGATGGTGACACAGGCGAGTCGCCGTGGACCTCGGCGCGCTCGACCGCGCCGGCGACGCTCCCGGTGGGCGGGCGGAGTGTCCCGGCGCGCTACGTTGCCCCTTCGGACAGGGGGCCGAGGGGCCCCGTCGCGAGGAGGTCGACCCCATGGAGATCAAGGCCGGTAGTCGTCTCGCCTGCCCGGAGTGCAGCGTCGAACTCGTGGTGGTGCGGCCGCCCTCGTCGGCCGTGGCCCTGACCTGCGGCGGAGTGGCCGTGGTGGAGGCCGGCGCCGATCGTCCGGCCGGTGGCCATGCCGATGCGGCCGGCGAAGGCACCCTGGTGGGCAAGCGCTACGCCGACGAGGACTCGGGCCTCGAGGTGCTGTGTGCCAAGCCCGGTCCGGGCGCGCTGGCCGTCGACGGACGCGAGGTGCCCGTGAAGGGCGCCAAGCCCCTGCCCTCCTCCGACTGACCGCAGTGAACCTCTCGCTCGTCCTTGAGATGGCGTCGTCGACGCTCGACGACCGGGCGGCGATCGTCTTCGGCGATCGCCAGATGTCGTTCGCCGAACTCGATGCTGCGGCGCGTCGGTGCGCGGCGGCCTTCCTCGACATGGGCGCCACCGGTGTCGTGTACTTCGGGGCCAACGATCTCGCCTTCCCGGTGGCCGTGTTCGCCGCTGCCTTCGCCGATCTCCCGTTCATTCCCCTCAACTACCGTCTGGGTGAGGAGCAATTGGCGCCGTTGGTGGAGGCCAACCGCGGCGCGGTGATGGTCTCGGAGGGAACGGATCTCCCGGGTGCCGACCCGGCGATGCTGGTGCCCCGCGAGCGATTGCTCGATCCCACGTTCCGGGCCCGGGGCGAGGTCGACCTGCCTCCCTTCGTCGATCCGGAGGAGGTGGCGATCGTCCTCTACACCTCCGGCACCTCGGGCACACCGAAGGCCGCGCTGCTCCGTCATCGGCACCTCACCTCCTACATCATCGGCACCGTCGAGTTCGCCGGCGCGGCCGAGGAACAGGCCGCACTGGTCACCGTGCCGCCGTACCACATCGCCGGTCTGGCCAATCTGTTGTCGAACATCTACGCCGGGCGTCGCATCGTCTACCTCGAGACCTTCGATGCCCCGAACTGGCTCGACGCCGTGCGTCGTCACGGTGTGACCCAGGCGATGGTGGTGCCCACCATGCTGGCCCGCGTCGTCCATCACCTCGACGGCGCGCCGGCCGACACCCCGTCGTTGCGCACGCTGTCCTACGGCGGTGCTCGCATGCCGCTGCCGGTGCTGGAAGCGGCGCTGGAGGCGTTCGAGGGCACGGGCTTCGTCAACGCCTACGGACTCACCGAGACGTCGTCGACCATCGCCTTGCTCGGACCCGAGGACCACGACGCGGCGTTCGCCGGGGACGAGGTGGCGCGGGTACGACTCGGATCGGTGGGCAAGGTGCTGCCCGGCATCGAGGTCGAGGTGCGCGACGAGGACGGCACCATCCTCCCCGTGGGCGAACCCGGTCTCGTGTTCCTGCGCGGTGAACAGGTGTCGGGTGAGTACCAGGGCGGCAACGCCGTCGACGACGCGGGCTGGTTCCCCACCAAGGACCGTGGGTGGATCGACCCCGACGGTTACCTGTTCATCGAGGGCCGGGCCGACGACACCATCATCCGCGGCGGCGAGAACATCGCCCCGGCCGAGATCGAGGACGTCCTGCGGCGCCATCCGGCCATCGTCGATGCCGCCGTGGTCGGTGTGCCCGACGAGGAGTGGGGTCAGCAGATCGCCGCGGTGGTGGTGCTCGGTGCCGGACGTACCGCCTCGGTGGACGAGCTCCATGACTACTGCCAGGAGCACCTGCGAGGGTCGAAGACCCCCTACCGGATCGAGTTCCGCGACGAGTTGCCGCACACCCCGACCGGGAAACTCCTGCGCCGCGAGGTCCTGGCCGACCTCCTGCGCTGATCCGGGCCGTATCGTCGGATCGTGCCCGTTGATCTCGGACTCGATGCCCTGCTGACGCCGGAGTTGCGCGCCCTGCGCGTCGAGGCCGAGGAGTTCTCGGCCGATGCGGTCTCGCGCTACGGGAGCTTCAACGATTCATGGCTGTGCTCGTTCTCGCGTGAGTGCTCGCGCGAACTGGCCTCCCGGGGCTGGATCGGCATGACGTGGCCGGTGGAGTTCGGGGGCGGTGGACGTTCAGCCGTCGAACGTCTCATCGTCAGCGAAGCGCTCATCGCCGCCGGCGTACCCATCGGCGCATCGTGGTTCGGTGATCGCCAGATGGGTCCCGGTCTCTACACCTTCGGCACGCCCGAACAGCGGGAGCGCTACCTGCCGCCCATCCTTGCTGGCGAGATCACCTGGTGCATCGGCATGTCCGAACCCGACAGCGGTTCCGATCTGGCGTCACTCACCACCAGCGCCGTGCGCGACGGTGACGAGTGGATCATCAACGGTCGCAAGATCTGGACGTCGTTCGCCCACGAATCCGAGTACTGCTACCTGATCTGTCGCACGGCGTCGGTGCCGGGTCGGCCGCATCTCGGCATCAGCGAGATCATCGTTCCCATGGACTCGCCGGGCATCGAGGTGCGTCCGATCCGCGACATGGTCGATGCCCGACACTTCAACGAGGTGTGGTTCGACGACGTACGCGTGCCGATCGGCAACCTCGTGGGAGTGGAGGGCGATGCCTTCTCGCAGACGATGCGACAACTCGATCACGAACGCGGCGGCATCGATCGTCTGGTGTCGAACCGGGCGCTGCACCTGCGGGCGCTGGAGACGGCCGACACCTCCGGTGCGTTGGTTCGCGACTCCATCGCCCGGCTCGAGACCGACTTCGTCGCCGCCCGACTGCTCGTCTACCGCAGCGCGCTCGGTCTCGTGCCCAAGGGGTTCAGCGCCGGCACCAAGTTGTTGTGCACCCACTACGAACAGCGAGTTGCCGATTTCGCCGCCGCCGTGCTCGGCCCCGAGGCGATGCTGTGGGACCGGTGGACGAAGGAGATCGCTTATGCGCCGGCCTACACGATCATGGCGGGCACGTCGGACGTGATGCGCAACATCGTCGGGGAGCGGGTGCTGGGATTGCCCCGGTGAGGGAGACTGGCGGGCGATGAACGATCTCGTGCTCCTTGACGTGGCCGACGGCGTGGCCACCATCACCCTCAACGATCCGAAGCGTCGCAATGTCGTGTCCCGTGCGCTCAACACGGCGGTGGGCGAGGTCATGGACGAACTGGAGTCCCGCGACGACGTCGGCGCCATCGTCGTGACCGGCGCCCCACCGGCCTTCTGCGCCGGCGCCGATCTCGACGATCTGGCCGCCTGTGATTCGGCCGAGAAGTTGCGCACGATCTACTCCGGATTCCTCCGCATCGCCGAGACACCACTTCCGTCGATCGCGGCGGTGAACGGGCCGGCCGTCGGGGCCGGTCTCAACCTCGCTCTGGCCTGCGATGTGATCGTGGCCGGGGCCGCGGCCCGCTTCGACACCCGCTTCCTGCAGATCGGTCTGCACCCGGGCGGTGGGAACACGTGGCGGCTGCGACGCATCACCGACCTCCAGACCACGATGGCGTTGGTGCTGTTCAACGAGATCGTCGATGGCATCCGCGCCGCCGAGATCGGACTGGCGTGGCGGTGTGTCGCCGACGACGAACTGCTGGAGACGGCCCGGACGATGGCGGCCCGAGCCGCCGCCGGTCCACGCGAGGTGGTGCGGGCCATGAAGGCCACCATCCTGGCCAATGACGCCATCACCGATTCCGATGCGGCGGTGAACGCCGAACTCGGTCCACAACTCGAGTCCCTGCAGGGCCCGGCGTTCACCGAACTGCTGGCCGCACTCCGGGCGCGCATGGCGGAGAAGTCCTGAACCGTTCCTCGGCCCGCGACCGGGCGGTGGCGTGGGCCGATCGCGCCGTCGAACGTCTCGCCATCCTCGGGGTGCACCCGGATCTCGACGGCGCCGGTCTGCTCGACATCCGGTCCACGTTCACCGGGCTCACACCACAGGGCCGGGTCAGCGCCGGGGGGTCGTGCCGTGTGCTGGCGACGGCCGACTCGTGGTGCGCAGTGAACCTGCCGCGCCCCGACGATCTGGACCTGTTGCCGGCGTGGCTGGGTGTCGCGTCGACCGGGGACGAGGTCCCGTGGAGTGCGGTGACCGCGGCGGTGTCGGAGCGTCCCACCGATGCGGTGGTGGATGCGGGTCAGGAACTCGGTCTGGCCGTCGCTGCGCTGGCTGACGAGCGGTCCGATGCGCAGCTGCAGTTCCGCAGCACCGAGCGCGCCGCCCGACCGTGGCTGGCGCGTCGGGCGGGAGAGCGAACGGTGGCGCGTCGTCCCGACGAGGTGACGGTGGTCGATCTGTCGTCGTTGTGGGCCGGTCCGTCATGTGCGCGTCTGTTGGGGCGGGCCGGAGCCCGCATCGTCAAGGTCGAGTCGAGTTCGCGTCCCGATGGTTCCCGCGCTGGTGATCCCGGGTTCCACCGATGGTTGCACGAGGGCCATGAGCTGGTGGAGATCGACTTCACCAGCGCCGAGGGTCGACGGGAACTCCTCGAGGTCGTGCATGCCGCCGATGTGGTGATCGAGGGGTCGCGACCTCGGGCCCTCGAACGTCTCGGCATCGACCCGGTCGAGGTGGTGTCGGCTCGACCCGGAACGGTGTGGGTGTCGATCACCGGGTATGGGCGGTGCGGGCCGTGGCGCGATCGCGTGGCCTTCGGTGACGACGCCGCCGTGGCCGGTGGTCTGGTGGAGCTCGATGACGACGGGTCGCCGATGTTCGTGGCCGATGCGGTGGCCGACCCGCTCACGGGCGTGGCCGCCGCCGCCCTGACCGTCGGCGCGTTGGCCGCCGGAGGCGGCATGACGGTCGACGTGGCACTGCGCGAGGTGGCGCGCAGCGCGGCGCTGGGTGCGGCGGTGGTGTGGTGACGACGTCGCCCGATGTGCTGGTGCGCGACGTCGAGATCGAGGGCGCTCGCACCGATGTGTTGATGTCCGACGGTCGGATCGCCGCCATCGGTGACGGTCTGCGGCTTGCGCCGGGGCGCGAGGTCGTGTCGGTCGACGGCGGCGGCGGTGCTCTGCTGCCCGGGCTCCATGATCACCATGTGCACCTGTTGGCTGTAGCCGCTCGTCGTCACGGCGTTGATGTGGACGCCTGTGACTCACCGGCAGCCTTCGACCGAGCCATCATCGATGCCGCGGTCGACGGCGCCGATTGGGTGCGGGTCGGAGGACATGACGAACGTCGCCACGGACCGGTCGACCGTCAGCGACTCGACGGGCTCCGTCCCGGCGTGTGCGTGCGGGTGCAACACCGGTCGGGGCTGGCGTGGACGCTGTCGACGGTGGCGATCGATCGGATCGGCATCGACGACGCGCCCATCGGCGCGATCGACCGGGATCGTCGCGGCGCGCCCACCGGCACGATCCTGCGGGCCGACGACTGGTTGGCCCAGCGCCTCGGCCCCGTGCCGCCGCCCCTCGACGATCTCGGGTCCGAACTGTCGGCACTGGGTCTGACCGGTGTCACCGATGCCACCGTGTCGCTGGGCGCGACGCGCCTCGAGGCGCTGCTGGCCGCCCGACGGTCCGGGGCAGTGCCGCAGCGACTGGTGGTGTTGGGCACCGAGAACGAGGACCTCGACGGTCTCGCCGTGGCCGGCCCGGCCAAGGTGCTGGCTGATGAGGTGCGCGGTCTCGACGTCGACGCTCTCGCTGCCGTCATCGCCGACCGTCACGCCCGGGGTCGCGCGGTCGCCATCCACGCCGTCACCCGGGCCGAGAACGTCGCCGCCGCCACGGCGTTGGCCATGGCCGGTCCTCTCGCCGGTGATCGCATCGAGCACGGTTCGGTCCTGCCCGTCGAACTCGACGACCTCCTCGCCCGATCGCAGATCACCGTCGTGGTGCAACCGGCGCTGGTCCACGAGCGCGGCGATCACCACCTCGACGTCGTCGACACCGACGACCTGCCCGTCCTGCACCGCATCCGGTCGCTGCGAACGGCGGGCATCCCGGTGGTGATCGGCAGCGATGCGCCCGTCACCACCATCGATCCGTGGCGCGCCATCCGCGCCGCCGTCGATCGCCGCGCGCGTTCGGGTGCCGTCGTCGGCCCGGACGAGTCGATCACGGCGGCCGAGGCCCTGGCCATGTACCTCGCCGATCCGCTGGCGCCGGCCGGACCGATCCGTCGCGTGGTGCGCAACGCAGCGGCCGACCTCGTGCTGCTCGATGCGCCGCTGGCCGAGGTGCTGGCCGATCCCGATCGTTCCCGCGTGCGCCACACCTGGGTGGACGGCAGGCTGGTCCACCCATGAGCGAACGTCTCACTCCCGGCGAAGTGCTCGCCCTCACCGGTGCCGGACTCGACGACACCGCGCTCGGTGCGCTCGCCGATCGTCCGGTGGTGGTGCTCGACCTGGACGGCCCGTCCACCGACTTGGCGCAGGTCACCCGGGTGCTGGCCGGTCGGCCGTGCGTGGTCATCGGCGTGGCGTCGACCCCGATCCTCGAGCCGACGGTCGATGGACTCCTCGACGTGGCCCTGTGCGCCAGCGACATCGCGCCGGCCCCCTGGGTGGCGGGCCGAGGTGCGCTCGACGACATGGTCGATGCGCTGGTGACGGCGATCGAGTCCTCGAGCGAGGCGGCGGTGGCGTTGGTGCAACTGCTGCGTCTCGGGGAGCGAGCATCGACGATCGATGCCGTGGTGGCCGAGTCGTTCGCCTACAGCCTCCTGCAGTCGGGGGATCGTCACCGCCACTGGTTGTCCTCTCGCGCCGATCGCCAGCGACGACCACGACCCGACGCTCCGATCGTGGCGGTGACGCGAACCGACGATCGGTTGCTCGTGGTGCTCGATCGACCCGAGGTGCACAACGCCTACGGCACGCGCATGCGCGACGAACTGACCGATGCGTTCCGCCTCGTCGCCGCCGACCCGACGATCACCTCGGTGGAACTGTGCGGCGCCGGACCGTCGTTCTCCAGTGGTGGTGATCTCGATGAGTTCGGCACCGCACCAGCGCCGCTCGACGCGCATCTCGTTCGCACCACCCGCAACGCCGGAATCGCGCTGGCGGCCATCGCCGATCGGGTCACGGCGCGGGTGCACGGCACCTGCGTGGGCGCCGGGGTGGAACTCCCCGCCTTCGCCGGTCGCGTCGTGGCCGATCCCCACACCACCTTCCGGTTGCCCGAGGTGGCGATGGGGCTGGTGCCCGGCGCCGGTGGCACCGCCAGCATTCCCCGTCGTATCGGTCGCCACCGCACTGCGTACCTGGCCCTGACGGGTGCACCCATCGACGCCCCGCTGGCCCTGTCATGGGGACTGATCGACGCGATCGAACCGGTGACACCGGTCGAACCGGTCGGTGGCCGATGAGCGAGCGGCCAGCGGTCGGGTCGGCCGAGTGGCGGGCGTGGCGGCGGAACGTCGATCTCGACGACTACGAACGGCGTTTCGACCGCATCGCCGCCGAGGGTGGCAACCCGCACGGTGAGGTCGACTTCGTCATGCAGTTCGCGCCACTCGACGCGCTCGACGCCGGCTGTGGGTTCGGGCGCGTGGGCATCGAACTGCACCGGCGTGGCGTCGAGGTGGTCGGTGTCGATCTCGACCCCGACCTCATCGAACGCGCCCGTCGCCGGGCGCCCGATCTGGACTGGCGAGTCGCCGATCTCGCCGCCATGGACCTGGGTCGCACCTTCTCGCTGGTGGTGGCCGCGGGCAACGTGATCGGGTTCGTCGATCCCGCCCGTCGTCACGAGGCGGTCAGGGCCTGCGCCCGCCACGTCGCCGTCGGTGGGCACCTGGTGATGGGGAACCAGTTGACCCGCGGGTGGCCGACCGTCGACGAGCAGCGTGGCTGGGCCGCCGACGCGGGGCTCGCCGATGTCGGGGTGTTCGCCGGCTGGGACGGCGCACCCTTCGCCGACGGCGACTACGCCGTGGTGGTGTTCACCCGGCCACGGGGCTGACCGGTCACGGCGCCCTGTGGCAGGATCGAACCAAGGGGGATCCATGACCGATCTGGTTGAACCGACCGACGCAGGAGCGCGCCACATCGGCTCGTTGCGCACCCGGGCCGAGGGCGCGGGCCCGACCACACGTCGTCCCATCACCTTCCCGGCCTCCCGCTACACGTCGACGGAGTTCGCCGCCCTCGAGTCGTCGCGCATGTGGCCGCGGGTGTGGCAGTTGGCCACCACGCTCGACATGGTGGCCGAACCGGGTGACTGGGTGGAGTTCTCGGTCGACCGGCTGTCGTGCATCGTGCTGCGCGACGCCGATGGCGAACTGCGCGCCCACCAGAACGTGTGCATGCACCGCGGTGTGGAACTGTGCACCGGAAGTGGCACGGGCCTGACCGAACTGCGCTGCGGATTCCACCGGTGGTGCTGGAACCTCGACGGTTCGTTGTCGGAGATCCCCAGTCGTCGCGACTTCGG
>Ga0172372_10008146_pt1 | contig 13912 bp, 4 predicted proteins | sample LakKiv5m_2_FD_114544 | JGI IMG/M metagenome (GOLD analysis project Ga0172372, IMG submission 114544) | Freshwater microbial communities from Kabuno Bay, South-Kivu, Congo - kab_092012_9.5m | ecosystem: Environmental > Aquatic > Freshwater > Lake | place: Democratic Republic of the Congo...
CCCTACCCGAACGCCACGCCAGGGGAGGTCGAAAAAGGGGTCTGCGTGCCGATCGAGGAAGCCATCCAGGATCTCGACGGCATCGAGCGCCTCACCTCACTCAGCTTCGAGAGCGTCGGCTACGTGAACATCGAGGTCACCGCCGGGAAGGATGTCCGCAAGGTCCTGAACGACGTGAAAAGCCGCGTCGATGCGATCCAGAATTTCGCCGAGAGTGTCGAGAAACCCATCATCGCTGATGTGCTGCTGAAGAACCAGGTGATGAGCCTGGCCATCACAGCGGATACCGACGAGCGCACTCTGCGTGCCCTCGCCGAGGCGGTGCGTGACGACCTCCTTGCCTTCGCAGGCAAGAGCCCGGAAAACGGCCTCGAGCGGCTGACGCGGGGCCTCACCAACGCCGTGCTCGGCGAGGCGCGCATCACCCAGATCTCTTTGGCGGGGGTGCGCGACCACGAGATCTCGATCGAGGTCTCGGAAAACACGTTGAAAGAGCTCGGCCTCACCTTTTCTCAGGTCGCCGACGCGGTGCGCGCCACCTCGATCGACCTTCCCGGCGGCTCGGTTCGCACCGATGCAGGCGAAATTCTGATCCGGGCGGAGAACCGCCGCTACGAGGCATCAGAGATCGGTGACATCACCGTGGTGACCCGGCCCGACGGCAGCATCGTGAGAGTCTCCGATGTGGCGACCGTGATCGATGGCTTCAAGGAAGAGGATCTCTACTCGCGCTATGACGGCCATCCCGCCATCGTTCTCAACATCTTCCGCACCGGCAACGAAGACACCCTGCGCCTCGCCAAACTGGTCCGTGAATTTGTTGCCGAGAAACACGCCCACGTGCCCAAGGGCGTCGATCTCGAAATCTGGAACGACGAGTCCGTCCTCCTCGAAGGGCGGATCAAGCTCCTCCTCGGCGACGGTTTCCAGGGGTTCCTCCTCGTCTATCTCGCCCTCGCCCTCTTCCTCCGGCCCGCCCTCGCCTTCCACGTTGCCCTCGGGATTCCCATCGCCTTCGGCGGTGCCCTCATCGCGCTGCCCTACGGGGATATCTCGGTCAACATGATCTCGCTCTTCGCCTTCATCCTCGTGCTGGGGATCGTCACCGACGACGCCATCGTCGTGGGCGAGCGGGTCAACGAACGGATCGAACGCGGCGAACCGGCCCATCTCGCCGCCCCGCGTGGCACCTGGGAGGTGATGAGCGTGGCCGCCTTCGGCGTCTTCACGACGATGATCGCCTTCACCCCGATGCTGGCGGTGCAGGGAGTCAGCGGCAACATCTGGCGGCAGATCCCCTGGATTGTCATCCCCGTGCTCATCGTCTCGCTGATCGAAACGAACCTCATCCTCCCCGCGCACCTCTCCCACCTCAAACCGGTCGATCCGAATCATCCGAACCGCTTCCTTCGCATGCAGCGGAAGATCGCGAAGACCCTCGATCGATTCGTGGAAGGGGTCTACGGACCTCTATTGGAAAAACTCATTGTCTGGCGTCACGCCACCGTCGCGGCCTTTGCCACGGTGCTCCTGATCACCATCGGGCTGCTCGCGAGCGGACGTCTCGTGAAATTCGAGTTTTTCCCGCGGGTCGAGGCCGAGCTGATCAGTGCGAAGCTCACCCTGCCCAACGGCGTCCCCGTGGAAACGACCGAGGCCGCGGTGCGTCGCATCGAGGAGGCTGCCCTCGCAATCCAGCGCGAGGTGCAGGATGAAGAGGGGCGCCCCGTCATCAAGCATCTCCTTGCCAGCGTCGGATCGCAACCCTACACGCCCGGTCTTTCCCTCGAGACCGGACAAGGCGTCAATCTTGGTGAAGTCACCGTCGAGCTGCAGGGCGCCGACTCTCGAAACCGGCCTGAACTGCTCGCCGACGCGATCATCGCCGACTGGCGAAAACGAGTCGGGCCAATCCCCGGCGCGGTCGAGCTTTCCTTCATGCTCCAGACCTCGGCCGGGGGCAACGCCATCGATCTGGAGTTGACCGGACCCGACGTCGACGAACTCGATGCTGCGGCGGAATTCGTGAAGTCCAACCTCGCCACCAACGAGGGTGTCATTGACATTGGCGACAGCAATCTCGAGGGGAAACGCGAGGTGAAACTGGGCGTCACGCCCGATGGCGAGGCCCTCGGACTGCGCCTTGAGCTGGTCGCCCGCCAGGTGCGCCAGGCCTTTTACGGCGAGGAGGTGCAGCGTCTCCAGCGCGGTCGCGATGAGGTGCGCGTCTACGTGCGTTACCCGCGCGACGAACGCCGCAGCCTGCAGAACCTCTCCGACATGCGCATCCGCACGCCGAACGGTGCCGAGATCCCTTTCAGCGAAGTCGTCGCCAAGGAGGAGGGACGCGGCTACGCCGTGATCCGAAGAGCGAACCGCTTCCGCTCCATCAATGTCACCGCCGACATCGACCGCACCAATCCCGAGGCCAACGCGAATGAGATCGTCGAATGGATGCGCACCGACATCCTTGCCCGCATGCAAGAGAACTACCCCGGGGTGATGTGGGAATTCCAAGGCGAGCAGAAGGACCAGCGCGAGAGCATCTCCGATCTATCGAAGGGATTCGTTCTGGCACTTATCGGTATCTACATGGTCCTCGCCCTACCCTTGCGCAGCTACTCGCAGCCCATCATCGTCATGTCGGTGATCCCCTTCGGCATGATCGGTGCGGTGGCCGGTCACATCCTCTTCGGGATGAATTTCAGCATCATGAGCATGATCGGTGTCATCGCTCTCGCCGGCGTCGTCATCAACGAGAGCCTCGTCCTCGTCGAGTTCATGAACCGCTATCGTCGCGACGGTCATACCGTGATGGAAGCTGTCATCAAGGGCGGACGCGAACGTTTCACGCCCATTTTCCTGACCTCGGTGACGAGTTTCATCGGCCTGCTCCCCATTATCACCGAGACGAGCATCCAGGCAAAATTCCTCATCCCCATGGCGGTCAGCCTGGCTTTCGGAGGTTTGGTCAATCTCTTCAATACCCTCATCCTTGTGCCCTGCGTCTACGCACTCTTCGACGACGTGCGCCGGAGAGTCTACACGCCCGAGGCGGTGCGGCGCCAAGACGAGGAATTCACCGAGGAAGAGAACGAGCACGCCATCGAAGTGGGCTCGTGAAGCGCCCCCATCACGTCCTTGATGTGGCAGGGATTTGGCCTCACCCTTGGCCACCCCCATGAACCGTGTCCCGTTTTTGATCGCCCTCGCCCTCGCCGCGTCCGGTTACGCGACGGCGCAGGAAAAGGCCCACCTCGACCTTGAGTCGCCTTTTGCCTCCTACGTCGAAAAGGAGTTTCCCTTCTTCACCCAGACGGTCGACGCTCGGGCTTTCGGCGAAAAGGCCGAAAAAGAAAATCTCACACCCCGCGGCATCGTCGTCCCGGCGGGCAACGGATTCTACGGCTGCTTCGATCCCGACCTGCTCCGCTGGGCACTCTTCTGGAAGGAAAACGCCGACGGCGAATACCTCACGATGAGCGGCATGGGCACGGGCAGCTATCGGCTCCCGAACCGCAAGGCAGCCCCGGGACAGATGGAGTTGCCCACACCCCTCGGCATCCCGGTGCTCGCGATGCCGCTGCGGCCGGGAGTTTCCGCAGGAGAGAAGCGCGTCCTCACCGACCCCCGTGACCGCGGCGCGGCTGAAAAGGGCGAGTTCGGACTCGGTCCGGTTCCCATCGGGACGGGACGATTCGAAGGTCTGCGTCTTCTCGGTGAAGGCGTGCAGGTCGAATACCGCGTCGGCGGCACGCTCGTGAGAGAGCGGCTCTCGAGCGACGGAAGCCACCTTCTCCGAGAGCTGGAAGTCGCCGCCCACGAATCGCCGATCCACCTCCGCATCGGAGCCGGCGACGACGATTGGCTGGGCTTGGCATCGACTACCAAAACCACTAGCTACCGCATCACTCTCTCAATCGACGGGAATTGCGTCCTTAAAGAAGGAGCCCCCTTTGCGGAGACCGCCTCCAAAACGCGCTGGCCCGAGCCCGTCAAAACCGCTCCCACCGTCCTCCCCGTGAAAGACGCCGCCTGGGTCTTCGACGACCTGCCTTTGCCAGTCCCGAATCCTTGGAAACGCAACGTGCGCGTCGCCGATCTCGAGTTTTTCCCCGATGGCCGCGTCGCCCTCGTCACCTTCGATGGTGACGTCTGGATCGCGAAGGGACTCGAAGGCAACGCCGGAGCCGAGTGGAGCCGATATGCCTCGGGCCTGCACGAACCACAGAATCTCGCCCTCCGCGACGGCAAGATCTTCGTCTTCGACCGGAACGGCATCGTTTGTCTTCACGACATCGACGGCAACGGCGAGGCCGACTGGCACGAGAACGTCTCGAACATCTTCGCCCAATCCGCCGAGACGCGACAGTTTGCGAACGACTTCATCGCCCTGCCAGACGGGAGCTTCTACCTTGCCCTCGGCGGCCAGATCGGAGGAACCATCGGCAAACTGAACGGAACGGTCATCCACGTCGCGTCCGACGGGGATTCCTACGAAGTCGTGGCCACCGGCTTCCGCCAACCTTATCTCGGCTACGATGCGAAGACGGGCATCCTCACCGCGAGCGACCAGCAGGGCAATTGGAAGCCCGCCACCCCGATCTACCGCGTCGGGCAGGGGCGCTACTTCGGATTCCAACCTGAGAAGTTCAAGAACAAGGTCACCCACCCCGCCACCATCTCGCCCGCCGAGGTCTGGATCCCCCATTTCATCAACCAGTCCGGCGCCGGGCAGGTCTGGATCCGCGACACCGGGAAACAGGGTTCGAAAATGGGAGAACTGAACGAGGCCTTCGTCCACATCGGCTACAACCGGCCCGAAATTTTCAAGATCTACCTCGATGAGAAAGGTGAACAAGGCGCGGTCATGCCGCTCCTCTCCGGCTTCCCCGCCGGACTCCTCAACGGTCGGATGAATCCGATCGACGGGCATCTCTACGTCGCCGGCTTCCAGATTTTCGGCAGCTCGGGCAGCCGCATCAGCGGGGTCTTCCGGGTGCGTCCCGGTGGGGTGAAAGCCTGGTTGCCGCGCGAGATCCGCGCCGAGTCGCGTGGCATTCTCCTGACCTTCGATGCTCCACTGAGCCCCGAACTGACCACCGAGTTGGGCCGTTATTCCGCCGATCGCTGGAACTACAGGCAGACCCACGAGTATGGCTCGGGGAACTATCGTCTCGACGGTAAACCCGGCCAGGAAGCCCTCCCGATCCTCAGCGCAAAGCTTTCCAAGGATGCCAAATCGCTCTTCCTTGGCCTCGCCGATATGAAACCGGCGCACACCTTGCGCCTCACCTATCGCCTTCCCGCGCCCGAAGTCGCTAAGGTGGAGAATGTCTACCTCACGATCCGCAGCGTGCCGACCCTCGATCTCGCGAAGCTCGGGTTCGCCGACAACGAGGTCGATCTGACCCCGCGCACCGATCTCACCGGCGGAGCAGCCGTCGAACCCACCGCCGCCCTCGGCAAGGAAGTCGCGGTGCGCTACGGATGCATCGCCTGCCACGCCACCGGCGATCCGGGCATCCCCGCGCCGCCCGCTCCCGCGACGAATGGCGACGGCTCGAAGGTCGCGGTCGGACCTCCCTGGATCGGTGCATGGGGTGCCAGCCGCGTTTTCAGCGATGGATCGGAGATCAAGAAGATCGACGAAGCCTACCTGCGCGAGTCCATCCTCGATCCCGCACGACGCGTCATGCAAGGCTACGAGATGGAGCGCACCGGCGTCGGCATGCCTTCCTACCTCGGTGTCCTGAAAGATGACGAAATCGAATCCGTGATCCTCTTCATCAAAGGCCTGAAGAAAAAGTAGTAGGGATCACGCGATCCAATCATGCACCACGTTCCCGGCCACATCCGTGAGCCGGAAATCACGCCCCTGGAAGCGGTAGGTCAGCCGCAGGTGATCAAGCCCGAACTGGTGCAGGATCGTGGCATGGAGGTCGTTGATGGGCACCGGATTCTCGGTGGCGAACCACCCGATCTCGTCGGTCGCTCCGTAGACGTGCCCGCCCTTGAATCCGCCACCCGCCATCAGCATGGTGAAAGCTTGGGGATGGTGATCGCGTCCGGTGTTGGAGAGGCGACCAGGACGATTTTCCCCGAGCGGGGTCCTTCCGAATTCCGATCCCCAGACCACGAGGGTGGAGTCGAGCAGTCCACGCTGCTTGAGATCCTTGATGAGCGCGGCAATGGGTTGATCGACCGCCCCCGCGTTGTAGGCGAGGTTCTTGTCGAGCTCGGAGTGCTGGTCCCAGCTCGCATGGATGATGTTGATGAAGCGCACCCCCCGCTCGACCATGCGCCGCGCGAGGAGGCAGTTCCTCGCGAAGGTGTCGTAGGTGCGCAAGCCCGGGAGGGTTCCCCGGAATCCATCGCCCGGCGGCTCGGGCCGATCGACGCCATACATCGCGAGGGTCTCCTTCGACTCGCCTGACAGATCCACCAACTCCGGAGCGGCCGTCTGCATGCGGTTGGCGAGTTCGTAGTTCGCGATGCGGCTCGCGATCTCGGGATCGTGCACCTCCCGGTAACGCGCCTCGTTCAGATCGCGCAGGGCATCCAGTCCCGCCCGCTGCACCTCGGGAGCGAGACCGGCGGGATTTTGCAAATTCAGGACCGGTTCACCCTGGTTGCGGAACTGCACCCCGGCATACTTCGAGGAAAGGAAGCCCGAGGTCCACAGCGTCGAGCCGCCCGAGCCGCCGCGCCCCGCATTGAGGACGACGTAGCCGGGAAGATTTCGCGAAGACGAGCCGAGACCGTAGTGGATCCATGATCCCATCGACGGCATCCCGAAACGCGAAACACCACACTGCATCAGCAGCTGCCCGGGATGGTGGTTGAACTCCTCGCTTTGCAGCGAACGGATCATCAAAAGATCGTCGGCACAGGTCGAGAGGTGCGGAAGGAGATCGGAGAAATCCATCCCGCACTGGCCGTGTTTCGCCCACTTCCGAGGCGAGCCCATGAGGGTCGCGGTGTCGGGCTTGATGAAGGCAAAGCGCGCCTTGTCGAGGATGGACTTGGGCAGGCTCTGACCATGGAGTTCGTTGAGCTTCGGCTTGGGCGTGAAGAGATCGAGTTGCGAGGGCGCACCCTCCATGAAGATGAAGATACAGGCCTTCGCAGGCCCCTCACGGTGCGCGCTCGCCTCGGCGAAGGCCGCCGGATCGGCGGCGTTAGCGGCGGAGAGAAGTCCCTCGTCGCTCAACATCGAACCCAGCGCGATGCCACCGAGGCCGGAGGCCGATGTCGTGAGAAACTCGCGGCGGGTGCGATGGAGGGGGAAGTTCATGGGTCACGGGTCACGGGGCTACCCCCGAGTCAAAAACTCATCGAGGTTCAACAGCACCCGCACGGTAGCGGTCCACGCGGCGGCTTCCTCGGCGCTGACGCCTTCGGGCAGTTTCGATCCGGCGAGCACCCCGGCTTCCTCTCCGCGTGCTCGGTAGCAGGCCCGCGATTCCACGAGAAGACCGGCGAGACGGTCGATCTCGAAGTCCTTCGGCTCGCGCGCGAGGCAAAGTCGGAAGGCATGCGTCAGTTTCGCCGAGTCATCGCCTTTTTGCTGTTCGGTCAGGATACGGCGGGCGAGTCCCCGCGCGGCTTCGACAAAAGGTTCGCTGTTCAGCGTGATGAGCGCGGCGAGAGGCGTGTTCGATCGCGAACGCCGCACCGTCGTCACGTTGGAATCGGGGCAGTCGAAGGTGATCAGCGACGGATGCGGCGCGGTGCGCTTGAAATAGGTGTAGAGAGCACGGCGATAGCGGTCCTCGCCCTCGCTCGTCTGCCACTTGAAGGCGGAGTTGTAATTCACGTCGGCGACACCGGCGGGGATGGGCGGGAAAACGCTCGGCCCGCCCACCTTTGATGAGAGGAGACCGGCAGCGGCGAGGGAGAGGTCGCGCACGATCTCAGCCTCGACGCGGAAGCGGTTCTGCCGGGCGAGAAGCTGATTCTTTGGATCTCGATCAAGCAGTTCGGGGCGGTGATTGGAGCTCTGGCGATAGGCTTTGGTCAGGACGATCTCGCGGATGAGCGCCTTGCGCGACCATCCTTTCGCGACGAGACCGGTGGCGAGCCAATCGAGCAGCGCCGGGTGGGTCGGCCGGTCTCCCCGCACCCCGAAATCCTCGGGCGTGGGCACGATCCCCTCCCCGAAGAGCTGCGTCCAGAGATCGTTGGCGACAACGCGCGGAGGCAGCGGATTTTCTCCACCCACCAGCCAGCGGGCGAGATCGAGGCGGTCGCCCGACTCGCCACGGTGCTTCACCATCGGCAACACGGACAGGGTTGCAGGCACGACGGCATCTCTGGGTTCCTTGAACTCACCGCGATGGAGAATGTGGGTGGCGCGACGTTCCTGACGACGCTCACCGACAACCCTTACGTCCATCTCGGGCGCCACGGGCCTCTTCTTGGCGTGGGAATCGGCCTCGGCGAGGAGCGGACGGGTCGCGGGATCGATCCGCTCGACGTGACCGACGAGAAGCCGGCGATCCCCTTCGGTGCGCTGCCCGGCCGGCTTCGCGAGCACGGCGCTCAACCCTTCCGGAAGCGAGAGCAATGTCGGCGTGGTGATGGCATGCAGCCGGAAGCGCCCGATGGTGTGCTGCTCGCCGTAGTTCTGTGTGAATGTCAGGATGAGTTCGGTCTCCCCGCCGGCCTCGATCGCCTCGGCGAAGCCGAAGTCGGCGTGATGGCCTTGCCCGGTGGCACCGCCGACGGCCCAGCCTGCGCCCTCCTTGCCCGCCTTGGTATTCCCCTCGAGCAATTCACGCGCCGCCCAATCCACCTGCGAATAATCGGCCGAGACACCGGAGAAGTGCAGGGGAGCTCCGCCCCGCACCGTCGCGCCCACCCGGTTCAGCACGAAGTTTCCGTGCTTGGTCCGACCCGGCCCCTTGCCGCCGAGGCTTTCGTCGGGTAACACCTCGAGCCGGAGGCCCGAGATGCGGCCGGCCGGCAGTTTGACGGTCAGGGTGTAGACCGCAGTGGGGGGATTCGCTCCTCCGACCACGAGCGATCCATCCGCCTCCATCGCGAATTGAACGCCCTTCGGCGCGGCGAAAGAGGCGATTTTCAACGGCACCAATCCCGGATCTTTCACGGCCCGCGCCTCCGCAAGCCTCGCCGACAACTTTGCTTCCCACTCTCCAAGACGGCTTGAGAGATCTTCACGGGCGATCGCGAGGCGCGCCTCGATCGCCTTGGCGGTCTCACGATGGGAGGCGAGAGCGTTCTCGTATTTCGCCCACGCTTCGGTCGATTGCGGCACTTTGGCGTTCACCTCGTCGCCGTTGTTGAAATAGGCGAAGAGTTCGTAGTATTCCCGATGAGTGATCTGATCGTATTTGTGCGTATGGCAGCGCGCACAGGTAAGGGTCAGACCCAGCCAGACCGAGCCCATCGTCTCGACGCGATCCATCACCGCGGCGACTCGCCATTGCTCCTTGTCGGTCCCGCCTTCGGTGTTGGTAAGGGTCTGCCGGTGGAACGCGGTCGCGAGGATCTGATCGGGTGTCGGCTTTTCGAGGAGATCCCCGGCGAATTGCTCGATCGTGAATTGGTCGAAAGGCATGTCCGCGTTGATCGCGTCGATCACCCAATCGCGGTAACGCCATGCGTCGGGGCGGTGATTGTCCTTTTCATAACCGTCGCTGTCGGCGAAGCGGGCGCGGTCGAGCCAATGGCGCCCCCAGCGCTCGCCGAAGGCGGGGCTTGCAAGGAGATCATCAGCGACTTTCGCGAGACCGGCCTCGCGGTCCGCCTCGATCGCCGCGCGATAGTCCGCCACCTGCTCCGGCGTCGGCGGCAGACCGGCGAGATCGTAAAACAGGCGGCGGATCAGCGTCACCGCATCAGCCTCAGGCGAGGGGGCGACTCCGGCCGCTTCAAGCTTCGCGAGGACAAACGCATCGATGGGATGTTTCCCCCAGTCCGCGTCGTTCACCCGCGGCGACTCGGGCTGTCGCAGCGAGGTAAAGGACCAGTGCTTCGGCCAGACCGCGCCCTCCGCGATCCAGCGTTGCATCGTCGCCTGTTCCGCGGCCGTGAGAATCTCGCCTTTTCCGGGAGGCGGCATCTGGTGGTCAGGATCCCTCGACTGGATGCGGGCAAAGACCTCCGAATGCTCCGGCTCGCCCGGCACCACGCCTCGCTGGCCCGATTCCAGGACCTTCGTGGCCGACTCGATCCCAGTGAGGCGAAGACCTCCCTTCGCTTCATCGGGACCATGACAGAGGGTGCATTTCTCCGCGAGGATGGGCCGGACCTCGTTCTCGAAATCCACGGGCGCGGCCATCAGGAATGGCGCCCCCGGCACGGCCAGGAGCAGGGCCGCGTTGAATGATATTCGACTGGCAAAGGCGTGGCCCATCGCGTTCGGGATTGTCTAGGATTTCGCGGGAGGCGTCAAGCGGCGCAGTGGCGCGAGGATCCCGGAAAACCCGATCACGTGATTGCCGATCTCCCACCGACCTGAGAGGTTTGCGCGATCCGTCCCAACCTCTTCGCCCCCCATGAAACATCCGTCCGCCCTGCTTCTCCTTTTTCTGGGATCCCTCACCGGGCTCTCCGCGAACGATTGGCCTTCGTGGCGTGGTCCGAACGGCGACGGCAAGCTTCCCGGGGCGGCCGCCTACCCGACGAAGTGGTCGTCGACCGACAAGATCGCATGGCGGATCGATCTCCCCGACCGGGGAAACTCCTCGCCCATCGTTTCGGGCGAACGCGTCTTTCTCACCCAAGCCGAAGAAGACGGCAAAAAGCGATCCTTGATATGTTTCGACGCATTGGACGGGAGGCAACTCTGGAAGGAGACGATCGACTACGGCAAGACGGAAGAATCCCACAAGACCAACCCCCATTGTCCCGCCTCGCCGGTGACGGATGGAAAGACCGTCATCGCCTGGCACGGTAACGCAGGACTGCACGCCTATGACTTCGCGGGCAAGCAGCTCTGGAGCTCCGATCTCGGCTCCGACTACGCGCATCTCTGGGGACCCAACGCAGCGAGCCCGGTTTTGATGGGTGACGCCGTCCTGATTCACGCAGGCCCCGGTCCCGTCGCACGCCTCGTTGCCGTTCACAAGGACACCGGCAGGCTGATCTGGAAACGGGACCTCGACGCCTTCGAGAGCAACGATGCAAGACAGTTCAAGGGCTCGTGGGCAACCCCGCTTCTGATCGAAAACGGCGGCCGCGACGAGATGCTGCTCGGACTCCCCGGCTTCCTGACGAGCTTCGATCCGAAGACCGGCGAGGAGCTCTGGCGCGCCGCGGGACTCGGCGATCTCTGCTACACGAACGTGATGGTCGGCAACGGTCGTGCCCTCTACCTCTGCGGCTACGGCGGGCCCGGCATCGGGGTGAGGCTGCCCAGTCCGAGCGAGTCGGGAAATCTGACTTCATCGCACCGGCTCTGGGCCGATCCGCCGAAGGGACAGAATCAAAATCCGCAGCGCATCGGCTCGGGCCAAGTCCTCGGCGACCATCTCTTCCTCCTCAACGAACCCGGCGTGATGCAATGCAGCGAAACCGCGTCGGGGAAGATCCTCTGGCGCGAGCGGCTCGGGGCAAATACTTGGAGCTCCATGAACCTGATCGGAAACCTCCTCTACGTGAACGATACCCGGGGCACGACCTACCTCATCAAACCCGACCCGAAGGCACTGACTCTGCTCGGAAAGAACGACATCGATGCAAACCAACACACGAACGCCTCGCTCGCCTTTGCCGGCGGCCGCATCTACCTGCGGACCGACGCGTATCTGTACGCGATCGAATGAAGGCACGATTCCTCCGGCAAAGCTGAGAGCCGCCGCAGGGTCGTCCTTCACTTGATCAACGATCGTGACAAGGTCGGGTGCCTCATCGAGGGACGCACCCGTCCACGTAGGATCCATCCGCGAGGGGCGCACTTTGGAAAAGGCGAAAGTTCCCGCTTCCAAAATCTGATTCACGTCATCCCGTCCGCGAGAAGACTCCCTCCGCGCACGGGTTTCAAGGTATAATGGGAAATGATTCGAGCCGCTTTCATCATCCTCGTCGCCTGCATGACCTCCGTGCCCGTGCAGGCCGAGGTCGATTTCGTCCACCAGGTCGTGCCCGTGTTGAAAAGGCATTGCACCGAATGCCACGGCGGCAAGGAGGCAAAGGGCGGCTTCTCGCTCAACACTCGCGAACTTTTCCTCGAGGACGATGCCGCGGTCCCGAGCAAGGCGGCAAAATCGTATTTCCTCGAGCTCATCACCGAGACTGATCCCGACCTGCGGATGCCGCCTCCGAAGAAAAAGAGGGACCCTGTCCCGGCCGAAGCGGTCGCTATCCTCAAGACCTGGGTCGACGAGGGCATGAAGTGGGAGCCGGGCTTCAGCTTCGGCGAGCCCACCTATGAACCTCCTCTGAAACCTCGAGATCCCGAGATCCCCGCGATGACCGAAGGCCGCGCCAATCCCGTGGATCGTTTCATCGACGCCTACCTCGCGGAGCGGAATCTTCCCCGTCCCGATCCGGCGGACGACGCCACCTACCTCCGACGCGTCCACCTCGATCTCGTCGGCCTGCTCCCGAACCCGGACGAGACCCGCGCTTTCCTCTCGGACGGAAATCCTGACAAACGCGCCAAAATTGTCGAGGCTCTCCTCGCCCGCGACCTCGACTACGCCGATCACTGGCTCACCTTTTGGAACGATCTCCTCCGCAACGACTACGCTGGCACCGGTTTCATCACCGGAGGTCGCAGCCAAGTGAGCCGCTGGCTCTACGACGCGCTCAAGGAAAACCGTGCCTTCGACGCGATGATGCGCGAATTGATCGCCCCGCCCACGCCCGAAAGCGAAGGTTTCATCAAGGGGATCGAGTGGCGCGGCGACGTCAGCGCGGGGCAGACCCTGCCGATCCAGTTCGCCCAGAGCCTTTCGCAATCTTTCCTCGGGATCAACCTGAAGTGCGCCTCGTGCCACGACAGCTTCATCGATCGCTGGAAGCTCAACGAGGCCTACGGACTGGCCGCGATCTACTCGGATCAACCACTGATGATCCACCGCTGCGACAAACCCACCGGCGAGACGGCGCAGGCATCGTGGCTTTTCCCCGAGATCGGACAGATCGATAAAGCGGCGCCAAAGGCCGAGCGGCTCAAACAACTCGCGGCCCTCATGACCCATCCGGAAAACGGCCGCGTCACCCGCACGATCGTGAACCGTCTCTGGGGCCAGATGATGGGCCGCGGGCTCGTCCATCCCCTCGACGCGATGCAGACCGAACCTTGGCACGCCGACCTCCTCGACTGGCTCGCGAGCGATTTCGGGGAGCACGGTCAGGATCTCAAACACACCCTGCGCCTCATCGCCACTTCCGCCGCTTACGGGAGCCGCGCCGAGTTGACGAAGGGCGAGGATGAAGGCGCGTCTTACACCTACGCCGGCCCCCGCTCCAAACGCCTCACCGCCGAGCAGTTCGTCGACCTGATGTGGAGCCTCACCGGCTCGGCACCGCGAGTCTTCGACGCGCCCGTCATCCGCGGCAAGAGTGATCCCGAAACCGCCGCGAGACTCGCCCGGAAATCGACCTGGATCTGGGGCTCCTCAGCAGCGGCCGGACCTCCGCCCGGCGGCGAGAAAATCCTCCTGCGCAGGGATTTCAAACCGTCCAAGACGGTTCAGTCGGCGGGTCTGATCGCCTCAGCCGACAACAGCTTCACCCTCTACCTCAACGCCCAGCAGGTGCTCTCCGGCGGAGACTGGTCGAAACTCGAATCAGCTCCCGTGACGATCAAAGCCGACGCCGTCAACCGCCTCCTCCTCGTCGCGGAGAACGGCTTGAAGACGCCCAACCTCGCCGGTGCCTTCGCCGCGCTCCGCATCGTCTACACCGACGGCACCGACGAGGTCATCGCCACCGACGA
>Ga0172372_10008147_pt1 | contig 13911 bp, 8 predicted proteins | sample LakKiv5m_2_FD_114544 | JGI IMG/M metagenome (GOLD analysis project Ga0172372, IMG submission 114544) | Freshwater microbial communities from Kabuno Bay, South-Kivu, Congo - kab_092012_9.5m | ecosystem: Environmental > Aquatic > Freshwater > Lake | place: Democratic Republic of the Congo...
CTGCCGGGCTCCCAACCGGCGCAACGGGAGGCTGGAGGATAGGGCGTAGGCATGACTTACCAGACTATGTAAGTGGACGTTTAGACGACCTCCGCATTTACAATCGGGCTTTGACAGACGCTGAAATTCAAGCTATTTACGGTCAGGGCCAATGAAAACATCAAACTTTTCCCTCACTGAATTGCTCGTCGTTTTTGCCCTATTAGCTATTCTAATTTCTTTATTACAGCCCTCTTTAAAAAAAACCTTCATACAGGCAAATAAAGTGCATTGTCTTAACAACTTAAAACAACAGGGAACCGCCCTCGCCGTTTTTATAAACGATAATGAAGGCAAATTTCCCGCTCTACCCCAATGGATTTCACTCAATGGCAAGCTCGGAAAGTCCACCGCGTATCAAAGCAATAAAATGGGCATTGACGACAGGGTTTTAAACCCTTACTTGAACAACGATCCAAATGCCAGCTACTGCCCTAGTGATATTGGAGATAGTCACCCCCAATTTAAAGACAAAATCAACTCTTGCTTTGATGAATTTGGAACCAGTTACCTACCAGCTGCCTACGGTAACTGGTCAAGAGTGCAGTACGTTTTTGGCTACACAAAAACAACCTCTAAAAGCATCTATGAATTGTCACCTCTATCGAACAAACTTATTTTAGCTGATTGGCCTTGGCATTGGAACCGACCTGTCGCTGATGCAAAAACACGTTGGCACGATGGTGACATTTCAAGAAAGCTCAATGTCTTATTCGCCGATGGCCATGCTGCCTATATAGATTTCACCCTTGAATGGGAACTCGCTCCAAATTTAGCGCCCCAAAAGACTTGGCTGTTTTGGTAGAGTTTAACAACTTCCCCAAAAAGAACGTTAAAAGCTAAAACCCCTTGCCGCGATTACTCCGCCTGGGGTAGTAGCAAAATGTGACTTTCCGTCATGATGCGCGCCTTTAAGAACCTTTAAATCAAGGCGCCTCATCGTTTTATTATGTCTGAACCGCGACATCAAATCCAATTCCCGCAAATGGAGCGAGATTTGCTCAAATTTTGGGAAGAGCAACACATTTTCGAAAAAAGTTTGGACGAAAGCAAGCCCTCCTTCACCTTCTACGATGGCCCTCCATTTGCAACTGGGCTGCCCCATTACGGACATCTTTTAGCTGGGACGTTGAAAGATGTCGTGCCAAGGTATTGGACTATGAAAGGTTATTACGTGAAACGACGTTGGGGCTGGGACTGTCATGGTTTGCCCATCGAGCAATTGATCGATGAGAAGCACCAATTCAAATCGACAGCAGAGATCGAAGCTTTTGGCATTCCAAAGTACAACCAAGAATGCCGTGCTATTGTCATGAAATACGTGAGCGAATGGAAAAAATCGGTCAATCGCATCGGACGTTGGGTCGATTTTGACCATAGTTATAAAACCATGGATCGCGACTTCATGGAATCGGTCTGGTGGGTGTTCAATGAACTCTGGAAGAAAGGACTGATCTACCGTGGCTACAAAGTCATGCAATTCTCAACCCCACTGGGAACCCCACTTTCAAATTTTGAAGCCGGCTCCAATTACATGGATGTACAAGACCCCGCCATCACCATCACCTTTCCTCTCGTCGATGATCCAAACACTCAACTTCTCGCTTGGACGACAACCCCATGGACCTTGATCAGCAATTTGGCCTTAGCTGTCGGTTTAGAGGTAGATTATGCAAAATTCAAACCTAAAAATTCAGACCTCACTTACATCATGGCCGAGGGACTTATTCCAAGCATTTTTAAAGAAGAGGTTGAAATCTTAGCACGATATAAAGGCTCTGAGCTCATTGGCTTGCGCTACCAACCTATCTTCAATTATTATGCCGATCGCGAACAACCTTGTTTCAGCGTGATCGAATCGCCACATGTCACGACCGATGCCGGCACCGGCATCGTTCACATGGCTCCAGCCTTTGGCGAAGAAGATTATCAAGCCTGTGTTAAACTGAACATCGCCGCCGTCTGTCCCGTCGATGCTCATGGTCGTTTTGAAAAAGAGATCACCGCCTATGCTGGAGTGTATGTTAAAGATGCCGATAAAGCGATCATTCAAGATCTAAAACAGCGCGGACGCCTCATCAAACAAGAGACCATTCAACATAGTTACGCTTTTTGTCCGAGAACCGACACGCCGCTCATTTCGAGAACCGTTCAGTCTTGGTTCGTGAATGTCGAAGCCATCAAAGAAAGATTGGTCGATAATAATCTCAAATACACAAAATGGGTGCCCGCACATATCAAAGAAAAACGCTTTGGCAATTGGCTTGAAAATGCTCGCGATTGGGCTATCTCTCGCAATAGATTTTGGGGCAACCCCATCCCAGTATGGGAAGCTATAGATGAACCCGCTGACGGACGTGAAACCTTCTGTATTGGCTCTGTAGCCGAACTGCAAGAGCTCACTGGCAAAAATTTTGAAGACATCCACCGTGAACATTTAGACGATTTGATCATCGAGAAAAACGGCAAACGCTTCAAGCGTGTCACCGAGGTTCTGGATTGTTGGTTTGAAAGCGGCTCGATGCCCTACGCCCAGTTTCACTACCCCTTTGAAAACAAGGACAAGTTCAACCAAATCTTCCCAGCACAGTTTATTGCTGAAGGCTTGGATCAAACACGCGGATGGTTCTACACACTCTCCATTCTAGGCACCATTTTATTTGATCGTCCACCTTTTGAAAATGTGGTTGTAAACGGCTTGATACTAGCTGAAGATGGCAAAAAAATGAGCAAGCGCCTAAAAAATTATCCCGACCCCATGGAGGTCATGGATGTACATGGTGCCGATGCGTTGCGTCTTTACATGATCAACTCACCGGTCATACGAGGTGAGGAGCTCAAATTTTCAGAAGACGGCGTAAAAGAAATTGTACGTCGAGTTTTCCTAAAATGGTGGAATGCCTACTCTTTCTTCGACAGTTACGCTCGCATTGACAACTATACTGGTTCAATCGACCAAACCCCTTGTTCAAAAAACATCCTCGACCGCTGGATCATTTCGAGAACACAAAGTTTATTGATCGCCATTGAAAGAGAAATGGAAGGCTACCATCTCTATAATGTCGTGCCCGCTGTATTGCAATTCATTGAAGAGCTCACCAACACCTACATTCGACTCAATCGCTCACGCTTTTGGGGTGAAGGTATCAGCGAAGATAAAACACAAGCTTTTGACACCCTTTACTATGTCTTGGCCAATTTATCCAAAGTCATGGCTCCGTTTGCACCGTTCTTAGCTGAACACATTTTTAAATTACTATGTCCTGATAAAGAATCGGTGCATCTGGAAACCTATCCAAAAGGAAATGCCGACTTAACCGATTCCGATCTGGAACAAGGTGTCGCCTTGATGGAAGAAGTGATTGTTTTAGGCCGACAATTGCGCGAACAGGAAAAAATCAAGGTCAAAATTCCTCTCAAACAGTTGCAAATTGTGCATCGCAATGCTGACTATTTAAACACCATCAAACCGATTGAAAGCTACATTTCTTCAGAACTCAATCTCAAAGCCATTGCCTACCGTGTAGACGAGTCCTCCTTTGTAAACGTCATCTGCAAAGCGAATGGAAGAAAACTGGGCAAACGAGCCGGCAATCGCATGAAAGATCTCATGAACGCCGTGCAAGCGCTCAATTTCGATCAACTGCAATGCCTCGACCGTGGTGAAGCTCTAACCTTACTAGGAGACATTGAAATCACCTTAGATGACGTCGATATTCAAAGACAACCCATTGAAAGTGAAGGCAAAGTCAGCGCCTCAGCGCTCATCATTGTTAGTTTAGACACGACCATTGATCGCGAACAGGAACTCGAAGGCCTAGCCCGCGAAGTCGTTAGTCGTATCCAAAACTTCCGCAAACAGACAGGCCTACAATTGGACGATCGCATTCATTTAGAAATGCAATGTGAAGGTGACCTATCCGAAGCTATACAATTGCATGAAACCTACATCAGCGAGCAAACCCTAGCCAAGAAATGCACTCTAGTCACACAACCAAAGGGCGAAGCTACAACTGAAGTCGAGATAGAAAAGCATGCTCTCATCATTTCTTTGAGCAAAGTTTTTTAGACGTATTCACACCGAAACGATTTTCATTCTAAATCGTTTCGGTATCTTATCCCATACCATTTCGCTCTCCCAAACTTGAGACACACTTTACTCATAAAAGTCTCAACCTGATGTTTTTTTATGCCTAAAGATATACTGGCAAGTTGGGCATTTGGGGGGATAACTATGTTCATTGGCGTTCCGAAAGAAATCAAGAATCGCGAGTACCGTGTGGGCTTAACACCTGAAAGTGTTATAGAGTTGACCGAATTAGGCCATAAGGTATTCATTGAGTCAAACGCGGGCATGGGAATAGGCGCAGACGATGCCACATATCTTAAAGCCGGAGCAACGGTGCTACACCATAGTGAAGAGGTTTACGAAGAATCAGAACTGATTGTCAAAATCAAAGAGCCCATGCCCAATGAATGGGCTCTGATTCGGCCCAACCAAACGCTCTTCACCTACTTTCACTTAGCCGCAGACCGTGAGCAAGTCTTAGCCCTACAAAACAGCGACTCCATCTGCATCGCCTATGAAACGGTCAGCGCCGCCAATGGGTCAAGACCCCTGTTGACACCCATGTCAGAAGTTGCCGGACGCTTGTCTATACAAGTTGGTGCGCACTGCTTAGAAAAAGCGCAAGGGGGATCTGGGATTCTCTTAGGAGGGGTTCCAGGAGTTGAACCCGCCAAAGTCCTCATCATTGGCGGTGGTGTTGTGGGTGAAAATGCCATCAGCATGGCCTTGGGTTTAGGAGCCGAAGTCACTGTCTTAGACAATAATATCGACAAACTGGAACACCTTGCCCATCACTTCGGCCCAAGGCTCATCACGCTTTTCTCTTCCAAAGCGCTCATTCATGAGAAACTTAGAGAAAGTGACCTTGTGATTGGCTCCGTGCTCATTCCAGGAGCAAGTGCTCCAAAGCTCGTCACGCGCGAGATGGTTAAAGACATGAAATCCAACTCAGTCATGGTCGATGTGGCTATCGATCAAGGCGGGTGCTTTGAGACCTCTCACCCTACAACTCACGACCAACCCACTTATAGCGTCAACAATATTCTACATTACTGTGTGACCAATATGCCTGGCGCCGTGCCCAAAACAGCCTCCTACGCGTTAAACCATGCCACCCTTCCCTTTGTGAAACTCATGGCCAACAAGGGGATAACTGCTGCGCTACAACTAAATGAACATTTAAGACATGGACTCAACATCTACCGTGGTGAAATCACTCATCAGGCCGTTGCTGACTCTTTAGGACTTAAATATCGGCCCTTGAGTGCTTAACAAAAAATACCCGCTACTTTTTGAGCTTAAAAAAATAGCGGGTATCGCTTCCTCTACCATTTCTAATGTCCGACCAAAGCTCGTTCGACACATGCCCATCTAACCAGAAAAGATTTACTCCCAATAGGTGGCGTTCGTAAATGTAATTCGACTCAGCTGCGTCTAACATGTAATAACGCAAATGCCACCATACACTAGCATCATCGGTGCCATCTCCAATCACCACCGTATTAGCGGGTGAAGTGGAACCATTCCCATGCATTCTTGGATCCAAATATCCCAAGTAATTATGATTGACCGCGTAACCTCTAAACGCCGCCGGCTCAACTAAATTATTGTCCTCGTATTTGTAAGCGCTGCACTCCCAAACGGTTCCCTTTAAGTCCATATTTTGAAAGGTGACTTCTATGTTAGAAGGAGCAGGAACAGCAACGGTGTATCCATATTGCCCTGCCGCATCTAATTCTAGATAGGAAGCCAATTCCCAATTGACTCTATTTCGACCCAGCAATGGCAGCCAGCCGGAGTAATCCTCAACATAAGTGGCATAAGCTCGGCTGATCTGATAAAGATTGTTTTGACAAAGAACGGAAAGGCTAGCCTCTTTCATTTTTTTTAATGAAGGCTGCAATAAACTCAATAAAGCACTCAAGATGGCGAACACCACCAACAGTTCATTCAACGTGAATAACTTTTTCTTTCGCATCAAAACCAACGCCATGCATCAAAAGATAAACCCGCCTCATGACAAATCAAATTTTTGCGCCGCCCAATTCGCAAAAATGGCTTCAACTTCGCTTAATGATCGGTTTTTTACCTCGAATTTACCCTAACCTTGCATTTTTGCGATGGCAAGTGAATAGGTCACATCAATTGTGGCCACCCACACTTGCAAACCATTTTTCTTTATTCCTTACTTGCTTTTAAATCAGCATAGTCACTTGGACTAAACGTTGAATCTTTACACATCCAATGAGAAAAATAGGTCCTATAGCTGTGTATGATCATGTTTTCAAATGAAGGGTATGATTGGAAGGTCTTTTCTAAATCCAAAACAATCGACTCGAAAGACTTAACGTTATTTTTATCAAACCTATCGTGTAGATTCATGGCTCTTATTTCTTCAAACCAAGACTCCTTGTCTGCATTTTCCCAGCCATCTATATGGTTTAATTCTATGCCAATGCCCACTTTTTTACCCATCTTATCGGCATAGCTCAATGTGGGCAGCGACCATTTCATCACGTTATTTAGGTATTGACTATAAGACATTAATGCCACATGGTCGGTCACATCCTGAACGTGTTGCATCATAGTTTTATCCGCACCATTCCAAATCAAATTATGATCAAGGTACTTCGGCTTGGCCGCTTGTGATAAAAAGACTGAACTCGATCTTTCCTTTAGTCTTAACGCTCCGCGATGCAGCATGTCCAATAATTCCATGTAAACTTTTGGGTCGCCCGGCTCCTGATCGCTTTGCAATCCACAAAATTGCCCATCTTGAAATTTTTGATTGAAATTCACCACAGTATCGACAATTTTTTCTATTGCCATTGGACTTTCGCTCAAGTTGTTTGATTCGTCATTGATATAAAAAACCCCGCAAACTTTTATATTTCTTTTACGAGCATTATAGAGAAATTCACTCAATTCCTCTTCGTGTTCAAATTTATTCGACAAAAAATTATTTTTTTGCCACTGCCAGCAACCAATATATAAATAAATCAGGTTGATGGATTTTGAACTGCAAAAATCCAATAGCTGAGATCTGGAATTCTTATGATTTAAAATAAGCATCTCTGTTGGATTAGCCTGATTCCACGTTTTATTATGTGACGGAGACCAAACCCACATCGATCTTGGTCTAGGCACAAGATGCACTTGGTTGCCATGCTCGAGATCAACCCCTATGTTCGCGCTAAAAACAGGGCTCAAACATAAACAAAGAAAAGCTAAAAATACCATAATTAACAATTTAGTGCAAAATATCTGGAAGTCAATGAGTTGTATTATTTTTACAAAACAAAAAGTGGTTTCATTGCCTATCCTCTGCGCACCTCTGAGTCCCCTGTGGTTCATTGAAAAGAGGAGGCTTTGCATCATCTCCTTGGGTCAACATCATAAGACGCGTCAATTGTGGCGACCTACACTAGCACCGTAATTTTTCATTTTTCTTGTTTTACTGCTTAATTTTTAAACCCACAACTTAAACTACGGACAGCACATGCTCAGAATTCTTGAGCAACCTCGGCAGTCCACTTCCATGATAAAGAACATCGCCATGCCCTTACTAGCAATTATTTTATAACTCTTGAAAAACGATAAATAAGCTAAGCTCACATGAAAAATGGAATCATTCTTATGCCAACCTCCACTAAACTAAATCGGATGCAATGCCCCTTTCTTTGCAAAGGTATTCTCATCATCACCTTTTATCTATTGAATCTATCGACTTTACGGGCAAGCATCACTCCGACAACTCTCTCCGGCAGCTCCACTTACAGCGTCAGCTTAGCCACTTACAACTCAAACGATGAGGAGCAGCTCACCATGACCATCAGCGCCGGCAGTGGCGCTGGGGACGCAACGCTTGTATCGAATGACTTTGGCACCTTCACAGGATCGATCACGGGATTGACACTATTTTTTAGCGCAACAGCACTAGGCTCCGATGCTGCCATTATCGTCACCTTTACAGACGCGACTTTTACAAAAGCCGTGGCCTCTTGGACTTGGCTACAAGGCACGGAAAGAGCCAACGACTTGCTTAAATTTCAAAAATCAACCGGCAATCTAACGGCCACCGATTTACATGCCTCGATAGTGACGGGTTCAACTAATTTTTCCACCGTCTATAAAGATATTGCCACCGGGTCCACCGAAGCGGAAACATTAACCATGATCGGTGATGGCGATGCCATTGGAACTTTTGACGGCAATCAAACGCTCTTCATTTATGGAAGATTTTTCTCATCAGCTTCCATCGATCTCGATGGATCCTATTCACTGACTTATGGTGTCTTTGAAGACGACACCTACTCCTCCTACATTGGCTTCAATGGCTTAAAAGATGCTGACGGTCTTGTTCAAGTCAGGTATGCAAGCGGCTCAGGATCCGGCTCGCTGAGCGTTTCCCACACACCCATGTATTTTTATCATGGCACCTCCTTATCTGTAACATATTCATTTTATGAGTACAACTCAAGTTTTTCAGCCGAGCTTCCTATGGGCTTAAATTTCGACAGTCGCAATGGAGAAGCTTTTTCAGGCATCAACCCCGGCTTTGAAACACTCAAAGGTTACTTGATTGGGCCCGTCATCATCACCTATCTCGTCAACACAGAAACGTCTTTTTCGCTTCAAATTTACCACAATACCAATTACTCACAATACTTCGGACATACCACAAACGACAGCTATGCCGAATTCTCTTCCGGCATTAAAACAACTGGCGACTTGAGTTATGGCAAAGGCCCGAACGAGGAGGTTTTAGTCAACATTCTGGGCACCCCGAGCACCGCAATCCAACAACACAGCAGCTATTCTTTTGTACCTGAAGCCACGTCCAGTGACAACTCCACACTCAGCTTCAGCATTCAAAACCAACCCAGTTGGGCTAGTTTCAATACTTCTACAGGCCAATTGAGCGGGATAGCCACCACCGCAGGCCTCTATGCAGGAATCATTATTACAGCCACTAGTGGCACTAGCAGCGCCAGCTTGGCCGCTTTTTCCATAGAAGTATCTGAAACATCAAGCACGGTGAGCCTTTCAGGAAACCCCAACCCTTATGCCGTGATCGATTCCAGTTATAACTTTACCCCAATAGCTATGGATACTTTAGAGGCAAGCATTGCCTTTAGCGTTCAAAACCTTCCCACTTGGGCAAGTTTCTCCATCACCACAGGACAACTCAGCGGCACGCCCGGTACAACAGGCACGTTCTCTGACATCACCATCACCGCCAGCAATGATAACGGCAGCGACAGTCTTTTATTTTCAATACAAGTGGTTGATATTCTGGTTGGAAAGGAAACCGTCTATGTGACCGTTGGAGGCATCTCTCAACCCGTCATTGATGGCGGCATTGCGCCTTTTCAAATAACCCCTGCTTCAGACTCAACTTTGCTAGGCGCCATCAACGACGCCTCTCTAAGAGACGGTTTTGCCAACAAACTCTTGGGCTTTAGTTCAGGCATCACCTCAATCACCGTCTCAGACGCAAGTGGTCAAACGCTAAACCTTTCAGCCACTGTTTACGAGGCCACCACCGCAAACTTTAAATTGGATCTGCCACCACTCACTCAGGCTAGTGATTACAAAATGGTGACGTTTCCTCTCAATGTTTCATCATTAACCGGTAGTGAATTGTTTGATTACCTCGAAAATGACTTTGGCACCTATGGTGAAGATTACATTCTGTACACTTATAAAGATTCTCATTATGAAAAATTGAATGAAATTTCGAGCGCTATCGGCCCTGGCTATGGTTACTGGATGGGCGTCTTGAGCTCTAGCAATGCCACCATCTCCGGCGCGTCACCCTCTGCGCTGGGAGAGTTTCAAATCAAACTGGAAGAAGGCTGGAATTTGATCGGCAACCCCTTTTCCACAAGCATCAGCACCGCTTCCATCATTTACTATAAAGCCGGACAGAGTATCGCGGTAGAAAGTGCCGCTCAAAACGATTTGGGCCATGTTTTTTGGGGCACTGACAGCAACGGAAATTATGAAGCGGTCTCCACCCTTGGCGTTGGACAAGGCGTTTGGATTTACAGCAGTCTTTCCACCAGTCTTATTTTCCCAACTCCCAGTGTTAACTCTAAACCAAAACACGCCTCAGATGCCATTGATTTAAACAACGAACCCCAGCCACCAGCGCGCCCCAAAACATCAATCTTTTCAAATATCAATTCCAGCGCTGGAGGTGGCGGAGGCTGCCTGCTGAATTCATTGCGAGGTCAAAAATGAAACTGTATTTATTAGGACTTTTATTCCTCAGCCAAACACTCTGTTTATTCGCCTCAGTGGGCGCAGTAACAAAATTTGAAGGACAACCCTACGCTTTGAGAAAATTACAAAAAATCAGCCTTATCAAAGGTTCTGTATTAGAGGAAAATGACAATATTTACACAAAGAACGGAAGTCTATCTTTAGTTATGGAAGATGGTTCCGCCATCGATTTAGGCCCTGAAAGTCATTTTAAAGTCAAAGCCTATCACACTGACGGACAACAAACCGATAGGGATGTATTGCTCTACAAAGGCACGAGTCGTTTTAACGTGAAACCCATCCTGAGCACAAAAGAAGAGTCGTTTTCTATTAGAACTCCCTCTGCTGTAGTCGGAGTCAGAGGCACGGATTTCAATGTAGGTGTTGATGACTCTGAGACGACCACTGTCACCGTTTTTAACGGAATAGTGGCATGCTATAGTATTTTTGGTGAGAGTCAATCGCCTGCAATGATACTTCATGAGGGCTTTCAAAGCAAACTCGCAACGGGGAGAAATCCTTCTGCAAAAATCAAAGTAGGCCCTAGCGAGATGAAAGCGCTCAAAGGCGCCACAACAGGCAATGACCGCAAGGCTAGCACTGACAAGAAAGAGCCCGTTGCACCTAAAGAGAACCTAGACACCGTAGCGCCCCCAGAAAGACACCCTTTGATCGACTCTATTATTGAAGATACTCAAGCAAAAATTAAAGAAACCATTTCCGAAGAACTTGCACCACCCTCACGTTCTCTTTTTGATCAAATCACCCCGACTCTGCCTCCAGTCAGCGAGGAATAATTATGAAATCTATTCAATTTTTTACCCTTGGCTTAATTTCTTTAATCCCTTTTCTGTACGGAGAATCAACCGCTCTTATAGATCATCAATCTTATGCTGAACATGGTTTGCTCACGCATCTTAAAGAAGCATTCAAAGGCAGTTTATTCACTTTAATTGCCCCCGACAAAGCAACTTATGAAACCTACACTATTTTTATCAATAAGGTGAATGCCCAATCCGAAAAAGTCTCTTTCGCGGTGCATTACGCAAAGTTCAAAAGCAATCAATACCAACGCATGCTCACTTTTTCAGAACCAGAATCATCATGGTTGGTGATGTCGGAGGATAAAAGAAACAACTATCTCAGGCATATGTCGCTACAAATCGTCAGGCAATTGGAAATCGAAGCCGACTTGGCCGTTGGCGAAAAATTAAAGCCAGGTTATTTTAAAAACCTTGGCCACGTGACGAACAGTTTCAAGGACGCATCTGAGCGAAGCGAGCCTAAACAACAAGTTGAGTCAGCGCCCATTCAAAAGCTTCAGGTAGATGTTGTCACCGCTAAAACCGCCGACCATGCAACGCTTCAATCTAAAACCCACGACATTGACGTCACTATTTTAGAACGTCAATTTCAGGATCTCGAATCCCAAATGCTTGCGGCAAAACCTCAAAAACGATCCGAACTGTACACCAAACAAGCCTTGATTTACACACAAATAGGCGATACAGACGAAGCCTTGAGCTTGCTAAACAAAGCCCTTGAATTGAACCCCAACCACGAACAAGCCAAAAAACTAAAGCAAAAACTTTTGCCACCACCCTTAGACGCCACAGAACGTTTCAAAACATACTTAAAAAGCAATCATTTCAAATTTTTTCTTAAAAACAAATTTGAATACGACTCCAATATCGTGTTAGAGCAAAAAGACCCTTCTTTTCCCACCAATAAAGACGATCTAGTATTCAGCAGCACACTCGGCCTTTCAAAGCTATGGTCAGAAGAGCACCATAGTCAATACTCCTTCTATGTTGACTTGCACGCTGAAAACAATTCTTTCAATCTCATGGCGCATACTCTATCGCACACATGGATCAAAGCCTTCAATCAGCAATGGACGTTGGCAGTCCCCCTCTCTGCATCACATTACTCGCTGGACCATGAAAAACTTCTGGGCAATGCGGACCTTGGGCCAAGTTTAATTTGGTCGATGAACCCATCATGGAGCAGTAGCTTTGAACTCGGTTATCGCGATTCCCACTATTTTGATGACACCAATGAAGGCTTAGACTCCCATCAAACACGCCTTAAAACTGGCTTGCAGCGCAGCTTGAATCAAAATAAGAGTCAGTTCGTTAAATTAAATTTTTCCTATATCGACGAAAAGGCCCGCCTTGCCAATGTTTCCTATCATCAAATTGGTTTTGATTTAAGCTACGACGCGTTCTTCAAACAAATCATTATCGACCGCTTGTCAATAAACGCTCTTCTACACACGCGCGATTACGATAAATTTTTAACCGCCATCAATAGCGCAAGAGAAGATGAACGGCTCACCTTAAAACTCAACCTCAGCAAAAGAGTGTCTGAGCTTCACAGCCTCAGCTTGGATCTCAACTATCAGGAAAATGATTCCAACCTAAACGCTTCCAAATACGACAAGCTCAAGGCTGGCCTTTCGTGGACAATCGCGCTTTAATTTGACGGCAATTCCCCTAATGTAGATCGCCACAATTGACGCGTCTCTGTGGTTTTACCTCATCTTGATAAGCCGTTGCCAATTCTGACGGCCCACACTAGGGTTTTGTCACTGGACCTTTATGGTCGATCTTACTAGCTGCAGTTGACTCTCCGGCAAAACTCCAATCTGGTTTGAGCTTTTTGAAGTCAGGCACCCCATCTCCAGTCGTTCGATCAAATCCATCCGGTTTGACTTTCTCAGGGTAAGTGTCGCCCGTTTGCTGAGCCCATTGCATCAGCCATTGCTTAAGCTGCGCTTCTATGTTGCTATATTCTGGATTTCCAGATAGATTTTCCAGTTGCAACGGATCTTTTGAATTCATAAAAAGTTCTGTTCCTGCTCTTGGGGCTGCCATTACGTCAGCTTGGGCTTTAGTCACCCTTCCTGCCGCTGTAGCGGCAAGAATCGACGCCTGCGCGGCTGACCGAACCGAATCGGCCGGACCCTGCCAAGGGAACTCTGGTCGGTAATTTTCAATATACAAAAAATCTTCAAATCGAACCGCTCTAGCCAAGGCTTCATAATCATGCCAGTTGTGTTCTGAAAAAACCATGTCCCTCACTTTCGATTGTGTATTTTTAAATATCGGCATCAGACTCACGCCTTGGAAACTCGGACCTGTGCTTTGACCGGTTGCATCAAAAATAGTGGGTGCCAAATCGATCACCGAAACCAACGATTCAATTTTTCGACCGGGCTCGACAATGCCCTTGGGCCAATGAGCAATCAAGCCCGTTTTCATGCCGGAGTCGTGAAGCCGAGTCTTTCCACGTGGAAAAGGGCGCCCATTGTCGGCCAACACAAAGATCAACGTCTGCTCAAAAAGTCCCTCCTCTTTTAAGGCTTGCACCGTTTTACCTACAAAAAAATCAAAACGTCGAACTTCATTAAAGTAATGTGACAAATCCACTCGCGTGGCTTGATCGTCGATCAAATAAGGCGGCACAATCACATCTTCTGGTTTAGTCAGTGGCCCCAATACCTTCTCATCCCAACCTTTTTTTTCAGTGTCCCA
>Ga0172372_10008148_pt1 | contig 13910 bp, 11 predicted proteins | sample LakKiv5m_2_FD_114544 | JGI IMG/M metagenome (GOLD analysis project Ga0172372, IMG submission 114544) | Freshwater microbial communities from Kabuno Bay, South-Kivu, Congo - kab_092012_9.5m | ecosystem: Environmental > Aquatic > Freshwater > Lake | place: Democratic Republic of the Congo...
CCAAACGCAACCGCGCCACGCCATCGTCGATGACAAACACGCTTTCGATCTGACCCCGCCGCACCACGGCTCCCTCGGCCACCAGCACGGCCGGACGTTCCCGCACCGGCACACTGACCCGTCCGAACTGGCCCGCGCGCAATTTCTCCGCGGGTGGCAAATCCAGCTTCACGAGAAAGGTGCGGCTCCCCGCGGAGGCGGACGGCGCGATTTCCGAAACCTCGCCAGTCAAAGTGACGCCGGCCGCATCGATGGCCACCGGCAACTCCGCCCCCATTTGCACGCGGTCGATGAGCGCCTCGGGAATCTGGCACTCGAAGCGCAGCAGCGACGAATTTTCCATTTCCAAGAGCGGCTTGCCCGGCGTGGCCAGATCGCCGACCTCGATCAGCTTGCGCGTGACCACTCCGTCGAAAGGTGCCGTGATCTCGGTGTATTGCAGCATGGTGCGCGCCTCGACCAGCGCCGCATCGGCCGTGCGCAGGCGCGTCGTGGCCGCGTCGAATTCCTGCCGCGTGGATGAACCGCTCTGCAAGAGGCGCTCGATGCGGGCGAAATCCTTCTTGGCCTGATCCTGCGCCGCCACCGCCGAGTCGAGCCGCGCCCGGATCTCCCTCGCATCGATCGTGGCCAACACCTCGCCGCGCGCCACGCGGGCACCGGGCGCCACCTTGAGGGAATCGATCACGCCTGTGACCTTGGCCGACAACACCGCCCGCTGCGCCGCCTCCACATTGCCCACCACCTCTTCCTCGTCCCACAACGGCTGCGCCGCGACTTCCGTCACCGCCACGGCCACCGCCGGAGCTTTCGGTGCGGACGCCTCTTCCTCTTCGTGTTTGCCACAACCCGCCACCAAAGCGGCAAGCAGCCCGGTCAGGATTATTTTAGCGCTCATCATTTTTCCTTTGAAATATTACCGTTGGGTAATAAAGTAAAGAGAAATCGAACCATGCCGAAAATCGACCAGCGCCAATTGAACCGCATGGCCACCCTCTTTGCCACGCTTTCCGACCCCGCCCGCCTGCGCATCCTCAACTGCCTGCGCGGCGGACCGCGCAACGTCGGCGATATCCACCGCTCGTGCCGCCTCAAGCAGGCCAACACCTCGAAACATCTCCGCGTCCTCCGTGAGGCCGGTCTGGTAACACCCCAGCGCGCCGGCACCACGGTGCATTACGCTATCAGTGAGCCCCTCATCTTCGGCCTCTGCGACTTGGCCTGCGGCAACGGCAGAACAAAGAACGGACAACTCATCGCTTCATGAAAAACCTCCTCATCCTCGGCGCCGGCACGGCCGGCACGATCATGGCCAGCCACCTGCGCAGGAAGCTGCCGAAATCCGATTGGACCATCACCATGGTCGACCGCGCCTCGCACCACGACTACCAACCCGGCTACCTCTTCATGCCTTTTGGCATTTATTCCGCCGACGACGTCCGCCGTCCGATGAAACGCACCGTCCCGCGCGGCATAGATTTTCGCGAAGCCGATGTCGACCGCATCGAGGCGGACACCAACCGCGTTCTCCTGCAGGACGGCACCGCACTGCCTTACGACCTCCTCATCATCGCCACCGGCGTCCACCCCGCTCCGGACCAAGTGGAAGGCATGGTCAACGGCGACTGGCGCAAAAACGTCCACGAATTCTACACCTTCGAGGGCGCCCAAGCCCTCACCGAACGCCTGAAATCCTGGCAGGGCGGCAAACTTGTCGTCCACATCTGTGAGATGCCGATCAAATGCCCCGTGGCCCCGCTCGAATTCTGCTTCCTCGCCGACACCTGGCTGCAAAAGCAGGGGCTGCGCGGCAAAACCGAGATCACCTACGTCACCCCGATGTCCGGCGCTTTCACCAAGCCCGTCGCCTCCGGCATCCTCACCAAACTGCTCGACGAAAAACGTATTTCCGTCGTCCACGACTTCGCCATCGCCCGCGTCGATGCGGAGAAAAAGGCCATCGTCTCGTGGGACGAAAAAGAAGTCCCCTACGACCTCCTCGTCACCGTTCCGCCCAACATGGGCGCCGAAATGATCGAGCGCTCCGGCCTCGGCGACGAACTCAACTACGTCCCGACCGACAAGCACACCCTGCAATCGAAAGCCCACGCCAACATCTTCGTCATCGGTGACGCCACCGATTGCCCGACGTCCAAAGCCGGCTCCGTCGCCCACTTCGAAGCCGAAGTCCTCACCGAAAACATCCTGCACCACATCGCCGGCGAACCGCTGCGCAGCCGTTTCGACGGACACGCCAACTGCTTCATCGAGTCCGGCCACGGCAAAGGCTTTCTTCTTGATTTCAACTACGACCAGGAACCCGTCACCGGCACCTTCCCCTTCCCGGGTCTCGGACCGATGAAACTCCTAGGCGAATCCCGCCTCAACCACCTCGGCAAAATGGCCTTCAAGTGGATCTACTGGAACGTCCTCCTCCCCGGCCTGCCCATCCCTTTCGTCGGACACAAAATGTCCCTGCGCGGCAAAAACATCCCGCCCAAGGAAGTCAAAGCCGCCGCCTGAAAATCTCACCAAAACCCAAGAAAAAACACCAACACCATGCCAACCAAAACCCTCGCGGGCACGCCCGTGGACACCGACGACGAGGGCTACCTCGTCAATCACAGCCAATGGAACAAAGATATCGCCGCCGCGCTCGCCGCGGAGGAGGGAATCACCCTCACCGACGGACACTGGAGAGTCCTCGACTTCATCGATGCCGACTTTAAAGAAAAGGGCGTCGTTCCCGGCATGCGCCGCATGAACAAAGTCGGCAATATCCCGACCAAGGATCTCTACGCCCTCTTCCCCGACGGCCCGATCAAGAAAGCCGCCAAAATCAGCGGCTACCCGAAACCCGCCAGCTGCGTCTAAACCGAGGAATCCACCATGTCCGACAAAATCAAAAAAGTCTCCATCGTCGTCTCCAAAGGCTCCCTCGACGGGATCTATCCGGGACTCATCATGGGCAACGGCGCCCGCATGGAAGGCATCGAGGCCAACCTCTTTTTCACCTTCTTCGGCCTCTACGGCATCCTCAAGAAATACATGGGCAGCATCAAGATCGCCACGGTCGGCAACCCGGCCATGCGCGTGCCCGACGCCAAAGGCTTCCCGCTCCCGACCCTCCTCGGCGCCCTGCCCGGCATGTCGGCCTTCGCCACGCACATGATGAACAAGGAAATGGAAGCCCTCGACATCCCGCCCATCCCCGAGTTCATCGAAATGATCCACGACGCCGGCGGCAGAATCTACGCATGCAAGGCCACCGTCGACATGTTCCATCTCACCATGGCCGACTTCTGCCCGCAGGTGGACAAAGTCCTCACCGTCGGCGATTTCTACGAACTGGCCGCCGGCGGACAAATCATCTTCACCTGACGCCATGCGCTACATCGTCGAAAGCAAAAAGTCCCCCGCGGTCGCCGTCGAAGACCTGCGCGCCGCCGTGGCCAAGCACGGCTTCGGCGTCCTCCACGCCTACGACCTCCAGGAAACGCTCAACTCGAAGGGCTTCCCGCTAGCACACGCGTGCCACATCCTCGAAGTCTGCAATCCGCAACAAGCGTCGAAGGTCCTCACCGAAGACATGGGCATGAACATCGCCCTCCCCTGCCGCATCAGCGTCTACGAGGAAGACGGCCAAACCAAGATCGCCACCGCGCTCCCAACCAAGCTGCTTTCCGCTCTCTCCGCCTCCCCCGCCCTCGCCACCGTCGCCGAGGACGTCGAGACCAAAATGAAAGCCATGATGCACGACGCAGCGTGATGCGATGAACCCCGTTCAAACCGTTGCCGTCCTCGGCGCCAGCGCGAACCCCGACCGTTACTCGAATATGGCCGTCCGTCGCCTCCGCGAAGCCGGCCATCGCGTCATTCCCGTCAATCCCGCGCTCGACACCATCGAAGGCCTCCCCGTCGCTAAGTCCCTCGGCGACATACGCGAGCCTATCGACACCCTTACCCTCTACGTCGGCCCCCAACGCCTCGCCCCGCAGCGCGTCATCTTCAACCCCGGCACCGAATCCAAGGATCTCGCCGCCGCCCTCGAGCGCGCCAACATCCTCCACCTCGAAGCCTGCACCCTGGTCATGCTGCAGACCGGCCAGTTTTGAGTGTCTGCAAGTTGTAGCGGCGGTCTGCGACCGCCGGAACATTTCCTAACAACACTTCGCCCCCGACCCCACACCTGCCTTGATCAAAATCTTCTCCAGCGGACAAAACCCCGTGAACGCCGTCTGGAAAAGATTGAACCCGACAAACGCCGGCAGCAGGAACCACCATTGGTTCACGAAATAACCGAGGGCCAAACCGGTCAGCACAAAAGTGCCGGCCACCAAATAGATGATGCGTTGAATGCTCACGCCTGCACCCTAGCAGGGACACACGGCTTCTCAAACCCCGAAACCCCGCGGTCCGCGACATCGTTCGGCGCGCTCCGCTTAATCCTGCTTCAAAAGCCGCCTCCGCCACCCGTGCCACAAGAGACCGGCAGCGATGCTGCCGAGACCGCCCAGCCAGATGCGGGGCTCGACCCAAAAGGCGAGGAACAGACAGGAAAGAAGACCGAGCACGGAAACCCAATGCGGATACAAACGCGCATCGCCACGCAAACGCAAAGCGGCGAGGTTGGTGATCGCGTAATACACGAGCACCGTGAACGCGCTGAAAGACCACGTCAAACGCACATCCCCCAGCGCGGCCAGCGCCGTGACGAGAACACCGACGGCGATCACCGCGACAGTGGGCGCGCTCCCGCGGCGGTCGATCCTGGCGAACGCCTCCGGCAGATCATTCCGCCGTCCCATGGCCAGCGCCACGCGGGAGAGTCCCAAAATCAGATTGAGCAGCACGCCCAACATCGCCGTCATCGCCCCGACGGCGACCACGGTCGCGGCGGCGGGGTGACCGAGCGCCCGCAGCACCATTTCGAGCGGCGCTGCTTCCTGACCGGTGACCGCTCCCAAGGACGCGGCCCCGTAAGCCCCGACCGCACCGAGACCGACGGCGGTGTAGAGCAGCGCCGAGGCAATCATGACCGCGATGATGGCGCGCGGAATGTTGCGCCGCGGTTCCCGGACTTCCTCCCCCATGGTGGCAATGCGGCCGTAACCGGTGTAGGCGACAAACATGAGGGCGCAGGCTTCGAGGAACGCGGCGAGCGATCCGTCGCCCTGCGGGAAAAACGGACGCAGGTTTGTCCCCGCCCGCTCCCACGCGACCGGCAGCGTGAACGCGACAAAGACCATCAGAGCGAGCAACGTGACCGAGACGATCAGCACGTTCGCCAAGTTGGAGCGCTTCAACCCACCGAGCACCAGCAGGGTGACCAAAACGGAAACCACCATGCCCAAGGCGGTGATCGCGCCCGGAGTCGACCATCCGACCACATGCAACAAATACCCGCCGAAGCCGAGAGCGGCCGTGGCCGCCGAGGCGGACTTGGCCAGCAGGAACATCCAACCCGCGGTGAACCCGAGCGAGGGACGCAGGTATTTGTAGCCGTATTCGTAGGTGCCGCCGCTGACCGGATGCGAAGCCGCCAGTTGGGCGCTGCTCAGGCCGTTGCACACCGCCACACCGGCCGCGATCATGACGGCCAGCACGACCGAAGGTCCGGCGATGGCCGCCGCCACGCCGATACCGACAAATACCCCGGCGCCAACCATCGCCCCCAAACCCATCATGGTAGCCCCGAACAGTCCCAGCTGCCGCGGCAGCAGGCCCTGTCCCGATCCGGACGTTGGAAGACTCTCGGTTGCCATGGGAATATTAGTCGGACATCGTGATTGCGGAACGCAAGTCAGTCAGGCGGCATTCCCCAGGACAACCTCATCCATCCTCGACGCTATCCGAAACTTCTTGGAACCCTCGTCCCCGAACTCGGCAACCATACGAAGAGGCTACGGTATCAGCTCCACGCCGAAGCGCTTGGCCACCAAAGCGGTTGCAACGAAGCAGACAAAGGTCAGCAAAGCACACCACAACAAGGCCCACCAAAATCCCGTCCCCTTGTGCAGCAGCCACGGCATGAGCAAGAACATCGGCATCGTCGGGATGACATACCAGAAGGTGTAGAAGGCGTGGTTCGAGAGCTTCTCCGTGCCCTGCTTCTCGAGATGCAGCCAGACGAGCACCATGATCGTGACAAACGGCAGCGAGGAAATCAGCGCCCCGAGCCGGTCGCTGCGCTTGGCCAGTTCGGACACCAGCACAATGACAAACGCCGTCACCGCGTATTTCGTGATGAGCAAGGTCATGCGCGCATTATGGCGGCATCCGTCAGGCGGACAAGAGGCTTGGCCTTCCTCGAGCGCGCCGACCTGAAGATTCTCCCCATTGCCCTGCCGAGGCAAAAACGATTCCATGAAGACCATGGCGAACTGCTGCCATCATCCGGAACACCAACCGACCCCGGCCACCGCACATGCCACGCACTACACGTGCCCCATGCACGCGGGGGTCGTGCAATCCGGCCCCGGCGATTGCCCGATCTGCGGCATGGCCCTCGAACCGGCCGGCTTCGCCGCCGCCGCAACGGACGATGCCGAACTGCGCGACATGACGCGGCGCCTCGTGGTCGCCGTCATCCTGACAATCCCAGTTTTCATTCTCGGCATGGCGCACCTTTTTCACGGCTCCACCCTTGCCGCGTGGGCCGAGACTGCCGCCGCGCGGTGGCTCCAAGCCGTGTCCGCTACCGTGGCCCTATTCTGGTGCGGCTGGCCTTTCCTGCGCCGCGCCGCCGCTTCGGTGCGTCATCGCTCGGCCAACATGTTCACGCTCATTGCCATGGGCACGCTTGCCGCGTGGGGCTTCAGCGTGGCCGCGTTGCTCCCCCCGCATGCCCTCGGCACACACGATCTCTACTTCGAAGCGGCGGCCGTCATCATCACGCTGGTCCTCGCCGGACAAGTCATGGAACTGCGCGCCCGCCGACGCACCGGCGACGCCCTGCGCGCCTTGATGGACCTCGCGCCGGCCACCGCGTGGAAACTGCAAAACGACAGTTCGTTCCGCGAGGTGCCGCTCGCGGAAGTAATCGCGGGCGACATCCTGCGCGTGCGCCCGGGCGGGAAAATCCCCGTCGATGGCATCGTCATTTCCGGACAAAGCACTATCGACGAAGCCATGCTGACCGGCGAATCCCTGCCGGTCGAAGCCGGCCCCGGGCGCCTGGTCCGGGCCGGCACCATCAACGGCCGCGGCAGTTTCGATCTTCGCGCCGAGGGCGTCGGCGCCGCCACGTTGCTGGCGCAAATCGTCGAACTCGTCGCCCAAGCCCAGCGCGGCCGCGCCCCCGTGCAGGATTTGGCCGACCGCGTGGCTGCCATTTTTGTCCCGATGGTCGTGGTTGTCGCTCTTCTTGCTTTTGCCGCTTGGCTGATTTTCGCCGGCTCTTGGCCCATGGCGGTCACCGCCGCTGTCTCGGTGCTTATCATCGCCTGCCCCTGCGCCATCGGACTCGCCGTGCCGGTGTCGGTCATGGTCGGCGTCGGCCGCGCCGCCCAGGCCGGCGTGCTCGTCCGCCAATCGTCCGCCCTCGAACGGCTGGAAAAGATCGACACGCTCTGCGTCGACAAAACCGGCACCCTCACCGAAGGACGCCCGGAAGTCACCGACTTGCTCTGTGCGGCCGGCACCGACCAACAACGCCTGCTCGCGCTGGCCCGCACCCTCGAGGAACACAGCGAACATCCCCTCGCCGCCGCCATCGTCCGTTATGCCGAAGCCGAGGGCATCGCCGCTCTCGCCGGCGCAAGCGACTTCCAATCGACGCCCGGCGGCGGAGTCGCGGGAACGGTCGATGGCAAAAACGTGCGCATCGGCACACCGCAGTTCGCCGGCACGACGCACGATGATGTCGCGCCGCACCCAGGGCGCTCGCGCATCGATGTCAGCGCCGATGGACACCGCCTTGGCACCTTCCTTTTGGCCGACACCATCAAACCGTCCGCCGCGGCGGCCCTCGACAGACTCCGGACCGGAGGCCTGCGCATCGTCATGCTCACCGGCGACAACCGCGACGCAGCCGCCGACATCGCCGCGCAACTGCACCTCGCCGACTTCCGCGCCGGTCAGTCACCGCAGGACAAAGCCGCCGCCATCCGCGAGTGGCAGGCCTCGGGCCGCCGCGTGTGCATGGCAGGTGACGGCGTCAACGACGCCCCCGCGCTGGCGGCCGCCGACACAAGCATCGCCATGGGCGCCGGCAGCGACGTCGCCAAACAAACGGCCGACTTCATCCTCGTGCACGGATCGCTCGACGGCGTCGTGCGCACCTTCACCCTCGGCCGCGCCATCATGCGCAACATCCGGCAAAACCTATTCCTCGCTTTCGCCTACAACACACTCGGCATCCCGTTGGCTGCCGGCGCGCTTTACCCCCTCACCGGCTGGCTGCTCAGCCCGATGATCGCCGGCGCCGCCATGAGCCTCAGCTCGGTCTCCGTCATCGCCAACGCCCTGCGCTTGGGGCGGCAACGCGTCTGAACGCGCCGGGCCCGGCCTCTCCTGCGGAAACTCAATACGCGCAATACGTCCGGTGGAAGGCGATGTCCAACTCGATCAGCTTCTCCTGGATGCCGTCGAGATACTCGTGCAGACCGTGCGAGAAGATGCTGTCGATGGTTGCGTAGTCGAGTTGCGAGCGCAGCAAACCGGACAACCGCTCGGGCTCGTTGCGGAAACGGCCCTCCTCGGTGGACGAAATGTCATGGAGGACCTCGTCGAGGCGATCCACGCAGAACCGGATGGAGCGCGGGAATTCGTCGTGGCAGACCAGAAACTCGGCCACACCCCAAGGCGTCACGTCGCCCTTGCGAATCTTGAGATACGCCTCCATGCCGGAGCAGGAGCGCAGGACAGAAGTCCACTGCGAGGTGTCGACGTTGCCGCCGATCTGTTCCCCGCTGGGCAGCAGGATGTGGTATTTCAAATCGAGGATGCGCGAGGTGCTGTCGGCGCGCTCGATGAATTTGCCGGCCTGCACGAAACGCCACGCCTCGCCGTGCGTCATGGTCGCGTCGGTCACACCCTGGAAAAGCTGCGAGGCGAAGGTGACCTTGTCGTAGAACTCGTGCGAGTTGGCGCGGAAGTCGCGCGCCGCCGAGCCGTCGCGGAAATAGAGCCACAGCGCGTTGATCTGCTCCCACATTTCGCTCGAGATCTGGTCGCGCACGGCGCGGGCGTTTTCGCGGGCGTAGTTGATGCACGAGCTGATCGAATTCGGATTGCGCGGCTCGAAGGTCACGTAGTCGAGCACCGCGGCCGCAGTGAACTCGCTGTGCAACTCGTCGAAGAGCTCGGTGTCTTCCAGGGTGCTGAGGATCGGCCCCCAGAATTGGCGCTCGGTTCCGTCGCGGCGGCTCTCGAAATCCAGGAGCATCTGCACATTGACGTCGAGCAACCGCGCATTGTTCTCGGCCCGCTCGATGTAGCGGCCCATCCAGTAAGTGGAATCCCCGACACGACTCAGCATGACCCGCTCCCTCCGTCGAGCACCCACGTGTCCTTGCTGCCGCCGCCCTGCGAGGAATTGACGACCAGCGATCCCTCGCGCATGGCCACGCGGGTCAGTCCGCCGGGAATGATACGCACCTCTTCGCCGCAGAGGATGAACGGACGCAGGTCGATGTGCCGTCCCTGCATCGAGCCGTCGCACCACGTGGGCGAGCGCGAGAGCGAGATGACCGGCTGGGCGATGAAATTGCGCGGATCGGCTTCGATGAGGCCGCGGAAATGCGCGATTTCCTCCTTCGTGGCGCGCGGACCGATCAGCATCCCGTAGCCGCCGCTCTCGTTGGCCGACTTGACCACGAGATTTTCCAGATTTTGCAGGATGTATTTCCGGTCGGATGGGACGGCGGACAAAAATGTTTCCACATTCGGCAGGATCGCGTCCTCGCCGAGGTAGAATTTGATCATGGCCGGCACGTAATAGTAGACGACCTTGTCGTCGGCCACGCCGGTGCCGATCGAGTTGGCCAGGCTGACATTGCCCTTGCGGTAAGCCTCGACCAGTCCCGGCACGCCGAGGAGCGAATCCGGCCGGAAGACCTTCGGATCGAGAAAATCGTCGTCGATGCGGCGGTAGATGACATGCACCGGCTTGAGGCCCTTCGTCGTTTTCATGAAGACGCGGTCGTTCTGCACCACGAGGTCCGCGCCGGTGACAATCTCGATACCCATCGAGCGCGCGAGGAAGGAATGCTCGAAATACGCGGAGTTGTAGATGCCGGGGGTCAGCACGACCGTGGTCGGATCGCCGGCCGCGGACGCCGGAGCCACATGGTGCAGCACATCGAGCAGGTCCTGCGCGTAGCGGTCGACCGGACGGACTCCGTAACGGGCGAAGAGCTGCGGGAAGACGCGTTTCATCGTCATGCGGCTCTCCAAGACGTAGGAGACGCCAGACGGACAACGCGCGTTGTCCTCGAGAACGAGGTAACGCCCGTCGCGGTCGCGGATCAGGTCCGTGCCGCAGACATGGATGTAAATATTCTTCGGGACATCGAAACCCATGAACTCCGGACGGAAATGCTTCGCACTGCGGATGATCTCCTCCGGGATGACACCTTCTTTGATGATGCGCTGCTCGTGGTAGATGTCGTGCAGGAAGGCATTGAGCGCGTGGAGCCGCTGTTTGAGTCCTCTCTCGATGTGCCGCCACTCGTCGCCGGGAATGATGCGCGGCACGAGGTCGAACGGGAAAATGCGCTCCGTCCCCTCCTGCTTGTCGTTGTAGACCGTGAACGTGATCCCCTGATTCAGGTAGGCCCGCTCCGCAATCTGGCGCTTGCGGTTGAAATCATCGACCGACAACCCCTCGGCCCGCTGCAGCAGCATCCGGTAGTGCGGACGCACCTCGCCCGGGGCGACAAACATCTCATCGAAGAAGTCACCCGGGTCGTAATTGTGGAAGAGCGAGGGCATGGACAAAGCGGGAGCTTACCGAAAGAGCACGAATTGTGCCATTCCTGTCACCTCCAGCGGGCTGCAACCCGATCTTTCTTTAATCACCCCCACCACCGCCCTAAATTCCCGCGCATTCACGCCATGCCTGCCCGCGCCAAAACGAAAACCTCCGCCCCGATCGACGTCACCGGCCGCACCCTGCTGGCCGCCAACCGCAGCGAGATCGCCATCCGTGCGTTCCGCGCCGCGACCGAGCTCGGCATGCGCACGGTGGCCGTTTACGCGGAGGAAGACCGGTTTTCCATCCACCGCTTCAAAGCCGACGAAGCCTACGTCGTCGGCCGCGGCAAGGGTCCGGTCGGCGCTTACCTCGACATCGAGGGCATCGTCGGACTAGCGGTCGAGCGCGGGGTGGACATGATCCATCCCGGTTACGGATTCCTTTCCGAAAACGCCCACTTTGCCCGCGCTTGCGAGGAAGCCGGCATCACGTTCATCGGTCCGCGCGCCGAGTTGCTCGAAATGATGGGCGACAAAACCGCCGCCCGCGCCCTGGCCACGAAACTCCACGTCCCCGTGCTGCCCGGCACCGAGGAGCCCGTGACCGAACGCGGCGAGGCCCTGCGCATCGCCAGGAAAATCGGTTTCCCGCTCATCATCAAAGCGGCCTTCGGCGGCGGCGGACGCGGCATGCGTGTCGTGCGCAAGGAAGGCGAACTCGCCCCGTTGCTCGACGAGGCGCGCAACGAGGCCGGACGCGCCTTCGGCAATCCGGCCGTCTTCCTCGAGAAATACATCCCGCGCGCCAAACACATCGAGGTGCAGATCCTCGGCGACTCGCACGGCGGAGTGCTTCACCTCCACGAACGCGACTGCTCCGTTCAGCGCCGCCACCAGAAAGTCGTGGAAGTCGCGCCGTCGATCAATTTGCCGGAAAAGGTCCGCCTCGAACTCTGCGAGGCCGCGGTAAAAATCGCCAAAGGCATCGGCTACAACAACGCCGGGACGGTCGAATTCCTCTACGATTACGACAAGCACGAGTGGTTCTTCATCGAGATGAACCCGCGCATCCAGGTCGAGCACACCGTGACCGAGCAGATCACCGGCATCGATCTGGTCGGCGCGCAGATCCTCGTCGCCGCGGGCGCGCGTCTGCACGGACCGGAACTGGGCCTGCCCGCGCAGGACGCCGTGCCACGCAACGGCTTTGCCGTGCAATGCCGCATCACCACGGAGGATCCGGCCAATAATTTCACCCCCAATTACGGGAAAATCGTCACCTACCGCAGCTCCGCCGGCTTCGGCGTGCGGCTCGATTCCGGCATGGGCACGACGGGCAGCACGATCACGCCGTTCTACGACTCGTTGCTGGTCAAACTGACCACGTCCGGCCGCACCTTTTCCACCGCCCTCGACCGCATGAACCGCGCCCTGCGCGAGTTCCGCGTCCGCGGCGTGAAGACCAACATGCCGTTCCTCGAGAACGTCATCGCCCACCCCGTCTTCCGTTCCGGCGACGCGACGACCACTTTCATCGACAAAACCCCGGCCCTCTTCGAATTCAAACCGCGCCGCGACCGGGCGACGAAGCTCATGCACTTCCTCGCCGACGTTACGATCAACGGCAACGCCGAGGCCAAAGGCTACCGCCCCTCCGTCCGGCTCGCCGCCGCGCCGCTGCCCAAGGTGGATCTGCGGGTCGATCCGCCGGACGGGACGCGTCAGCAATTGCTCAAGCTCGGACCGGAGAAATTCGCCGAGTGGACGCGCAAACAGAAGCGCGCGCTCTTCACCGACACCACGTTCCGCGACGCGCACCAGTCGCTCCTCGCCACCCGCGTGCGCACGCATGACATGCTGCTGGTGGCCGACGCCGTGGCGAGGCGCACACCACAGCTTTTCAGCTTGGAGATGTGGGGCGGCGCGACCTTCGACGCGTCCATGCGCTTCTTGCGCGAGGATCCGTGGGAGCGGCTCCGCGCCCTGCGCGAGAAAGTTCCCAACATCTGCTTCCAGATGCTCTTCCGCGGCTCGAATGCCGTCGGCTACTCCAACTACCCGTCCAATGTCGTCGCCGGTTTCGTCCGCCACGCCGCCGGGAGCGGCATGGACATCTTCCGCGTCTTCGACTCGCTCAACGACCTTTCCAACATGCGCGCGGCCATGGAAGCCGTGCGCGAAGCCCAGGCGGTCTGCGAGGGCACCATCTGTTACACGGGCGACATCCTCGACCCGCGGCGCAGCAAGTATTCGCTGAAATACTACGTCAAGCTGGCCAGGGAACTGGAAAAGATGGGCGCGCATTTCATCGCCATCAAGGACATGGCCGGGCTCTGCCGTCCATTCGCCGCCCGCGCCTTGCTCAAGGCCCTGCGTGCCGAGACCGACCAGCCGCTGCATTTCCACACCCACGACACCAGCGGCGTGAACGCCGCATCCGTTCTCGCCGCGATCGAGTCCGGCGCGGACATCGTCGACTCGGCGATCAGCGCAATGTCGGGATCCACTTCGCAGCCGAATCTCAACAGCTTGGTCGCTGCGCTGCAGCACACACCGCACGACAGCGGACTCGACCTCGACACGCTCAACGAATTCGCCGACTACTGGGAGCAGGTCCGCACGTTCTACGCGCCTTTCGACACCGCTCCGCGCACCGGCAGCGCCGAGGTTTACCTGCACGAAATGCCCGGCGGGCAATTCACCAACCTCAAGGAACAAGCCGCCTCGATGGGCCTCGGACACCGTTGGCCGGAAATCGCGCGCTGCTATGCCGAGGTCAACCAACTCTTCGGCGACATCGTCAAGGTCACTCCCTCGAGCAAAGTCGTCGGCGACATGGCCCTGTTCCTTTTCACCCGCGGCATCAAACCCGCCGATGTGCCCAACCTCCCGCCAGGCACCCCCTTCCCCGAATCGGTCAAAGACATGCTGGCCGGCGGACTGGGCGAACCGATCGGTGGATGGCCGAAGGACGTGGTCAAGGCCGTGCTCGG
>Ga0172372_10008153_pt1 | contig 13906 bp, 18 predicted proteins | sample LakKiv5m_2_FD_114544 | JGI IMG/M metagenome (GOLD analysis project Ga0172372, IMG submission 114544) | Freshwater microbial communities from Kabuno Bay, South-Kivu, Congo - kab_092012_9.5m | ecosystem: Environmental > Aquatic > Freshwater > Lake | place: Democratic Republic of the Congo...
AGCTGAAGGTGTTAGTGGTCTAATCAGTAAGAAAGATTGGGACCATATTGGAGGAAACGATCCTATATTCTCTCCTACTAGTTGGGAAGATATGGATCTATTCTTGAGAATGTTAAATGAAGGATACAAATTTGTTTTGACTTCTAAGTCTGTTGTATGGCATTTCGGTGCTAGAGGATCACACAGGCTTGAAGAGAATGGTGGTAAGTCATCTGATAGACAAAGACAGGCAGAAGCAGCTAATGCACAGAAGTGGTTCAATAAGTGGGGTAGGATGCCTGAGTTTGATGAATACGGAACAATAAAAAAATTTGACTAACAATATATGGAAAGAAAGATTAAACTCGTAACAAACTGTGAACGCCCACCAAATTACTTGATGGACATAAGCGTTAAATATTGGCTTAAAACCTTTAAACCTAGTGAATTAGTTTTCTTGGTTAATAACATATCTCACTTTGATATGGTTAAGAGTTTAAAAGAGCGTTATGATATAGATGCTAAAAGAGTAAATTCTATAGATGACATCTATGATCCAGATCAGTGTGTAGTATGGGATGATCTTGTAGAGTATGACTATGGTAGATACCATGATGTAGAAGCACATATAATAAATGATGTGCAACATAGACTATTAAAATCCGGGGTCGATGTAGTTATCTTCTTAGATAGAGACGAAATATTATACTACCCAGATCTGAGAAATATGTTGAATACTTTTGATCAAACAGTTATTAGACCAAGAGGAATAGAAGTAATTCAGTATGGAGATGAAAAGGCATTTGATCTATCTCAATCAGTTGCATCTCAAAGACGATTCTTAAGATGGTTTCCATCAAAAAGTAAAGCATGTGTAGTAAGAGAACCTGTGGATTGGATGATAGGTAGGCACGGTACTACTTGTGGAAGATGGCCTCATGCAGATGTAAAGGCACATCCTGAATTGCAATTCCACCCAAATAGAGATGTATCTGAGTATCCTGATTTTTATCTTGTGCATTTTGACAAGATCGATATAAACATGATATATGATCTAAGACTAGAGAGTCAAAAAATATTTAAGTCTAATGATAGACATACAGGAGTAATTGATGAAGATAAGTTTACTAATTGGTTTAATGAAGCAGCACTTAATGGTGAGTTGTATGAAGACACAGAATTTTTACACAAAGTAGGAGTATGATAATTAATAACACTAAATTTGATACTGTTAAAGTATTTGTACCTAAGGTTTATAATGATGATAGGGGATTCTTTCTTGAGTCTTATAATCAAATACTACAAGATGAAGTTAAAGTAAACTTTGTACAAGATAACCATTCCAGATCTAAAAAATATGTGGTAAGAGGACTTCATTATCAATGGGAACCTATTATGGGTAAGTTAGTCAGAGTAGTTAAAGGTAGCGGTTATGACGTGGTTGTAGATATAAGAAAAGACTCATCTACTTATGGACAGTATGAGAAGTTCTTTTTGTCTGAAGATAATTTCAATATGGTTTGGATTCCTGGAGGATTTGCCCACGGATTTTTATCTTTAGAAGAAGGTACTCATCTGCTATACAAAACCTCTGGCTTATATAATAAGTTGTGTGATGGTGCAATTAACCCTTTATGTGAAGCTTTAAATATAGATTGGGGAGTAGATCATGAAAGCATGATATTATCTGAAAAGGATAGAGTAGCACAGTCATTCTTAGATTATAAAAACGATCCTAAATTTTAAAACATGAAAAATATATTGGTTGCAGGAGGAGCGGGTTATGTAGGCACAAGATTGTGTAATGAATTGTGTAATGATTACAACGTAACTGTTGTTGACTATTTTTGGTTTGGTGATCATCTTAACGATAAGATAGTTAAAATAAAAAAAGATATAGTTGATCTTAAAGTTGACGATATTAAAGGATTCGACGTTATTGTATTTGTAGGAGGCTTGTCAAATGATCCTATGGCAAACTTTAGACCTGATACGAACTTTATTGGTAATAGTGCAGTTCCTACATATCTAGCTTACATTGCTAAACAAGCCGGTATAAAAAAGTTTATCTGTGCAAGTTCTTGTAGCGTATATGGTTTTACAGACAATAAGACACTATCTGAAAACGATCTAGTAAAGCCAGCATATGCTTATGGTATATCTAAATTGCAGTGCGAAAGTGGAGTTATGATTTTAGAAGACGATAGCTTTAAACCTGTGTTATTTAGAAAAGGAACTATAGGAGGATACTCACAAAGAATGAGATACGATTTAGCTATCAATACGATGGTTATGTCTGGTATATCTAAAGGTAAAATAACAGTTAATAATGGTAACCTATGGAGACCTTTAATAGATATCAGAGATGTTATTCAAGGATATAAACTAGCTATAGAAGTAGAAGAAGCATCTGGAGTATTTAACTTATCTGGATATAACTACACAATAGGAGATCTTGGAAAGATAGTAGCTAGTAAGTTAAAAGGCTTTGGCTATAATCTAGAGTTAGAGATACTAGAGAATATTGATGCGAGAAACTATAAAGCTAATATAGGTAAAATGCAAAGTACATTTGGTTTTAAACCAATGTACAAACCAGAAGATACTATAGATGAACTATTTGAAAAGATAGACTTTTCTAATTACGACTTTACAAATCCAGAACTCTATAATATTGAAACATTTAAAAAGTTTATTTAACAATGAAAGTATATATAACAGGAGGTTCTGGATTACTTGGTTCTAATTTGATACTAAATTTAATTAAGCAAGGTATTGATTGTTTAGCCCCTACTCATAATGATTGCGACATAAAAGATCATGATACATTACGTAGATTTATAAAAGATTATAATCCGGATGTAGTAATTCATTGTGCTGCTATTGCTAAATTCAAAGACTTTGAAGATGATCCTGTCAAAGGTTTAGATACAAATATTCTTGGCACATATAATGTCCTTAGAGTTTGTATGGAACTTAATACAAGATTTGTTTTTATATCTAGTTCACATGTATTTGATGGAACTAAAGGTATGTATAAAAAAACAGATCAAGTAAACCCACTTACTAAGTATTCTAAGGCTAAAGTATCAGGAGAGTATATGGCTTTTATTCATGACAATTCTCTTGTAATTAGGACTGAGTTTTGTGGTTTAGACTTTCCTTTTGATACGGCATTTACAGATAAATGGTCCTCTAAAGACTACATAGATAAATTGACTTCTCCAATAATACAGAAAAGCCTGAGCCAAGAAACAGGCATTTGTCATATTGCTGGACCTAGAAGATCCTTCTATGAATTAGGGTTAGAAAGAAACCCTAATGTAAAACCAGGAAGTATAAAGGAAGCACAAGTCAATTCTAAAGTACCTATATTAGTAGATACAAGTTTAGTTTGTGATAATTAATACGATACTATAAAGAACCTTTTTATATTAACTACAAAGCTTATTATATTTAAACAAACCATCTTTTATGAATGAAAATATAGAACCGCACTTCCCAGATGAAAAGATCAATCTAGGCATAGACTTCGATGGTGTTATCCATAAGAACTCTAAAGGATATCACGATGGCACATGTTATGATGATCCTGTGGATGGTGTAGAAGAAGCACTAAAAACTCTATCTGAGAAATACGATTTGATATGTTATACTGCAAAAGCAAGATCTGACAGAGGTTTAGTAAACGGCAAAACTGGATCTAATTTAGTTTGGGAATGGCTTGTAAAACACGGTCTAGATAAATATATTAAAAGTATAACAGCAGAGAAACCTAGAGCCGTTGCATACATAGATGATAAAGGTATTAGGTTTACAGATTGGAATTCCTGTTTAAACGAATTAAAAGAAAACAATATACTATAGTATGAATGTTTTAGTAACTGTAGATAAGTTTGGAACTGAAGCTAGAGAGCTGTTAGGAAGTGTTTGTTCTAATGATCATACTATTTACTATAATAGTATAGAAAAGAGACTTACAAAAGAGGAGTTGACAGAAGCTATTAATAAAACTAATCCTGATATTATAATTGCCGGAACGGAAATGTACGATGTAGAGATCCTTGATCTAGCTACCAACTTAAAAGTATTATCTAGAGTAGGTATAGGTTTAGATTCTATAGATCTTAAAGCTTGCCAAGATAGAAATATAAAGGTAGAAAGCACACCAGACGCGCCCTCAGATGCTGTGGCCGAACTTACATTAGGCCAAATATTAAATGCTACCCGTAGAATACAAGAGGTGGATATGTCTATAAGAAAGAATGGGTGGTTCAGATATGTAGGAAAAGATCTTAAACAATCTACTGTAGGTATAGTGGGTTATGGTAGAATAGGATCTAGAGTAGCTAACATGCTAAAGAGTTTGTGTAAAGACATTTATATTCATGAGATTGATAGTACTAAAGAGATAGAGTTTAATAGAACAGATTTAAACTATATATTAACTAACTGTGATATTGTAACGCTTCACATTCCTTTTAATAACGATAATAAGAACCTTATAACATATAAAGAGTTAGATCTACTAAAGAAGGATTGTATCTTAATTAATACTTCAAGAGGCGGTATTATTCACGAACAAGACCTATATGATTGGTTAGTTAAAAATGAAGAGGCTATTGCAGCTGTAGATGTATTTGAGCAAGAACCTTATTCAGGAAATTTAACTAGACTATCTAATTGCTATCTTACTCCTCATCTTGGTAGTTGTACTATAAAGGCTAGACGAGATATGGAAGTGGGATCTGTACAAAATATAATTAAGTATCTGTGAATAAAGTAGTTACTATATTTGGAGGCTGTGGATTTTTAGGTATCTATATGACTAGAGAGCTGGTTTCTAGAGGGTATACCGTTAAGGTATATGACAGATGTATTAAAGCTTTTGAAGAGTCAGTAGAATACATTGAAGGAGATATATTAGACCAAGAGAAGGTAGACAGCACTATTAAAGGATCTAATATTGTTTATAACCTAGCAGCCATATCAGACATTGATGAGTGTGTTCAAAGACCAATTGAGGCTATGAAATACAATGTGATAGGCAACGGTATTATCATGCAGTCTTGTTTAGATCATAAAGTTGATAGGTATGTTTTCTCTAGTAGCGTATATGCATACAATGATATAGGAGGAATATACTCATCAACAAAGAAAGCCAGTGAGAGCTTTATAAAAGACTTTGCTAAGTATTATGGATTGAAGTACACTATCTTACAATATGGAACTATATATGGTGTTGGTGCTCCAAAAGAGAACAGCATGTATAATTATTTAAAGAGTGCTTTGATTGATAAGAAGATTAAGTATCTAGGAGACGGAAGTGAGATTAGAGAATACATTCATGTATCTGATGCCTCAAGATTAGGAATAGATGTACTAGATACAGGATACGAGAACAAAACCTTAATTATTACTGGACACAATCCAACTAATGTAAAAGATTTGTTTCGTATGATTCAAGAAGTAATAGGAGGAGATATAGATGTTGAATACAATTTCTCTCCTCAAATAGGAAAAAAGAAGTCTCATTATAAGATAACCCCTTATTTCTTCAATCAGAATGTACCTCACAAATTAACTAGCAATCAGTATGTTGATTTAGGTGTAGGTATATTAGAGATGTTAGAATATTTAAAACAATCTGAAAATTAGTTTATGGATATAACAGTTGTAATTCCATGTAGAGCAGGTTCAACTAGAGTTAAGAATAAGAACTTTAGACCTTTTGGTGATAGCAGTTTATTAGAAATAAAGGTACGTCAAGCTAAGAGTCTAGGTCTTAAAACTATTATCAATTCGGATAGTGATATAGCAAAACAAACGGCTATTAATAACGAAATAGAGTTTGTACAAAGATCTGAGTATTATGCTAGTTCAAAATGTAACAATAGTGAATACTATGAGTATTTAGGTAAAAGTGTGAATAGTGAATACATAATGATACTACAACCAACTGCACCATTGCTTAAAGACGAGACACTCAAAACAGCTTATGAAACGTTTAAAGATAATACAGACAAGTATGATTCTTTAATTACAGCGCAGTTCAGTAAGAAGCATGCATGGTATCAAGGAAAACCTATCAATTATGATCTAGCTAATACACCTAACTCTCAAGATCTAGATCCTATAGTTCTTCCAACGTTTAATGTAATGATATGTAAAGTATCTAGCTTAATAGAAACAAGGAATGCTATTACCAGTAAATGTTTGTTTTATGAAGTAAGTGAAGATGAGTCTATAGAAATAGATAATCAATTAGAGTTTGATATAGCAGAGTTCATGTATAAAAGAATAAAAGATGAAAATAAATAACATTCATTGTTTAGCCTTAAATTATAAAGGCGTCGGTCAAGTAGATCAAGAACCTATTTACTTTTTAAAATCAAAGGCCTGTTTAACTTACGAATCTAGTCAAGTACCTTATCCAGTATTTAATACATCAGAGGTATGGACTGAAGTTGAATTGGGTGTTTATATTTCTAAAGACTGCGAAAATGTTTCTGAAGAAGAAGCACACAAATTTATAAAAGGATTTTTTGTAGCCGGAGATATTACATGTCAGAGTGTACATAGCAGAGATCACCATCTAGCTTTCTCTAAAGCAAGAACAGGATTCTGTCCTGTATCAACTAACTTAGTTAAGTTAAGATTAAAGAAGAAAACTCTTAGTATGAAGACGTATATTAATGGTGAACTTAGACAATTAGGATCTACCAAAGACATGATATATAATCCTTATAAATCTTTAAGTTATCTTTCTAAGATAGTTAAACTACAAAAAGGAGATATCATATTAACAGGAACTCCTACTACAGTTAACGGTGGACCTCAATATGATTGTATAGTAAAACCAGGAGATGTTATTAAACACGAGATAGAAAATATAGGAGAACTCAATTATTCATTTAGCATATGAACATACTAGTAACAGGAGGAGAAGGTTTCATAGGAAGAAACCTAGTTAATAAACTAAAACAATTAAACTACAATGTCATATCTTTAGACATTAAAGGAAGCCCTGATTATCTTTTGGATATATCTAAGGACGATCTTTCAGTTATTAAAGAAGACATAGACATTATATATCATTTAGCAGCACAACCTTTTGGTAAAGGATCTGAACTAAATCCATTTCTAGATCTAGATTATAATATAACAGGAACTTTAAAGGTTTGTTATTTAGCACAATCAAAGAATGTTAAGAAGATCATATATACTTCTACAGTTGCAGTATACGGCAATAATGAATTAGCATCAGAAGATTCTTTATTAAACCCGCTTTCTAATTATGGAGTATCTAAATTAACAGGAGAGTTTTATATTAAAAAGTTTAATATTCCGTACGTTATACTTAGACTATGGAATACCTATGGACCTGGTCAAGATTTATCTAACGAGTATAAAGGAGTTGTGGCTGCTTTTGCTAATCAAATAAGCAAAGGTAACTACGTTAAAGTAACTGGTTCATTAGATAGAGTTAGAGATATTATATATGTGGACGATGTAGTTGCAGCTCTTATACATTCTTTAAATATAGAATCGTCTGATGTTTTTAATGTTTCTACAAAAATACCTACAACCATACAACAGCTTATTGAAACTATTATTGAAGTAGAAGGTAAGAATATTCAAGATTTTACAATAGAGAATATAGGAGGGCATCAAGGAGATCAAGACGGTTGCGTAGGAGATAATACTAAATTAGTTAATACAGGTTGGAATGTTACTACAAATTTAAAAGACGGACTTAAACAATTTATTTCTTATATTAAAAAATAAACTATGACACTAATAGAAATACTACAACAAAATAATATAAAAACAGACAAACATTACACAGTGTTTGAACAATCCCAGCATACATATTTAGATGTGTATGATGAAATATTTTTACCATATAAAGAAGAAAAACTTTCTTTTTGTGAAATAGGAATACTGAGAGGTGAATCTTTAAAATTGTGGCATGAATATTTTACTAATGGAAAAATATATGGCCTAGATACATTTGAAAGAGCCGGGTGGAATGATTGGAAAGGATGCTCAATGGATGATGTTAAACAAAACCTTTTAGGTTATGATAGAGTTTATTTACATCAAGTAAATAGTTTTTCTGCTCATGAAGAAGACATAAATAAAAGATTGCAATTTTTTAATAGTTTAAATAACCAACAATTAGACATTATCTTAGATGATGGTTCACACGAATTACTAGATCAGGTAAATACATTTGAAACTTTTATACATAAATTAGCAACCGATGGTTTATACGTCATAGAAGATATTGGTATTACCAATGATTCTGAGTTTGAACCCTCTAATATACTACAATATATTCCCGACCTTAAAATTATAGATATGAGACACGTTGGTTATCATGACAACGTATTAGGACTCTACTATAAGCAGAATTCTAAACACGCAGAATATCTCAATTCATATATAAATTCTGAGAAATGGAAACTAATAACAAAATAGAAAAACCTGTAATATTACTTAGTAAGGGTCCGAGTGCTAGACCTATCCCTAAAAGTGATGACTATCTAATAGCATGTTTAAACAATGCAATTATTTTGTGCGAAGAGGTAGACTACTTCTTTATGCATGATCAAGATAATATGGACATCATAGACATAAATGAATGGAAAAAGGTTAAAAACTTTATTATGCCATACTATCCACAAAAAGCTCATCCTGGTGGATTCTCTGCAGATAATGATTATAGAGTCTGGACTGAACCTGTATTATTAGTAAACCCTGATTGTAAATTTCATTTTGTATGTTTAGGAGTTCATGGTATGAATGGTTTAACATGCCCTAATGATATACCACACATGGGAGAAACTTATTCTGTATTACAAACAGCTGCTACTTGGTTAGGTATGAATGGAATTAAAAACTTAATAACATGTGGTATTGATCCTGAAGGAGGTTATAATCCTATGTTTGAGTTTAAATATCTAGGGGCAAGAGCCACTCAAAAATCTGTATGGACTCCTGAAATGGCTAGGGAAACTGAGAGAAGGTTTCATGACATAGCTGTAAGATACCAATACAATATACACAGATTGATGGAAGATGGATCAACAAATCAAATAGTATAAAGCATGGAACATTATTGGCAAAATATACAAGGTTATTTAGATCATTTTGAATTACAAGATTTAGCTATAAGTAAATTCAATGAAGGACACTTTGTAGAGATAGGTACATTCAAAGGAAGAAGCTCAGCTTATATTGGAGTAGAAATTATAAATTCATGTAAAAAATTAAAACTAGATACAATAGACCACTATGAACAGTCTAAGGATCTTAGTGCTAATTCAAGAGGAGCACATCAAGAAGCAATTGAAAATTTAAAACCTGTTAGTCAAGTAGTAAACGTTATTAGTATGAAGTCTGTAGATGCTGCAAGACTATATGATGATAATTCATTGGAGTTCGTATATATAGATGCATCACACGATTATGAAAGTGTAAAAGAAGATATATCTGCATGGTATAATAAAGTAAAAGTTGGAGGTATAATTGGAGGAGATGATTATGGTTGGGAAGGAGTTGTAAAAGCGGTAAAAGAATTAGTTCCCGAAGCTCAGCCTATAGGCATTAAAGATTCAAACTGGTACTATATAAAGAAATGAGAATACTAACAACTATAGCCTGCTATTCAGGGAATGAAAATAAGTACATTAAAACTGTAGTAGACGAATTAAAACAGTTTTCTGATGTGGTTATATTTGCTCCTGAAGTTATGAATATAGAAGGAGTGAAAACAGAAATTAGATCTACATCTTTAGGTCATGGTTTAGTTTTTGAGCCTCGTCAATACATAATAGATCACTTAAATGAGTATGACTATTTCTTATATAATGAAGATGATATTTTTATATCTGGAGAGTCATTAGAGTTTGCAATAGAGATTAATGAGGCGTTAATAAAGAAAGATATACAATATAATGTAGGATTCTTAAGATATGAAATGGAAGGCCAGAAAGAAGAGTTTGTAGACCTAGCCCCATACAATTCAGTTAACTTAGAAGGAAATGGTGTTACTGATATAATTAAATTCATTACTAAGTTTGATGACGAGTATTATTTTCATGCATGGAATCCACATAGCGGTAACTTCCTACTTTCCAGAGATCAAGTAAACTTACTTAATACTAACAATAAATTTCCTGTTAAACCTGAAAAGAATTTTGGAGGTATATTAGAAAGCGGTGCTACTGGCTTTGTAGGATCTATAATGAAGTTCTCTCCTGTAAAAGACTATAGAAAGCTTATGGTACATCACATGAGTAATAAGTATATATTCAATCCTGTTAAAGTAGATTGTAATTTGTTAGATAACTTCTTTAAATTTTTACCTGAAGATTTACCTCACTACTACTTAAATTTAAAATGATAGTTACAATTCACCAACCTAATTTTGTTCCGTGGTATCCTTTCTTTCAAAAGATAGAACAGGCAGATGTGTTTGTAGTTCTAGGCCATTGCCAATTTGAAAAGAACGGTTTTCAAAACAGGTTTCAGTTAGATCAAAAGTGGTACACATTAAGTGTACACAAAGGTTTAGAACCTATAAGAGAAAAGAAGTACGTCAATCCTAAAAGAGATTGGGAAAATATAAAAAGAACCCTTCCTAAATATAGAGACATCCTATCAGAGATGGACTACTGTATAACAGATAATCTATTTGATACTAATTTCTCTATAATAAAACACATGGTTCAAAAGTTAGGAATAAAAACAAGAATAGAAGAGGACTATATAACAGATCTTAAAAGTACAGATAGACTTGTAGATATATGTAAAAAGTTTGGAGCTACTACATATTTAGCAGGTCAAGGTGGTTTAGATTACTTAGACGATTCTTTATTTAAGAATCAAAATATTGAAGTAATTTATCAAAAGGATCTTAATAGAATCCACACGTTACAATATTTAAATCAATGAAGTTATTAGGTTTTGATAAAGCTTTATGTATATCCCCACATCCAGACGATGTGGAATATAGTATGTTAGGAACTATATTAAAGTATCCTGATACACAATTCTATTTACTACAATTAGCACAAGGTGGAGATTGCGATGAAACTACTGGGACCACAAGACTAAAAGAAGTAGAAGACGTTTGGAAAATAACTGATACCAAAAATCTAACCATAGTAAATACACCATATAAATTTATAAAGGAATTATCAGAAGATAAATGGATAAACTTGATAGAATCTTACTTAAATAATCTAGGACCTTTTGATAGTATATTCATTCCAAACGAAACAGATTCACACTTTGAACACAGGTTTATATCTTGGTTTGGTCCTGCGTTAATAAGAAATAATAAGATAAGTCTTATTCAATACTATACTCCTAGCACACAAGATAACTGGGATCCTAATTTTTATATAGACATAGAAGATCAATATCATATAAAAACAAAAGCACTAAAAGGATTTGCTAGTCAACAACACAGATACTATTTCAGAGAAGATGTGCTAAGATCTTTTCATAGTGACTTTCAATGTGCCAAAAAGAAAATCCATTTTATAGAGAAATACAAAATTATAAACTTGTTTAATTAGTATGGAAAATCTTGTTTTGTTTTTTAAGTCTCATCAACCACATATCAACTATACTAAACAGTTGTTGGAAACTACAATTAAACATAATGTGGATAGTATCCCTATTTATATTGCAGTTCCAAGAATGCAGAAGTTTTTATTTGAAAATGCTTTAGGGACTGAAGGTTATACTTTGTTGGCAGATGAAGACATATTGAATGGTGAAACTCCACAAACTTGGACAACCCAACAATTAGTTAAGATGAAGTTTAGTGAAACTGGTATATGTAAGAACTATTTATGGGTAGATGGTGACTCTTACTTTATAAAGGATTTCTATCTTTCTGACTTTATGTATACACAAGATATTCCTTATACTACCATTCATGAAAATAAAGATCTATTTCAATGGATGGCTACAGAAGGAAACATGCTAGATGATGTGCTTAAAAGCTACACATCAGATAGAGATAAGGTAAGAGACATCTTCGGTAGAAAAGGTAAGTACTATGATTGGACATGCCCCAATCTTTGGTCGGTTAAAGTGTTTGAGCACATGAAAGAAACATATCTAGAACCTAATAATCTATCTTTTAAGAGTCTTCTAGAATATGTTCCAGGAGAGTTGGTTTGGTATGGTGAATATCTTCTAGCATCACAAGCCATACCTATTATTCCTTGCGAGTCTTGGTTCAAACCTTTTCATTATCTAAAGCAGTTAACTGATTTTAAGAAACAAGGAAATACAGAAGAAACTATTGCTAAAAACTTTTTAGGTATAGTAATGCCAAGTAAAGAAACAAACAAATTAAAATTTGACGAATGTTAATAGCAACAATAAACCACAATCTACCAGACCTAACAGATAATTTAGTAGATCAATTAAAGAGAGACTCTTTATTTAAAGAATGTGAACTCATGGTAGTTGATAACGGTTCTAAAGAAGAACTAGCTAAGTCTACAACTCATAGGTTAGATAAGAACATATTTTTTGGTGGTGGGTTCAATGTTGTATTAGAATACTTTTTATCTACAAACCACGATTACATGTGGTTCCTAAACAATGATCTTATATTTCATGGCCCTTCTTTCTTAACTACTGGTTTAAAAGAAGCAAAAGAATCTGACGCTAGTGTTTATTCTCCATCTATAATCAATGCTTCAATTAAACAATGTCATTGGAAGCAGATGTGGAATTGGGGTAAAGGTTTAAGAGACGTTAGATGGATAGACTTTCAATCTCCTTTATTAAGAAGAGACATATTACAAAAGACAGAACGAATACCTGACGAATTAATTTACGGTTGGGGAGTTGACTTTTATATTGGTTGTGTATGCGACGAATATAATCTTAAGACAGTTGTATCAGACAATCATACAATATGTCATTTAAACTCCCAGACTTTTGAAAGAAACAAAATAGACATAGGCATAAATGAATTCTGTAGAGAAGCTGAGACTAGGATGAATAATTATTTTATAACCTCAGAACATTCTAATTTGTATATGGATCTAAGAAGCTTTGGAGAAAATTATACAATATGATATCAATAGTAATACCAAGCCATAATAACTTAAGACACTTAAAGAATGCCTACGCAAGTGTACGTAAGCATGCGCCAGAAGTAGAACTCATTATAATAGATGATGCATCAACAGACGGTACATTTGAATGGATGCAAGAGGTGTGGTTAAAAGAAGGTGATGATAACTTACGCATCCTCAAAAGAGATAAGAGAGAAGGCCATACTGTTTTATATGATCTAGGCATAAATGTTGCCAAGAATCAGATAGTAGGTATCATGCATGCTGATATGATCATGGGACCTAACTATGTAAAAAACATGATCAAGCACATTGAACCAGGTACTGTTGTATGTGGTACAAGGATAGAACCACCACTCCATCCACCAGGTAGTGAGAAGATCATACAGAACTTCGGTATGGACTTTGACGATCTAGACGTAGAAGGCTTTGAATCGTTCTGCCTAGTAAAGCAACAAGAGTTTAGCAACGAGGTTAGTAAGGGTATGTTCGCTCCTTGGATAATCTATAAGAAGGACTTCGTCTCCATGGGTGGCCACGATGCCATATTTGCACCATTTCCTTATGAAGACTCTGATATATTCCAAAGGTGGATACTAGCAGGTTACGAGCTTGTGCAGTCCAGGGATGCCTTCGTATATCATTTAACTTGCCGTGGACATAGATGGACAGGAGAGATACAGAAAGACGATGACTATTTTAAAGTGGCATCAAAGAATAGTGGTAGGAACTATATTAGAAAGTGGAGAAGCTGGATTAAAAATGACGAGTTCCAACATCCAATCCTTCTTAACAAGTATGATATTGGGTTC
>Ga0172372_10008154_pt1 | contig 13902 bp, 9 predicted proteins | sample LakKiv5m_2_FD_114544 | JGI IMG/M metagenome (GOLD analysis project Ga0172372, IMG submission 114544) | Freshwater microbial communities from Kabuno Bay, South-Kivu, Congo - kab_092012_9.5m | ecosystem: Environmental > Aquatic > Freshwater > Lake | place: Democratic Republic of the Congo...
CTAATACCAGATAAAAGAGCAACACAAGGCCATTCCAGATTGTAGGGAAGACGGTAAAGAGAATGGCAGAAACTATAAACAAAGGAATAGTTAGATGCTTGATGATTCTGGTAAATCCAGATAAAAGTACCCTTAACTTGGTTTTGAATGCCGTTTTTTGAGATTTAACCTTTGGATCGACAGGAATTAAGAAGAGTTGCTGCTCTTTTTCAGATGTGACGTTAAAAACTTCCCCTAGATAGTAGTCTTTGAACTGCATATATGGTGGTCTTTTTTTGGTGGAAGGGAAGGTGTAGTCCTGATGTGATACTACAATTCTATAAAGTCCTGGTGCCAATTTGATTCCCCGATAAACGCCATCTACGTCAGTAACTACGGTTTCTGAGATTTGATTATCTGAATTTTCTGAATATATAGTTAGCAAGGCAAAAGAAACTGGTTGGAAGGTTTCTGAGTTGAAAACAATTCCTTGTGGTTTTCCAGCAGGCAACAAGCCAAGAGACTGGAGTAATTTTAAGAATAACTGTAGAGATAAGCTGCCTCCAAACTGTGTACCTACGGCCAAGGCGGTGGCGACTGGTAGAGCAGTAGCGACTACGGCGGCAGAAATCGGTGCTAGTTCTTGAATAGTTTTGATAACTCCCTCTGGTATCAATGAAATCAGGACTTTGATTGGTTCGGGTAATCTTTCACCAATTTCTTGCCAGATTTCATAAATAACCTCTCGAGGTGGAGTGTAGGGTATCTCAACGATCGGTGGAGCTGGTGAAGCTATTGGACTAACAGTTGGTTCAGGACTTACTCCCGGAGTCGCTGAGGGGGTGGGGCTGATGGTTGGGGAAGGCGATGGAGAAGTTGGAGGAACTATAATGACTAATTCCTTGACAACAAACTGAACATTATTAAGAACACTAACCAAGCCCGCTGGGTCAGTGATGGTAAAGTCCAGGGTAATAATGTCACCGCGGTTGAAGATGCTCAGTTGTAATGACCAGTTGCCATTGGCATCAATAGTGGTGGTGTAGATCTGGACCGGATCGTTGGGTGAGTAAACAGTCAAGACAACCGTACTATTGGGTTCACCAGTCGCTGTAATTAGTGGCTCATTGTTTTCAAGTTCAATAGGGCTTTGAGGGATTGTGCTTAGATCCTGAGCAGAAATGTTGGTGCCAACTTCGCCGATGCTGTTAATAATGAAGGTTGGCGCCAAAGTATCGATGAGGAAACTCCATGTTGCTGACTCAGAATAGTTATTGTTGATGTCATAAACTCTGATTTTCCAACTATAAGTACCATCGCTAATGCCATTCTTCAATTGAAGAGTATATTCGCCGTTTAACGTGTCGTGGTTGTAGATATAGTTGCCGTTTTCTTGATTGCCTGTAGGCAAATTGTCATATAGTAAATTTCCATTGAGCCAGAGTTGGTATTTGGCTATGCCCCGGTCATCACTTGATTCTTCCCAGCGAAAAGTAGGGGTGCTAGTAGTAACATAACTATTGTTCTCAGGAGAAATGAGGATTGGAGTAGTTGGGTTGGTATTGTCAACGACTTTTAAAGTTACATGAGCGCTTTCGGTTGCGATTGATTGAGCGGCGAAAGTTTGGTTGGGATACGTTTTTTGTCCACCAAAAAAATTTGGAAATAAGCTGAGTACAAATATACTTGAGAAAACAAAAACAACGAGTAGTTTTTTTACTCTAGAAATACTGGTAAAAAATTGTTGTTTTGGCACATATATTAACTACTTTTGCCATTATTCATCAAACTTACTTAATCTGTCTTGCTCGAGTTTGGCAATTTTTTCTTCAAGCATCTGCATGCGTTGCTTTTCAGCATCTTTCTTATGAAGTAAGTGTCGGCGCACAGCAATAAAAATGACGACTAAGGTGAGGATGATGACCAAGCCAGCGATGACTAGAGTAATTGGAAGAAGCCAGAATGTCGTGTTCACGATCGCTACTTGTCCGCCAGTGCCGTAGGACATGATTAATTTGGCTTTATAAAAACCGCTACCCCAAACGGCATCCCATTGACCAGTGAAAGTTCTCGAGACCATGGGGAAGACATTTTTTGATTCAATGGCAATGGTATCAACCTTCATGCCTAAAAGATTGTAGATTTCGATGCTGATCTCTGGTTTGATGTGAATATCTGATTGGTTATCAACCATGAATGAGAATGGCACAGGTCCATATTCAGTGAAACGAGGCATGGTGAAATCGCGAACAAAAGCTTCTTCATTGATTGGTCCATCGACAACTACATAAAGTAAGGTACCAACGCGTTGAGAGATAATTGAAGAGGCACTATCTTGGAATTTTTCACCATTCAGGCCAACTGGTTTGTGAGTGATCATGGCGTAGTGGCCACCTGGGAGTGCGTCAGCGGGAACATCAATGATGACGTTAATGATGCCTGTTTGTCTTGGTTGGAGAACCTGGAAGTCTGGAGCAAGTACTAGCCAATTTTTAAGACTCCAGCGGTAATCAACTTCTTCGGTTACTGCCACAGGTGTTTCGCCATCATCGCCGATCACAAAGTCATCAATAGCAGTATTAATTGTGAAGGCTTTATTGGAATTGTTGCGAACTTTGACTGCCGTTTGAAGTTTTTTTCCTGGAGTACCTTTGAGACTTAAGTCATCACCCAGACGAGGTGGCATGGCTGTTAGAGTAATGGATTCGTCAGTGACAGGTGCTTGGGTAGTTGTGGTTTGGGTAGAATCAGAGGCCGGTTGCTCTTGAGCTGCGGCTTGAGCGAAAATTGTCGGCGCAAAAATACCAGCAAGAATGGCAAATAAACTTAGGGCAGTAATTAGTTTTTTCATGTTATTTAGAATGTGGCGGTAGCTGTGTAGGTGACATAGTTTTCATAGTCACCAGCAGCTGTGGTCACATTGGGCAGCACTCTATAACAGACATTGATATTTTCGTTGTCAGCGACGGTGGTAGAAGAGAAAATCATTTGTGCTGCTTGCGAGTTTTCAGCATCGGCAAACTGGCGTGCACAATAGGTGCCACCGGCACAGTTGCCTGTGGTGGTGTTGTAGTTAAATGGAATGGTATTGGCGTCGCTATTATGAATGGAGAAGGCAAAACCTTTAGTAGAAAGAGAGTCAAAGTCATCAATGGCCGTATGACTCATTACGCTATCGTCTCCAGCTGAGTCTCTAATACAGCTATTGCCTGTATTGTCTCCGGTACAAGTAGCGCCATTGAGTCCAAGTTGGTCATTTTCAATAGCTGTAACAGCGTAGCCATTTACAGCATTGGTAGTGACAGTTAATGTTTGCGCAGCATCGTTGAAAGCACCAATAGAAACTTCACCAAATGGTACAGCAGCAGCAGAAGTAGTCACATCAGTAGTAATACCGCAGGTGCTGGTGCCAGAGTTGACGCCGGCAATGGTGAAGGAAATGGTTGGCGGAACGTAGGCGGAAATTTTAACGGCTTCAATGACGCCAACGGCGACTGAAGTGTAGTCATCAACATTAAATCCTGAATCAAGTTGTTGGATGACAATGTTTTGAGTATCGGCCGTACCTGTCACGTGACCTGATTCTGGTGCAGGGTTGATGATGTTGCTGATAATAATTGCACCTTGGCTGGTTCCGTTAAATTGAGTGCCCACGCCACCTGTACCTGAATAGGCACATTCATATGAATGGTACTGAGTGCTGCCAATAGTGATAGCTGAGGCTGTAGCTGTTCCGGCAACAAAGTCATAACCAGAAAGGTCTGTTGGACAAGTGACGGTTGGAGCAGAAGAGCCAAAGTCATAAAGGTCTGAGTCTGGAATCCCGTCAGCGGCATCAGTATCGCTAGCAAGAGAAGGAACTAAGACACGGAAACGGCCATTGTTAATAGCGGTGGCAGTGGTAAATCGAACAGTAAGACTGGCTGATTGGGTAGAGATGACCTCGTCATCTAAATCAGCATCACCAGCTGCTAAAGTGCTGCCAATGGTAAAGGCGCTAGTCGGGTTGGTGGTGCTAACTGTATAAACACCCAGTGAATCGGCATTACCAATGGCAACGCCGTCTCCATTTTGAAGTTGAGCAGTAGAGAGTGATGGCTGACCAGAAGAAGTATTGATCGTAACTTGAGAAGTTCCGGCAACATTGCTGCCATCTAAGGTGCCACGAAAAGAAAGTCTGGGATTAGACAAAGTTACTGAGACACTGGTAAGACTAGCCGATTTGACGCTATTCAATAAACTAGCACCCAAAAAAAGTGCGGGTACCAAAAAAACCGCCAAAATCCGCTTATTGCTGAACTTGCTACTCATTTTTTTCCACCTTTTTCACGCCTTTGGTTTTATCCAATAGGACTCTATATAAAGAATACAGTAGGTAGCCAATTAATGGCAATAGTAATATTGAAAAAGGTAGAGCAAGAATTGTCCTCGACATGGTGACTTTTTCTGCGCCTACTTGAGAGTTTTTATTTAGCTCAATTGTTATTTTGTATAAGCCGATCATGAAAGGTTTTTTATATCTAAATTCATTGGAAACAAATTCTTTCTCTCTTAACTCTCTAGAACTTCCGGACAGGATCATGTCGGGGTGGATTTCATATTTTGCCAGTTCTTTATTTTGCCAGTTATAAAGAGTGGCACTGCCACTGGCTTGGGTGGCATTTTTGCCGATGTTTTCGGCAGTGGCTCCAAATTTTATGCCCATAAAACTATCGATGGTGGGTAGAGAAGAAATATTTTTGACCCTTAATTCGCCTCGATCAGAATTGTTTCTGGTAACCAAGACAATTAAGTTACTTCCGACGGTACCAGTGATCTTAGCCTGGGAGTTGGGGACTTTGGGGTCGATCTGATTTTTGAAAGAAAAGAAAACCGTCATCGCATATTCTTCTTCATTGGCGTTTTTGGGAATTTCAATGTTGACGGGAACAATCATTTTTTGACGAGGTTCGAGTACAAAATTACTACCAAAGTCAATTTGGCCATCGTCCAATTTTAGATAGGGGAAAGTGCCACTAGATTTGACTACCGGTTGGCCAGTTTTATCATCCGCTTCAAAATCGAGTAGGGTTGGAGTTACTTCTAGGGCATTTTCGCCTAAATTTTCGAGTTTAATATCATATTTCCCCACCTCTCCAGGTTTGATGGAAAAGTAGTTGACTGGCGGTGAAACTGATAAATCGATGGGCAAGGTAGTGACTGCATTGGCCACTGAAACAAATGATTTAAGCAAACACATTAGTGCTAAGGTAAGGGCAAAAGCAAGGTTGTGTTTATGATTAGGTTTCATTTTATTTAGCTTTAGTATCCAGGCACAGCGATATAGACTACGTTAGTTTCATAATCTCCAGCAGCCTGCGAGCCACTAATGCCAGCTTTGTAAGTCACAGTGGCCGTTCTGTCTTTGGCAATATTGCTGGAGCTCATTACCACCTGCATTTGATCTGAAGCACTGTCATCGGCAAATGGTCTGAAATAAGTGCTGTTAATGAAATCAGCAGGCACATCGTCACCAGACATATTGTAGCCAAAACCAGGAATAGAAGTGTTGTTCCAAACTCCAGCGGTGGAAATAGTACAAGTGCCACTATTGCAGGTAGTGTCGGCAATATCGGGCGTGCCGTTGACATGTCTTAAAGGATGTTTTTCGTAAGCATAAACGTAATAACCACCAGCTCCTTTTGTATTGATTATCAAATCGTGGGTAGCAGTGGCGTGTGAGCCGAGGGCCAATTCGCCAAGTTCAACAGAAACATCGGTAATTCTGAAAGAGAATGTATCGATGGTATAGATATATTGAAAGCCTGCACCAATGACATAGTTAGAGTTTCCATATTGGCCATATGGACCATTGGCGATTTGACCAACCGTATCAGTGACGTTGTAGCTAGCACTGCTTTTTTCTCCTGAGGTGACGTTGAAGTTGCCAAAAGTCACGACATAAGAGTCTGACTCGAGCCTTTCAGAGTAGGCAAACCCACTAGCAAGAAGCAAAAAACAACCAGCGCTTAGAGAAGCGATGGCGATTTTAGCTGATTTGTTTTTACTCATCATTGCGACTCTTTTGCAAAAATTTACTAATTTCCATTTGCATAATCAAAATCTGACCCATGATGGCGGAGCGGTTTTTTTCGGCGTTCAAGCTCATGTCTTTGATTTGAACTAGTTTTGGTTGAATAAAATTGCTTAGTAGATTGACTAGCTGGTGTTGTTCGTTGAGGCTATTGGTGAGAGCAATTTCTTCACCCTGATTGATTCTTTTTTCTTTCTGTAAGCCCTCGTATTGATTTTTGGTGAAGAGGAATAGGACGACTAAGACGGGAATAGTAAGGAGTGCGGAGATCAATTGAGTTTGGCTAGAGCCACCTAGGGCATAATGAAAAACCGCTAAAAATAAACTGGTAGTAATGCTAGTGCTAGTTTGAGTAGAGAAAACCAAGAAAAACAGATGAATGTAAGTTAAAGGAAAGATTACTGAATCAAGATTGCCTGTGTAGCCAATGATTAGTAAAAAGGCAAAGGTTGCCAAAATCATCTCAAAAGACTGAGCGGCTGGGGCAATGTGCCAAAGCTTGGATTTGCTCATGCGCTTGAGGACAAAATATAAGGCAACCGATAGGGCAAAAACTTGCAATGTAAAGTACGACAAAGCTGGGGTATGCAACCACCAATAAACAAAGCCAATGGTTATGGCCAATAGGAGTGTCTGAATATGGGCAGACATGAATTAAGTATAAGATGGAAAGGGGAGTCATGACTAGTATGGATCATGACTGTGTTATACTACTCAAGTCATGAAAGCAATTTCACTTGCTAGCCTTCTCCTTCTTAAGCCATAATGTGGTGGGAGATTGGTGTCGTGATAGATCTCCCGCAAGGGAGTTTTTTTGTAATTTTAATATTATTTAACTAGAAATATTTAGCCTGAACGGGCAAAGAAAAATGTCAAATACTTTATATAATCATCAAGAGATAGAGACTAAGTGGCAGGAAATTTGGGAAAATGATCATTTATTCCAAGACTCAGCCAAAATTAACCCAGCTAACAAACTCTATTTGCTTTTTGCCTTTGCTTATCCATCGGGCAGTGGTTTGCACGTTGGTCATGTGGAGAGTAAGACCGCTTTGGACATTTTGGCCAGATATCATCGTATGAATGGCAAGGATGTTTTCTTTCCTGTAGGTTGGGATGCCTTTGGTTTGCCAGCAGAAAACTATGCAATCAAAACCGGCACACCGCCAGAAGTAACCACCAAAAATGCCATTGCTACTTTCGAGAGACAATTAAAGAGAATTGGTATTTCATATGATTGGGATAACGAAATTGCTACCTGCGATCCAACTTATTACAAATGGACTCAGTGGATTTTCCTAGAGTTATTTAGCAAGGGCTTGGCTTATCAAGCCACAGGCAAAGTAAATTGGTGTACCTCCTGTCAAACGGTTTTGGCTAACGAGCAGGTGATTAATGGTCGTTGTGAGCGTTGTGACAGCGAGGTGATTCAAAAAGATATGAAGCAGTGGTTTTTCAAAATCACTGAATATAAAGATGAATTGATTAGCGGTTTGGACGATGTTGACTGGCCAAATCCGACCAAACAACAACAAATTAACTGGATTGGTAAGAGTGAGGGTGTGGAGGTTGATTTTGCTTTGAAAAACTCCAATCGTCAGCTCAAGGTTTTCACTACCAGAGTCGATACCATTGCGGGCGTGACTTTTATGGTTATTTCTCCAGAAAAATTTGGAGAATTTAAACTAGCAGAGATTCAACCAGAAGCTAACAAAAAAGCTTGTGAGGAGTACTTGGCTGCATCAAGTAAAAAAACAGAAGAAGAAAGAAAGATTGGTGAGAAAAATAAAACTGGTGTGGATACTGGTTTGTTTGTGACCAACCCAGTCACAGGTAAAGACGTGCCGGTTTGGATTGCTGATTATGTGTTGGCTGGCTATGGCACTGGCGTCGTGATGGGAGTTCCTGCTCATGATCCAAGAGACAAAGCTTTTGCCAAAAAGTTTGATCTAGAGATTATCCCAGTCATTGAGTCAGAAGATGAAGTAGCTTACGGCACTTTGATTAATTCTGGTAAATATACTGGCTTGTCTTCCAAAGAGGCAATGGAAAAAATCCCAGCTGACTTTGCTGACATTATGAAAGTGACACAAAATTATCGTTTGCGAGATTGGTTAATTTCTCGTCAACGTTATTGGGGGGCACCTATTCCGATTGTTTACGATCCAGAAGGGCAGCCGCATCCAGTCAAACAAGAACATTTGCCATGGTTATTACCTACAGATGTGGATTTCAAACCTACCGGTGAGTCACCACTTAGATCTTCAGTTGAATTTAAGCAAAGAGTAGAGAAGCTTTATGGTAAAGGTTGGACTCCAGAGTATGATACGATGGATACTTTTGTTGACTCTAGTTGGTACTTCCTACGATATGTAGATAGCAAAAACGAGTTGCAATTTGCTTCTCCAGAGCAGCTCAAGAACTGGTTGCCAGTCGATTTTTATATGATTGGGCCAGAACACATCGTGTTGCACTTATTGTACTCAAGATTCTTTACTAAATTTTTGCGTGATCAAGGTTACTTAAAATTTTCTGAACCATTTATGAAGATGAGACATCAAGGTATGATCTTGGGTCCAGATGGTAGAAAAATGAGCAAGAGCAAAGGCAATGTGATTAATCCTGATGACGTGGTTGAGAAGTTCGGCGCTGATACCCTCCGGGTGTATGAAATGTTTATGGGTCCAATTGAAGCTGATAAGCCTTGGGATGAAAGGTCAGTGGTCGGCGTTCATCGTTTCCTAAGAAGAATTTTTGACTTGGTGATGGCAGAGGATAATGAAACAAAAGTATCTCAAGTTGTTTCTAAACTGCAAAAAACCATTCAAAAAGTTACGGCTGATACACCTGAGTTGAAATTTAATACTGCCATTGCTGCCATGATGGAAATGGTTAACGTTTGGGAAGAGCATGGAGGCGGCTTATCTAAGGCTCAAAAAGAGCAGTTTGTAAAACTACTAGCACCCTACGCCCCATTTATTGCAGAGGAAATGTGGCATAAAGTGAACAAAAATACTATTCACCAAAGCGAGTGGCCAAAAGCAGATGAAAACTTAATCCAACAAGATGAGATTATCTTGCCAATTCAGATCAATGGTAAGTTGCGTGGCGACTTAAGAATTTCACCTGCAGAGCTGTCAGCTCTAAGAAAAGAGCAGATTCTGGCTATGGCTATGGCTTTGCCTAGTATTCAAAAAAGATTAGAGGGGCAAGAGATCAAGAAGTTTATCTATATCCCTGGCAAGATTGCCAACCTCGTGATCTAAAGACAATTAAAATTTGTTATGAAAAACCACTCAGATGATGGGTGGTTTTTTAGTTTGTTTGCTGATTTTTTGTTAATTAGAGGTGAAATTTCTTTGACCCGAAACCCGAATGTGGAAAACTTTTTTACCAAGAAAGACTAGTGAAAGGTTGGTTTGTTTTAATGCAACTATGTTTGAAAACGATAGACTTACTCAAGTAATTTCATTTATTACTTCTTTGTGTAAAAGGCCATACTTTCTTTTGAAAGTTGCTATTTTTGTCATGGGTCTGCTGTCGATTGGAGCCGGTGGTTGGTTTGGCTTAGGAAAGATGGGACAGGCTCAGGCTACTCAAATTTGTCCAATTTCCGACTCGTCCTCTGGAGAAATTAATAGCCAGGAAGAAGTGCCAGTTTCAAACATTACTTTAGATATTGGTGGTGCGGTTTTAAAGCCTGGCCTTTATGAACTAAAGTCTGGTTCTCGTTATGCCGATTTGATTACTGCAGCGGGAGGGTTGTCTAAGCAAGTCTCGAAGGAGTTTGTGGCCAAAGAGCTTAATCTGTCTAAAGAATTAAAGGATCAAGAAAAGGTTTATTTACCTTTTGAAGAGGAAGCTGCTGGAACGGTTCAAACAATAGAAAGCAGTTCTAGCTTAGTTTCAATTAACGATGCTACTGCCAATGCACTCCAAACATTAAAAGGAGTGGGCGAGGTGACTGCGCAAAAAATAATTGCGGGACGTCCATACAGTGAGCTAACACAGTTGGTAGCTAATAAAGTTTTGAGTGAAAAGCTTTTCGAAAGTTTGCAATCACAGTTGAAATTATAAAAGTTATTAGGATCTTACTATAAGACCTTTAATTTCATTATTTATGTTAAAAAGTTCAATAATATTTTTTTGCAAAACTATGCAAAATTAAGATTCGGGTATAAAAAACCGAAAAAATACTTAAGGTCAAATATATTATATGTTTAAAAATAGGCTTAAACACATATCAAAAAGATATATTTTGATCATAACTGTAATATTATTATTAACGCAAATAACAAGAATATATAATTTTTGGGTAAAGTTGGTGAGAGGGGATGAGTTTTTATTTAGCGTGATAGTTTCAGGCGAGAATGAAAAATGTCAGTTTAAGCTCAATAATTGGCCGTTTTCTATTGAAAATTGCCATAAATATCAAACTGGATCAGAACTCAAGTTGATTGGCAGACTTAGTACTAGCTCTGATAAGCAACTTTTTAAAACAAAAAAGCTTAATGTAAAGGTAATAATTATCAATAAAAATCCAATAACTTCGGTATTGGGTTGGATTAATGATATTGCCGGTCAAATGAGGGTAGAAAGAGACAAGGTCGTTAGGATGCTTATGGGATATATGCCTAATGCACCTTTGGCCTTACTTATCGATATGCCGTTTGGACAAATTGTCGATCTACCTGACCCAATATATCATGATTTAAAAACTATTGGGATGTTGCATGTTGTGGCGGCGTCGGGATACAACGTGGGCTTAGTTGCTGGGCTAGTAGGAGCTTTGGCAGCCCGATTTAGGCGTCCTCATTCGCTCGTTATCTGGTGGCCAGGAATGTTGCTTTATTTATTTTTGTCAGACTTTTCGATTTCAATCTTGAGAGCTTATTTAATGTTTCTTTTGAAGAAAACTGCTGAAAGCACGGGACGTATTTATCACAATTTTTTACTGTTAACAACGGCCGTATTTTTGTTTTTATTATTGAAACCGTGGCTTTTTCTCAATTTATCTTTTCAGTTGTCCGTGGGTGCAACATTGGGCTTAATATTATTTTCTGAAAAACTTAATCGACCTTTGTCGAACGCTTTTAAAGCAATTAATTTTCACAATCGATTTACGAACTCATACATCATCGAACCGTTGGCAACGGCTTTGGCAGCACAGCTAATAACAACCCCAATTTTGCTTTGGCATTTTGGTGAGGTAACGGCATTTTCTTTTGTCGCCAATTTAGTACTGCTTTGGATGACACCATTTTTAACTATTGGCGGTTTGATCTTGTTCAACCTGGGAGCAGTTAGTTTGGTTTTACCATTTATGGAGAAATTTATTGCATTTTTTTCGATTTATATCTGGTTTTACGCAGATGTCTTTATCAAGCTGGCAGTAGCCATGGCTCAAACCTTTTTATTCGAAATAAAAATAAGACCAAATATATTGATAATTACGTCTTTTGTTGTATTGGTAATTTTCAATATTTTTAGCCGCAAACAAAATCATGTTCAAAAAGTTTTACTTTCCCTTGATTAGCATAGGAATATGTTGCTTGTTTCTGGCTATTTATTATTGGCAATTCTTACTTTCAGCGCCAAAAGTCATTTTTTGCGATGTTGGACAGGGGGATGCAACCCTGATTATCGACGGTTTTTATCAAGTACTGGTTGACGGTGGACGTGATGAGAGAGTTCTAGACTGTTTGGAAAAATATTTGCCTGCCTGGGATAGGGAAATTGATCTGGTAATTGCTTCTCATGTTGATAGTGATCATATTGGAGGCTTTGAAATGGTTTTAAATCGGTATTTTGTGAAAGAAATGTTGGTATCTGAGTATGGTTCAACAACAGGCGTTTTTAAAAGCTTTAGAAATGCCGTCTTGAGGGAGATTGAAGAGGGAATGGCTCTAAATCTAGCTATTGGAAACTCAAGCAAAAAAATTGGAAAAAACATCAAACTTAAAAACTACTTTACTCGAGTAAAGGGCTTTGCCAATAACCCCTACTTGCCAGTAAAAACCGAAACAACATTATGGGATAAAATTAACGAGCAAAACCAGATCATTAAGGACAAAAAATTAGATCTTAATGCCTTGTCTATTGTAACTTTTTTGCAGTTGAATAACACAAAATTTCTCTTGATGGGAGATCTGGATGTGCTAAGAGAGCAAGCATTAGTTGAACAAGGCTTGATAACTAATGTCGACATCCTAAAAGTCGGGCATCATGGGTCAAAAACAAGTACTAGTGACACTTTTTTGAAAGCCAGCACACCCGAAATCGCAGCCATCAGTGTAGGCTATAATAATAGTTATGGGCTACCTTCACCTCAAGTAGTGGCCAAAATTAGACGATTTGGGATAAGGATTTTAAGGACTGATGAATCTGGTGACTTGGTAGTAGAGGTCGGTGAGAATAGTTACACGACCAATCTCGATTAGTCGAGGCATATTTTTCTGCTAATTAATTGACACTCGAGCTTACTTGAGAAGCTCAAGGAAAAGTGAGTGACATTTTCTGAGCCAAGATAGATCTGGATCAATGTTAAAAAACATTTCCTAATAACAAGACATTGACGTTGGTTTTTGGTCTTAATGATTGTCGACTCTCTTCTAAAACATTTCTGTCCCGACTTTTGTGGAGGTTTGTTGGCCTATTGAGCGAAGTTTGCGGTTAATTTTATTTTGCTTTGTCTACCCGAAACTTGTCCAAATGCCATTTTTCTTAATACTGAATATTGAGTAAATAATTTACATCAAGTATTGTCCATTTATATTGCATTTGATAAAGTTTTGCTGAGTAAAAAATATACTCAAAAAGTTTCGGCAAAAGTTAGGCAAACATCTGTTATAATTTTCCTAAATTCTGTATGATAATTTAAATTATGAAAATTATTCCTGAGCTAGAAAAAGTTGTTCAAAATGCCTTGGACAAGATGGAGTTTGAGGGAGAAGTCAGTCTGTCTTTTGAACACCCCGCTGATGCTAAAAACGGAGATTGGTCCACCAACGTAGCTCTCACACTTTTCAAACAGCAAAATAAATTTTCATCACCACGAGCTTTGGCTGATTCAATTAGCGAAGAGATAAAAAATTCACTGCCAAACTTTGTTAGCAAAGTAGAAGTTGCTGGTCCTGGGTTTATTAATTTTTACCTATCTGAACACTACTTAATGTCTGAAATGATGGTTTTACTTGAAAATAGAGCACAGCTTAAAGATCAACAAAATACCGGCAAAAAGGCCATTGTAGAGTTTTCATCACCCAACATTGCTAAGCCATTTACGATTGGCCATCTTCGTTCAAGTATTATTGGCTGGTCATTAGCCAATTTGCTCGAAGAAACCGGTTATGAGGTTTTTAGAGATAACCACCTTGGAGACTGGGGAACTCAATTTGGTAAACAAATTTATGCTTTAAAGCATTTGGGCGAAGGTAGCTTAGAAAAAAATATCGAAAAGCTTTCTAAATCAGATAATCCTGTTAAGGATTTGGTGGCTTTATATGTAGAGTTTCATAAAGTTGCTGAAGAAAAACCAGAGATGGAGGATGAGGCTCGGGCTATTTTCAAAAAACTTGAAGATGGCGATGATGAGATGCGTCAACTTTGGCAAAAATGCATTGACTGGTCTTTTGTTGAGTTCAATCGAATTTATGACCTTCTTGGCATTAAATTTACAGAAAATGATGGTCGTGGCTACGGCGAGTCCTACTTTGAAGACAAAATGGGTGTAGTCACCTCTGAACTTGAGTCTCGAGCTAGTGAGGTTGATGGTATTAGCTATGAAACTGGTGACAACGGTGCCAAATTGGTCAAGTTCTCCGAGGGGAGTAAGTTGCCTCCACTAATGA
>Ga0172372_10008155_pt1 | contig 13900 bp, 10 predicted proteins | sample LakKiv5m_2_FD_114544 | JGI IMG/M metagenome (GOLD analysis project Ga0172372, IMG submission 114544) | Freshwater microbial communities from Kabuno Bay, South-Kivu, Congo - kab_092012_9.5m | ecosystem: Environmental > Aquatic > Freshwater > Lake | place: Democratic Republic of the Congo...
ACGCCGCCGACGTTGAAGACGCAGAAATCTGCCGCCTCGAACCACTTCTGCCGGAAGTGACGCGAGTCCTCTTGAAACGTGTTGAAGAAGTCCACGCCGAGCTCCGGGGGCTGGGCCTCCAACTGCAGGAAGCACGCACCGGTGAGTGCGCCCTTGGCCCGCGCCTGCTCGGTGGCGAGGCGCATCACCCCGCCACCGCCGCCCGTGAGGACGCCGAGGTTGTGGCCGATGAAGCCCGTGACCTTGTCCACGAGCGCGGAGATGCGGCCGGCGTCGTCCGGGTCGAGGTTCACCGCCGAGCCGTAGAAGGCGAGGATGGTGGACTCGTTGAACCGGCGGGCGACCTCCTCGCGCACGAAGAAGCCGCGCTCCCGCTTGTAGGTGTGGACGTAGAGGTCGCGTGTCGTCTCGTCATACCAGTACGCGTCGATGCCTAGGGATCGAAGCGTATCGAGTCGCCCATGGGCGTGGCTGGAGAAGAAGTACCCGTGGGTGCGCGAGGCCTGGCGGAACACGATGCGCCGCAGGCCGAGTTCGGGCAGGCGGGCGAACAGCTCCACCTGTTCCATTAGGCCCGGGAAGTACTCCGTCACCAAGGTGTCGGCACCGGGCTCCGCCGCGTCGAGGGCCTGGATCATCGTGCGGTGGCCGAGGGAGGTGCGCTTCGACTCCAGCAGCCGGCGGACGTCCGCGCCGGCGCGCACCACGAGGGCGCGGTTATCGACCGCGCCGGACTGGCCGCGGACGGACAGCCGGGTGCGGGGCCGAGCCTCGTCGGCCACGCAAGTGGGGCATTCATCCATCGCTTTGAACAGGCCGGCGGCGGTCGCGAGCAGGCGGGTACGCTTGCGGGCGAGGGTCCGTACCTCCGGGTCCTCGACCTGCGGCGCACGGAACACCTCAACCGAGACGAGGGGGTTCACCACGGGCTGCTCGCCGGGGTTGTAGATCTCGAGCATCACGTTCGTTCCGAAGGTCTTGAGCGGGTCGAGCAGGACCGCGCTGGTGTGGATGCCGAAGTTGCCCTCGCCCTGGTTGAGCACGACGTAGTGCTCCTTCAGGTACATTGAGCAGCTGGTGAGGATGCCGGCGCGCGGCGCGATCGCCAGCGGGGCCGCCTCGCGGCGCACCTGCACGCGATCGAGGAACCCGCGCCCGAGCACGCCGGAGACGACGCGCTCGAGGTCGTCCCGCTGCAGCTTGGGGCTGAGGGTGTAGGCGACCTGGTGGGGGGTGAGGTAGACCCGGCCCTCGGAGTCGATGCTGATGGTGTTGGGGAGCTTGAGCTGATTCGCCTTCAGGGCGTCCCAGATCTCCGCGGTGGTGAGCTTGGCCTCGGCGGGGGCGTGGTAGAGGCGGCCGGCCGGGGCGCCGACGCGCAGGAGCTTCTTCCAGTAGGCGGCGTGCGGGAAGCTGGGGTCGTAGAGGAAGGCCTCGGCGTCCAGCTCGAGGCGGCCGCCCTCGACGCGGAGGGGGCCGGTCAGCGTCACCTCGAGGCCGATCCGCGCGAGGGAGCTGCGCAGGGAGAACCGCAGGCGCGGCAGCAGCGGGCGGAGGGCCTCCAGCTCGGCCGGGTGGCGCGGCCAGAAGGCCAGGGTGAGGCGCACCGATCGCTCGTCCTTGTTCCTGACCGTGAGGATTTGGCCGTCGGGACTCGTCCAGAATTGGGCGGGATGCATCGGGGTTTGGTCGACCACAGTGGGCGCGGGTGGCCGCCGGGACAAGTGGGGAGAACGGGATTGCCTTCGCCCGGGGCGGCTGGCACGCCTTCCCGCCTGCGCGGCCCGCGCCGTGCGACCGCGCCCTTCCCACCCACCTCGAACCATGAAGTTCCCGTCCCTCCCCCTTCTCAGCCTGGCCCTGCTCGGGGCCGGCTCCCTCGCCGCGCAGGAGGCCAAGGTCACCCTCCCCGGCGCCGCCGCCCCGGCCGCCGCCAAGCCCGCGTTCACCGACGCCCAGATCCTCGAGGAATTCGGCTGGTTCATCGGCAAGCGCGTCGGCCTCGGCGAGCTGGAGTTCTCGAACGAGGAACTGGAGACGCTGATCAAGGGCTTCCGCTCGGCCGCCGCCGGCAAGGACTCGCCCTACGAGCTGGAGAAGATCGGGCCCCTGATGGACGACTTCATGCAGAAGAAGCAGAACGCCTACACCGCGAAGCTGAAGACCAAGAACTCGGCGGTGAACGAGGCGTACTTCACCAAGCTCCGCGAGAACAAGGCCGTGGTCGAGCTGCCCAGCGGCCTCCGCTACGAGATCACCCAGGCCGGCCCCGGCCCTGCCCCCAAGGCCACCGACACGGTGCGCGTCCACTACGTGGGCAAGCTGATCGACGGCACGGAATTCGACAGCTCGATCAAGCGCGGCGAACCGGCCGAGTTCCCCCTCGACCAGGTCATCCCCGGCTGGACCGAGGGCATCCAGAAGATGAACAAGGGTGGCAAGATCCGCCTCCACGTCCCGCCGCAGCTCGGCTACGGTGACGACGGCCGCCCCGGCATCCCGCCCAGCTCGACCCTCGTTTTCGATGTCGAGCTGCTCGACATTAAGACGCCGCCCGCCGCCCCCGCCGCGCCGGCCCCGGCGAAGAAGTGAGCCTCCGCCCCCCGCCCGCGCGGGGGGCTTTTTTTTCGCCCTGCTTGCCCGCACGCCCGGGCCCGCCCTAAATTCCCTCCCCGATGCGCCTGCTCCCCCTCCTGTTGCCCGTCCTCGTCGCCTCCTCCGCCGCGGGGGCGGAAACCAGCGCCCTCGTCCGCCGCGCCGCGGGCGACGGCCGCGCGGCCTTCACCTTCGACGCCGGGGCCTGGGCGGATCCGGACGCCGTGCGCCGCCTGCCGATCGGCGTCTTCGACTCCGGGATCGGCGGGCTGACCGTGCTGGAGGCGATCCTCTCGCTCGACGCCTTCAACAACCAGACCCTCGAACCTGGCCCGGACGGCGTGCCGGACTTTGCCACGGAGCGCTTCGTGTATTTCGGGGACCAGGCCAATATGCCCTACGGCAACTACGGGGCCGCGGGCCGCACGGACTACCTGCGCGAGCTGATCCTCAAGGACACGATCTTCCTGCTCGGCCGCCGCGCCTGGCCGGCCCGGGGCGACGCGCCCCACTTCGCGAAGCCGCCGGTCAAGGCGGTGGTCATCGCCTGCAACACCGCCACCGCCTACGGCCTCGAGGACATCCGCGCCGCCGTCGCGGCCTGGGGTGTTCCGGTCATCGTAGTGGGCGTGGTGGAGGCCGGCGCCCGCGGCGTGCTGGAGACCAATCCCGCCGGCGGCATCGGCGTGATGGCGACCGTCGGGACCTGCGCCAGCGGCGTGTACCCGCGGACCATCGGCGCCACCCTCGGCCGCGCGGGTTTCGGCCCGCCACCCATCGCGCAGCAGGGCAGCGCGACGCTCGCCGGCGCGATCGAGGGGGACGCGGCCTTCACCGAGCCGGTCGCGGTCTACGCGCGCCGCGAGGTGCGCGCGCTGGCCGAGGCCTACCGCGAGCTGCGCCCCGGCCGGCCGCTCGAGACGGTCGTGCTCGGCTGCACCCACTATCCGCTCGCCAAGACGGAGATCGAGAGGGCCTTCGCGGAACTCGCCGCGGATCCGGCGTGGCGGGACGTCGTCTCGCCCCGCCCCGCCTTCGTCGATCCCGCCACCCTCACCGCGCGGGAATTGTTCCGCGAGCTCGCCCGGGCCCGGCTGCGGCTCGGCGCCGGGGAAAGCCCGGTGATCGCCCGCGACCAGTTCTACCTGTCGGTGCCCCGCCCGGACTTCCCCGGCGTCCGCCTCGCGCCCGACGGCGGGCTGGACCGCGACTACAAGTACGGCCGGCTGCCCGGCCAGCTCGACCGCGAGGACACCAAGAACGCCCCGCTCACCCCCGCGGTGCTGCCGCCCGCGAGTGCCCGACTGCTGCGTGAGCGCCTGACCGCCGTTTGGTCGCGCCTCGGGGACGGATAAGCGGGCCGCTGCGCCTCAAGCGGGCCGCGCAGACGGGGCGAGGTCTCGTTCCGCGGTGACCTCGCCGCCGGCGCCCGGGTGCAGGGTGAAGCCGAGCCGGTGGCAGAGCCGCTGCATCGGGAGGTTCTCGGCCAACAGCGTGCCCGTGAGGCGCGTGCAGCCGACGGCGCGGGCGGCGGCCGCGAGGCGATCCAGTAGGCGTTCGCCCACCCCGCGGCGCTGCCACGCGTCGGCCACCAGCAGCGCGAACTCGGCCTCCGGGCGCTCGGGTTCGCGGTGGAGGCGGCCCACGGCGAGGATTTCTTCGTCCGGGCCCCCATCGGCCCGCACGACAACGAGGGGGATCTCGGTGCGGAAATCGGCGAAGCAGAGCCGGCTCAGCCGGGTGTGCCGCACACGCTGGGCGAGGGGGATCGGCCGGAAGTAGCGCTGGTAGACGCTGCGGTCGGAGAGTCCGGCGTGGAACCGCGCGAGGCGGGGCTCGTCGTCGGGGCGGATCGGGCGCACGCGGAGCTCGGTGCCGTCGGGCAACGTCACCTCCCCGGAGAGTTCCCCCGGCGGGCCGGGAGTGTCCGGCGTCCCCGGCCCGACCGGCGGCGTTTCCATCCCCGGAGTGAAGCGCGGGCGGGGAACGGGCGCCAGCGGGAAGCGGCGAGCCCGCGCTTGCGGCCGCGCGCGGCAGCACCTATCAGCGTCGGCACAGATGCCCACCGTCGTATTCTCCATCGCCAACCAGAAGGGGGGCGTCGGCAAGACCACCACCGCGGTCAACCTTGCCGCGGCGCTGGCCGAGCGGAAGATCCACACGCTCCTCGTGGACCTAGATCCGCAGGCCAACGCGACGAGCGCGGTGGGAGTGGAGAAGCAGGCGGGGCGCAGCCTCTACGGGCCGCTGCACGGGGAGGGCTCGGCGTTCGATATGATCACCCCGACGGCGCACGAGTGCCTCGCCCTGATCCCGAGCGAGGAGGACCTGGCCGCCGCGGAGATCGAGCTGGCGCAGGGGCAGGATTACCTCGCGCGGCTGCGGCGGGTGCTCGACCCGGTGCGCGACTCCAACGGCTACCGCGTGATCCTCATCGACTGCCCGCCCGCGCTGGGCCTGCTCTCGATGAACAGCCTCGCGGCCGCGGATTACCTGCTCATCACCCTCCAGTGCGAGTACCTCGCCCTCGAGGGCCTCGGGCAGATCCTGCGCAACGTGGAGCGGCTGAAGGCGGCGCACGTCAACGACCGGCTGGAGCTGGGCGGGGTCGTGATGACGATGTTCGACGGCCGGACCAAGCTCGCGCGCCAGGTGGTGGAGGAGGTGCGCCAGCACCTGCCGGGCAAGGTCTTCGACACGCTGATCCCGCGGACCATCCGCCTCAGCGAGGCGCCGAGCTTCGGGAAGCCGATCCTGTCGTACGACCCGCAGGGGCCGGGCTCGACCGCCTACCGGGGCCTCGCCGAGGAGGTCGTGCAGCGCTTCGGCCTAGAGCCCTGAGGCCCGCGATGCTGCGCGCCGCCGGCAAGTACCGCCAGGCCTTCCTGCTCGGGCTCCAGGGCAGCCTCGTGTACCGGTGGAACTTCGCCGTGCGCGGGTTCTTTTCTCTCCTCCACCTCGCCGCCGTTTTCATCCTCTGGGGCGCGGCCTTCGCGGGGCGGGAGCAGGTGGGCGGCTTCGACCTCCGGCAGACGCTCACCTACTTCACGACCATCCTGTTCCTGCAGTTCCTGATCAGCGCCTTCAACGAGGACTACCAGATCAGCGAGGAGATCCGCCAGGGCCTGATCAACCAGTTCCTGCTCAAGCCGATCAACTACTTCCTCTACCGCCTGAGCATTTTCGCCGCCGCCCGGCTGGTCTCCGGCGCGCTCATCCTGCTGCCCCTCGCCGCGGCGTACCCGTTCATCCACGACGCGATCGCGTTTCCCGGCGAGCCCTGGCGCCTCGCGGCGGCAGTGCCGGCGCTGGTGCTGTCCGCGCTCGTCCAGTTCACCATCGCCTACTGCTTCGGGCTGCTGACCTTCTGGTTCCTCGAGATCCAGGGGCTCGTGGTGCTCTCGATGGCGGTGGAGGCGGTGCTCGGCGGCCAGATCTTCCCGCTGGACCTGCTCCCGCCCGCCCTCCACGAGGTCGCCCGCTTCCTGCCGTTCTATTACCAGATGTACTTCCCGGCCGCGATCCTCACCGGCCGCATCGGGCCAACCGAGACGGCCGAGGGCCTCGCCCTCCAGGCCGGTTGGGTCCTGCTGCTGCTGCTGCTCGCGCAGGCGCTGTGGGTCCGGGGGTTGCGGCGCCACACCGCCGTCGGGGGATGAACGCGCTCCCGCAACACCTCCGCGTCTGGGCCGCCAGCGCGCGTTACTCACTCACTCGGGCGCTGATGTTCCGCGGGGACTTCATCATCTGGTCGCTGGTCGAGCTCTTCTGGATGGGCGTCAACCTGCTGCTGGTGGAGGTGATCTACCGGCACACCGACTCGATCGCCGGTTGGAACCGCGCCGAAATGCTGCTGCTCCTCGGCACCTCACTGCTCATCCAGCGCCTGCTGATGGGCTTCTTCTGGAGCGGGCTCTACGACCTCGGGCGCAACGTCCGCAACGGGCACCTCGACTTCTTTTTGGCCCAGCCCGGCAGCGTGATGTTCATGGTCTCCACCCGGAAGCTGGACCCGGACGGGCTCGTGAACTCGGTCGTCGCGCTCGGGCTGGTGATCTACGCGGCCGGGGAACTAGGCCTCCGGCCAAGCCCGGGGCAGCTCGCGCTCTACGCCGTGCTCGTGGGCTGCGGCCTCGTGATCCACTACAGCGTGCTGATGCTCTCGACCGCGAGCGTCTTCTGGCTCACCAGCGCGCAGGGGGTGGAGGGCGGCTACTTCAGCCTGATCGAGTTCTCGCGGATGCCCCGCGAGGCGTTCCGCGGCGCCGCCGAGGTGATCTTCGTCTGGATGCTGCCGGTGGTCGTGGTGAGCAACGCGCCCGCCCGGGTGCTCCTGCACGGCTTCGAGCCGGGGTGGGCGCTGGGGCTCGCCGGGTTCGCCGCGCTCTGGCTCGGCCTCGCCGTGCTCGTCTTCCACCGCGGGCTCCGCCGCTACGCCAGCGCCAGCTCATGAGCGTCTCCCCCACCCCGCCCGAGGTCCGCCTCGGCCACGTCTTCCGCGACCGCACGCTCCTCGCCCAGGCGCTCACGCACCCGTCGCTCCGCCAGGAACCGGTCCCGCCCGAGACCAACCAGCGCCTCGAGTTCCTCGGCGACGCCGTGCTGCAGCTGGTGCTGACCGAGGCCCTGTTCCAGGCCTTCCCCGGCGAGCGCGAGGGGGAACTCAGCCGGCTGCGCGCCACGCTCGCCAACGGCACCTGCCTCGCCGGCCTCGCGCGCGAGGCCGGCGTCGACGCCGCGCTGCGGCTCAGCGCCTCGGAGGAGGCGGGGGGCGGCCGCACGCGCCCGGCGGCCCTCGCCGACGCCCTCGAGGCCCTGCTCGGCGCGGTGTTCCTCGAGGCCGGGCTGGACGGCGCGCGCCGCGCGGTCCACGCCCTGTACGGCCCGCTCGGCCCGCGCCTCGCGGCCGACGAGGCCGACAACCCGAAGGGCCGCCTGCAGGAACGCATCCAGCCAGTGCACGGCAACAACGCACTCCGCTACACGGTGGTGGCCACCGAGGGGGCCGATCACGCGCGCACCTTCACCGTGACCGTCTACCTCCGCGACCAGCCGCTGGGCACGGGCCGCGGCTCCTCCAAGCAGGCCGCCGAGAAGGCTGCCGCCCGCGCCGCGCTGGCGGTCACCTGAGGCTCCCGCGCCCCGACCGATGGCTGAAGCTCCGCCGATCCGCCGCGTCACGGGCGTCTGCCCGCCCGCCCGCGGGGCCGTCCTCGCCGCGCTCACGCACCGCGAACGCGCGCCCGTCTGGCTCGTCGTCACGCCCAGCCTGCGCGAGGCCGAACTGCTCGCGGAGGACACCGCGTTCTTCCACCGCGCGCTCGGTTCGCCCGCGCCGCTCGCCGCCCTCGTGTTCCCCGAGTCGGTCCAGGAGACCGCGGAGATGCGCGAGGCCTTCGCCGCGTCCAGCGACCGCCTCGCCGTGCTCTCCCGCCTCCGCGCGGTGCGCGGCCTCGTCGCCACGCCGGACACTCTGGTGGTGGCGACGACCCCCGCGGCGCTGCTGCAGCCCGTGCCGGCCTTGGAGGAGTTCGCGCGCCGCGAGCTCACGCTCACCCGCGGGGCCACCCTGCCCTTCCAGACGCTGCTGGAGGAGCTGCGCCGGCTCGATTACGACTGCGAAGCCGTCTGCGAGGCACCCGGGCACTACGCGGTCCGCGGCGGCCTCGTCGACATCTACCCCGTCACCGCTTCCGGACCCCTGCGGGTCGATTTCTTCGGGGACGAGATCGAGTCGATCCGCCGATTCGATCCCGTGACCCAGCGCTCCGGGGACGCCGTCGAGAGCGTCGCGGTGCCCGCGTCCCCGCGCGTGCGCCTCGCGACGTCGGTCACCGGGCTGGCGGGCTACCTGCCGGGAACGGCGCGGCTGGTGCTGGTGGAGCCCGCGACGCTGGAGGCCGAGCTGGCCGCGCTGTTGCCGGCCGGGGGCGCCGACCCGCTCGCGGCGCTGGCCGCGCATTGCGCTGGGGTGAGCGGGCTCGGGGACCTTGACGAGGCCAGCGGCATGCTGGCCGGCGCGGCGGAGGAGGTGACGTGGGACACGGAGGCGCTGTCGCACCACCGGCGGACGCCCGGTGAGGGCCTGATCGCGCAGGAGCGGTTATCCGCCGAGGAGGAGGCGCGCGGGGAATTCCTAGCGCTGGTCGCGTCGTGGGGCCGCGCGGGGGCCGAGGTCGCGGTCGTGATGTCCAAGGAGGGCGAGGAGCAGCGCGCCAAGGAGCTGCTGGCTGCGGCCCCGGGTGGGAAGGAGCTCCGGCCCCGGTGGTGGCGGGGGGCACTCAACGAGGGTTTCCGGATCACCGCCCGGGCCGACGCCGCGCTCGCGCTGCCGGCGGAGGCGGGCGGACGCCGGCGGCGAGGCGCCGCGGGGGAACATGCGGCCCGGGATCTGGTGGTGGTCACGGAGACGGAGCTCTTCGGCCGGCGCCGGCCGCGCCGCGCCGCGGGGCCGGGGCGGGCGGTGGCGCACCGGGCGCAGGTGGACCAGCTGCTGGACTTCGCGGAGCTCGTGGAGGGCGACTTCGTCGTGCACCTCCAGCACGGCATCGCGCACTACCGGGGCATCACCCGGCTCGACACCGCGCAGGGCCAGCGCGAGGTGATCTCCCTCGAGTTCGACGACCAGGTGACCCTGCACGTGCCGCTCACCGAATCGCACCTGATCAGCCGCTACGTGGGCCTGAGCAAGACGCGGCCTCAGCTGGGCCGGATCGGCTCGGGGCGCTGGGAAAAGGCGCGGCAGGCGGCGGAGCGGTCGACCGTCGACCTAGCGGCCGAACTGCTGCGGCTGCAGGCGGCGCGCGAGGCCCAGCCCGGGCACGCGTGCCCGCCGGACAACGATTGGCAGCGCGAGTTCGAGGCCTCGTTCCCCCACGCGGAGACCCCGGACCAGCTGCGGGCCATCCAAGAGACGAAGGCGGACCTCGAGCGCGAAAGGCCGATGGACCGGCTAATCTGCGGGGACGTCGGCTTCGGGAAAACCGAGGTTGCGATCCGAGCCGCGTTCAAGGCGGTGCAGGCTGGGCGCCAGGTGGCGCTGCTGGTGCCGACCACCATCCTCGCCCAGCAGCACCTCAACACCTTCCGCGAGCGGATGGCCGGCTACCCCGTGGCGATCGAGATGCTCAGCCGCTTCCGCTCGCGCGCGGAGACCCGGCAGGTGCTCGCGGCGGCGGCGGCAGGCCAGGTGGACATTTTGATCGGCACGCACCGCCTGCTCCAGGGGGACGTCGTGTTCCGCGAGCTGGGGCTGGTCGTGGTGGACGAGGAGCAGCGTTTCGGGGTGAAGCACAAGGAGGCCCTCAAGCGCCTGCGGGCGACGGTCGACGTCCTCTCGATGAGCGCGACCCCGATCCCGCGCACCCTCTATATGGCGCTGACCGGGGCGCGCGACCTGAGCGTGATCGAGACCCCGCCGGTCAACCGCCACCCGATCCAGACGATCGTGAAGACCTACGACGAGCAGGTCGTGGTGGACGCGATCCAGTTCGAGCTGCGGCGTGGGGGGCAGGTGTTTTACCTGCACAACCGCGTGCAGACGATCGAGCTCGTCGCGTCGCGGCTGCGGCAGTTGCTGCCGGGCGTCGCGATCGGGGTGGGCCACGGGCAAATGGACGCAACGGAGCTGGAGCGGGTGATGACGGAGTTCGTCGCGGGCCGGCACCAGGTGCTGCTGGCGACGACCATCATCGAGAGCGGGCTGGATATCCCGAACAGCAACACGATCATCATCGAGGGCGCGGACCGTTTCGGGCTCTCGCAGCTCTACCAGTTGCGTGGGCGGGTGGGCCGGTTCCGGCACCAAGCCTACGCCTACCTCCTGCTGCACCGGCACACGCGGCTGCTGCAGATCGCGCGTCAGCGGCTGACCGCGATGCGCCAGCACAACCAGCTAGGGGCCGGCTTCCGCATCGCGATGCGCGATCTCGAGCTGCGCGGCGCCGGCAACCTCCTCGGGGCCCAGCAGAGCGGGCACATCGTCGGCGTGGGCTTCGAGCTGTACTGCCAGCTGCTCCGCCAGTCGGTCGCGCGGCTCAAGGGGGACCGCACCGCGGCGGCCGTGCGCGCGAACGTGAAGCTCGACTTCGTGTTCGTCGGCGAGGGCCAGCCCGAGGCCCGGGGCGCCCGGCGCCACGAGGACGGGTACACCGCGCTGCGCGACGCCGAGGACACCGGGGCGGCGGAGGTCGCCCTGATCCAGGCCCGGCTGCCCGTGGCTTACGTGGCCGAGACGCGCCTGCGCATCGATTTCTACCGCAAGCTCGCCCTCGCCGACTCCCTCCCGGCGCTCCAGCAGGTCGAGGCCGACTTGCGGGACCGCTTCGGCCGCTTCGGCGACGAGGTGAAGGCGCTGCTGCTGGTCACGGAGATCCGCGTGCGCGCCGAGCAACGAGGCGTGCTGTCCGTCGAGACCGACGGGGGCCGCCTGAAGTGCCTGCGCCGGGCGGGGGGCCGCGACGACTGGGTGCAGGTGGGCGCGCGGTTTCCAAGGTTGACCGCCCCCAAGCCCCTCCTACGGTTGCGCGAAATCTCCGCGTTCCTCGAACAATTGCCGCCGTTATGACGTTCCGTCGCCGCCTCGCCTGTCTGGTTCTCGCCGCCGCGTCGGGCGCCTCTCTTCCCGCCCGGGGGACCGCCCCGGCCGGGCCCGGGGATCCGGTCGCCCAGAACCTTAACCTCCGCTTTGCCAACGGGATCGTGGCGGTGGCCGAGGAGAAGATCATCACCGTCGCCGACGTGATGCAGTACATCGGGCCCCTGCTGCCCCAGCTCCGCAACGAGGCCCGCAACGAGAAGGAATTTCAAGAGCGCCTCGAGCAGCTGCAGGACAGCGCGATCCAGGACCTGATCGACCGGGTGCTGATCGTGAAGGAGTTTCGCAAGGACGAGAAGCGCCAGATCCCGGTCCAATACATCGACAACGCGATGGCGGATGAGATCGCCGAGCGGTTCGAGGGCGACCGTTCCAAGTTCCTCGCCTACCTCCGGGCCAAGGGCCAGACGATCCGCGACTACCGCAAGGAGATCGAGGAGAACATCATCTTCAGCTACATGCAGGGCCAGCAGCGCAAGTCGCAGAGCGTGGTGAGCCCGGTGCGGATCGAGACCTATTACAACGAGAACAAGGACCGCTTCTACCGCGAGGACGAGGTGCACCTGCGCCTGATCCAGATCACGCGCACGGAGTCCGAGACCGACGCCACGCTGCTGGAGCAGGGGCGAGGGATCGTCGGCCGCCAGAAGGGCGGGGAGAAGTTCGAGGACCTCGCGCGCCAGTTCTCCAAGGACCTCAAGCGCAGCAAGGGCGGCGACTGGGGCTGGCTCAAGCGCTCCGACTTCCGCAAGGAGTTCAGCGACGTCGCCTTCGCCCTCAAGAAGGGCGAGGCCTCCGACCCGATTCTGCTGCCCGAGGGCGCCTTCATCCTTTACGCCGAGGACCGCCGCTTCGCCGGCATCCAGCCGATCGACGAGGTCCGTGACCAGATCGAGCGCGTGCTGATCCAGCAGATGAGCCGCACGGGCCAGGAGCGCTGGCTGGAGCGGCTCCGCCGGAACGGGTTCGTCAAGTACTACTGAGTCCCCGGTTTCGGGCCCGCCGCCGGCTGGCCGCCCGCCCGCGCGCCGTGGAGCGTGGAGGCAATGCCTCCGCCCGCCCCGCCCCGCGCCGACCTGCCCCGTGAACGCCTCGCCCGCGACGGCCCCGCCGCGCTGGGCGATGCCGAGCTGCTGGCCGTGCTGCTGCGCCACGGCTCGCGGGGCGAGGACGTGCTGACGCTCGCCCGCCGGGTGCTGGCCGAAGCGGGGGCGTTGCCCGGCTTGGCGCGGTGGCGGCTGGGCGACTTCCGGCGCCTCCACGGCCTCGGGCCGGTAAAGGCCCTCCAACTGGTCGCCGCCATCGAGCTCTCGCGGCGCCTGCTGCTCTCACCCCACGGCGAGGCCCCGTTGCTGGATCAACCCGCCCAGGTGCGCGACTACCTGCTGCCGCTGGCCACCGGGCTCGAGGTGGAGAAATTCTGGGTGCTCTGCCTCAACCGCCGCCACCGCCTGCTCCGCCGGGTGGAACTCACCTCGGGCACGGCCCACGCCACCCTCGCCCACCCGCGCGAGGTGTTCGGCCTCGCGGTGCGCGAGGGCGCCTCCGCGATCGTCTGCGCGCACAACCACCCGAGCGGCGACCCGGCGCCGAGCGCGCCCGACGTGCAGGTCACGCGCCTCCTCCGCGACTCCGGCCGCACCCTCGACATCGCGCTGCTCGACCACGTGATCCTCGGCCGCGCGGGGGCCGATCCGTTGGGCAAGGGCTACTACAGCTTCCGCGAGGCGGGCGTGGTCTGATCCCACCCGGGTCCCGCCCCGCGCACCAGCGTGCGCACGCGCAGCAGGAACATGTCGGCGGTGATGTAGAGGGTACCGCCGTCGTCACCCCAGGCGCAGTTGCCGGTCGCCTGGCCCGTAAGGATCCGGCCGAGCAGCTTCCCTTCCGGCGAAAGCACCAGCACGCCGCCCGGGCCCGTGGCCCAAACGTTGCCGCGGTGATCGACCTTCAGCCCGTCGCAGGAGCCGCGGACCCCGGGCTGCCGCAGCGGCAGCGCGTCGAGGAACAGCCGTTCGCCCGCGAGGGTGCCGTCCGCGGCCACGTCGTAGGCCACGATGCGCGGCGCCCGCCCGTCGCTCACGGCGACGTAGAGGCGGCGCTCGTCCGGCGAGAAGCCGATGCCGTTCGGGAAACTCAGGCTGGCGGTGAGCAGGGTCACGCGGCCGGAGGGCTCCACCCGGTAGACCCCGTTGTGCGGCTGCTCCTTCAGCGGGGAGTCGTTGAGCTTCTCGAGCCCGTACGGCGGGTCCGTGAAGTAGATGTCGCCGTTGCGACGCAGCGCGAGGTCGTTGGGGCTGTTGAACCGGCGGCCCGCGTGGCGGTCGGCCAGGGTGACCCAGCGGCCCGCCTCGTAACGCGCGACCCGGCGCTCGCCGTGCTGGCAGACCAGCAGGCGGCCCTTCGCGTCGCGGGCGAGGCCGTTGCTGCCCGGCTCCCGGAACCCAGGCGTCGGCGTCAGCAGTCCGCTGGGCTTCAGGAACACCTCGGCCTCCCGGCGGCCCGGCGCCCAGCGCAGGATCACGTTCTCCGGGACGTCCGAGAAGAGCAGCGCGCCCTCGAACCAGACCGGTCCCTCGGACCAGTTGAAGCCCTCCGCGAGCACCTCGATCGCGGCCCCCGGCGCCACGAGCGCGTCAAAAGCGGGGTCGAGCCGTTCAATGCGGCCGTCAAAGACGGGCGGGGCGGGCGCGGCGGCGCGCAGCAGCG
>Ga0172372_10008156_pt1 | contig 13898 bp, 12 predicted proteins | sample LakKiv5m_2_FD_114544 | JGI IMG/M metagenome (GOLD analysis project Ga0172372, IMG submission 114544) | Freshwater microbial communities from Kabuno Bay, South-Kivu, Congo - kab_092012_9.5m | ecosystem: Environmental > Aquatic > Freshwater > Lake | place: Democratic Republic of the Congo...
CTCCGCTCTGGTACACCGGCACTGACGGTAAGCCGAACTCACGGGAGTATGACTTGACGTCGGTAGTTCTCCACGAAATCGCACATGGACTCGGATTTCTCTCAAATGCAGAATATGACAGCACCCTCGGAACTGGAACCGGTTACATGTTCCAGCCAACTCCATTCGATGCTTACGTACAGCTGCCTGATGGCAGAACCCTCACCGACTTCTGTTCGCGATCTATTGATCTCGGGAAGGCGCTACTTGGCCCGCTTTATTGGTCGGGAGCATCAGCGATTTCTGCCAACAATGGCGTTAAGCCAAAGTTGTATACGCCGAGTCCTTACGAAGATGGATCTTCGATAACCCACCTAGATGAAACTACATTTTCTGGGTCAGCCGCTAACTCTGCTATGACGCCAAATCTGTCACCAGGAGAGGTATTTAGATCACCCGGTCCAATTGCTCTAGGCATGATCAATGACATGCTTAGCAAACCTCCTGACAAGTCGGCGGCCGAGAAGCCTTCTAAGCCAGTCAACTTCAAAGCGCTCGTTGGGGATGGCTACGCAATTCTGACTTTTGACTCTCTTAATTGTGCTCGAGTGGATCGCATCAAGAACTACTCCGTCACCATCTCGCCGGGTGGAGAGACAAAGAGCTTTACTTCATCGCCCATAAGAATAGGCGGTTTGAAAAATGGTAAGAGTTACAAGTTTTCACTTGTCGCTATAAACGACGTTGGTCAATCTGACCCCATTGAGAGCAGCCCAATTAAGCCCCAAAAATCAGGGGCTATCACAACAGTTGACGCTTTCTCGCGTGCCTCTAACCTTGCAACTTCCAATTATCGAAACGCACCGATTATTATCTATGGAGATGAGGCGTCACAGACCCTAAAGCAAGCCACTTACTCCAATAAGCGCTGGCGAATTTCAACTATTAGACGAAGCGTAGATGTTGGCGCAATATCGGTTTGTAAATCAGGTATCGGAGCAAAGGAGACTCTCCATGTATTTTACGGAGAACTCAGTCGAAAAGACCTTTTTCATTCCTATTCAAGAGCTGGTAAATGGAGCCATGAAGTTGTAGACGGGAATGGAGATCTAGTACAGGATTATAGCGAATTACTCCGAGTTCGTACCGCCTCAGATGTGAGCGTCTCAAATGCTTGTGCGGTGACGCCAGCTGGACTACAAGTTTTCTATCGTGACGAAACACAAGGAATTCTCCTTGGGGCAGTAAAAACTACAACAGGATGGGTATATGAGATTGTTGATGGTGATCGCTCATCTGAAAATAGGACGACCGGAGATGTCGCTTTCTCCATCTCGGCTATCGCGGACAAAAACTCTGTCCACCTTCTATACGACTCGGTGTTAACAATAAATTCAAGTGGAAGGGCAACGGAAGGTGAAGTTAGATACGCCACTAGAAAAACGATTTTCCCAGAAGATTGGCGATACAAGACTCTAGATGGTCCTGAATATGGAAACGTTGTAGCCGGTTACGCAACGTCCCTCGCTAATCGAAAAGGGAAGATAATTGGAATGTGGTTGTTATCTCGAGGCGACTCCTTACCTGATGCCACACAAATCGCTTACACCGATCTAAGCGAGTCTGACGTGGTAACTAGATTTACACCTAGTGAATTTGGCCTCCCAGCTTCGCCCTTAGCAATCGATAACTTGGGCATTACATTTGGTTGCTCAGAGCGACTTTGCAAATCCTCACTCCCTAAGCCAGATGTAAAACTAGCCAGCGGCCTTACCTCTTTTTCCAAATCCGGTGGCATTATTTTTGTAGGCAAGGTCCGCTACATGGCTACCTCTCTAGATAAGAAGTTATCCCTAGTACGTTTGTAGGACTCCCTAAGTCTCATGAGCTAACCCACTAGTATTAAGCAGTGCGCGTAATACGTTCCAATGAGAATGTTCCGTTTGTCGAACAAATTAGAGCGTTGATTAGTTATCGCTGGCTTTTAATCGAACTAGTAAAGACTGAAATAAAGCTTAGATACCGACGGTCCACTCTTGGTGTCATTTGGACCATGATGAATCCGATTCTCAATGCCTTAGTCCTATATTTTGTTTTTAGAGCAATTTTCAAAATCCGTACTCTCGGAGATATAGATTTTTTCCCTTACGTTTACTCAGGGGTTCTTTTAATGAACTTCTTTACTCAAGCCATCTCCCAGGCAAGCGAACAACTAACAGCAAATTCTGGAGTGCTTCGTAGAGTTAACATCCCTGGTGAAGTCTTCGTCATTGCTAAAGTTCTCGGAAATATCGTTAACTTTCTTTTTGCATTTATCCCTTTAATTCTATATTTCTTGGTCACCGGGCATCCAATGAATTGGAAGCTGATCGTGGCTCCACTGGTAGTAATCTCACTTACGTTTATTGTGACTGCGATCTCTATTTTTCTTAGCGTCATTTATGTCTACTTCCGAGATTTGCAACATCTAGTACCCATATTGCTTACGCTAATTTTTTACTTGACCCCTGTCTTTTATTCACTTGATATGGTTGGAGGAAGAACGCGTGAAATTATGGAACTGAACCCACTTGTAACTTACTTGGATTCTTTCCGCAACTATCTGAACATTACGGGTTCGACTAACTACAAGTTCATTGGACTAGTAACCCTCCTTGGGGTGATTCTCTTGGCTCTAGCTATGCGCTTTATGGAGCGTAATCGAATGAAAGCGGTCTTCTTGTCATGAGTAGCCAAGATGTGATCGTTCTTGATGATGTCTATTTAAGTTACCGGACTCTTCCTAGCGGAGAGAGGACTCTAAAGGGATATCTAATTGGGCTTGCAAAGGGTAAGCGTTCAAAGTATCCAAAGGAATCGGCCCAATTACGCGGGGTCTCGCTTCGGATTCGCCACGGTGAACAAGTCGGAATCATCGGTCGTAATGGCTCCGGAAAGAGTACGCTCCTCAAACTAATCGCTGGGGTATTGCGCCCTGATTTCGGCGAGGTGCAGATCGATGGGTCGATAACACCTCTTATTGATATTGGAACTGGGATGAACCCTGAACTCTCTTGTAGGGAAAACATTTATCTCTCAGCTGCATATCTCGGTCTATCACGTGGTCAAATTTCCAACTATATTGACGAAATTATTGATTGGGCTGAACTTGAACACGTCGTTGACAGCCCGTTTCATATTTTATCTACTGGCATGCAATCAAGATTGGCCTTTGCGGTTTCCACATGTCAAAAGCCAGAAATAGTTCTTATCGATGAAATTATGTCAGTTGGCGATATCTCCTTCAAGGAGAAGTCCAACCAGCGAATGGAGGAGTTACGTAATCAAGGCAGCGCCGTTCTCATCGTTTCCCATGACCTTGACTATCTTTCAAATACAGTATCAAGAGTGATTTGGATTAAGAACGGTTCGGTCCAACTAGATGGCAAGCCTGATGAAGTGATCTCCGCCTACCAAGACTCATTCTGATAATGACCACGAAAGTTATGCATGTGATAGCACGCATGAATGTTGGCGGAACCGCTGCTTACCTACACACTCTGCTTTCAAATCAATCAAATCCAGCTTACGAACATTTACTTGTTACTGGACACGTTCAAGGCGATGAGATTGAGGACCCCAGAACCGGTGAATTGCCCACTATTCGAATAGAAGAGCTCGGAAGAAAAATAAATATTCGCTCAGATTTTGCAGCAAGACGCCAGATTAAGGCCGTGATTGCCAATTACAAACCAGACATAATCATCACCCACACATTCAAAGCTGGAGCGATTGTTAGATCTCTTCGCCTCACAATTCCTGTCGTTCACACTTTTCATGGACACTTGCTCTCTGACCCAGAATTTTCCGGTTTAGCTATTCGAGTGATAGTTGGTACTGAAAAGTTACTCGCTCGAAGAACCTCCATCATGACAACAACTGGCCAAACTGTGCGCAGAGAACTTGAGAGTGCTGGAATAAGGCACTCGAATTGGAAATCTATTCACCCTGGAATTCTTCCCCCACCCACAGTAAAGCGAGTTGAAGCGTTTCAAAACCTCGGTATCGAGCAAAAGTCACCTAACGCACTTGTCGTTGCTTGGCACTCTAGATTTGCTCCCGTAAAAAACGTTCAACTCGTCTTCGATATCGCTCGACAACTTCCGCAACATCAATTTCTAGTCTCCGGTGGTGGCCCACTCTTTGATTCTTACCGACTACAGCACCCCGAAAATGTCACGCTCTTAGGTTGGCAAAAAGCGGAAGATGTCCTTGGGGCAAGTGACATACTCATATCCACAAGTTTTAATGAGGGTCTTCCTTTATCACTCATTGAGGCATCCATGCTGGGTCGCCCTTGTGTAGCGACCAATGTTGGATCTGTGAAAGAAATTGTCTTGGATGGCAAGACTGGATTCTTAGTTGAGCCAAACGCTGATTCCTTTATCGAAAAAATCAATTTTCTTCACTTGAATCGCAATGTTCTGAAGGACTTATCTAGCGCTGCTGCAGAATTTACCCGTAGTCGCTTTCAAGTCGAGTTATTCATCAAGCAATATGAACAACTCATTGACGAGGCAATAAATCCTTTATAGCTCCAATAATCTAGCCTGCTTATCGAAATTTGGAACTAAGGCTCGAACTTCATCAAATTTACCAATTGAAACTATTTTGCCATTTTCCACATATGCAACCAAATCGCAAACTTTTACTGACGATAGACGGTGCGCAATCATTATCACGGTTACCTCGCCCTTGAGTCCCCTCAGGCTTTCTGAAATATAAGACTCGGTTTCATTATCCAACGCACTTGTGGCTTCATCAAGGACGATAAGTCTCGGTTTCGTATAAAGCGCACGAGCAATACCTAAACGCTGTCTCTGTCCTCCGCTTATCTTCCCTCCAAATTCACCTACGTTATATTCGATACCTCCTGGTAAACCTCGGACGAAATCAGCTAGATGAGCACGTTCTAGTGCGCTCCAAACATCACCCTCATCTATCAAATCTACAGAAAATCCGAGACCGACATTTTCTTTTATTGAGCCCTCAACGATGAATATATCTTGAGGCACATATGAAATGGCACCAGGCCAATGTGAAATTGCCTCTTTTGCGGGAATGCCTGAAATCAATGCACTTCCGGAGGAAGGCGTGATAATCCCAAGCAAAATATCAATCAGCGTAGTTTTCCCAGCCCCGGATGGGCCGGTAATAGCCAAAGACTTTCCTGGATCTAGTACTAGATCAATATCTCTAAGCGCCCATTCACTCCCGCCATAGTCAAATGAAACATCAATCAACTCAATCTTTGGCACAAATTCACTTCTTGGCTTCAAATCTGAGGTGGTCTGTTCTTCACGATATTTAGAGCTATTCAGGTTATCGATTAGCGAGAAGGTTTCTGCTGCACCGCCAATAGAGGATTTGATCCCAAGTGCGCCCTGTTGGAGCCTCAAGACTGCAGGAGCGATTCGAGTGGCGGCGGCTAAGAAGATGGCAAGAGTTGCAACTGCCCGAGGTGCGTCCTCTTGCGTGAATTGAATTGCACTCAGAACTAATGCTCCGATCACAATAGCGCTTTCAAAGACATACTTGCTAATCATCGGCATGAATGTCAGTTCTGCAGTTGCATTTGAGAGTTTATGTCTCAAACTAGCTATAGAGTCGATGTAGTACGGTCTTCTGCCATGAATTATTGCCTCGCGATAAGTTTGAATCACCTCAAGGATTTTCCGATTTGAAGTGTATCCATACTCAGACATTCGTATTCCAAGATCTCTAGCACGATTTCGCATCAATCTAAATATAAAGAACCCAATAGACCCAAACATAATGGTGGTCATAAACGCAAGTAATGGATTGACTACAAATAGTCCGATGGAAAGTACTATGAGAAGTGAAATGTCAGCTACAAGAGTTACCGATGTGCCAATTACTCCCATCGTAATCAACTCAACCCCGCGAGTAAGTGCGAAGATGGTCTCTTGAGATGACTTTTCTCGAAGAGCTAGCAAGGGCTGCGATAGCACTCTTCCAACTAACCGGGAAGAAATCACCGCAGATCGTCGACTCAAATAGAAGAGCGTTTTTCTAGTAAAGAAAACTGAGAGCAACGTTCTTACTACTAATAGACCGGCTGCAATGACACCAAGAACAGCAATCTGGCTTTGAAATGTTGCATCTTCAATCCCGAGCCATCCAAGCAATTGCGAAACTCTGTTTCCTGGACCACGGGATTGAACTCCATTAACAGTCAATGCGCCCAGCGCGCCGATGGTGGCAACCCCAAGCAAGTCGAGAAAGCTTAATGAGATTTGAATAAGGGTAACTAGAACCACTTTCTTACGATCTTGCCGATCCAGTAAAGCCAGTGATCTAAAGTAATAAGAACTACGAAGCCGCTGCATACTATTCAAGTTACCACGACCTAACTCTTTCCCAGCTATCTGGAATAAGGTTTTCTGGATCTGCAAGGTTTTTAAACCATATTTTCGGAGCAATCACTAGAGGGCTGGCTTTATATGAAAGCATCGCTCCCCACCAGCTAAAAGTCGAGTTGGCTATCACGTATCCATTCCCATATCTCATCAACTCAAGACTCTCAGCCGCCGAAAAAGTCTCATCAATGACTCTCACAAAACCTTGTAGCTCCCGAGGAATTTTGTTTAAAGCATCGCTAGTTTCATCAGAGAATAACCAGATCGCCCCAAAAGACTCGGTCTCCCAAGCCCGATTAATGGCAAGCTCGTAATACTCCTTCGGAAGGATTCCAAAGTCCGCTTCTTTCCTGTAATCGCCTAACCGAACGTGTACAACTAGAGGTCTTTCTTTCTTGGACTTATTAATCAATTCCTGCACCTTAGAATTCGTCTTTTTGAGCAAGAGTTTCATCATCATGCGCCTTATTTCCACATCGCCAACCCAAACACCATTTTGAAAATACCCAACGAGTAAATTCGTTGATCTCCCAATCGCAAACTCTTGGGAGTAGCCGAGCGCCGAATAACCTCTTATCCCGATAAATCTACGATTAACAACACTCAGATATAGCGAACCAACAACACTTACTAGTATGCGCATTAGAGGTTTGATTTCCCACCACTTTTTATGGACCCCAAGTCTTAGTAAATATCCTGCAAATTTCTCACTTAAAAGTGTTCTACGAAACCTCTTAATTTCGCACCCAACGTTAAACGCAAACAACTCAGGGATACCATCTATTTGCACTCGAGGTTTTCCAAAATCTGCCGTGAGCCCGATATCCCTACCTTTACCGAAATTCAACAAGGCCGCATACTGAAATAGTTGATTCCCAAGTCCCCCTGTAAGTGAAACCGTCAACTCTCTCTTCATCTAATGCCTCTTTTGCCTGAGTAAATCCAGGTCCTGATCAACGAGAAAACAAAACTTGGATCTCGGTAAGAGAGTATTGCTTGTAAAACATTACTCGCTCTATCCATCAAACTACCTGGTCCCCGCTTCAAATATGAAGTCAAAAGTCGCGCAGACATCGTGGAATAACTCGAATTCCATTTATTGCTGAGAAAGCTAGCCTCCATAACCAAAGTCGCTGCCGTCTTTGAATCTACAAGTTTGCTTTGGTTTCTTGTTAACTGGGATTCAGAACCTATGAAGTATTTATAGAAAACCCGCTCACTATGAATCGAATTTCTCTCTAAGTATCCGTATCTTGCGAGAAATACTTGGTCTTCTCCTGAGCTGAGAGCTGGAAAACGGGTTCCGGAGAGAGATTCTCTCCTGAAGATGTAACGCCAAATACCTGGGTTGAAGACTACTTCCTTAGAATCAGACTCAAGTATCAATTCTGACCCACCTAAACTTGATAATTCTGCACGACCAATAATCAATTCGATTCCATCGTCCACCTGATTAATCTCGCTGATTAAAGAATCTAGATACCCAATGTCATCGGAGTCCCAAAAAGCTATCCACTCGCCACGTGCCTCCTCTAGTCCTCTATTTCTTGTTTCTCCAGGGTTCCCAAAATCCACATTCAAGATCCTTATGGGTTTACCAGAAATCAATTCTTCTTGCATGTATTTCTGAACATGGTCATTAGGCCCGTCGAATACAGCTATGACCTCAGCGATACCGCTTTTGGGAAAGTTTGAGATCCAATCTTTCAGGTTATGAGCGCTATGCAGCCCGGGATGTATGGGTACGATTATTGAAACCTGGGGTGAACCCGAACCACTCATGAATTATGTTTACTCCCGTTGCCAATGAAGTCCCTAGACTATGGACATATTCTACGTTTTCGAGGAGTCCTTAAGGTGATATCGCGTATAAAGGGTGCTCCAGTTGACTTAGAAACCCTCCCAAGGTCGTTAAGAAGGAAAATCTTCCAGCCAAAAAACCTCTCTTCTTATCCACTTATTAGTGGCGATACTTTTGCAGCTCTCTGTGATTATGAATTACAAGAGAGAGATTTGGCTAGCGGCACCTCTTCTCTGGCACTACTTAAATCATTTAAGCGAATCTTTGTCGGCGCGAAGCCATTAAATGACCGAGCCTTCCGAATGGCAAAACTTCTCCAGGAACACCCCTTACCTCTATTGAAAGATAGTGACCTGATTATTCATAATGGAGATGAGATACCCTCTAGAGAAGAAATTGCAACCCTTGCACATCACTTTCGCTCTCTTTACTCAGTTAACTACCTGGGAGACTTAGAAAACGTATACCCGATTCCAATTGGACTTGAGAACAAGAGGATTTTTCGAAATGGTGTACCACGTGATTATCTACAACATAATCGACTAAAGCCAAAAGCTAAGAGAGAGATTGATTTCTTATTCGCATTCTCCATCCACACAAATACTGAAGAGAGATCTCAAGCTCTCTCTTTCGCCCCCAAACTCAAGAACTCATATGTTGTAAGTGGCCCAATCACTCCAAAGAACTATCGGGAGCTCATAAAGAATTCAAAGTTTGTAGTTTCACCACCGGGCAACGGTCCGGACTGTCACAGAACTTGGGAGTCTCTCTACTTAGGAGCAACTCCTATCGTCAAGGCGCGATTCTGGCCATTTGCCAAAATGAGCCTTCCTGTTCTAAAGGTCTCAGATTGGCATGATCTAATGGAGATATCGCCAACCATAGAAATGTTTGGGGACTCATCTTGGACCTCAATCAATAATTGGCTCGAGAAACCACTTAGGTTGACATGAACATCAAAGGACTCCTAAGGAGAATCAAATGGCTACCAAGGGATGTAGCAGTTCTACTGATGGCGCTGAAGATTCGCACCCTCCCAGAAAGGCGGCGCGCAAAACTCACTTTCACCTTCGACGCTGTCCGCGCAGAAGATGGCACAGGCGCCCAAATCCAGAGGCTTATAGCCACAAAAGCCTTGAGTCTGATCCTGGGCTGCAACTACCAACATACCCCAATCGAAAAAATAGCTATTCATCCTCTTGATCCATTTCAAGACACTCCAAGCATGAAGAAGTTTGTTGCGAAAGTAAACAATGAGTTCATCTTCCATGAAAGCCCAAAGCAAGATTATCTATATATTTTTGAGCTTCCTGATTTGAAAGTATCGCAATTATGGAAACTTTACATTCAAACCAAGATGGATTCTCCGACACTCGTGCGAGTTCTCAACCCCTATCTCTTAGTGGATCTTCTACCAAACTTTTATAGAAAGGCTCTTACTAAGAGAGTTATCAATGAACAATCTTCCTCCCAAGAACCAAAGGAATCTATCGCCATCCACTACCGTCAAGGTGTCGGTGGGTTTGTCATTTATCCTGGGATGAAGACGCCCCGGCAAATTCCCTTTGATGTGTATTTGACTAGATTGCGCAAGATAGTTGGAAGTGAACCACAGAACTTCTCAGTAAAACTCTTCACTGATGCCCCAAAAAAGCCAACGACTTTCAAGCCTCCTAAAGAACAGGAACATCTCTGGGTAGGAACGCCAGGCTTCGACAACAGCACAATGACCATAAAAGACTTTGACCCATACGAGCTTCTGCGTTCAGAGATATCTTCTGTAGAAATCCATGAAGGTGGTGATCCGCTTGAAGCGATAATGGAGATTTCGAGGGCAGATTACATACTAATGAGTCGCTCTAGCTTAAGTTACGTAGCGGCCCTGCTAGCTCCAAAGAAGACGGTCGTTTTCTATCCAAAGAACTTTTGGCATCCGAAGCTAAGGGGGTGGAAGAGGCTATGACATCTTTTCTAATAGTCGGATGTGCTCGCAACGTGGCAAAAGTCCTAGAAAGGGAAATCAACACCTTGGAGAGGTGTTTTGGGGCTTTTGGAGAAGTCACCTTCTTTGTTGTTGAGTCAGATAGCACCGATGAAACAAGAGAATTAATGCAGTCTATTGCTCAAAAGCGAGGTGGCTTTCGTTTTAAGAGCCTCGGATCAATCTCGACCCAGCTGCCCGACAGACACGAAAGAATGGCCTTTTGTCGCAACGTTTACGTTGATGAGATCAACTCAAATCCAAACTATACGGACATGGATTACGTAGTCGTAGCCGATCTAGATGGAGTGAACAAAGATCTCACCGAAGATGCCGTGGCAAGTTGCTTTACTAGAGATGATTGGGATGGGTGTTTCGCCAATCAAGGGGCAAACTACTATGACGTTTTTGCCCTCCGGCACGAGACTTGGTGCCCTCAGGATCCCTGGCTGGAAATGTGGCAGCTCAGAGATAAGGGAGTTGGCGACCTAAGAAGCAAGGAAATTGCAGTACACAAAAAGCAAAAGCGCATTTCCTCTAAGAAAGATTGGCTAAAGGTTGTTTCTGCTTTTGGCGGACTAGCTATTTATAAAAAAGAGGTGCTTTCGAAGTCTCAATATTCATCCAAATCAAAAGAAGGGGCTAATTCGACTTGTGAGCACGTGCCATTTCATGAAAGTCTCGACAAACGCGGATTTAGACTTTTAATAAATCCACGTTTTATAAACTCGGTTTGGAATGAACACAATGAAATTCACAGGTTACTTCCAAAATTGCGTCGCAAGTTAGCCCTGACTAGAGAGTTGCTCTTCTCTTAATCAGAAAATCAACTAAGAACGCAATTGAAGTAAAGAGTCCAACGCAAGTCAGCGTCATTGCATATCTTGGATCTGATACAGGAGAACCGATAAAAAGACCTATAATCGTAAAGATATGAGGAAGCATTATTCGCGAGATTGATCCATAACTGAGCCGAGTTCTGGTTATCAGCACAACCAAAAACACTACAAACCAAAGTCCACCCCATCCCCAAAACCAAGATTGACTGTTAATAATGAATGCCGGTAAAAGTACTAAGTACTCCAGTGGCTTCAAGAATGAAGGAGCTGGGAAGTTCTCAAGTTGATAAGGGTCATCATTTGAAGTCTTGAAAATTGGAGACCACTGTTGTAAATCATCCTGAGTCCCTAGACCCACAGGCTCTAGATAGTTTCTGGAAGAGTAATTTGGCTGTGATTGGAAAAGTGGAGGAGGTAGCGCCATAGCTGACCGCTGAATTCTCGCCTGCAGTGCAATCTGCGGATTTTGTCTAATAATCTCAAGCCAAAGCCGTAGAAGCTCTCTTTCCCTACCTTCCACTTGTGGGGCCGTAAACATGACAGTGACGGAGGTTATTGAGCACGTTGTAGGGTTCGTCCAATCTTCTCTAGCTCCAAAACTCTCAAGGACTTTCCATTGTTCGACCGATATGGCGGCGTCTGGATGCTGAGCAACGCATTTAAGATCCCCGAGAAAAGCTTGCAGGTTGGTAGCGCTACTGACTTTATTCACTCGCAATAGAACGTCACTAGAAATAGCGAAAAGACCCAAGACGGCTATCGATACAAGCATTTTCTTCCAATTTTGCTTGGAAAGTAACCCAAATAGAAATCCCGCAGAAATCAGAATACCAACGAACGTCATAACGCAACCAATTATTGCGACCAAAATGAGGATGGGATTCGGAGAATATTCTCTGTTAATCTGTTTTCTGATCAAAATACCTGACAACACTAGGGTTCCAGAAACGGTCTGCACTTCGTGTGTCAAGGTCATTCCAAAAACGCCAACAAACGGAGTTGCACAAATCGCAATTGAAGAAACTTGCTTAGCTCTCTCGATTAATGGCAATGATTGCACAAAGTAGATGGCTGCTAGAGTCAGTGAGAGCAATCCAAGTATCGCGGGAATGAATGCGAAGCGACCAAAAGCACTTGAGTACTCAAGAAAGCGAAAGTAAATTGAAGTCCACTGGCTAGATGAATCTCCCTCTCTTGCAAGCTGGAGTGCCACTACCGTATCAAGATGATTTCTCGAGGGGTACAAAGCGGCAATAAATAGTGTTGAAAAACCGACTATCCACTTCAATCTATTCATTGAGTGTAGGCCCAAATATCTATTCACCTCTAACTTTAGAAACCTATCTACTCGTAACTTTAAGAACCATAGTATAAGAGAATGTTACGTAACTACCCAAAACAATCTAAAGCCATGGATCTTAACAGTAGCTCTCTACCAAGTGGCCATAGACGTCCAAAGATATCTTCATTATTGCAATGTCAAGAGCCGCCCCCGGGAATCGAACCCGCGACCTTCGCTCTACGAGTTCTCAGACCTCCTATCCACCATTGTGACGGAAGGAGCGCAATCGTAAAACCAGAGCCACTGATGTAAAAAAAGCCAAGGATTAAGGCAAATGATGTGACTAATCCTAAATTCATTCATCGCCCTTCTTGGGTAACTGGCTAGAAATTCTTATCTACATCTTCGGAATACTATCGTGGCCTATGCAAAATTTGGCGAACAGGAGTGTAAATTGGTGTTATGGTTGGAGCACAGACACTAGACAACCTATATGGTCGTGAGTTACGACCTTATTACATTTATTTGCCTCGTTGGATAGACTCCTCGGCTGGCATTAAAGCTTTGCATTATTTGTGTCATTCTTTAAACCGATCGGGGCAAATAGCCTATCTGGTTTTGTGTGAGCCTGTATTCAACAATTTACCAAGGGTCTCCCCAAAATTATTAACTCCGATCTTGACCCAAGAGATTGCTGATAGTCACTTCCTATCAAACATGACTCCTGTGACAATCTATTCAGAAACCATTCCAGGCAATCCAATCAATGCTCCTTTCGTTGTCCGGTATTTAATGAATTTTGTTGGCGCACTAGATGGCCCCGAAACTTTTGAAAAAGATGATTTTTTATTGGCATTTACCCATATGATTAAATTAGATACAAAAGAGAAAACTGGTTTAGAAGTTGACCAAGTCTTATTCTTGCCACCAGTCGATCCTAGAGAATTTGAAAGCAATTCAATTAAAAAGGATTTTCAAATAATTTATGCAGGCAAGCATCGCAGCTTTATTGGCCCACCGAGAAAAGTTGGATCTTTAAGATCGGTTGAGATTTATCGAGATGGACCTCGAATGCAGAGTAGGGAACAAGTCAAGAGATTGTTATCTGATGCTTCAGTAGTCTTTGCCTTTGAGAATAGCTCAATTGTAACCGAGGCGATTCTTTCTGGAACTCCCGTATGCTTCATAAAGACTCGGTTATCTGAAAAAGTTATTGCTGAATTAGAATTGGGAAATCACGGAATAGCACTCGGTGAGGATTGGGACTCGATTGAAGAAGCACGCTCAACTATTCCAATTGCAGTTGAATCCTATTTTCAGTGCATCGAAACTTTTCAGCCCCAGTTAGACAAGTTTATTGAGACCACTCAAAGGATTGCTTCCGAGACCGGGTACTCTATCCCTATCAAAATTCCTTCCTTCCAGTCAATGATTACAATCCACCGTGTTTCCTTGGCAAGACAAATTCTAAGAAAAAGTGGCATTCAAGCTCTGGTGAGAGTGACTTTTCACTTTGTGATGAGGAGACTATCTTGGCGTTTCTGGAACAAAGGTGTACCAAAACAAAGATAGTAGCGATAGTGTTTTACTATGATTA
>Ga0172372_10008157_pt1 | contig 13897 bp, 10 predicted proteins | sample LakKiv5m_2_FD_114544 | JGI IMG/M metagenome (GOLD analysis project Ga0172372, IMG submission 114544) | Freshwater microbial communities from Kabuno Bay, South-Kivu, Congo - kab_092012_9.5m | ecosystem: Environmental > Aquatic > Freshwater > Lake | place: Democratic Republic of the Congo...
GCACGTCCCCCACCTGACTATCGCGGCCGATGAAGCTGTGAGCCTCCTCGAGCACCAGGACAGTCGGCAGCACACTCGCCGTCGTACGACGGACATACTGCAGCGACTCCATGATCACTCGCGCAAGCACCGCCACGACCGTATGGACCACATCGGTAGCGAGAAGGGACAGGTCGATAACGGCCACATGCCCGTCCTCGTTCGACTCATCGCCGAGCAGCTCGGCCAGCCAAGTAGGCAGATCTTTGCCGGTCTCAGGGCAGACAATCTCCCGGAGCCGCGCATCTGTCAGCATCGTACGGATGCGCGCGATCAGGTACGAAGCATGCGCAGCACCACCCGCGAAGTCTGCCGTCTGGGTCAGTGCAGCAAGGTGGTCGGGGAGTGCATCAACGTCGAAGGCAGATGGCGCATCTTCGCTAGTGGCTGCTGCCTCTGGTGTCCCACCGGTCGCTTCGCACAGGCTTTGGAGTGCGTTGACGACCTGCTCGACCTCCGCGAAGGTGTAAGCGCCTGGGTACTTAACACCAAACCTCGAGAGATGTGCACTCGCGACAGCGGTTACTTCGCTCCAAACATGTGCGGTCTGCTCCTCCTGACCGTTCGCACGCGCGATCTCCAGAAAGCCCACAGCACTGTCCAATGCCGCGTCCACGTTCTTCATCTGAGGAAAGTTCGTATAGCTAGCCGGCGCAGCCGCATATCCCTGCCACAGGGATAGGAAGCCCCGAGCTTGCTGCGCTAGCCAGGTGGAGGATGTCGAGTCGACTTCGATCTGATTGCGCAAGTTCCGGAGGGCTTGCTGGAGTAGCGGCCGTTGCGTCTGGAGGGAAGCCCTGCTGATTGCTGCCCACTCCGAGTTAGACCAAATCCATCCGGGCACAGTGAGCGGCATGTCGCCGTGTTCCGCCACAGGTCGAAAGACTCGGACTCCGGCCACATCTCCGAAACACGTCCCGTACTCTCCGTTCGGATCAAGCACTACGAAACGCGCATTGGGTCCGGGCATCCCAGTTCCGATCGCTGCCTCCCGCGCAGCGTTCAAGGACCATCGCACGAGGCCGGCCACCGAGCATGACTTGCCCGATCCGGTGTTCCCCAAGACCGCCAAATGCCGACCAAAAACACGGTCAGGGTCGATCTTCACTTCTACGTCGCCAGCCAACGGCGACACGCCGATACTCACGTGCGCATTCGTTCCCGTTGTCTCGGCGATCGCGCGCAGCTGCTCAGACGAAGGAACGATGGCCGATTCTCCGACGGCCGGGTAACTGACAATTCCGCGCAGAAGCTCTGCGTGCTCAACTCCTCCAGCAGTCGACCATCGAAGCGTCCCAAGAGGCGCAAGCTTGAGGCGGCGCGCGGCAAATGGGAGGTCAACGAAGTCGGTGGCGTCCCGCCGACTACCTCCGCGCGCCTCTCCGGCCAGCGGAGCACGCTCGGCACCTACCCACGTGACCGTGCCGATCACGTAGCCAGCCTCGCTTGGAATCAAGAGCCACCCATTGATCCGGGGGAAACGCTGCACGTGAGCGGCGTTTAGCGCTGTCGCCTGAGGTGCATCAGTGGCAAGTCGGATCGTGAACTCGTTGGGCGCCACCGATTCGACGATTCCGACGACCTGGGATGCTGCGAACTCGATGGGCTTAACCATCACGAACACCCTCGCCCACCGCGGCTGCTCGCGACGATCTCTCTGCGTAAACCATCTGCGCTTCGAGGACTCCAATGGATGTCAACGAAGGAAGAAGGTCAACGAACGCGTCTAGAGCACCGACGTGCGAGCCAATCAGTTCCGTCGTCTGATTTTGCGGGTACAGACCTTGCTTGAAAGCATCTAGCCCCTTCAGCGGACCATAAGAGATGACAACCAGGTGTGTCGACGGGATCGTCAGCATGTCAGCGATCACCCGATTGATGTGGCTATCTCCGAAACCGTAGCCATACGTAACCAGAGTGGCATTCGGGCGACAGATCGCTCCCGCAAGGTCCCGGAACAACTCGGAGTACGGATAACTAAGAGTCTCGACGTCCTTCGCCGGGTTCGGGTAGATGACAGCCATGTCCTCGCTGCGACTGGGGAACGACGGATGCGTGCGCGCAGCTCCAAACTCAAGAGGTACCTTCACGATCCTCTGGCGGCTGGACCGCCAATCCACGGAGCCGTGCAACTTTGCGAAACGGACAACTCCCTCAAGGAGCCGAGGTTCTCCCCGCACCCCAGGCGGGGAGTAGTGCATATCGAGATCTAGTCGAGAAGCTGAGAATGTCGGCTCAACTGTTCCAGTGAACCTATCGATCATTCGAAGACCAAGAAGATCGCCCGCAAACTCGAGCAGCCGATCGTAGTTAGTCGTGAACAGGCTCAGCCTGTCTCGTCCTGCGCCTCGAGCACTGAACGGCAACAGAAACCTCTGAAGCAACGTAGCAGCGCTCCGCGACTCGGCTGACCGCTTCGAATGGCCGTCCTTGATTGCCCTCTCGAACTTCAGAACGTCTTCTATGAAGTCCTTCAACGCCGTCTCGACCTTGCTCGAAACGGCGGCCGCCTTCCCGTCCTCCCCGAGGACGAGGTACCCCTCAATAAGGGCGAGGGCTGATCGCACATCGTCTTCGAAGTTTGCATCCCGCCCGAGAGCTTTCGCCGTCGCGTCCGCATGCCGATGAATCCGGGCAGAGTTCCTACCAGCGTCCAAGCGACTAGCCATGGACGGCGGAGAGGTTCCGACAATTGCGCCGATAGCTGTGCTCAAGCCGTTACCAATCAGCAAGCCCAAGTGCTCGGTCTGGAGAAGGCCCGCCATCCAGGACTCGATCCTCCGCCGGTCGCTGTCGCTCAAGTTCGGATGATCGTCCCCGCGATGAACAACATCTGGTCCGAGTCGGATGCCAATGAACGGCTCCGGGCCCTCAGGGGTGTCAGCATCAGCCATGACCCGACGGTATCGAGTCGGGGACCACTTCAGGCGAAGTTCCACGTTGCCGTCACCAAAGCGCGATGGGCCAGGCGCGCGATCCGACCTACTTCCGTCGACATCCCCGAAGGCACCGCACCTTCTGCGGTATCGCTCTAAGTTTGCAGCGTGGCGAGAAGGAAGGGGCGAGGGCGGAAGCCGCAGCGGTCATCTCCCCCTCTCCCGGCGCGCCGAGAGCCACGAGAGGCTTGGCAGCATATCTCTTGTTGGTACTGCGCGGCCGGAATTGAACCCGGGGAACCAGTTCAGTGGTCTGGCGAGTGGTGGGGGCATCCGCTATGCGTCGCATCAGCCAGCCCGGAATGACTCGAGCACATCCGAGTGCTGAGTAATGTGTGCCCAAAATGTGCCCAAAGCGGCTCCGGAGCCAAAGAGAAGACCCCCGATAACACTGGAATCCCAGTGAGAATCGGGGGTCTTCGTCACGCGGTGGCGGTGGGATTTGAACCCACGGTGGGCGTGAACCCACACACGCTTTCGAGGCGTGCTCCTTAGGCCGCTCGGACACGCCACCGTCGGCGATCCTACGTCAGGCTCCCGGAGCCGGGCCAATCGGGTCAGGCGTCCGCGCGCACCAGCTTGCCCTCGCGACGGTCGGCCCAGTACTCGCGCAGCTCGCGACGCACGACCGGCAGCAGCAGGTAGAGGCCGAAGATGTTGACCAGCGCGCAGATGAACAGCATCGAGTCGGCGAGGTTGATGACGTCGGTCAGGGTCACGACGCTCCCGGCGACGGTGAAGAGGCAGTACACGACCTGGAAGGTGCGCTCCTTGGCGAGCGAGCGGCCGAACAGGTGGGTCCAGGCCTTCTGCGTGTAGTACGCCCAGGTGATGACCGTCGAGAACGCGAACAGGGCGACAGCCACTGCGAGCACCTCGGGGAACCACGGCACGACGGTCGCGAAGGCGTCGGAGGTCAGCACGACGCCGTCGGGACTCGGGGCGTCGCCGGCGGCAGCGGTGGCGCGGGCGTCGAGGAAGGACTGCGGCTGCGCGATGACGATCGTCAGCGCCGTCATGGTGCAGATGATGACGGTGTCGATGAACGGCTCGAGCATCGCGACGAGCCCCTCGGTGACGGGCCGACGCGTCTTGACCGCCGAGTGCGCGATGGGCGCCGAGCCGACACCGGCCTCGTTCGAGAACGCCGCACGCTGGAAGCCGATCACGAGCACGCCGAGCACACCACCGGCGACGCCCTCGGGCGCGAACGCGCCCGTCACGATCTCACCGAACGCACCCGGCACGTGCTCGATGTTGAAGCCGATCACGACGAGGCAGGCGGTCACGTAGAGGATCGCCATGGCGGGGACGAGCCGGGCCGTCGTGGCGCCGATGGACTTGATGCCGCCGATGATGACGAGGCCGACCAGCGCCGCGAGCACGATGCCGAAGATCAGCGCGGCGGTGTCGCTGCCGAGGATGCCGTCGTCGCCGCCGGCCACGTTGCGCGCCTGCGCGAAGGTCTGGTTGGCCTGGAACATGTTGCCGCCGATGGCGCCGAAGAAGAAGATCGAGACCGCGAAGACGCCGGTCAGGATCGCCGAGGGCGCACGACCGAAGCGCTGGAACGCGATCGGCAGGTAGCGGAAGGGGCCACCGCTCACGGTGCCGTCGGCGTGCTCCTCGCGATACTTCACGCCCAGCGTGCACTCGACGAACTTGGTGCACATGCCGAGGAGCCCCGCCAGGATCATCCAGAAGGTCGCGCCCGGACCGCCGAGCGACACGGCCACCGCCACACCGGCGATGTTGCCCAGCCCGACCGTGCCGGACACCGCCGAGGTCAGCGCCTGGAAGTGCGACACCTCGCCGGGATCGTCCTTGCTGCCGTAGCGGCCGCGGACGAGCGCGACCGCGTGGCCGATCCCCCACCCCTGGACGCCCCTGAAGGTGATCGTGAAGACCAGCGCACCCAGCACGAGCCAGCCCACGATCAGGGGGAAGCTCGCTCCGCCCACGCTCACCTCGGCGAAGACGACCGACGAGACGACGTCGGAGACGGGGGCGAAAACGCGGTCGATGGCGGACTCGAGAGCGGATACGTCCATCGGGACACCCTCACCCGAGATCGACGCACTCGGCAACTCGGATTCCTCGCAAACCTTGCGCCTGCTCACAGCATTCCCCTAAAGAGCCGACCTTCTCTGGAGGTACCGACACAAGGAGCCCTCCCGTGAGCGACGAGACGACACCCCGGTCCGACGACCGCCCCGAACTTCCCCCCGTCCCAGCCCCTCCCCCCGCGATCCACGCCGCGATGCCGCCTCCGCCCGCTCCCCCGGCGCCCGCGGCCGCCGACGGCAGCAGCGCGAACCGCAACCTGCTGGTCGCCTCGATCATCGGCCTCGGAGCCGCGATGGTCCTGGGCGTCACGGGCGTCGCCTACGCGATCACCGAGGTGCAGCAGGACGACAGCACGGCAGCGAGCAGCGGGACCACAGCGGGCATCAGCGAGCTGCTGCCGTCGCAGGACGACGGCAGCACGACCAACGCCGGCGCCCCTGCCGGCGACGCGTCCGCCGAGCAGGAGGTCGGCCTGGTCTACGTCAACACCGTCGTCGACTACGGCGCCGGCGGTGGCGCGGGCACCGGCATGATCCTGACCTCGAGCGGCACGATCCTCACGAACCACCACGTGATCGAGGGCGCCACGAGCATCGAGGTCGAGGTCGTCAGCACGGGCGAGACGTACCAGGCCGACGTGGTCGGTTACGACGCCACCGCCGACGTCGCGGTGCTGCAGCTGCAGGACGCCTCGGGCCTGACGCCCGTCACCCTCGACACCGGCGCCGACGTGACGGTCGGTGACGAGGTCACCTCGGTGGGCAACGCCAACGGCGACGGCGGCGCGGCGAGCGCCGCCCCCGGCACCGTGACCGACCTGGACCAGACCATCACGGCGCAGTCGGGCTCGGGCTCCGAGGAGCTGACGGGCCTGATCCAGATCGACGCCGACGTCGTCCCGGGCGACTCCGGCGGCACGCTGCTCGACGCCGAGGGCGACGTCATCGGCATGACGACGGCCGCGTCGTCGGGCCAGGCGGACATCACGGGCTACGCCATCCCGATCGACGACGCCGTCGCGATCGCCCGCCAGATCACGGCCGGCAACGAGAGCGACACGATCCACATCGGCGACAGCGCGTTCCTCGGCGTGCAGCTCGACCCCCGCGGCACGGCGCCCGTCGTGGCGGGCACCGTCGACGGCAGCGCCGCGGCGGGCCTCGGCATCGAGCCCGGCAGCACGATCACGTCGCTCGACGGCACCGCGGTCAGCACCCCGCAGGAGCTCTCCGACCTGATCGCACAGCGTCAGCCCGGCGACAGCGTCACGCTGACGTGGACCGACCCGAGCGGTGCCGAGCAGACCGCGACGGTCACGCTCGGCACCGGCCCGGTGGCCTGACGGCTGGTCCCGTGGCCGGGTCGGCCCCGTGGTGAGCTGGTTTCGCCCTTCGAGGCTCGCGAGCTCGCACCTCAGGACCCGGCTCGTTCCTCGTCGCACCTCAGCCACCGGGCCGACCCGCACGGGTCAGCGGGCGCGTGCCGCCTGTCGGTTCTTGACCACGGCGTCGATCACGGTGCCCACCTCGACGGCGATCGCGACCAGCACGACGCCCAGGTTGATCCGGTCGAGCACGGTCGGCGTGATGTCGAGCGCCTCGACGAACGCCGGCGCGATGAGATCGCCGGTCGCCGCCAGGTAGGCGAACGGCAGGAGCCAGCCGAGCGATGTGACCACGACCCCCGCGACGATGCCCAGCGAGTAGTGCCCGACCCGGTACTTCGCGACCTCGAGCAGCATGCTGAGCACCAGCACACCGATCAGGAACGGCAGCCAGAACGACCACAGGTCCGGGTTGAGGACCTCGACGCTGTCGCCCCCCGGCCCCTCGATCCAGGTGCGGAAGTGCTGGAGGACGATCACGGCGATCAAGATGCCGATGAACACGACCCCGCCGATCGCGTCCGACAGCGAGACCTGCTGCTTCCTCGGCAGCTCGGGCAGCCGGTCGACCGTCCACTCCGGCAGCTTGGCGTCGAGGTCGACGCGTTCCAGGACCGCGAAGGCGAGCGTGACCCAGAAGGCGACGTGGAAGACGGTGTCGACGGCGGTGTCGATCGCGGCCGAGACGAGGTCACCCAGGTCGCCGTCGTCGGCGACCACGCCGACCGCCGCGCCCAGCGCCGCCAGCGCGGGGATCCAGATCAGGGCGATCAGCAGGATCTTCCACCACAGCAGGAAGTACCGGGGGCCGATCAGGTGCAGCGGTCGGTTGCCGTACTGCGCCGCCAGCGCCGCGGGGCTGCCGAGCTCGGTCAGCACCGCCCGCTCGGCGTCGCCCTCCGGCTCACCGGCCTCGACGCGCGCGGTCACCATGTCGTCGATCGAGGCCCGCAGCTCGCGGGCGATGTCGTCCTTGCGGGCCTGGCCCATCCACCGGGTGGTGGCGTGGACGTAGCGCTCGGTCAGGTCGCGCCCGGTCTCGTGCGGCTGGCTCTGGGTGCTCATGCGTCGGTCCCCTCGATAAGTCGGGTGATGGAGGTGCGGAGGGCGTCGAGATCGGACCGCATCGCGGCGAGGACGGTCTCGCCGTCGGCGCTGGTGCGGTAGATCTTCCGCGGGCGCGACGCCGACGTGTCCCACTCCGAGGTCAGGAGGCCCTGTTCCTCGAGGCGCCGCACCAGCGGGTAGAGCGTGTTCGCGTCGACCGCGATCCCCGCCTCGCCGAGCGTCTGCAGCAGCGCGTAGCCGTAGCCGGGCCGACGCAGGGCCGCGAGGCTCGCCATCACGGCGGTGCCGCGACGGAGCTCCTGCAGGTGCCCCGGGAGTACGTCGTCCGATGTCATGCCACGGACATTACTGTGTGTCACACACTATTGCAACCGACGAGGGTCCCGACCCAACGAACGCCTCGGATCCGAGCGGGGCCGGGGCGTCCTGGGGTGTCAGGCCTGTGAGGTGGCGTCAGGACTCGCCTCGCTTCGCACCTCAACCACCGGGGTCGGGCGGCGGCGACGCCACGCGACGACCCCTCCCGCGACGAGGACCAGCACGACGAGCCCGGTCCACGGGACGGCAGCGGCGCGGAAGTCGGCCGACGCGACGCCGGGACTGCCGATGTCGTCCTGGCCCACCACCAGCCCGGTCGCCTCGACCGAGCCGGAGACCAGCAGCGTCGGCCACACCTCCAGCTCGGCGACGCCGGAGGCCGTGTCGCCCGGCAGCATCTCGTCGGTCGTCACGAGCGTCCCGGCCCGACCGAGGCCGAGCACGCCTCCGGCCTCGACGCGCGTGCCCGCGCCGATGCGCGCGTTGCCGGTGTTCTCGATCTCGTACTCCACGCGCAGCGTGGATCGCCCGAACGGCACCCAGGAGCCGCTGACGTCGGTGCCGGTCACCGTGACGTCGAGCGCCGGCTCGATCTCACCCGCGACCTGCAGGTGCAGGCGCACCCCGACCCGGTGCGTCACGGTCACCCCACCGTCGCCGCTCGACAGGCCGACCGCGATGCCGGCCGGCGCGTCACCCGGCGTCGCATCGGCCGGCACCGTGATGGTCACGGGCAGGACGGCCGTCTGCCCCGCGGGCACCGTCAGCGTGCCGTCGGGCGACAGTCCACCGATCGCGATCCAGCCGCCGGAGCCGGTCGGCTCGCCCGGGGCGATGTCGAAGGCGCCGTCGGACCCGAGCACCCCGTCACCGGCGGCGACCGTGAACGTCGCGTCGGCGTCACCGAGGTTGGAGACCGCGACCTGGTCGGCCACCGAGGCCCCGGGCTCGATCACGTGGCGCAGCGAGATGCGCTCATCCGGACCGTCCGCCGACGCGGGCGCGACGCTCCACTCGGTGTCGGCATGGCTCGGCGCGGCAGCCGCCCCGACCACGACGAGGCTCGCGACCAGCGCGAGCAGGAGTGCGGGAGGTGCGAGGAAGCGGTGCGCGCGGTGCATACGGGGTCGTCCTTCTGAGGAGCGGGGTGGAACGGCAGGGACGCCGGGGCGAGGGCACGAGCCCCCGCCCCGGCGCCAGGCGGACGCGGAGGTCAGTCCTTCGGGAACAACGTCAGCGTGATCTCGCTGCCGTACGTGCCGGCCCGCGCGCCCTCGGGGAACGTGAGGTCCAGCTCGGCGTCGACCGACGTCGTGCCGACCCGCGTGAGCCGGTCGGACTCGGCCAGCGTGGCCGGGCTCTCGAGCGTCGCCGCGATGCCGGGGGCGGCACCGTGGTCGGAGCTGACGACGCGCGGCGTCCACTCCAGTGCCTCGGCACCGAACTCGCGGTTGCCCGCCGTGAACGCCGTGGCCGAGCCGGACAGCGTCCAGCCCCTGCCCTGCGCCTGCACCTCGCTGCGGGAGTCGTCGACGACGACCTGCGGCAACATCGCCGACTGCTCGGCGCCCTGACCCTCGAACGCGATCGTCGAGCCGGCGCCCGGGACCACGAGGCTGAGCCGACCGCCCGCGCCACCGAACGGCAGCGTCGCCTGCAGGCCGTAGCCCGACGTGGAGGCCGAGTCCGCCTGGCCGAGGATGTCGAAGACGACCTCGCCGATGTCGGTGTTGTCGAGGTACGCGCCGCGCACGAGGTCCCAGGCGTCGGCGCGCGCGAGCAGCGCCTCCGAACCGGCACCGTTGGCGTACAGCGGCACCAGCGCGTTGGTGTGACCACCGGAGTGCCACGTGACGTCCGGCAGCTCGCCGGCCTCACCCGTCAGCGGCGTCCAGCCCGTCGAGGGACCCGCCCCGGGTCCGGCCAGGTAGCCGGTCTCGTGGTCGGCCGTGACGATCACGAGCGTCTCGTCCCAGCTGCTGTTCGTCTCGACCCACGTCGTGACGGCCTCGACGGCCTCGTTGAAGGAGCGCTGCTCCTCCACCACGCGCGTCGTCTGGTTGGCGTGACCGGCCCAGTCGACGGCGCCACCCTCGACCATCAGGAAGAAGCCGTCCTCGTCGGTCTCCAGCACGTTGAGGGCCGCGCTGGCCGAGGTCGCGAGCGAGGGCACGTCCGCGTTGGCCGGGTCGCTGTACGGGGCGACGGAGTCGTTCGCCCGGCCCGGACGGTTGAACTGGAACGTCTCGGCGACGCGCGCCATGCCGAACAGCTTCTCCGGCACGTTCTGTCCGTCGGCGATCTGCTCGAACTGGCTCTTGGCGTCGATGAACGTGAACGGCGTCTGCCCGCTCACGAGACGGTTGAAGTCGCCCTGCGAGATCCACGAGCCCGACCCGAAGTACGACGGGCGCGCGGTGTTGGCGTCGGTGTAGTTGGGGTGACCGCCACCGATGATGACGTCGATGCCGCTGTCGATCATCTCGGTCGCCAGACCCTGGTAGTCGCTGCGGTTGGCGTTGTGGGCGATGAACCCGGCGGGGGTCGCGTGGTTGAACGGCACGTCGGTCACGAGACCGACCTTCTTGCCGACCTCCTGGGCCTGCTCGCCGACCGTCAGGAGGCGGTCGCCGTCCGGCGTGAAACCGATGACGCCGTTGTTGGTCTTGACGCCCGTGCCGAGCGCCGTGGCGGCGGCTGCCGAGTCGGTCGCGCCCGAGGCGACCCAGTTGTACGAGCCCCAGGCCTGCTCGGGGACGTACGTGGCGCGGCCGTTGGCCGAGAAGTGGGACTGGGCGACCTGGACGGGCCAGGAGTCGTAGACCTCGCTGGGCGTGCTCGCGGCGCGCTCGACCGCCCCGGTCGCCGGGTCGACCGTGACCTGCTGGTAGCTCGTGCCGGTGTCGTACAGCCGGGCGGCGTCGAACTGGTTGTACCCGCCGCCGTCGGAGATCATGACGATGACGTTCTTGGGGGTCGCGGGAGCGGGTGCCTCCACGGCATGGGCGGAGACCAGCGGCAGGCCGCCGAGCGCGAGCCCGGCGATGCTGGCCAGGACGATCCGACGGCTCTGCCGTCCGAGCGCGCTGTGGTTCATCGATTCCTCTTCTGTCGGGAGCGGGTGGACCTCGGAAGCGAGCCCGAGGGACGCTTCCACCAGCTGACCCGTGCGACGATCCCCCGAACGCGCACGACCACGCTTTCGAGCGCGAGGAAACGGTGAGCGCCCGGCCGGTGACCGGAAGGTGAACGACCTGTGTGAGGGCTCGGTACAGTCCGACGCGCAGCGCAACGATCCCGGCCCCACGACTCCGTGCGGGAGGTGCCCGCACGGTCGGCCGCAGGCGACCTCCCTCGTGCCCCGGAGGGCGGCGAGTCAGTCCCGGGCGCGGCGGGGGTCGGAGATGCTGAGCATCGTCTCGCTGAAGAGGTCGATCTCGTCGTCGGCGGTGCGCCCCGACCCGGCACCCGCGAGCAGCGACAGCATCTCGGCGACCGCACGCTCGACGCGGGTCGCGAGGGCACCCGCGCCCTGGCTCCCCCAGTCGTGCGGCGAGGCGAACACGCCGGTCGGCACGGCCACGGCCTGGAGGTAGCCGAACAGCGGCCGCATCGCATGGTCGATCGCGAGCGAGTGCCGTGCCGTGCCTCCCGTCGCGGCGAGCAGCACGACCTTGCCCGTCAGGACGTCGGGCTCGAGCGCGTCGAAGAACGCCTTGAACAGTCCCGTGTACGAGGCCTGGAAGATCGGTGACACGACGACCACGCCGTGCGCCTCCGCGAGCAGGTCGTGCACGTGCTGCAGCCGCGCCGAGGTGAACCCAGTGACCGACGCGTCGATCACGTCGTGCGCGAGCGGACGCAGCTCGACGACCTGGATCGACGCCTGCGGCTCCGTGCGCGTGATGGTCGAGGCGATCTGCGACGCCAGCAGCGTGCTGCTCGAGGCGTCGCTGACCCCCGCCGAGATCACGACGACGCGCGTCGTCGTCACCGAGCGGCTCCGCTGCCGGACGGGGTCGCGGCGGCGTTGCCGGCGACGACGTTCCTCGCGGCGAGCCGCGACCCGTGCGTGGGCGCATCCGGCACGTCGGCCGGGCGGCGCGCGTCGAACTCCGCCCGCAGCGTCGGCAGCACCTCGCCCAGCAGGTCGAGCTGCTCGAGCACGATCTTCTGCGGCAGGCCGGCGTGGTCGACGAGGAACAGCTGGCGCTGGTAGTCGCCGAAGTAGTCGGCGAACGTCAGGGTCTTCTCGATGAACTGCTGCGGACTGCCGACCGTCAGCGGCGTCTGCGCGCTGAAGTCCTCCAGCGACGGTCCGTGGCCGTACACCGGCGCGACGTCGAAGTAGGGCCGGAACTCGTTCATCGCGTCCTGGCTGTTCCTGCGCATGAAGAACTGCCCGCCGAGGCCGACGATCGCCTGGTGCGGCTCGCCGTGGCCGTAGTGCGCGTAGCGCTGGCGGTAGAAGTTGATCAGCCGGATGTAGTGCTCCTTGGGCCAGAAGATGTTGTTCGCGAAGTACCCGTCGCCGTAGTACGCCGCGAGCTCGGCGACCTCGGGCGTCCTGATCGAGCCGTGCCACACGAACGGCGGAAGGCCGTCGAGCGGACGCGGGGTGGCCGTGAAGCTCTGCAGCGGCGTGCGGAACGTGCCTTCCCACGTGACGACGTCCTCCTCCCAGAGGCGTCGCAGCAGCTGGTAGTGCTCGATCGTGAGCTCGACGGCCTTGCTGCCGTCGTAGCCGAACCACGGGTAGACCGGCGCCGTGTTGCCGCGGCCGAGCATCAGGTCCATGCGACCGTCGACGAGGTGCTGCAGCGTCGCGTAGTCCTCGGCGATCTTGACCGGGTCGTTGGTCGTGATGAGGGTCGTCGACGTCGACAGGATCAGCCGCTCGGTCTGCGCGCCGATGTAGGCGAGGGTCGTGGTGGGGCTGGACGGGACGAACGGCGGGTTGTGGTGCTCACCCGTCGCGAACACGTCGAGGCCGATGTCCTCGGCCTTCTTCGCGATCTCGACGGTGTTCCTGATCCGCTCGTGCTCGCTCGGCGTCACACCGTGGACGGGGTCGTGGGTGACGTCGCCGACGGTGAACAGTCCGAACTGCATGCCCGCCATGGTGGCCTCCTCCGGTTCGGTGGTCCTACGTGCGACCGCTTGCCCAGCGGTCGCGCCTCCCGTGTGGAACCCATTGTCCCGGACGTTGGTCAAGCACGCTTCTCCCACGCGCCGTCGTGACCCGATCGATCCGCACCCCAGCGCCTCGTCGACGGCCGGCATCGGCCGGTTCCGGGGTGTCGAGCGTGGCGTCCAGCCGTCGGGTCTCGCACCCGACCGAGACCGATGTCGTCCACACCCGTCCCCGGACGCCCGTCGGTTGTCCACAGGCCGCACTGCTGCCCGTGGCGAGGTGACGGCGGCCGGGCCTAGCGTGGCCAGCAACACCGCACCGGACGACGAGGCAGGCACCGTGGACGCTGAGCAGATCGTGACCCTCGTGACGTTCCTGTCGACGATGCTGGCCGTCGTCGCCTACCTCCGCAGCGGGCTCACCGACCTGGGCGGACGCATCGACCGGCTCGACGACAAGGTCGAGCGCAAGATCGACCAGCTCGACGAGAAGTTCGACCGCAAGGTCGACCAGCTTGACGAAAAGCTCGAGCAGAAGTTCACCCACCTCGACCGCAAGGTCGACCAGCTCGACGGGAAGCTGGAGCAGAAGTTCACCCACCTCGACCGCAAGATCGACCAGCTCGACGGGAAGCTGGACACGAAGCTCGGCCGCAGCGAGGCATCGGTGCGCGACGAGATGCGCGCCGGGTTCGCGGCGGTCGACGCCCGGTTCGGCGTGCTGGAGGGACGCTTCACGGCACTGGAGACCCGCTTGTACGACCTGATGAGCCAGCCGCCGGCCCGGCCCGGTGAGCGCTCGACGGGCTGAGGGCGTCAGTCCACGAGATCGCGGAGCAGCGCGTCCGCGCGCAGCAGGGCGTCGCGGTCGTGCGTCGACGTCGACGCCATGAGCTCGTCGGCTCCCGTGCGCTTCGCGAGCCGATCGAGCCGCTCTCGCACCGTGCGCGGC
>Ga0172372_10008158_pt1 | contig 13896 bp, 13 predicted proteins | sample LakKiv5m_2_FD_114544 | JGI IMG/M metagenome (GOLD analysis project Ga0172372, IMG submission 114544) | Freshwater microbial communities from Kabuno Bay, South-Kivu, Congo - kab_092012_9.5m | ecosystem: Environmental > Aquatic > Freshwater > Lake | place: Democratic Republic of the Congo...
ACCATGACGCAGGTCACGCCCACTTGTTTGATGATGTTGACCAATTCCACCTGAGTTTGCTCCCGCAGTTTTTTGTCCAACGCACCCAGGGGTTCATCCAGCATCAGCAATTGCGGACGCTTGACCAAACTGCGGGCCAAGGCCACACGTTGTTGCTGCCCGCCTGAGAGTTGGTGTGGACTGCGCTTGGCCAGCTTTTGCAGTTGAACCAGTTGCAAAATTGCCTCCACCCTTTGGGCAATCTCGGCCTTGCCCACACCATCTCGTTTCAAACCGAAGGCCACGTTTTCCCAGACATTCAAGTGTGGAAACAGGGCATACGACTGAAACATCATGTTCATCGGACGCTCATAGGGTGGCAAATCAGTCACATCCTGGCCATCGAGCCACACCCGTCCGCTGCTGGGGGTTTCAAAGCCGGACAGCATGCGCAACAAGGTGGACTTGCCGCAGCCAGACGAGCCCAGCAGGGCGAAGATTTCACCGCGCTCGATATCGAGGCTGACGTCGTTGACTGCAACGGTTTCGCCAAATCGTTTGGTGATGTGATCAATGCGCAAAAAGGTGGTGTTGTCGGTCACGGTCTTGGCGTAGTCAGGTGGTTGAATCACGCACCGGTGAAAGTGCAACGGGAGGCCGATTTTAGGCAGAATTAACACCACTGTTTTCAAAGGCACAATCGCAGGGTTTAAATTCCCACTCCCTGCCAGTGTCCTGATAACTCTTCCACCACCACCTGATCAACCATGTCTCACAGCTCTTTTTCATTGGAAGAACGCCTGCAACGACTGGGCGCCCAAGGGGTGCACACAGTGTTGGCGCAGTTCACCGACATCTTGGGACAGGCCCGAGGCAAACTGGTGCCCCTGGCCCATGTCGAGCAACTCATCAGTGAAGGCGCCGGATTCAGCGGCCCCTCGATATGGGGCACGGGCTTGCCGCGCATGGGGCCGCGCTCGGAATACTTTGGCCGCATCGACACCCATACCCTGCAAGCCCTGCCTTGGTGGCCTGGCGTGGCCCGTGCGGTGTGCAGTGGCTTTGCCGGGGGCCAGCCACTCAACACCTGTTCGCGCCAAGTGTTGGCCAGGGTCTTGGGTGGTTTGAAGGCGCGCGGGTGGACCGCCTGGGTCGGTATTGAGCCGGAGTTTTTTGTGGTCGACAAGGACACGGCCAATGGATTGAAACCGGCTGACCCCAAGGATATGCAGGCCAAACCGTCCTATGACCTGGCGGTGATGCAACGCCAAGCTGCTTGGCTCGAGAGCTTGCGCAGTCAGCTTCTGGCGCTGGATTTTCAACTGCTGCAAATTGACCATGAGGATGCCAACGGGCAGTGGGAAGTGAACTACGGTTTTGACGAGATGTTGGCCGCTGCTGACCGCTACATGCTGTTCAAGATGACCGCGCAAGCCGTCACCGAACAACACGGCATGGTGTATTCGGGCATGCCCAAACCCTTGGCGCATGCCCCGGGCAGCGGCTTGCACTTTCACCTCTCGCTCACCGATGCCCAAGGCCGGGCCGTGTTGGCCGATCCGACTGGGCCGCATGGTTTGTCATTGACAGGTCAGCAGTTTGTGGCGGGCTTGTTGCACCATGCACCCGCCTTGGCGGCGGTATGTGCCCCCAGCGTCAACAGTTACAAGCGTTTGGCGGCCACCCAATCACTGTCAGGCACCACCTGGTCGCCCAACCTGATGGCCTGGGGTGACAACAACCGAACCGCCCTGGTGCGCAGCGTCGCTGGCCGGGTGGAGTGGCGCTTGCCCGACCCCAGCGCCAACGTTTACGCCGCCTTGGCGGCCACCTTGAGTGCTGGCTTGTTGGGCATCGACGGGGCCATGACCCCACCCGCACCCCTGGACGAAGATTTGTACGAGATGCCCGTGGCACAACAGCAGCAGCACCATCTGCGCCGCTTGCCCGCCGATTTGGGCCAAGCCCTGCAAGCCTTTGGCCAAGACCACGCCTTGCGCCAAGCCATGGGGTTGGCTTTTTCAGAGGTGTATGAGGCGGTCAAGCAGCAGGAATGGCATGAATGGCAGGCCGCCGTGACCGATTGGGAAACCCGCCGCTACGGCGCGTGGTGCTGAAACACCAGTTTCATGCAGGGCAGGGTGAAGGGCTCTGACCAGCCCGGGCTTGCGGCTGTTTCAAGCGGATTTTTCAACCCGCTAAGGCGGCTTTGACTGCGGAACTGACCAAGCCCATGTCGGCTTTGCCCGCCAAACGGGTTTTCACAGCGCCCATGACCTTGCCCATGTCGCCGGGACCTGCGGCGCCCACCTCGGCCACGATGGCGGCGACCTCAGCTTGGATTTCTTCGGCGCTCAAACGCTTTGGCAAATACACCTCGGGCACGCCAATTTCAGCGGTTTCCACATCGGCCAGGTCTTGGCGTTGGGCACTCAGGTAGGCGGCCACGGAGTCTTTGCGCTGCTTGATCAGTTTGTCGACGATAGCGATCACCGCCACATCGTCAAGCTCGATGCGCTCGTCCACTTCTTTTTGCTTCATTGCCGCTTGCAGCAGGCGGATGGTGCCCAAGCGTACGCTGTCCTTGGCCCGCATCGCGGTTTTCATGTCTTCTGTGATTTGGTCTTTCAGCGCCATGCTGTGCTCCTGAAGTAGAAAGGCTCGCGCGGACGGGCCGAGCGAGCCTGATCAAGCGATTGCTTGAGCCTGGGTCAGTACAGTTTTTTGGGCAACTGCATGCTGCGAACGCGCTTGTAGTGGCGTTTGACGGCAGCTGCTTTTTTGCGCTTGCGCTCGGCGGTGGGTTTCTCATAGAACTCGCGGGCGCGCAAGTCGGTGAGCAAGCCCAGTTTCTCGATAGTGCGCTTGAAGCGGCGCAGTGCCACGTCAAAAGGTTCGTTTTCTTTTACACGGATGGTGGTCATTGACAACAATTTTCAAAATGTGCACACCTTGGCAAAGAAGAAGATCGGACTTCAATACCGGGGTGGCGGTGATTCCCAACGGGTTGTGGCTGTCGGGAGTTGGCCTTGAGAAAGCTGAAAATTATAACGTTTTAAGCCGCTGGGCCAAGCCAAGGGCACAGGCATGGGCGCTGGACCAAGCCCATTGGAAGTTGTAGCCGCCCAGCCAGCCGGTGATATCCACCACTTCCCCAATGAAATACAACCCCGGCTGGCGCGATTCCAGAGTCTGCTGCGACAGTTCTTTGGTGTCCACGCCGCCCGCGGTCACCTCGGCTTTGGCGTAGCCCTCCTTGCCAGCAGGCGTCAGGGTCCACTGGCTCAGGGCCTGTGCCAGCTGGTGCAAGGCCTTGTCGGGGGTGTCGGGCAGGGCGCGTTGCCAAGCACTGTTTTGCGCCACCCAGGTATCGGCCAAGCGCTGAGGCAGCCAAGTGCAAAGGGCATTGGCCAGCTGCTTTTTCGACTGCTGTTTGGCGGCCAGCAAGGCTTCGCCCAAGTTGATTTGGGGCAACAAATTAAGCGCAATGGGTGTTCCAGGCTGCCAATAGCTGGAGATTTGCAGCACCGCCGGGCCCGACAAGCCGCGATGTGTGAAGAGCAAATCCTCCTCGAACGCGGGACGCTGTTTGCCGCTGCCGGTGCGGATGTCGACGGGCAAAGACAGACCGGCCAAGGCTGCGAAGGGCTGCCAATCGGCGGCGCTGAAGGTCAGCGGCACCAAGGCCGGACGCGGTGTCACGACCTTCAAGCCAAATTGTTGCGCTATTCGGTAACCCAGGTCACTCGCCCCAATTTTGGGGATGGACAAACCGCCGCTGGCCACCACCACGGCCTGGGCTTGCACCTCGCCTTGGCTGGTTTGCGCGGTGTAGCCATGGGCGGTGGCATCGCTGAACTGTAAGCTTTGCAGACCGCAAGGTTGCCAACGCGTGACTTGCCCACCCATGGCACCGGCTTCGCATTCGCGCAGCAGCATGTCGATCAGGTCTTGCGCACTGCGGTCGCAGAACAACTGGCCCTTGTGTTTTTCGTGGAAAGCGATGCCGTGCTTGTGCATGAGCACGGTGAAATCGGCGGCGGTGTAACGGCTCAAGGCGCTGCGTGCGAACTGTGGGTTTTCGCCCAAAAAATGCTGGTGCGGCGCACGCGGGTCGATGTCTTTGTTGGTGAAGTTGGCACGGCCACCGCCCGAGATGCGGATTTTTTCTGCCACCTTGGGGCTGTGGTCGAGCAGCAGCACCTGCAAACCTTGTTGCGCCGCCACCCCAGCGCAAAACAAACCGGCGGCGCCGGCTCCGATGATCAACACATCGGTTTGCGTCATGCTTGGTTCAAGAACGCTTCAATGTGCTGCGCCAACACGGCGGGTTGGTCATGGTGCATCATGTGGCCAGCATCCTCGATGACCACAGTGCGCAGGTTTTTCACCGACTGAATCCGCTGGTGGTACTCGGCCAAGGTGAAGCGGCCTTTCCACCAAGTGTCCAGGCTGTTGTCGCTGGCTTCGACATTCAACACGGGCGCGGTGATGCGCTCGTACATCGCCAAAATTTCTTCCACCCGAAACAAATTCGCGTTCGTCACTTTGTGCGCTGGGTGACCCAGAATGTCCCATTCGCCTTGCTCTTTGGGCTTGGCCCAATGCTGCGCCAACCAAGCAGCTTTGTGCGTGTCCAATCGCGGGTTGGTTTTCATCAAGCGCTGGGCCACGGCCTCGGCACTGGGGTAGCTGCGCAGGGCTTTTTCACCCACACGCAAGGCCTTCATGTCGTCCATCCATTGGGCATAGCGCGTGGGGGCTTGTTCGGGTTTGGTGGCAGCCAAACCAAAGCCTTCCAAGTTGATGAGGCGGCGAATCCGCGTGGGCCGAATACCCGCGTATTGCATGACCACATTGCCGCCCATGCTGTGGCCCAGCAGGTCGATTTCACCCTCGGTTTGATAGTGGTCGATCAGTGCATCAAGATCGGCCAAGTAATCGGGAAACCAGAAGTTGTCCACCTCGCCGGGTTGGGTCAGGCCATAGCCGCGCCAATCTGGCGCGACGATGTGACGCTCCTCAGCCATGGCGTCAATGACAAATTGAAACGATGCGCCGACATCCATCCAACCATGCACCATGAAGAGAGTGGGTTGGTGGGGGGTGGGGCGGCCCCATTCGCGCACATGGTATTGAAGATGTCGCAGGGGAATAAAGTGGCTAATGGCCTGGCGTTGGACTTGGTACATTCCGTCGATCATAAGGACGTCTCGCATGAAGCCTCAGGCTCCGGATCACCACGCAGCCATGCTGCAGCAGTTTCGCTGGCAGGTCCCGCGTCAAATGAACATCGCGCAGTTGTGCGCCAAGCGCTGGGCCACGCACAACAACGGCCAGGGCGTGGCCGTCATCAGCCACCAAGCCGATGCACCCGCACGCCACCACAGCTTTGCCCAATTGCAAGCCGGGGCCAACGCCATGAGCCAGCAACTGGCCGCGCTGGGGGTGCAGCGCGGTGACCGCGTGGCCGTGGTGCTGCCCCAGCGTTTCGAGACGGCCGTGGCCTACATGGCGCTGTGGCAAATGGGCGCGGTGGTCATGCCCTTGTCGCAACTTTTTGGCCCCGAGGCGTTGTTGTTTCGCTTGCAAGATGCGCAAGCCGTGTTGGCCGTGGTCGACCACACCTCAGTCGCCGTAGTGAAGGCTTTGCAAACCGACTGCCCCGAGTTGCAAACCCTGCTGAACGTCGACGACATGCCTTGGCACATGCAGGCCAAAACGTGGCCCATGGCCGACACCTTGGCTAACGACCCGGCAGTTTTGATTTACACCAGCGGCACCACGGGCCCGCCCAAGGGCGCTCTCATCCCGCACCGTGCATTGATCGGCAACCTGAGTGGTTTTGTGTGTAGCCAGAATTGGTTTGGTTTTGCGCCCAGCGGGCCGTCGCCCGAGGGCAACGATGACCTCCCTTTGGGCAGCCACGCCGTGATGTGGTCGCCCGCTGATTGGACCTGGACCGGTGGTCTCATGGACGCCTTGTTGCCCTGTTTGTACTTCGGTCGGCCCATCGTGGCATGGGCGGGGCGGTTTTCTGCGGACCTGGCCTTTGGCCTGATGCAGCAACACCGCGTCACCCACACGTTTTTATTTCCCACCGCTTTGAAGGCCATGATGAAGGCCTACCCGCACCCCAGCACACGGTTTCAACTGGACTTGCAAGCCATCATGAGCGCCGGAGAAGCCGTGGGTGATGCGGTTTTCAACTACTGCCAACAAGAGCTGGGTGTGACGGTGAACGAGATGTTTGGCCAGACCGAGGTGAATTACATCGTGGGGAACTGCGCCATGAATGCCGAGACTGCCAGCGGCGTGGGTTGGCCTGCCAAGCCCGGCAGCATGGGCCGCGCCTACCCGGGTCATCGGGTGGCGGTGATTGACGACGAAGGCCAGGAATGCCCTGTGGGTGTGCCCGGCGACGTGGCCTTGCATCGTTTCGATGTGCATGGCGACCCCGACCCGATTTTTTTCCTGGGCTACTGGGGCCAGCCCGAGGCCACCGCCGCCAAGTTCACTGGTGACTGGTGCCGCACCGGCGACTTGGCCACGCGCGACGCCGATGGCTATCTGTGGTACCAAGGCCGCGCAGACGATGTGTTCAAGTCGGCGGGGTACCGCATCGGCCCCAGCGACATTGAAAACTGCTTGGTCAAGCATCCCGCTGTGGCCAATGCTGCTGTGGTGCCCAAACCAGACGCCGAGCGTGGCAACTTGGTGAAAGCCTATGTGGTGTTGGCAGCGGGTTTTAAGCCGTCAGATGGTTTGGTGGCTGAGTTGCAACAGCATGTGCGCAGTCTGCTGGCACCCTATGAGTACCCCAAAGAGATTGAATTCATCGACGCCTTGCCGATGACGACAACGGGGAAGGTGCAGCGGCGGGTGTTGAGGTTGAGGGAGCAAGAGCGGGCGTGAAATTTCAAATCCTGAGCGCTGGCAACCCCACCCCCGTCGCTTCAAACCCGCCGTCCACCGCCACCACTTGGCCGGTGAGGTAGCTGGCCTCTGCGGAGGCCAAAAACACAATCACACTTGCAATTTCGGCCTCGCTGCCATAGCGGTTCAGTGGGATGGCATCGTGATAGGCGCTGATGATCTCCGGGCTGTGCACCGCCATGGCGAGTTTGGTTCGCACGGGGCCGGGTGCTACGCAGTTGACCCGGATGCCGTGTTCGCCCAACTCCACCGCTTGTTGTTTGCTGAGTTGGATGACGGCGGCTTTGGAGGTGCCGTAGGCCACACGCAGGGTGGAGGCGCGCAAGCCCGAGATGGAGGCGATGTTGACGATGCTGCCTTGGCTTTGGCGCAGCGCCGGGATGACGGCTTGCGAACATAAAAACACGCCATCCAGGTTGGTGCGCATCACGGTTTGCCAGCGCGCGAATGTGGTTTCTTCAATCGGCCCAAAGTCGGCCACGCCTGCGTTGTTCACCAGCGCGTCAATGCGCCTGGACCAGTCCAACACCTTGCGCACCATGGCCGCGACTTGCTGTTCGTCGGACACGTCGCAGCACACGGGCAACACGTTTTGCAAGCCTTGGGCGGCGCGTTGCAATTCCTCGGTGTCGCGGTCGATCATGGCCACTTGGTAGCCCTTGGCCAAGAAAAGCTGCGTGATGGCCAAGCCGATGCCGCGAGCGGCCCCGGTGACGATGGCGGTGAGAGGAGGGTGCATCTTGAGGGTCCTGCGCTGAAAATGTGGTCAGTTGATTGGCTCATTCTCTTGTAAAGCTGCCCAGAACCCTGTCGCGCAGACGCCAGCCCGCGCCGCTTAAACTCCGCCCCATGAACACACTCAGCCTCACCCCTGTTCGCTTGGGCCAAAGCGATTTGCACGTCACCCCCATTTGCCTGGGCACCATGACTTTCGGTCAGCAGGTGGACGAAGCAACCAGCCACACCATCATGGACCACAGCATCGAGCGGGGCGTGAATTTCTTCGACACCGCCGAGATGTACGCCGTGCCGCCCACCGCCGACACCTGTGGCTTCACCGAAACTTACATTGGTAACTGGCTGTCCAAGCGGCCAGGGATGCGCCAAAAAATGGTGCTCGCCACCAAAGTGGCTGGCCCCGCACGCGGCATGCCGTGGGTGCGCAGTGGTGACGGCATGACCGCCGCCGACATCCTGGCCTCCTGCGATGCGAGCTTGAAGCGCCTGAAAACCGACGTCATCGACCTCTACCAAATCCATTGGCCCGAGCGCCATGCGCCCATCTTTGGCGCGATGTACTACGAGCCCAGCAAAGAGCGTTCAGTCACCTCCATCCACGAACAACTTGACGCCATGAGCAAGTTGGTCAAAGCGGGCAAGGTACGCTATATCGGTTTGTCGAATGAAACCTCTTATGGCGTGCATGAGTTTGTGCGCTTGGCCGAGCAACACCACTTGCCCCGCATCGCCGCCGTGCAAAACGTGTATTGCTTGGTGAACCGGATTTTGGACAACGGTTTGGACGAAACCATGCACCGCTTGGACGTGTCCTTGTTGGCCTACTCACCTTTGGGATTTGGTTTGTTGACCGGGAAATACGACCAGTCTGGGATCACCGGCCCCGATGCCCCGAAAGAAGCCCGTATCGCCAAGTATGAAAGCATGCGCAAGCAACGCTGGGGCCGACCCGAGGCGTTGGAAGCGGCACGGCGCTACAACGCCTTGGCCCGTGCCAACGGCATGACGCCCACGCAGTTGGCGCTGGCGTTTTGCTACACCAACTGGCGCGTGGCCAGCACCATCATTGGCGTGACTTCTGTGGCGCAGCTCGATGAAGACCTGGACGCTTGGGGCACCCAGCTCTCGCCCGAGGTGTTGGCCGCCATCGACGCCATCCGTTGGGACCTGCGCGACCCTGCGGTTTAAAGCATGAACATCTCGCTTGAACTGTTGCACCCGCTGTTGGCGGCGGTGCTGGCTTACCTGATCGGCTCGGTGTCTTTTGCAGTGGTGGTCAGCCGCGCCATGGGACTGAGTGACCCGCGGTCTTATGGCAGCCACAACCCCGGGGCGACCAATGTGCTGCGCTCGGGCAACAAACTGGCGGCCTTGCTGACCTTGCTGCTGGATGGCGTGAAAGGCTGGTTGCCGGTGTATGCGGTGGTGCAGTTCGGCGCGGCCTATGGTTTGGTCCAGGGCAGTGTGGCTCTGGTGGCGCTGGCAGCGTTTGCCGGTCATGTGTGGCCCGTGTTCTTCCGCTTCCAAGGCGGCAAGGGCGTGGCCACGGCGGCGGGCGTGTTGTTGGGCATCAACCCGATCTTGGGATTGGCCACGTTCGCCACTTGGTTGATCGTCGCGTTTTTCTCACGCTACTCGTCCTTGGCGGCGCTGGCCAGCGCGGTGTTTGCGCCCGCTTACTATTTCCTCGGCCACCGCGTGGTTTGGTATGCGGACAACTTTGTGCTGCTGGCCACGGTGGTCATGAGCGCCATTTTGGTGTGGCGGCACCAGGGCAATATCGCCAAGCTGCTGCGCGGTGAAGAGAGCCGCATTGGCGGCCAGAAATTGGGGTCAGATTCCAATTAATCAATTGGAATCTGACCCCAATTGCTAATCGCGGAAATTGTCAAAAGTAAGGGGAAGGTCGGTCATGTCCTTGCGGATCAGCGCCATGGCCTCTTGCAAGTCGTCGCGCTTGGCACCCGTCACCCGCACCGACTCGCCTTGAATCGCCGCCTGCACCTTGAGCTTGCTGTCCTTGATCAGCCGCTGAATCTTCTTGGCATCTTCGGCGGCAATGCCCTCGCGCACTTTCACCACCTGTTTGACCTTGTCGCCGCCGATTTTTTGCACATCGCCCTTGTCTAGAAAGCGCACATCCACGTTGCGCTTGGCCAGTTTGTTGCGCAGAATGTCGTCGATTTGTTGCAACTGAAAATCGCTGTCGCCAATCAAGGTGATGTTTTTGTCTTTGAACTCGATGGCGGCCGACGTGCCTTTGAAATCGAAGCGGGTGCCGATTTCTTTGGCGGTGTTCTCCACCGCATTTTTGACTTCCACCACGTTGGCTTCACAAACGGTATCAAAAGAGGGCATGGTTGCAGGCTCACAAGTTCCGGGTGCGACAATTCTCACATGAATATCGAGCGCAACGTCCCGCTGCAACCCCACAATAGCTTTGGCATCGCCGCCCGCGCCGAGCGTTTGATGCGCCTGACCAGCAACGCCGATGTGCAAGCCTTCCTGGCCAGCCCCGAACGCCACGAACCGCATTTTTTGCTGGGCGGCGGCAGCAACATCGTCATCACGGGGGATGTGAAACCGCTGGTCTTGAAGATCGAATTGATGGGCAAGCAGCTGGTCTCGGAGGACGATAAAGCCTGGGTGGTGCAAGCCGCAGCGGGCGAGAACTGGCACGAGTTTGTGGCGTGGACGCTGGCGCAAGGCTGGCCCGGCTTGGAAAACCTGGCACTGATTCCCGGCTCGGTCGGTGCCTCGCCGGTGCAAAACATCGGCGCTTATGGCGTGGAATTGCAAGACCGCTTCGAGTCTTTGGATGCAGTGGACTTGCATACCGGTCTAAGCTTCACCTTGAATGCCGCGCAATGCGCCTTTGGCTACCGCGACTCGGTGTTCAAACATGCCGCCACCGACAGCCGCGACCTTGGGTTGATGGGCCGCGCACTCATCACCCATGTCCGGTTTCGCTTGCCCAAAAAATGGCAATGTGATGTGAGTTACCTCGACCTGACAAAAAAACAAGCGCAATACGGTGTGGCTCAACCGACGCCCCAGCATGTGTTTGATTGGGTCTGTGAAATCCGCCGTGCCAAGCTGCCCGACCCCGAGCACCTGGGCAGCGCTGGCAGCTTCTTCAAAAACCCCACCGTCTCGCCCGAGCAGTGCGCCGACATCATCGCCCGCGAGCCGAAATTGGTGCACTACCATCTGTCAGATGGCCGGATCAAGCTCGCGGCTGGTTGGTTGATCGACGCCTGTGGCTGGCGCGGCAAAACCGTCGGCAATGCGGCGGTCTACGAGCGCCAAGCGCTGGTCATCATCAACAAAGGCGGGCGCAGCAACCCGTGCACCGGCGGCGAGGTGATGACCTTGGCCAAAGCAATTCAAACCAGCGTCTACGAGCGCTTTGGCATTCGGCTCGAACCCGAGCCGGTGGTGGTGTGACAAAGAAGCAGCAGCTTCGAGGGAGGTATGAAATGGCTTCACGTATTCTAGACTTATGGTCTGTGCGGACCAAGCCGCGCAAACATCCTTTCAGGGCATGGGTTGTGTTGTGGTGTTGTGTGATGTTCAACACCGCTTCAGCCCAAACTTTCCCCAGCAAACCGATTCAACTCTGGGTGCCTTTCGCACCCGGCGGCTCCACCGACCTGTTTGCCCGCACCGTGGCCGAGCCCTTGGGCAAAGTGTTGGGGCAAAGCGTGGTGGTGGTCCACAAAGCCGGTGGCGGCGGCGTCGTGGGCGCAGCCGAGTTGGCGCGAGCCGCCCCAGATGGCTACACCTTGGGACTGGCCACGCTTTCAAGTGCGGCCACCAATCCGGCCATCAATCCGCGCGTGCCCTACAACCCCCTGACGGATTTCACGCCCATCATCAACATGCTGGCCACGCCCAATGTGTTGGCGGTGCATGCCTCCTTTCCTGCCAAGGACATGGCCGGTTTGTTGAGCGTGCTTCGAGCGCAACCCAACCGCTATGACTACGCCTCTTCGGGCTTGGGCGGGATTGCGCATCTGCAAATGGAATTGTTCAAGAGCTTGAGCAAAACATCGGTGGCGCACATCGCCTACAGCGGCGCAGGGCCCGCGTTGCGCGATGTGGTCGGCGGTCAGGTGCCGATCATTTTTGACAACCTGCCCTCGGCCTTGCCGCATATCCAGGCGGGCCGCTTGGTGGCTGTGGCCGTCGCCACCCCACAGCGGGTGGCCGATTTACCCAACGTGCCGACCTTCAAAGAGCTGGGCTTGGATGCGGTCAATCGGCCAGCGCTCTACGGCATTTGGGGCCCCAAGGGCATGCCACCCGCACTGGTGGCGCAGTTGAACGAAGCGATTCGCAAGGTGTTGCAAGACCCGGCGGTCGTCAAGCGCATCGAGGCCACAGGCTCCAAGGTGGTGGCCAACAGCCCGGCACAATTCGCCGCGCAACTCAAAGACGAGTACCTGCTGTACAAAAAGGTGGTCAATGACCAAAAGCTCAAACTCGACTGAGCACACCGACCCGCTGATCGATGCCTTCATCGACAGCCTGTGGTTGGAGGATGGTTTGTCCAAACTCACGCTGTCGGCTTACCGGCGTGATATGAACGGATTGGTCGCGTGGCTGCACCGTCAAGGCCGCAGTTTGTCAGACGCCCAAGAGCCTGACATTCAAAGTTATTTCGCGCACCGCCACCACGACACCAAGGCCAGCAGCGCGAATCGCCGAATGACCGTGTTCAGACGCTTTTACCGCTGGGCCCTGCGCGACAACCGATTGCGCGCAGACCCGACCTTGAAACTCTTGTCGGCCAAACAACCGCAACGCTTGCCCAAGAGCTTGAGCGAACAACAAGTGGACAGCTTGTTGAATGCGCCCAACGCGCAGACGCCCTTGGGTCTGCGCGACCGCGCCATGCTGGAGTTGTTGTATGCCAGTGGTTTGCGCGTGAGCGAGTTGGTGAACCTGCCGATGCTGAGTTTGAATTTGCGCGAGGGCGTCTTGCGCGTGACGGGCAAAGGCGACAAAGAACGGCTGGTGCCGTTTGGTGAAGAAGCCGGTGATTGGCTGCAGCGCTATGTGGCCCAGACCCGGGGCGTTCTGCTCGGAAAGGGCAACTGCGATGCGGTGTTTGTGACGCAACAAGGTGCACCGATGAGCCGCGTCATGTTTTGGAAGCTGATCAAAAAATACGCCTTGCTGGCTGATATCCATCTGCCGTTGTCACCGCACACTTTGCGCCATGCCTTTGCCACGCATTTGCTGAACCACGGTGCCGATTTGCGTGCCGTGCAAATGCTGCTGGGCCATGCCGATATTTCCACCACCACCATCTACACGCATGTGGCACGTGAGCGTTTGAAGTCCTTGCATGCGCAGCACCATCCACGGGGATGAGGTTTGGCATGAGCCAGCTATCAGGCACGGCCCTGCGTTTTTAGACGCTTTGTATCAACAACCAATCGATTTCAGCTGGGAGGAAGCCCGCTTGCAAACGCGCTTCCTGGTTGAAGGGTGGTTTCAAGCGAGGAGCTGCATACTGGGTCACCAAGGCGGGGTAGTGCTTTAAAGGGTCCAGGCCTTGCTGCGCACACAGCCATCGAAACCAGTGGTTGCCCACTGCCACATGGCCGACTTCATCGCGCAAGATGGTGTCCAAGATGGGTTGCAACGCTGATGCATTGGGTGAATGGGACAACTGCAATTTGGCTTGAATCAAGGGCGTCGCATCCAAGCCGCGGGCCTCGAGTGTGCGCGGCACCAAGGCCATGCGGGCCAACACATCGTCTGCGGTTTTTTCACACATGGACCACAAACCATCGTGCGCCTCAAAGTCGCCATAAACGTGTCCCATGGCTTGCAACAAATGGTGCAACAACACAAAGTGGGTGGATTCTTCATACGCCACCTTGAACCAATCAAGGTAATAGGCTCGGGGCATGTGGGCATAGCGCCAAATCGCATCCAAGGCCAAATTGATGGCATTGAACTCGATGTGGCAGATGGCATGCACCATGGCTGTCAAGCCTGCCTCGGTGTGTACTGAACGCGTGGGCACGTGTTGGGGTGGGCACAGCAAGGGTTTGGCAGGGCGACCAGGCACCACCCAACCTTCTGTGTCAAAGACAGCTGTGGTGTCCAAGGCCAAGCTGGGGTGCATCTTCCAATGCGATTGCAGCGCCTGCACCTTCTCGGCGGGGTCGCTGATGCACAAGACCTTCAAAGCCGAAGCGCGCAGTTCCATCCCTACAATTGTAGAAA
>Ga0172372_10008162_pt1 | contig 13893 bp, 12 predicted proteins | sample LakKiv5m_2_FD_114544 | JGI IMG/M metagenome (GOLD analysis project Ga0172372, IMG submission 114544) | Freshwater microbial communities from Kabuno Bay, South-Kivu, Congo - kab_092012_9.5m | ecosystem: Environmental > Aquatic > Freshwater > Lake | place: Democratic Republic of the Congo...
AAAGAACGATGAGACAATAGTGATAGACCTAATCGCAGTAAAAAAAGACAAACAAGGCCTCGGAATAGCAAGCGAAATGATTGCTTTCGCCTCTTCCGAATGTTTACAAAAAGAAGCGGTTATGGAAGTAGGTACGCAAATTGGCAACTTTACTTCACTTGGGCTATATAACCGGCTCGGATTCTTGGTATCAGGTGCAAAGTATGTGCTACATCTACATCAATAAAATAATGGAGAATGATGAGTAAAGAAAGGGATTATAAAGACAAAATATACATCGTAGCCGAAGTGGGTAACAATCATGAAGGAAGTTTTACACTCGCAGAAGAAATGCTAGGCAAAGCAGCTGAATCAGGCGCTGATGCGGTTAAGTTTCAAACTTTTATACCTGAATTGTTTGCATCAAGTGCAGATCCGGCGAGATTAGAGCGATTAAAAAAATTCCAGCTGTCTTTTCAGCAGTTTGAATCGCTCTCCAAACTGGCAGGCGATTTGGGTGTAGACTTTTTTTCTACGCCCCTTGATCTGGAAAGTGCAAGGTTTCTCAACACTATACAGTCTGTATTTAAGATTGCATCAAGTGATAATACCTTTTATCCCCTTATAGAAACCATTGCCGGGTTTGGTAAAAATATGATAATATCAACCGGTCTGGCAGATATTCCACTGTTAAGTAAAGTTGAAAAGACGGTGATGGATATCTGGAAAAAAAACGGTGAGACTCATTCGCTTGCATTACTGCATTGCATAACCGGCTACCCAGTTCCGGTAGAACAGGTGAACCTGGGCGCTATCCAAACATTGCGTGCAAAGTTTCCGGAATTGACAATCGGCTATTCCGATCATACTTTAGGTATCGAGATTTCTACGTTTGCCGTTGCCGCCGGTGCAAGAATTATTGAAAAACATTTTACGTTAGATAAGAGCTACTCCGATTTCAGGGATCACCAGCTGTCTGCAGTCCCTGCCGAATTCAGAAAACTTGTTGATTCGATCAGGAACCTTGAGACTGTCATGGGAACAGGTGAGAAAATTGCCCAGCAAATTGAAGAGGGGATGAGAGATGTAGTACGACGTTCCATAGCTGCGGCTAAAGATCTTCCGGCAGGCTCAACAATACAAATGGAAGATCTTATATGGCTTAGACCGGGTACAGGAGGTTTTGCACCGGGAAGCGAATCAGAATTACTTGGTAAAATTACTACACGCAATATCAGCAAAGGCGAGCTTATCCAGGCGGGAGATATATAGCAGATCAATTAATAAACGCACTTCATTATTCAGTTATCATTATGTGTGGAATAGCAGGTTATATCGGGAAAAAAAGGTTAGAAGATAATCGTGTCGACGATTCTCTGATAAAAATGTCTAATCGCGGACCGGATTTCCGTGCTGCCCGGAACTTTGAATATAATGATACCCATACGTATCTTTTGCATAGCAGGCTGAGTATCATTGATCTCGATCCCAGGTCAAACCAGCCATACTCATTTGAGAATCTGCACATGGTTTTCAATGGTGAGATATACAATTATATCGAAGTAAGAAAGGAACTAAAGGAGCTCGGATATCATTTCAACACAGATAGCGATACCGAGGTTTTGATAAAAGCCTTCCATTCCTGGAATACGGGAATGTTCGACCGGCTTGAAGGCATGTGGGCTTTTGCCATCTATGATGACCAGACAGGGAAACTTTTTTTATCGCGTGACCGTTTTGCAGAAAAACCCCTGTTTCTTTATAAAACGGACAACGGGATTTACTTTGGATCGGAAATTAAATTTATCAAAGCGTTGTCCGGTGTCACACTTGAAATAAATGATACGCAGGTATACCGTTATATTGTAAATGGGTATAAATCCCTCTATAAAACAACCGATAACTTTTATAAAAATATTACTGAAGTATTATTTTCCGGTTTCATGATAATTGATACACGTTTGTATTGTACGGAAAAAAAATACTGGACATTACAGTCAAATATCAATAAGGACCTTACACTTGAAGATTCAATCGATGGGGTCAGAGAAAAACTTCTTAGGTCAGTAAAATTAAGATTACGTGCGGATGTACCGCTGGCTTTCTGTCTGAGCGGAGGCATTGATTCGGCTTCACTAGCCTCGATCGCTGCAAAAGAATTCAATTATAATGTGGCCACATTTTCTATCATCGATGCAGATGCCAGATATAACGAGTTTGAGAATATCGAAGCCACAATAAAAGATATTGATTGCGAACACACACTCATCCATTTATCGAATAAAGACGATTCCCGCAGCAGGCTAAGGAAGCTGATCACCTATCATGACAGTCCGATCGCTACTATCTCCTACCTGATACATTCCATGCTTTCGGAACAAATCGCAGCAAAAGGATATAAAGTAGCCATTTCAGGTACGGCTGCAGACGAATTGCTTACAGGGTATTACGATCATTTTAACCTGCAGCTTTATTGTTTGAAGGATACACCTTATTATTCCAGACATGTAAAAGACTGGGAAGAGTACATCAAACCTATAGTAAGAAATCCGTACCTGCAGCAGCCCGACCTATATGTAGGGAACGAAGGTATCCGCGATCATATATATCTCGATAATGCCGAATTCGAAAAATTGATGGTTGCGCCGTTTCATGAAGATTTCACTGAGGAGAAATATGCGTGCAACCTGTTGCACAACCGGATGATGAATGAGTTGTTCCATGAAGGTTCAAGAGTGATACTTCGTGAAGATGATCTGAATTCAATGATGTATTCTATAGAAAACAGAAGCCCATTCCTTGATACGGCGTTGGCCGAGTTTTCCTACTCAATACCTGTAGAATACCTGATCGATAACGGCTATGGAAAAAATGTACTGAGACAGTCATTGAAAGGGATATTGAACGATAAAGTGAGATTGGACCGTAAGAAAAAAGGATTTAACGCATCAATAAATTCCCTGTTCGATTTTAATAATCCGACGATAATGGAGGAAATGCTGGACGGGGGAAGGGTCTTTGATTATGTAGACCGAAAAAAAATTGAGCCTTTCTTTTACAAGGACAACAAAACTAACAGCATCAGCAAATTCCTTTTCAATTTTATTAATATTAAATATTTCCTTGAATTAAATGGATCATAAATTTATACTCAGGTATTGCAAAAAATGCCTTGTTCCTAATAGCCGTCCGGGTGTGATCATCGATGAAGACGGCATATCCAATGTATGGAAAACGGGGACCGATGAAAAAAATAGTATCGATTGGGATGAACGTGAAAAGTCTTTCAGGACAATCATCAACTTTACAAAAGAAAATTCAAAAGGGTATGACTGCCTGGTACCCGTAAGTGGTGGTAAAGATAGTACTTGGCAGATTATTAAATGCCTTGAGTATGGTCTTAACCCGCTGGCCGTAACATGGAAAACCCCTGCACGCTCTGCTATCGGACAACAGAATCTTGATAACCTTGTTAAGCTGGGGGTTGATCATATTGATTACCAGATTAACCCGGAAGTAGAAAAAAAATTCATGTACAGGAGTCTTGTCAAGTATGGCACAACCGCGCTGCCCATGCATATGGCACTGTTCAATATCCCCTTAAAAATCGCAGTGAAGTTTAGCATACCTTTGGTGATCTGGGGTGAAAACTCTGCTTTTGAATATGGAACAGCAGATGAAGAACTGAAAGGGTTTAAGTTAGATTCAAAATGGCTAAAACAGTACGGTGTTACGCATGGCACAACTGCGGAAGACTGGATAGCAGATGATCTGACCCGGAAAGAACTGACGCCTTATTTTGGCCCGACAGACAAAGAATTGGATAAGGCGGGTGTTCGTGCGGTGTTCTTGGGTCATTATTTCAGATGGGATACCGAAACAAGTTTGAAAGCGGCTCTTGCGCATGGATTCAAGGTACGTGAAGAAGGTCCTAAAACAGGTTATTATAATTACGCAGATATTGATGATGATTTTATAGCGATTCACCATTTTATTAAATGGTACAAGTTCGGATTTACAAGGTTGTTTGATAATCTGTCAATAGAAATACGGAACAACCGGTTGACGTATGAAGAAGCACTTGAGATAATCAGAAAGACCGGCATACAGGAACCTGTGGAAGATATTGAAAAGCTATGCAGGTTTCTTTCTATCCCGTTGGAAGAGTTTTACAGGATCATTGAAACATTCCGGAATACGGATATCTGGAAAAAAGAAAACGGAAAGTGGGTTATTAAAGAATTCCCTATCAAAGACTGGAATTGGTAATCTATTAGTATGAAATTGAAAATAAAGGACATACCGCGAATATTCAGGCCTAGGAAAGACAAAGACATTTATATTTCCGATTACGGCGATATTCACCTAGAACCGGATGAACAGGTTTCTTTCGTAACGGCATCGGGAAAACGTCATGATTTTGCAGCTAAAGAATGGGGATTCTATGCAACTCCTTCTGTTAATTCCAGGTTGAAGAATGAAGGATTTAAAACGGCATTGATTGTAAATGCTTATGGACAGGTTTATATTATGGTGGTCGATATCAATAAGATGGAATTGTTTGAAAAATATTGTGAGGTAGAGGAACAGCAGATTTTGGAATGGCTGGATGAAAGAAAACTGAACAATGACTGACAATACCATAACAAGGGCCGAAAGTTATGAACGGCTTTTCAGCCAAAGTGCAACGAGAGCATCTGCTATGCCAGGATGGAAAGAAGTTGTTATAAATAATTTCCCGTTCCCCAAATCAAAACTGTTTATTTCTCTTTTAAGGGCTTTTGGCATGCGAATAGGAAATAACGTAAAGATCTTGGGCCGGATCAACGTTAAGATTAGGGGCAAATTTGAAAATATCACAATCGGAAATGATGTAGTAATTGCAAGCAAGGTAGACCTTAGAAACCGCGAGAACGGAATTATTGAAATTTGTGAAAGGGCATACCTTGATGAAAATGTACGTATAGTTGCGGCAAGGGACGGGAGTGTTAAAATAGATATCGGCGCAGAACTCGGTGCGAATACCATTATTAATTCAGGCGGTCATACCTACATCGGCAAATATTCATTACTGGCGGGATTCATCAATATAAATTCTTCTTCGCACGGAATTGATGCGACAAGGTATATTAAGGACCAGCCTCACCAGCATGGCAGTGTCAGTATAGGAGATGATGTGTGGATCGGCTCTTACGCTGCGGTATTGATGAATTCAAAAATAGGTAATGGCGCAGTTATAGGAAGTCACTCAGTGGTAATCGGAGATATCCCCGATTTTGGGATTGCCGTAGGTGTTCCGGCTAAAGTAATCAAGTATAGAAGTTGAATAAAAATCTTGGTTGGCCATATTTTTTGTAAGGCAGAGATTTTTAAATAAAATTTATGAGCGACGTAACCCCAATAATTAAAATCGTTACTAAAATGTATTTAATTTAATGATGGCCCATACACTTTCTGAAGATATTGTCGTTCTTGCAGATATTGATTCTGCATATCAATTTTTGAATGATGAGCAAGATAATATCGGAAGCTATAGAATTCTTGTGATTCACCCTGCTGTAAAGGAATATCTTTCTGAAAAAAATATATATTGTAATGATTTGTCAGAGTTTATAGATGACATTACATTTAAAGAGAATTACGATAAAGCAGAGAGCATCCTTATCCCCTATTTAAACCTATTAGATCGGAAGGGTGCTCCCAAATTGTCGGCGTGTTTAGGAATCGAGAAAATTGAATGGTTTTATTCTCTTTATCGAATAAGTGCTAAATATGACTTTTTCGGTCTTTTAAATGCTATTTCTGCCCTCTGTAATTTTTTTGATAAATATCCACCAAGGAAGATCATCGTCTATGGTGAGAATTCGTTCAGTATACTAAATAGCAAAGGGGATCTTGTTTTTTTGATTCACTCCGTTCTGGACGAGAGTGTTAAAAATAGTAACTATGACCTGCAAAGCCGGAGTATTTATTCAACGCCTCAAAATGGGTATCGCAATGCGATAGTTAAAATAAAAAGTAAAGCATTTCAGACTGCAGTAAACGGACTTCATCTTATAGCTGAACTTCGTAATTTTCTTGACTTTTTTAGAGCAAAGTCAATTACAATTCTTTTTGAGAGCCTATATGATTTTAAATTTTTAAGGCTGACAAATAAAATAGGGCCAACTCTGATCTGGGCATATCACGAAGATCCATGGGTCCTGGATAAACCAGTGCAGGAATCACACACTAAAGTATCGAAAATTAAGCAGGTAGTAAGTAGTCTTGAGTTTGCAGGAATGCTGAATCACGAAGATTCAATTACTTCGATAGCCATTGACATTTTGATTAGGCGTATTAAAACTGATCTTGGTAATAATGTGACAACCTATGCGGATTCACTTTTGAAGATGAAACATCTTTTGCAAACAAAAAGCAAGATAGTGGCAATATGGGGGAATGATCCAGCTATTGGCAAAAAGGCATTGCTCATAGACTTTCTACTTAAATCCAAAGTTCCGGTGATAGGATATCAGCATGGAGCTTCATATGGAGTACAATCTGATTTCGAACATTTTCATTCAGCATATATTTACTGCAACATATTCTTGTCATATGGTTTTACGAAAGAAGATCTTTCAACTAGGATTACCAATGACTCCAAATTCAATGCAACCATAGAGCCCGTTGGATCTGTCCGGATTCAGACGGCACTATCTAAAAAAGCAAGTAATAAAAATGTTTTGGCAACAGCCACACTCTTTTATCCGGTAACAAATGTACCCGGAATACTTTGCACATCTAAAAGGAGAAAAGCGGATAAATTTTTAGATTTGCAAAAAAAGATACTTTCCTTTCTTGATAGTAAGGCAGATACAAACCATTATATCAAATTGCCTCCAGGCACGATAGATACCCCGTCTTGTCATGAATTGTCTTTTTACAAATATCCGAAACTTAATCTTGTTTCAAGCAAAGTCTTGACTTTCATGAATAAATATAATACCAAAGCAGTGTTGATTGACGCCTGTTTTTCTACATGCATGTATGAAGTATTGGGGTACGACTGCGAAGTATTTGTGATACATGATGATTTAGTCCCATTTGATAAAAAACCTCTTGAGCTATTGAAAAAAAGAGTTTATTACATTGAGAAAATAGATCATTTTTATGAGTTGTATACAATGTATATTGAAGGGCAGTTGGAAAAAAGAAGAGATAATGAATTCTTCGAAAAGTATGTAGTAAATATCAGTACTGACAGTAAAAAAAAAGTTATTACTAATATACTTCAGGCTTTTAAAAATTAGATTATATACCCTGATCAACTCTTGTGACTTAGGTCTCAATTCCTGTTCAAATTCTTTAATAAATAATAAGTATGTGTGGTATTGTTGGATTTATTGGTAATAACCCTAAAAGTAAACTAGAAAAAATTTATGCGATGATGGCATCTACATCTCACAGGGGTCCAGATGCTTCAAGTGTTAAAGTGTATGATGGTCTGATCATTGGCTTCAATCGTCTTTCAATCAATGATCTTTCAGAAAAAGGCATGCAGCCTTTCGAAACCGATGAGTACAGCGTTTTTGCAAATGGTGAGATATACAATCATAATGAGTTAAGAAATAAATTCAAATTGCATGCTCAGCTTAGAAGCCATTCCGATATTGAGCTCATTCCGCATCTTTACAAAAAACTTGGTTTTGAATTCCTGAATGAGGTAAACGGAGCTTTTGCCATCGCGCTGTATGTGAAGCAAACCGGGCAGCTTCATCTAATATTAGACAGGCTAGGAAAAAAACCCATGTACTATTATGAAACAGCTGAAGGGGTATATTTCGCTTCTGAATTAAAAGCATTTCTTTTGAATTTCGATATGGGGCTCGATCTCGAGGCAATTAACTGGGCCTTCTTCCAGGGTTATTTCCCTTACCCGATGACACCTGTTAAAGGAGTAAAAAAAATTCGGCCGTCTGAGATCCTTACGATTAGTAAAAATTTATCTATAAGTTCAGCTAACTGGTACACGATAAAGCCGGATTATGAAATGCCAAAGTTGAGTGAAAACGAAATGGAAGGAAAGTTTCTCGCTCTTTTGGATGATGCTGTGAATATACGAATGGAGGCGGATGTGGAAGCGGGTCTTTACCTGAGCGGCGGACTTGATTCAACAAGTATCGCCATGTCATGTGCACATATCGGCTACCAGAACATACATACTTTCACGGGAAAGGTACAGTCAAAGGAGTATAGTACAGATAATATAAATGCAAGTCGTTTTGCAAAAGAGCACAATTTTACCCATCATGTAGTTGAAATTGATGTTAATACTTACAGGAATAATATAGTAGAAACCTCCACTGCGTTTGATGAGATCAATTTTGAAACTGCCAATATTAACTTTATTGAAATTGTACGTGAGGCCAAGAAACATGTAACCATCATGCTTGACGGTTGTGGCGGAGATGAAGTATTTTTTGGATATAGCCATCAAAGAAGTTTGCACCGGCTGCCGAAGGCAATGCGTAATATACTTCCTGGTATACCTGCTATCAAAAACTATCTCGCCAGGAATAAACCCAGAATGTTTTCCTACTATATGAGTCTTACTGATGTTGAAAAATTCTTCTGTCTTAGCCAGGCTTTTATTCCGATAAACGAGGCTATGCAAATGAAACATTTTAATCTTGAAGCCGGGCATGCAAATCTTCAAAAGATTACGAAATCCACTCCCCACTCTTTTAAAGACAAACGCGACCTAAATTATCTTTCCTATATGGATATTCTAGGACTGGATATGCTTAATTACCAGGAGTTGGACAGGTGTTCAATGTATCACTCAATCGAACCACGCTCACCTTTATCAGATTACCGGATATGGGAAGCTTTTATGGGAGTAGAGGAGAAACAAAAATTAGCTGGCGGAGGCAAAGGATTGATGCGAAGGCTGTTGGCTAGGCGTTTGCCAGGTTATATTTTAGAGGCTAAAAAGGACGGGTTCAGTAATCCTTTTTATCTTTGGTTCCTCAATAATGACGAATTTCGAAGTGAGGTTCTAAGCTTGATATCCAAAAGAAAAGAGTTGTTGTATGAAGTTTTAGGTGCAGTGTATGTTAATAATCTTTTATCTAAATGGAAGGATCTCAACGATGTAGAATGGATGGATGGTGTCCGGTTAAACCAGCTGGTTGCCTTTGTTATCTGGTATGTCATTTATTTTGAAAGAAAAGACCTCTACAAAGTGAACCTCTCAATCTCTGATTTGAATGCATTACTATAAGCAAAGGGTCGTTGCTGCTGGCTCAATATATGGTTCTAAATCTTTTCGTGTAAATAGGCGGTCCTAAATGGAAACAATATATATTAACTCAACCGACGAGTTTATTGAAACAGCAGTTTTGAATATTGCCGCCGCAGCTGAAAGAGCGATTAGGAATAGTGGAAGTTTTAATATTGTGTTAAGCGGTGGGGAAACACCCGGTCCGGTTTACAGGTACTTGGCAAAACAAAATTTCGATTGGTCTTTATGGCATGTTTGGTTCGCTGATGAAAGAAAACCCGATCCAGATGAATCGGTGTTGAACTGGAAAATGGTAGACGAAACATTTCTGAATGCGGTATCAATTCCTGCAGCACAGGTTCACCGAATCAATACCGAAGAGGGCGTAAATAAAGCTGCGGAGCAATATAACCTGGAGCTACAGAAAGTAAATGAATTTGATCTTGTAGTATTAGGATTAGGTGAGGACGGCCATACAGCCAGTCTTTTTTCCGGGATGGATCATAACAATGATAAAAAAAAAATAGCTGCTTTTCCGGTATTGCAATCGCCTAAGCCGCCACTACATCGTGTGACGATGTCCATTTCACGCCTTTGTAATGCAAAGGAAATTTTATTTCTTGTTTCAGGGATAGCAAAAAGAAAAATCGTTAGAGCATTAGAAGAAAAAAAAGAGATCCCAGCCTCTTACATAAAAGGGCATATTTCTACAAAACTGCTTTATTTTCAATCGCAATAAATATGATGCGTAAAATTCTTATTTCTACATCCTCTTTTAATCTAGATAATTTTTCCGGAAAGGAAGAGTTAGCAAAGAAAGGATACGAGATCGTTTTGAATCCGTATGAAAAAAAAATGTCTGAACAGCAGATATCTGAATTAATAGATGATTCGGTTACAGCAATGATTGCTGGAACTGAACCTTTAACAGCAGCGGTTCTGGAAAAAGCTACAGGCCTGAAGATTCTTGTCCGCTGTGGAATTGGTATGGACAATGTTGATTTGGAGGCCGCGAAAAAACTAGGTATCAAAGTTTTCAATACACCAGATGCGCCCACAAGATCTGTAGCGGAACTAACCCTTGGTCACATATTATCTTTACTTAGGCGTATCCCCGAGTCTGACAGGTCTATCCGGAATGGTCAATGGCAACCATTGATGGGTTCTTTGTTGTATGGAAGAACAGTTGGTATCATTGGTTTTGGTCGGATAGGTAAAATGGTGGGCAACCTACTTATGGTATTCGGGACTAAAATATTGATTCACGATGACTTTGCACAAGAAACAAACAGGGATTTTAATTTTGTTTCCAAAGACGAAATTTTTTCAAACAGCGATATTGTAACACTTCATCTTCCTTACAGTAAAGAGAATCACCATCTTGTAAACAAAGAAATCCTTTTGAAAATGAAACCTACAGCATTCCTGGTAAATGTTTCGCGAGGTGGCCTTGTTGATGATAATGCTTTATACCAGGCTATAAGTGATAATAAAATTGCCGGCGCTGCACTTGATTGTTTTGAACAGGAGCCTTATACGGGTCCACTGGTAAACTGTGAACGTGTGCAGCTATCGTCTCATATGGGCTCATATGCCAGTCAATCCAGAGTGAAGCAGGAACAGGATTCCTGTACTATACTGATGGATGAATTAAGAATTAATAATTTAATTTAGCATATTCATGAAAAAAGAAACGGTTTTAGTTTTGGGTGGATCAGGTTTTCTAGGTAGTCATGTGGCTGACGCTTTATCCGATGCTGAATATAACGTAAGAATATTTGACCGCCAGCCTTCAAAATGGCTAAAGACAAATCAACAAATGATCGTAGGTGATATTTTAGATCAAGACAAACTGGATGAAGCCATTGATGGTTGCATTGCGGTATACAATTTTGCAGCTATTGCAGATCTTGATGAGGCACTTGATAAGCCTTTAGAAACAGCGCGGATCAATGTATTAGGTAATGTGCAAATATTAGATATCTGTCGGAAAAAAGGCGTTAAAAGATATATGTATGCCAGTACCGTTTATGTACACAGTAGGGAGGGAGGATTTTACAAATGTAGTAAACAGGCCGCTGAACAATATGTGGAAGAATACCAGAGATCTTATGGGCTTGATTATACAATTCTAAGATATGGATCACTATACGGCCCCAGGTCCGATGCGCATAACGGGTTGTGGCGCATAGTTAAGGGCGCTTTGGAAACCGGCAAAATCAAATATGAAGGGAATATAGATTCTGTTCGCGAATATATTCATGTAGAAGATGCAGCTAAAGCAAGTGTAATTGCTTTAGGAATGGATTTTAAAAATCAGCATGTTGTCTTAACCGGCCAGGAGCCTATGAAGGTATTGGATATGCTAAAGATGCTTGGAGAGATACTGGGTATAGAAAATGAGGTAGAATTTGATAACCTTGAATATGCAGGACATTACATACGCACACCATACGCTTACCAAAACAAAGTAGGCAGGAAATTCATCCCTCCTATGCACGTAGATCTGGGTCAGGGCTTGCTTCAACTGATCAGTGAAATAAAAGCTGAATTAATCTAAAAAAAATTATGAAAAAGAAGGTAATTACTGTCTTAAAAAAGATGAGTAAAAGTTTTTTTGATGCCCTGTATAAATTCAGAGCCGGGCGACTTGTTATTGATAATATTTCAACCACGGCAATGGACCGCGAAGTGCGGGTTAATTATAATGGGGATACTTTTATTTTTACTTCTCCCAATTCTTTGAACCGGTGGCGTTTAGACACGTTCTCTACAAAAGAACCTGAAACGCTTATCTGGATAGATAAACTAGAAACGGGTTCAGTGCTTTGGGATATTGGCGCTAACATCGGCCTGTATTCCGTATACGCAGCAAAAGTAAAGAAATGCCGGGTTTATTCTTTCGAGCCTTCCGTGTTCAATTTAGAGCTATTGGCAAGGAATGCTTTTGCCAATGGCCTTTCGGACATGATCAATATCGTTCCGCTGCCCCTGACAGATTCGATTGGTATTAACAAACTGAACATGACATCCACAGCATGGGGAGGAGCTGTTTCCACTTTTGGAACATTGGCAATAGGACATGATGGAAAACCTATGAAAAAGTCTTTCGAATTCAGTACTCTCGGTATATCAATGGACTCAGCAGTGGAAGTTATGAATATACCTATGCCTGATTATATAAAAATGGACGTTGATGGAATTGAACACATCATATTAAAGGGAGGTGCCAATGTGTTGAAGAGTGTTAAAGGCGTTATTATTGAGATAAACGATGATTTTGAAGAGCAGGGCGAAACAGCTACCAGGCTGCTATTGGAAAGCGGTTTACGCCTGCAGGAAAAAACACATTCTGCCGTGGTAGAGCACATTGAAGAATTTAAAAGGACATTTAATCAAATCTGGGTCAGATAATCTGTATGCTAAGTTTCCTGAAAAAAAAGAAAATAATTTTCTGGGACTTCGATGGTGTAATTAAAGATTCCGTAGAAGTGAAAACCAAAGCTTTTGAAATGCTTTTCAAAAAATTTGGTGGTGAGATGGCTACCAGGGTGGTAAAACACCATACAGAGAATGGCGGCATGTCGAGATTTGATAAATTCCCCCTCTACCTTGAATGGGCCGGAATAAAATGCACACCGGAAATTCTGCATCAGTATTGCTCAGATTTCGCTGCTCTTGTAGAAGATGCAGTTGTGAACTCGGCATGGGTAGAAGGAATAGAAAAAATACTGAACGGCAATACTGATCAGCTTTATATACTTGTTACAGCTACTCCGCAGGACGAGATCATGAGGATACTTAACCGGCTTTCAATCGCATCTTGTTTTGCTGCAATCTTCGGTGCGCCTATAGCCAAAGCGGAAGGGATCCTTTTATCATTGGAAAAATTTTCCATACAGCCAGAAGAAGCTTTAATGATAGGAGACGCACGCGCGGATCTTGCGGCAGCTCAAAAATGCGGCATTGATTTCTTGCTAAGGCGAACGCCAGAGAATGAAATATCCATGCCTGGATATACTGGAAACTTCGTAAACAATTTTTTACAGGATGAGCCAAAGGCATGCTAAAATAATTTCCTTAAGAGAAAAACTGAATTCGGGAAAAACTACGATAGGAAGTTGGATGCAGCTTCCAAGTACTTCTGTTGCAGAAATAATGGGTCATGCCGGATATGATTGGGTTGCCGTTGACCTTGAACATGGTTCCATGAGTACTTCTCAATTACCGGATTTGTTCCGCGCACTTGAACTGGGAGGCACCTTGCCGCTCGTTCGCCTTGCTCATGGCAATTTGAAAGAGGCAAAAGATGCACTGGATGCCGGAGCGGGAGGTATCGTTATACCAATGGTAGAATCTTCTGCGCAGTTGAAGGAAGTGATTAGTCATAGTTGCTGGCCGCCGGCGGGTATCCGGGGAGTAGGATTTTCGCGGGCGAATCTTTACGGGAAATATTTCAACGATTATAAAAAAGAAGCACAACAGCCGTTGATCATTGCCCAGATCGAACACATTAAAGCAGTGAACGATATTGACAGTATTCTCGAAACTCCCGGATTGGACGCTATTATTATAGGACCGTATGATCTGTCGGCTTCTATGGGACTGACTGCACAGTTTGAGCATGCAGACTTTACAGCTGCGCTTAA
>Ga0172372_10008166_pt1 | contig 13889 bp, 13 predicted proteins | sample LakKiv5m_2_FD_114544 | JGI IMG/M metagenome (GOLD analysis project Ga0172372, IMG submission 114544) | Freshwater microbial communities from Kabuno Bay, South-Kivu, Congo - kab_092012_9.5m | ecosystem: Environmental > Aquatic > Freshwater > Lake | place: Democratic Republic of the Congo...
CCACCATCAACCGCCACGGCGTGCGCATGGGCACGTCCGAGCTCTACCGTGCCGTGGAGTCCCTGCCCGAGGTCCTGGACAGCCTGGTCGTCGACCTGGAGTACCTCGGCCGCGAAAGCTGGATGCCGCTGTTCGTGGTGCTACGCGAAGGCCTGGCGCTGGACGAGTCCATGCGCGCGCGCCTGAACGGCGCCATCCGCAGCGCGCTGGGCCCGCGCTACCTGCCCAGCGAGATCCTGCAGGTGCAGGCCGTGCCGCGCACCCTGTCGGGCAAGAAGATGGAGCTGCCGGTGCGCAAGCTGCTGCTCGGCGCCGACCCAGCCCGCGTGATGAACCGCGACGCGATGGCCAATGCCGACTGCGTGGCCTGGTACGTCGAATTTGCCCGGGCGCGGGGGGCTGGGGTAGCTCCTGTCGTCCGACGATGATGGCGACCACCGGAGCCTACGGGACGTCAGAGGACGAAAGCACTCACTCCAAACCCTCACGGGAGGTGGCGCGGACATCCCCCTCCAGGCAGACTCCTTGGCGCAGTCAGTTCTCAGAGCTGGTTCTTGGCTTGGGCAAGCGGCACGCTGATCATGGCCAGTTCAAAACTTGTCTGGCTGGATCGATCTTGGCGCAGGAGAAATCCCGGGGCCGCCACAAGCGCTCAGGCTCTCAAACTTTCGACTCGACCACCGCCGCGTTGACCATCGTGCGCAGCTCGCGCCGCACCGGGTACTGGCTGGACGGCATGTACTGGGTCAGGAAGACGACCGACAGGTCCTCCACCGGGTCGATCCAGAAGGCCGTGCTGGCGGCGCCGCCCCACCAGTACTCGCCAGGCGAGCCGGCCACGCCGGTGCGCGCCACGTCGGTGGTCATTGCAAAGCCCAGGCCGAAGCCCACGCCGTGGTACATCGCCTCGCTGAACAGGCTTTTGGACAACTCGGCCAGGTCGCGGCCGCCGGGCAGATGGTTCTGGCGCATCAGCCACACGGTCTTGGGACCGAGCAGGCGCACGCCGTCCAGCGCGCCGCCGCGGCGCAGGCACTCGCAGAAGCGAAGGTAGTCGGCCGCGGTGCCCACCAGGCCGCCGCCGCCCGAAGGCGCGCTCGTCGGCTCGCGGAAGGTGCGGCCGGGCAGCGGCGCCAGGCCGCCCTGCGGGCGGGCCACGTAGCACTGCGCGAAGCGCTCGGCCTTGTCGTCGGGGCAGTGGAAGGCGGTGTCCACCATGCCCAGCGGGCCCAGGATGCGCTGCTGCAGGAAGTCGGCCAGCGGCTGGCCGGAGATCTTCTCGATCAGGTGGCCCAGCACGTCGGCGGACACGCTGTAGTTGAAGGCGGTGCCGGGCGAGAACTCCAGCGGGATCTGGCCCAGCGCGTCGACGAAGCCCTGCAGGCCGGGCCCGCCCTCGGCATTGCCGATCTCGAAGGGGTCGATCTTCAGCCGACGGTAGGCCGCGTCGACCATCGTGCGCATCTGGAAGCCGTAGGTCAGCCCCGAGGTGTGGCGCATCAGGTCGATCATGCGCATCGGTGCATCGGTGGGGCGCGTCAGCCAACTGCCGCCCGACGCGCCCGGCAGGCCGGCGCCGCTGCCCACATAGACGCCGAGGTCGCGCCACGACGGGATGAATCGGTGCACCGGGTCGTCCAGCGCCACCAGGCCCTCCTCGACCAGCATCATGAAGGCCACGCTGGTGATGGGCTTGGTCATCGAGTAGATGCGCACGATGGTGTCGTCGGCCATGGGCCGCGGGGCCACGCCCTCGGCAGGCAGCACCGCATGGCCGAGCACGCTGTGGTGCACGACGGCCCCGTGGCGCGCCACCAGCAGCTGCGCGCCGGGCAGCAGCCCGGGGGCCACGTATTTCTGGTTCAGGAAGCAGTCGATGCGGGCCAGGCGCTCGGCGCTCATGCCCTGGCTTTCGGGGGAGGCGGTGGGCAGCGGGGTCACACAGGGTCTCCGGGGTCGGCCGATCTTCGATGTTAAGACCGGCCGCCCGGACGTCCCCGCCCGCGGCCGCCGCGTGTCCTCAAGCCACCCGCGCCTGCACCACCCGCCCGGCCACCGCGAAAGCCCCGGCGCCGAGGTGGTGCAAGGTGTGCAGCGAGGGAAGGTCGTCGCGGAAGGTCCAGCGCCCGCGCGAAAAGACCCGCGGATCGGCTGCCGCGGCGACCACCTCGCCGAAGCAGGTGTCGTAGGCCTCCTCGGTGTGGCGCTCGGGGATGAGCCGGCATTCCAGCCAGGCGCAGCAACCGTCCTCGAGCACCGGCAGGCCCAGCACCGGGCCGGGCGTCGGGGCCAGGCCATGACGCATGAACTTGTCCTCGCCCTCGGGCAGGTCACGCCCGCTGTGGCTGCCCACGGCGTAGGTCAGGTCGGCCAGCGCCGCGCCCGGCACGCACAGCGCGAAGGCGCCGGAGGCGGCGACGAGGTCCCGCGTGCAGGTGCGCTTGTCGATGACCACGGCCACGCGCGGCGGCGTGAACTCCACCGGCATCGACCAGGCCGCGGCCATGACGTTGCGCCGCGCGCCGTGCGCGCTCGTCACGAGCACGGTTGGGCCGTGGTTGAGCAGGCGGCTGGCGTGGGCGAGATCGACGGGGTGGAAGGTGGGCATGGAACAGGTCCAGGTGGGCAAAGGGGCCGCGGCGGGCGCGGTGGGAAGCACAATCGTCGGCACCTGCCGTCACGAGCGCCAGGGCGTCCCGGAAGGCAGGACAAGGCCGAGGCACGGCCGGCGCGGCACCCGATCCGACACATCCGACACATCCGACACATCCGAAGATTCAGGAGACCCTCCCATGCTCACTGCTGAAGAGATCGAGCACTACCAGACCCACGGCTACGTGGTCCCCGCGGGCTTCCGGCTGCCGCTGCAGACGGTGCAGGACATCCGCGCCGCGCACGAGCGGCTGGTGGCCCGCCTGCCGCAGTTCGCCGACTACTGCCCGATGGTGCTGGCACACGACACCGCCTTCCTGAACTGGGCGCGCGAGCCGGGCATCCTGGACATGGTCGAGCAGGCGATCGGGCCGGATTTCGCGCTGTGGAACTCCAGCTTCTTCGCCAAGCCGGCCTTCAAGGGCTCGCGCACGCCCTGGCACCAGGACGGCGAGTACTGGCCCATCCGCCCGCTGGCCACCTGCACCGTGTGGATCGCCTGCGATGACGCCACGCCCGAGAACGGCTGCCTGCGCGTGATCCGCGGCTCGCACCGGCGCAAGTCGCTGTACCGTCACAACCGCAACGACGGCCCGGGGCTGGCGCTGAACCAGGAGCTCGACCACAGCGAATACGACGAGCGCGACGCGGTGGACATCGTGCTGCAGACCGGGCAGGTGTCGCTGCACGACGTCTACCTGATCCACGGCTCGGAGCCCAACCGCTCGCCGAACCCGCGCCGCGGCATGACGCTGCGCTTCATGCCCACCAGCTCGGTCTTCGACCGCGAACTCGCGGACACGATGTTCAGGGAGAAGCAGCTCGGCGCCAACCACGCCGAGCGCACGGTCTACCTGATGCGCGGCCGCGATCTGAGCGGGCGCAACGACTTCCGCATCCGCAGGTAGCCGCAACGCCCGAGGGCCGCATGACCGAGCGCCGGTCGACCGCCGTCCCGTGACCCGGCCAGGCCACGGCCGGGGGGCGGCGCTCGGCCGGCCTTGGCTTGCACGGCCGGGCTACACCCCGCGCACCACCTCGATCGCCTCCTCGATCCGGTCCACGGCGTGGATGGTCAGGCCTTCGATGGCCTTCTTCGGGGCGTTGGCCCTGGGCACGACGGCCACGCTGAAGCCCAGCTTGGCGGCCTCGCGCAGGCGCTCCTGGCCGCGCGGTGCGGGGCGTACCTCGCCGGCCAGGCCCACCTCGCCGAAGGCGAAGAAGCCGCGCGGCAAGGCGCGCCCCCGCAGCGAGCTGGTGATGGCCAGCAGCACCGCCAGGTCGGCCGCGGGCTCGGCGATGCGCACGCCGCCGACCGCGTTGACGAAGACGTCCTGATCACCGCAGGCCACGCCGGCGTGGCGGTGCAGCACCGCCAGCAGCATGGCCAGGCGGTCGCGGTCCAGGCCCACCGACAGGCGGCGCGGGCTCGGGCCGCCGCTGTCCACGAGCGCCTGCACCTCCACCAGCAGCGGGCGCGTGCCCTCCAGCGTCACCAGCACGCACGAGCCCGGCACCGGGCCGCCGTGGGTGGACAGGAAGATCGCGCTCGGGTTGCTGACGCCCCTGAGCCCGCGCTCGGTCATCGCGAACACGCCGATCTCGTTGACCGCGCCGAAGCGGTTCTTGATCGCGCGCACGAGGCGGAAGCTGGAGTGCGTGTCGCCCTCGAAGTACAGCACGGTGTCGACGATGTGCTCGAGCACGCGCGGGCCGGCCAGCGCGCCCTCCTTGGTCACGTGGCCCACCAGCACCGTGGCGCAGCCCGAGGTCTTGGCCACGCGCGTGAGCTGCGCCGCGCACTCGCGCACCTGGGCCACCGAGCCCGGGGCCGAGCTGAGCTGGTCGGAGTACAGCGTCTGGATCGAGTCGACGACGCAGAAGGCCGGAGACTCGGCCTCGAGCGTGGCGAGGATCTTCTCGAGCTGGATCTCGGCCAGCACGCGCACCCGCGCGCCCGTGAGCCCCAGCCGGCGCGCGCGCAGCGCCACCTGCGCGCCGCTCTCCTCGCCGGTGACGTAGAGCACCTTCATCTGCCCCGACAGCGCGTCCAGCGCCTGCAGCAGCAGCGTGCTCTTGCCGATGCCGGGGTCGCCGCCGATCAGCGTCACGCCGCCGGCGACGATGCCGCCGCCGAGCACGCGGTCCAGTTCCTCCTGCCCGGTGGGCGTGCGCGTGACCTCGGCCGCGTCGATCTCGCTGAGCGTGGCCACGGGCTGGTTCTTCGCCAACGCCTGGAAGCGGTTCTTCGACCCTCCGGCCGGCTCCGCCGCCGTCTCCTCCAGCGTGTTCCAGGCCCGGCAGTGCGGGCACTGACCGAGCCACTTCGGGCTCGTGCCGCCGCAGTCGCGGCAGGTGTAGAGGGTCTTCGCGTCGCGCGCCATTGCGGGATTGTCGGGGAGTGGGAGCCTGAGCGTCCTTGCCGCAGGCCCGCCTTGCAAGCCAGACCGTCCATGCTCCGAGACCCGGCGCCTCAGCTGGCGGCGACCGTGGCGAGCAGGCGTGCGAGCAGTGCTTCGTCGTCCATACCAGCCACCGCCACCCGCTTGGTGCGCCCCGAAGCGCCGTGTTCGAGGGTGACGTCTGATTTCGGCACGCCGCAGATCTCGGCGAGGAAGGCGATCAAGGCCGTGTTGGCCGCGCCGTCCACTGGGGGCGCCTTGAGCTGCACCTTGGGCTTGCCGTCGTGCAGGCCCACGCAGCGCGTGTGCTTCGCGCCGGGCTGACAGTGCAGGACAACGGTTCCCACGGGGACGGGCTCGAGGGCGGGCAGGCAGGCGGCAGGACGGGTGATCGCAGGGACGAGGTCAAACCCGGCCGTGCGCCCGGACCGCCTGCTGCAAGGCCAGGACCTGGTCGATGCAGGCCTCGAGCTCGCGCATCTGGTGGGCATCCAGCGGGCGCACGCCGGCGCGGCATCGCGCGCTGGCGAACAGCCCTTCGCGCTGACGCAGGTGCTTGAAGAAGCGGATGCTGACGTCCAGGTGCTGGTTGGAGAACGCCAGGATGGGCGCCAGACGCCCGTGCAGCGCACGCGCCTCGGCGTGGCGGCCGGTGGTGAACAGGCGGTGGATGGCCACGTAGACGGCGTCCATCGCCGTGGGGATGAAGGCGTGCACGCCACGGTGCAGCGCCTCCATCATCTGGCTGGCGGCCCAGCCGCCACTGACGTGCAGCGTGCCGCCCGTGGCCTCGAGCACGGCGCTGTACTTGGGCCCGGGCAGCGTCACCTCGATCTTCAGGCACCTGAACGACGGGACGCGCTCGCGCAGCCGCAGGATGTCCTCGAGCGGCAGGCCGGGGCCGGCGAAGTCCAGGTCCTGCAGCATCAGCGCCGGCGGGCCGGCCTCGGCGATCTCCTGCATCGCCTCGACCAGCGCGGCGCCACCCAGGCCCTGCGGCGCCTGGCACAGCATGGCGGGCGCGCCAAGTGCACGCGCCATCGCCGCCAGCGCGACGCGGTCGGCCTGCTGCGCGGCGCTGCAGCCCATGATGACGGGCACGCGGCCAGCCACCCGGCGCAGTGTGGCGCTGGCCACGACGTGCTTCTCGTCGAGGTCGAGGCTGCCGGTCTCGGCCGCCACGGCCAGGATCAGCATCCCGGCCACGCCGGCGTCGATGACGGCGTCGACGGCCCGCCCGACACCGTCGAAGTCGATGCCACCGTCGTCCAGGAAGGGCGTGTTCATGCTGGGCACGATGCCCAGCAGCTGCGTCATCGGGTCCAGGGTGGTCGCCAGGGTCATGGGTGCAGTCTCGTCGTGGGCCGTGGGGCGAGTGGGGCGCGTGGGGGGTGGGGGTGAGGGGGGCGCAGCAGCGCAGCAGCGCAGCTGCGCAGCGGCCCGGATGATGTCAGAACGGCGACGGATCCCGCGGGGCGGTGTCGCCAGCGTGCCCGCCCGTTGCTGACACCGGGCTCACCATCGGTGCCCCGCCGTTGGCCCCCGGCGCGGGCGCGACGCGCTCGAAGTAGCGGTCCAGCAGCCGCGGGTCGTCGAAATGGCGCCGACCGACGAAGGCCGTGGCGTGCCGTCCCCATTGCCGCATCTGCCCGGCGCTGGCGATGCCCATGGGCCAGAACAGGAAGCGCTCCAGGCGCTCGCTGCCGGGGATCAGGCCCTGCGGGTCGTAGACGCTGCGGTGCGCGGGGCGCGGCGGTGCGGTGGCGGCCGTGGATGGCGCGAGCGCCATGGGCAGCGAGCGCAGCGTGTCCTCGTCGACGAAGCCGTAGGCAAGGGGCGGCAGCGGCGCGCCCCGGGGCGGCTGTGGCGTCGATGCCTCCTCCAGCGCGGCCCAGCGCACGTGCTGCAGGTAGTGGGTGCGCGCCTGCACGCGCAGGACGATGCGCGGCACATCGGACGCGGCCGTCGATGGTGCCACGGAGGGCTCGCGCCACCCCTTCGTCATCGCCCCGGGCGGTGAGCCGGCCGGTGCGGTTCGATGAGGGGGCAAGGCACCGGACCGCGCGGCCAGCTCGGACCTGGGGTTCACGAGCGCGCCGGCCCGGGGCATGAACAGCCCTTCGTCCAGCGGCCCCTGCCCGGCCGGCTGTCCGGGCCGCGGGCGCATGCGCTGGGTGGTGAAGAACAGGTGGTAGCAGCCGCAGGCGTGGATGCTGTCGTACAGCAGGGCCTGGCCGTCATCATCGAGCGTGACGCGCCAGATCAGGGCGTCGAGCTCGCCGCCCAAGAGGTCCAGCGCGTGCGCCTTCGGCCGGCGCGGGAACCAGAAGGTGTAGACCAGTTGCCGGTGCAGCCGGCCTTCGAGCAGGGCCTGGGTCTGGCGTACATAGGCCACCGGTGCGGCGGTCAGGTCGACCGCGACGCGACTGCCGACGAAGGCCAAGGGCCCGACCCGGTCGTGCGCGCCCGTGGTGTCGATCTCCAGGATGGGTGCGTGCCGCCGCAGGAGCGCGCGCAGCACGTCAGGGAGGAGGGTGGGGTGAGCCGAGGAGATTCCGCCGGGGTGGCCCGAGCCGCGGGAGGGGTCGGCGTGCTGGGTGTGCTCGGCGTGGCTGGTGTCGCCGAGCAGATCGGTGGGGGCGGCTGCATCCGCGGGATGGACGTGGCCGCCCGGGTGGGTCGGGTCCTGCAGCGCTGCGGGCAGGCGCGCAGGCAGGCCGGCCACCGCCGTCAGACCCGCCGCGGCCTCGGCGGCCGGCTGCAGGCGCTGCAGTGCCCCCTCGATGGGCCGATCGGCCAGGGGCTGCGCGAAGACCTCGCGCGTGCGGTCCTGCCAGGCGCGGATGCCGGCAGCAAAGCCAAGGCGCGTCAGCGGGTACAGGCCCAGGGCGCGCCAGACCGGAGCGTAGTCGTCGGGTACCCGCGCGGCGGCGCGCAAGGCCTGCCGGGCCGCGGCCGAGGTGTCGGCCTGCATCAGGACCTGGCGGCACTCGTCGAGGTCGAGGCCGAGGTCGGGTTCGGTACCGGCGTCGGCGTCAGTGGACGGCTCGATCCCGGCGTTGCGCCGCTCCAGGGCCCTGGCCTGGCGGTCGAGGGCGGACAGACGCGCGCGCCAGGCCTGCCACGCCGGGCTGGTGGCGTCCGGTTCGCCCGCATCGTTCGCCGCACCGGGGGCCGGACCGCCCGCCGCACGGCCCGCAGCAACGGTCGCCACGTTGCCGGCTCCGTCGTCCACTCCGTCGTCCGCCCCGAAACCTGCTCCCCGCGTCGGCACCGGCATCACTGCCTGCCCCAGACGGTCCAGGCGCAGATAGGGAAAACCCGGGATCACGACCTCCTGCGCATCGCGGGCGCCGGCGGCCCGCACCGCCGCATCCTGTGCCTGCCACTGCCGCGCGCACTCGCCGACGAGGTCGGCGCGCTGCAGGTGCGTGGCCACCGGGTCGACGGCGTACGGGTCGATGCTCGCGCAGCCGCCCAGCAACGCCAGCGCTGCGGCGGCCGCTGCAGCCAACCCGGCCGGACGAACACGCCTCATCGCGCGGTCTGCACTGGGGTCGGGACGCCGCCACCGGCCCGTCGTTCGATCTCCTGCGCCATGGCCAGCAACTGCCGGCGCAACACGTAGCGCAGCGCCGGCCCGGCCACCAGCGGGCCCACCAGCGGCGGCAGCGGCTGCGCCAGCGTCATGTCGGCGCGGTAGGTCAGGCGCATCCGGGTGCTGCCGTCGGCCGCGACCTCACCCGGGTGCAGGTGATAGGTGCCGGTGAAGTCCTTCAGCGCCTCGGACGGCGCGCCAAGGCGCTCGGGCAACGGCAGCGAGCGCGCGCGCACCTCGCGCGCGGCCAGATGGCGGATGTCGAGCCGGACGCGTGTGGGCATGACGAAGAACATCAGCCGAAACCGCCCCTCGAAATCGGCCACGAGCTGCTCGCCGCCGGCCACGCCCGTGCGCGAGGCGATGTCCACCCGGTGGATGCCCGGGACGAAGCGCGGCAGCGCCGGATAGTCGGTCAGCGTCGTCCAGGCGGTGCGCGCATCGGCGCGCATCAGGGCCACGGCCTCGACATGGAAGCGCTGGCCGTCGCGCTGCACCGACAACTCCACCTCCGCCGCCCAGCCGACCGACGCCGCCGCGGCGAGCAGGAGCGCCCAGCCATGCCGCATCAGGCGAGCTCCGCCCCCGGCGCCACCGTCGCTCTCGAGGCAACGCCGAGCCGCCCGACGCGTGCCGGATCCCCGCGGTGGGACGGGCTGGACGCAGGCGGGCTCGGGGAAGCTCTCATCCGGCGGGCGACGAGCGCAGCCCGTAGCTGCGCTCACCGACGAACAGGTACTCGACGCGCAGGATCGCCTCGCCGCGCTCGCCGGCGAAGGTGAAGCCGAGCATCGCGATCTCGTCGCCGTTGCGGATCGGCTCGACGCCCCAGGCGTTCATCCGGTGCAGCGGCGCGAGCTCGATGCTCCAGCGGCGGTCGCGCCGGGTGGGCAGCACGGCGGCGGCCAGCAGCGCCGCCCCGTCCACGGGCGCGGTCTGCGCCGGCAGGCGGCGCTGCGCCAGATCGGGCGGCAGGCGCAGCGCCGGGTCGAGTTCCAAATCGAGCTCGGCGTGCGGGTTGCGCCAGGCCACCCGGGCGGCCCGGCCCGCCAGGTACAGCGGCCGGCGCTGGTCGAAACTGCTCCAGCCGTGGTGGGCCCAGGCGGGAGGCGCCAGCGCGGCAGCGGACAGGGCCGCCGCCGACAGGGTCAACAGGCGTCGATGAGGGTCGATCATGGTGGGGCTCCCGGGGAAAGTCGGAAGAAGGGCCAAGAGATGTGGACCGAGGAAGGCACCGAAAAGCAACGACATCCAGCAGGCCGGCCGAGGACGATTCGCTCCGCGAGACGCCTGAAGAGGCACGGCGACCAGGGCACGTCAGATGATGACGCAGGCCGCCTTCCTGTGCCCATGCCAGGGTCAGGGCAAGGCCGCAAGTGCAGCCTCTGGTGCCTTGTCCAGCACCTTCAGCAGTGCCTTGGCTGCGCCAGTCGGGCAACGCTTGCCCTGCTCCCAGTTGCGTATCGTGTCGATCGATACGTCGATCCGCGCGGCGAACTCGGCTTGGCTGAATCCCAACCGCCTCCGCACGCGTCTTGCGAACCTGGCCGCATCAAGCAGGGCAGAGGCATCATCAGCCGCCTGATGCACGGCGATCTCGGCCTCGGTGGTCGCGTCGACACGGCGCACATCGATGCGACCGCCGGGACGGACCGTCGGATCGTGGGTGTCAATCTCCAGCCGAACGGTTCTCATGGATGGCGACCTCGCGTCGGTTGGCCTTTCGGGCAGAAATGATGCGTATGGTGCCGGGACGTGGCGTGTAGGCCACCACGTACAAGCGCCCCTCGATGCGGCCTGTCAACTGGAAACGATCTTCTCCGTAAACGCGTCGAGTGTCTTTTCGGACGACGCGGTCGGGATCGGAAAACACGTGTGCAGCGTAGGCAAAGTCGAAGCCGCGCTGAAGGAAGCACGATTCGCTCTTGTCCGCATCCCACTCGAATCGCATCGTGTCAGTGTAGTCCAGTGAACTACTGACGCCTTTCAACGACCCCTTTCAACGGCGCCTTTCCGGCGGCTCGATTTCAACGCCCGACAGCCACCCGCCTTCTCGAGGTGTCTGAAGTGCGGCCTGCACCATGGACAGATCTGCGCCTGCCCTGGCGACCACGCAGCGCTGCGCCATGGAAGGCACGGGCGGCGCTCGGCTGTCGGGTCTGCTCAGCCGTAGGCGATCCAGCGTCCGGCGCCGAGCACGGAGATCCACAGCGCCACCGACAGCAGGCTCTGGGCGCGCGCCACGGCATCGGCGCGGCCGAGGCCATCTCGGGTGTGGAAAACCGCGGCGTTCAGTCCCGCCAGCATCAGCAGGGCCATCTTCAGCACGAAAGCCCGGTGGGCGAGCATCTCGCCGGGCTGGGTGGCAAACATCAGCAGGCCGCTGGCGACGACCAGCGCGAATCCGCCAGCGCCGACTTTCAGCGCCAGCGCCGCCAGCGGACGCAGCGGCAGTGCGGCACCGGCGCCCCACAGCCGCAGGTCCACCATCACCAGACTGCCCAGGAAGCCGGCGATGCCCAGGATGTGCACGGCCTCCAGGGCCGGGTAGGCCCAGGGGTGCTCGGCCAGCGCCGTCAGCCCGGGCCAGGCCACCGGCGTGAACGGCGGGCTCGCCGCCGGGCCCGCGACGGCGGACGCGACGGACGCGACGGCTGGGGCGGCCGGATCGCCTGCGCCCGCACTCATCGGCGTCGGGTCCGGGGCGATGCCTTCACGGCGGGAACGGACGCGGTGGCCTCGCGCGCGCCTGGACCCGGGACCACCGGGGTGGCGTCGGCGGCGGTGGGGGTCGCCGCCGTGGCAGCTGTGGGGGTGACGGCCGCCGGGACGGCATCAGCGGAAGTGGCCTCCAAGGCTGCCGCAGCGGTGACCGCCGCTGCGGCCGTGTCGGCGATGGCAGGTGCGGCTGCCGCCGCGGGCGACAGCGCACGGTCACGGTAGGCGGCGAAGACGTCGCGCAGCGGCGCCGTGGGCGGAGGCTGCGGCGTCAGCGAGCGTTCCAACTCGTCGAGGTGGCGCCGCATCTCGGCCGCGCTGCCTGCGGCGCCAGCGGCGGCCAGCGCCTGCAGCATCTCCTGGTGGCGGTGCGCCACGCAGGCCGGGCGTCCGGGCTGTTTGTACAGCGCCATCAGCAGCGAGGTGGTGGGCAGCAGTTCATCCAGCAGACGCACGAACACCGGGTTGCCCGCCAGTCGCGCCAGCGCGCGGTGGAACTCGCCCGACAGGCCGATGGCGGCGGCGCTGTCGCCACGCGCCTCGGCCTGGGCCTCGGCCTCGACGATCAGGCGCAGCTCCTCGGCCTGTGCCGGGCTCAGCCGGCCACCCAGGCGGCGCGCGATCTCGCACTCCACCACGCGCCGGGCATCGAACACCGGCGCCGCGTCCTCCAGCCCCGGCTGGGGCACCTGCGCACCGTGGTTGTGGCGCAGGTCAACGATCTGGTCCTGCGCCAGACGCTGCAAGGCCTGACGCACGACGGTACGCGAGACGGCGAAGGACTCGGCCAGTTCCTCCTCCCGCAGCCGCGCGCCCGGCGCCAGCCGGTGCTCGACGATGGCGCGGTAGATGCCGTCGTAGACCCGGTCGGTGGCCGTGGGCGGGCGCGGCGCGGCGGCGCGGCGGGCGGCGGCGTTCATCGATGCGACTCTGAATGCACCGGGACGACCATGGTCTGCGGTCGACGGCCGGTGGTCGCCCGTCGCGCAGGCGATCCACACGATGACGGCCGGACGGCGACGGCGCAGGCGACGACGTCGAGGCACGGGTAGGGCTGGCGCTGGGGCGGGAAGGCTTGCACAGCGCGCATGATGCCGGCAATCGCCCGATCGTTGGAACCGACGTGTGTTCCCTGAGGTGGGTCGGCCTCAGCCCGCTGGCCTCGAAGGGATCTGCCGGGCGAGATGCGAATGCGCGACGGGCACTCGGGGCCCTGGCACGATCGGTGCCCCCCGCGGGGTCGGGCACCATGGTCTCATGGCCCGTCCGTGCGAGGGCCCGCGGCACGGCCAGCCCCGCGATGGCCTGGGACGCGCAGGGCCCGACAGCGCCCCTGCCGCCCACGAAACGGCGTCGGCGGCTCAAAATCACCCTGCAACACACCTGCCCACCTGCGCACCCGACCGCGCCATACCTTGCCGGGACGCGACGTTGATCAAGCTCACGCGACAGCCCCGCAAGCCCGGGCTGGCACCGACTCAACCCTCGAACCGGAGGCCCCCCCGATGAACCCCGCCGACCCGCACGCATCCGCCCCTTCCCGATCGCCCGCCGCCGGCCTGCGCGTGGACGCCCAGCGCCTGTGGCAGCGCCTGATGGCGTTGGCCGAGATCGGCGCCACGCCGCGCGGCGGCGTGTGCCGCCTGGCGCTGACCGAGCTCGATCGCCAAGGGCGCGAGCGCTTCGTCGGCTGGGCCCGCGAGCTCGGCTGCACGCTGCGCCGCGACGCCATCGGCAACCTGTTCGCGCGCCGCGCCGGGCTCGACGACACCTTGCCCGCCGTGGCCACGGGCAGCCACCTCGACACCCAGCCCACCGGAGGACGCTTCGACGGCAACTACGGCGTCCTGGCGGGGCTGGAGGTCCTGCACACGCTGCACGATGCCGACATCCGAACGCGCGCGCCGATCGAGGTGTGTGTCTGGACCAACGAGGAGGGCTCGCGCTTCGTCCCGGTGATGATGGGCTCGGGCGTGTACGCCGGCGCCTTCCCGCTGGCGCACGCGCTGGACGCGCGCGACGGCGCCGGCATCAGCGTGCGCGAGGCCCTGGAGGCGACGGCGCAGGCCGGGCCGGCCCCGGCGTCGGTGGCCGACGGCGCGCCGCGCTTCGGCGCCTACTTCGAGGCCCACATCGAACAGGGCCCGGTGCTCGAGGACGAGGGCGTGACCATCGGCGTGGTCAGCGGCGCGCTGGGCCAGCGCTGGTACGACGTCACGGTGCAGGGCATGGAGGCGCATGCCGGCCCGACGCCCATGGCGCTGCGGCGCGACGCGCTGCTGCCAGCCACCCGGCTGATCCAGCGCGTCCACGAGATCGCGATGGCCGAGCAGCCCGACGGCCGCGGCACGGTCGGCCACGTCGACGTGTTCCCGAACTCGCGCAACGTGATCCCCGGCCGCGTGCGCTTCAGCGTCGACTTCCGCCATCTCGACGCCGCCGGCCTGCAGCGCATGGACGCCGCGCTGCGCGAGGCCGTGGCCGTGGCGCAGGCCACCACGCCGGGCGTGTCGATCGAG
>Ga0172372_10008167_pt1 | contig 13887 bp, 11 predicted proteins | sample LakKiv5m_2_FD_114544 | JGI IMG/M metagenome (GOLD analysis project Ga0172372, IMG submission 114544) | Freshwater microbial communities from Kabuno Bay, South-Kivu, Congo - kab_092012_9.5m | ecosystem: Environmental > Aquatic > Freshwater > Lake | place: Democratic Republic of the Congo...
AATTCCGCCACATCCAAACCAGCGTTTCTTCTTTTCTGAGAAAACAGAGCTCTCGCAAGAAAAAGAATTTTTTTCTTAAAAAAACTTGTTAAATCGAATTTGTTCCGCCCCGCGCCGTCCGCGGTTTGAAGCTCCCAATCAAATTCATATTCGGGATTAATTATTTTATATTTTATTCCCCCGCTATCCTTGCTCCAATAATATCTCACATGAAAATCAAAAGGATATTTAGAAATAAGTTCGGGAAAAATCCGATTTACTTTAAAATCAAAAAGTTCGGCCAATTCTTTATCTTGAATAAAATCTTTTTTCTTTCTGATTAAAAGTTTTTTATTTCTTTCAGTAATTTCCAACCTATGAAATCCGTAATGCGTTAATCTTTCCATAAAAGCATCGGGAACTTCCATATATCCGGCTTTGCCGACTCTTTGAATTTCGTCCAAAAATTTTTTAGGGTCGGCGGAGTGTTCAAAAACATGGGAAGCTATCACAAAATCAAACATATCATCCTTAAACGGCAAATTTTCCACCGAGGCGATTACCGTGGGGCGGTCGTAAATCAACGGCTCAAAAAATCTTTCTTGGGTATCGACATACGCATCGCATAAAATATTTGCCCTGTAATAAGGATTTCCACCGCTGCCAACCTCAAGCACGAGATCTTCTTTTTTAACCGGGCAGTATAGCCGCCTCAAAGACCAGGCTATCGAATCCATTTTTAATTTTCTGAAAAATTTCATCCAGAAACTTTCTGTTTTTATTTTCATATTTTATAATTTCGGCGTTCTGCCCAAAATTTTTTTAATCAATTTTATTCCGTTATCGCAAAATCTTTTTCCAAAAATAATTAGCAAAAAGATATAAAGATAATAATATACCGTTATATTAAAACCCAGGTTATTCACCTCTTTTACGTATCCCAAAAATATTTTTAAGCCCTTATCGCGGTGAATTGACAGACTAGGATAAAAATATTTAGACATATCTTTTTTTATTGCCGTGCTGATGCGAAGATTATATTTTTTATCGAAAAATTCCGGAATACTTATAAAACTCCTTAAAAAATTAATCGATGTCTGCATAGAGGGCGTACGCGCCACGTGTGTACTTAATTCCCTGGTTTCGCCGGGCATTTCAACCGCGTCATCGTATTGGAGCGTAATCGGCTCGTCAAAATACGCAGATGGATATTTTAGAACGACTTCCCCTAAAAGATAATGCTGATACAACAAGCTATGGTTAAAATCATCCACCGGCGGCGGTAAAAATTCCCGTCTTATGGTAAAACCGGAAATAAACACGCTTTTTCTAAACAACTGAATCAAAGTATCCGGACCGGGCGGAAAAAAATGAGTCTTAGCGTAATAGCGAAACTTCTCTTCTCCTCCAACGCGAACAGTAATATGCGATTTTAAAATATAACCTAAATCATTATGTTCCCGGAGAAATTTTGCGAGCTTGTCCAACGCGCCCGGAACAAATTCATCGTCATCGCCCATAAAAACAATCCATTCGCCTTCCGCTCGGCCAGCCAATTCTTTTATATTACCGTCATAACCAAGATTAATCGGGTTTTCGTAGTACCTGACTTTATATTTTGTTGACCTCTTAAAAGACTCTATTTCTTTTCTGACTTTTTCCTGCCGCGGGCTTTTATCATCGCAAACAATAATTTCTGCCGCCTCAGCATCGGCAATATCTATAGTTTTTAGCAAATTGCCCAAATTACCCGGCCGATTGTCGCTGTTATAACTGGGGATACAAATCGAAATAAAAGGTTTTTCCATATTTTCACGTAATCAAAAAATACCGCGCAATCTTTTATAGGTTCGATAAAAATATTTAATAAAGGTAGTCGGCATTATCAAAAACGGCGCGGCAAGCCAAAATTTGGGGTATTTCCAGTAAAACGGGAACATCGCTTTCGCGGTTGCTTTTTCCGAGCCAAATCCAAATTTATAACCTTTTATTCTGTAAACTAAAATTCCTTTGCCTATCCTCCAAGCATTATTGTTCAACAAGCGCCAAACGGAACGCTTATCAAATCCCGATTTAACATCATCTACCACATGCCAAAAATTTATAGCGAAAACAACGAAGCTGTCATACCACCAGGGCTTGTCGGGCGGTTTCGAATCGCCCGATATATATGGGTTGCCGACAAAATAAAATTTTTTGCCGTTGGCAATAACGGATAAAATAATAAATAAATTCACCCACGCGGTGCCTATATATTTTTTTGATGGCTCGATAAAAGGCAAGGATTCTTCTCTTTTAAAAAGAGTCGCGGTAATATATCCAAGATTGTCGGCCGCTTCTTCTAAAAGCTGATTTTTATCCCTCAAAAATTTATCCTTGTCGCCCATATTCAATATGGACGCGGCTTCGTCTATTCCCTTGGAATTTACAAAAATCAAAGATAAATCCTTATTATTTTCAATAAGCTTTACAATATAATTTACCGCGCCACTATCCAAAAAGTCGTCGCCAAACCACCAGACAAAATCGCCTTTTGCCTCTTGGGTCATGAATATAATAGCAACATTCAATCCTTCTTTTTTCCCTTGAAAATACCGCAGCTCTGAAGAAATTTTTTTAGAATAATCTTTTATTATTTCTCTTGTCTCGGAAGATGTGCTGTCGTCACGGACAACGATTTCAACTTTTCCGCTTATTTCACCGCTTAATTGAGGTATCAAACTTTCGAAAAATCTTTTAACTTTATCCGGCTGATTATATGTGGCCAAACAAATACTCAAAATAGGATTGGAAAATTTATTGGTCATAAAATCTTCGAAGCACAAATTAAAATTAATTTTTCAGCAATTCCACGAACAAATTGAGTTCTTCCTGTGTTAATTCAGGATTATTACCGAAATAAAAACTATGATTATGAATAAATTCCGCGTTCGGCTGATTACCTGGATTCCCGACATATTTTCTGAAAAAAGGGTGCCGCGCCATATTTCCGGCTATCATAGGACGTATTTCAATATCGTTGTCGAAAAATTTCTTTTTATAATATTCTACCGTCTCTTTGTCACGAGCGATAACCGGAATAGCAAAACTTGAAATTATATCCATGTGGCCGACTTTTAAAGAAATAAGTTTGTTGTTTTCTTCTATTGCCTTATTAACATAATGAAAATTATCAGCGCGTTTTCCAACGATTTCGTCCCAATACTGCAATTGATCGTTGCCGAGAAATCCATTTATTTCCGTTGGACGAACATTGTAGCCTAAATCATAAAAAGTATATTTTGCAAAAAAGTCATCGACGCCATGAACTTCGCGCAATTTTTTTTGTTTGTCTTTCGAAAGGTGCCTGTCCCAGCCATGAGAACGGCAAACAACAAGAGCGTCGTATAAATCTTCATCATCCGTACATACCATGCCGCCTTCAATCGCGGATATGTGATGGCCCACGAAAAAAGAAAATGTCGACGCGAGGCCAAAATTACCAAGAAGTTTCCCATATGCCGCCGAACCAAGCGCTTCGCAATTATCTTCCAAAAAAAGAATCTTTTTATCCAAACACATTTCCGCTATTTTATTTATATCTCCCACATAGCCAAGCGTATTTGTCAGAAAAAACGCTTTAATATTCGGCTGAATTTTTAACGCATCTTCAAAAGTTTTCGAGGAAACATTGAGAGAATCCACTTCGCAATCAACCAAAAACGGCTGAAGGCCAAGCTGAATAATAGGCATAATATTTGTCGCCCAAGTAAGAGCTGAAACCGCCACCACATCTCCTTTTTTTAATTTTCCCAAATTCAACAACGCTTGAAAAAGAATTAAGTTTGCGCTACTCCCGCTGTTTACAAAAACGGCAAATTTTCTGTCTTGTTTTTTAGCGAATTTTTCTTCGAATTCCTTGCACTCTTTGCCCATACTGAGCATTTCCGCTTTTATTATAAAATCACAAAGTTTTTCTTTGGTTTCTTTTTCCTTATAAAAAGTTGATTTTATCAGTTTAATCATTTTTACCCTTGAAAATTCTTATATCTTCATTAACCATTTTTTTAACCAATTCCTCGAAACTTGTCTTTTGCCTCCAGCCTAATTCGTTTTTTAATTTTGAGACATCGGCAACCAACTGCACTCCGCTTTCTTTAGCAAAAAATTTTTCTTCGATAACAACGTATTTTTGCCAATCAAGACCGACTTCTTTAAACGCGACCTCTAAGACTTCCTTTACGGAATGTTCTTCTCCTGTTCCTATTGCGTAGTCATTTGGTTTATCTGCTTGCAACATAAGCCACATTGCCTCGACATAATCACCGGCAAAGCCCCAGTCGCGCTTCGCCTCTATATTACCCAGTTCAAGCTTATTTTCAATGCCAAGTTTTATTTTAGCGACGGCAGAAGTTATCTTTTTTACAAGAAATTTTTGGTCACGGCGCGGTGATTCATGATTATATAATATTCCCGAACAAGCAAAAACTCCGTGAGCCTCGCGAAACATTTTAACCACAAACAAACCTGTTGTTTTGGCTATGCCGTATGGCGATACCGGATTAAACGGCGTGTTTTCGTTTTGGGGAGAAACCGAAGGATTTCCAAAAACTTTAGCTGTTGCCGCAAAATAAAACCTGCAATCAGGCTTAAATTCTTTTATTGCCGACAAGAAATTAAAAGTTCCTTCAAGATTTGGTTTAAATATCTCGAGCCCATCGCCAAAAGAAACCATAACTTCCACGCCGGAAGCCAAGTGATATATTTCATCAGGTTGAATTTTTTTTATTAAATCAACAACAAAACCCGCATCGGACATATCACCATAATGCAAATCTAATTTATCAATAATAGCGGCGACATTAACCAATTTTTTTTCTTCAGGCTTCTCTTTAAGCAACCCATCAACTTTATATCCTTTATTCAATAAAAACTCAGCCAAATAAGAGCCGTCCTGGCCGGCAATGCCGGTTATCAAAACTTTTTTCATAAAAATAGTTAACGAGTTGCGCTTCCATCCAATTCCGCTTCAACCATAATTTTTACCAACTTTTTAAACTTTACTTTCGGCTCCCAACCAAGTTTTTCTTTTGCCCTGGAAGAATCACCCATTAATAAATCAACTTCCGCCGGCCTGAAATATTTGGCTTCTATTTCGATTATTGTTTTCCCAGTTTTGCGGTCAATTCCTTTTTCCTGCATTCCTTCGCCTTCCCAGGCCAAATCGATATCAAGGACCCTGCATGTTTCTTCCACAAATTCCCTAACGGTATGAGTTTCGCCGGTCGCCAAAATATAATCATCGGGCTTATCTTGTTGAAGCATAAGCCACATTCCTTCCACATAATCTTTCGCATAACCCCAGTCTCTTTTGGCGTTAAGATTCCCCAAATAAAGTTTTTCCATTTCTCCACGTTTAATTTTAGTCAAACCGGCGGTTATTTTTCTGGTAACAAAATTCTCTCCGCGGCGCGGGCTTTCATGATTAAATAAAATTCCATTACAAGCGAACAGATTATAACTTTCACGATAATTCACTGCCATCCAATAAGCGTAAACTTTCGCCGCCGCGTAAGGACTGCAAGGATAAAACGGGGTTGTTTCTTTTTGCGGCGTTTCCAAAACTTTTCCAAACATTTCGGAACTCGACGCTTGATAAAATTTAGTTTTGGGACTGCCATGCCTAATTGCTTCAAGCAATCTTGTCGCCGAAAGGCCGGTGGTATTTCCGGTAAATTCAGGAATGTCAAAACTTATCCTAACATGGCTTTGAGCGCCCAAATGATACGCTTCATCAGGTTTCACTTCACCGATAATCCTGTGTAAAGAACTGGCTTCCGTAAGATCTCCATAATGCAGGAAAAATTTTTTTTCTTTATGGATATCCAATAAAATATTTTTCATTAAAGGCTCGATCCTTTCCCTGTTAAAAGTGCTAACCCGGCGCACAATTCCATGAACTTCGTAGCCTTTTTCGATTAAAAGATCGGCCAAGTAAGAGCCGTCTTGCCCGGTAATTCCAGTTATCAAAGCTTTTTTGGACCCATTATTATTCATAAGAATCAATTATAGATATAGCATAACATAGCGATTTTTAATATCAAGCATAAAAAAACAGGGAGGCAAAACGGTCAGTAGTGCCTCCCCAAATGGTTACCGAGGGAAAGAATAATCAAGCATGTTTTCTTCCTCGATCTGGTTATCGAGATTGGCAAAGAAGTCGCGAATTATTTTCGCCCGCTTTTCCGCCATCTTTTTTCCCAGCCGAGTCCGAACACAAACGTTGGTAGCAGGATCGGCCCACTCAAGAACAAGCGAAACGATCCCCAAAACGCTTTTGGGATGCCAATATGATTCCTTGAGATTTTTTCCCAGAAAGTTGCCATAATCAACCGCCAACAAATTGGAGAATTCTTGGCCGCATCTTATCGGAAAATCCACCGCCAAATTCACGACTCTGTCCGCATCCATTAAACAGATTAGAACCGCATCGTCGTTTTCGCCGTTTTTGTTTCTGTGACACAGAACGGCGCAGATAATTCTTTCTTTTTCATCCGACGACAGATTTTCACCGATCCAACCAGACACGAGCCCTCTGATTTGGTCCTCCGCGATTTCGTCATTGCGGGTAAGACCAAATTTTTTCTCAAAAATCCTATCGGCGTTGTGAAACAAACCGGCGAGACCGGCCAACATTGCGGTATATTCGCCGTACTCATCCAGGCTAAGCTGATAAGCCACTTGGACAACTCTAACCGCGTGAACAATGTCGTGAGCACCCACAAGACCCACGTCTTTATGGCTTTTCTCGACCCTTTCACAGATTTTCGGAAACAACTCCCAGATTTGTCTCATTTACCCCTCCTCTCAGTTTAAGGCCTTATAATCAAATAAAGCCGTTTAATTTAAAGATCTATATAAAATGCCATATTTAATGGCATTTCAAGTCTGGCATAATTTTAATAAAAAGTCAAGTAATTTACGGGCTAATTTCTTCCAAAAACGAATTTTCTATGACTGAAAAAAATTTTATATATTTTATACAGCCCCCTGTTCACAAAAACGGGCATTAAAAACAAAGGAAGGGCAATCCAAAATTCCGGAAAACTCCAATATAACTTAAACATTTTCCACAACTTGCCCTTTGGCGTATCCCATCCGCCAATCCAAGCTACCAACATGCCACGCCAAAGACAGGCAAAATTATCTTTTAAAATCTTTCTTATTGAACCGCTCTTGAATTTACCACTGAATTCCCTAACGATGTTATAATAATCGACTCCGTAAACATTAAATCCTTCGTTTTTAATAACTCCGTCTTTGACAACGGTTTTTTTAATTTCTTCGGGAGTGGTTGGATTATTTTTGAAAATCGGTCCTTTTAAAAAATAAAATTTGCCGGTCCCGGCAATAACATGCAAAATCGCCACAAGATTGGCAAAAGAAAATCCTACTACGTATTTTCTTGCCAGCGGCAAAGAAGGCAAAGCTTTTTCGCGTTCAAAAATCAACGGAGACAAATATCCGAGAGCTGGACCAATTTCTTCCAAAATTTCATTCCCGTCTTTAAAAAAACCGTCTTCCCTGTTTTTTATGACAATATTATCTCCGGAAACATAATTGGCCCAAATAAAAGAAATTTCCGGATATTTTTTAAGTGTTGCCAAAACATTTTCCACCGAACCGGGGAAAAACTCGTCGTCGTCTCCAAACCACCAAACATATTTTCCGGTGGCGTTTTCTATAAAAAAAAGATAAACCGCGTCAACACCGCCTTCTTTTTTGCCTTTTAAATAAGTTAATTTTACCGGAGGGTTGAATTTTTTAACCAATCCGTTGAAAATATCTTTAGTTTCGTCGTTCGGGCTATCGTCTTTTACCATCAATTCTATTCCCGGGACCAACTGGGGCATAAGAACAGAAAGCATGCGCTCGAATTCCTTGGGGCGGTTATAGGTGGGTATTGCTATGGTTAATAAAATATTGTCGTTTGACATAGATAACGGCTTTTTCTAAAATCTATTTATATATATTAAGATAAAAAATGCCTAAAATCAACGAGTGCAGATTCTGCCGAAATAAAAATTTAGCTCCTTATTTGGACCTGGGATTTACTCCATTGGCAGACAGATTTCTTTCACCAAAACAAATGGAAGAATCGGAAAAACATTACCCCCTCGTGGTCGCACTCTGCAAAAAATGCGGGCTTAGCCAGCTAAACTACACCGTAGACCCGAAAGAACTTTATCAGGAAGAATATCCTTACTCCATGTCTCTTACCAAAACCGGCACTTCGCATTATGAAACTTTCGCGGAATCGGTTTTTAAAAAGTTAAACCTTTCGAAAAAAGACCTCGTAATAGACGTCGGAAGCAATATTGGAATCCTTTTGGGAGGATTTAAAAAATGCGGAACGCGCGTCCTTGGCGTTGACCCCGCCCAAAATATGGCGGCAATTGCCAACAAAAGAGGAATACCCACTATCCCCGACTTTTTTGTTCCCGAAGTGGCGAAAAAAATAAAAAAGAAATTTGGCTCAGCAAGGGTTGTTGTTGGAACAAATGTTTTTGCGCACATCTTTGACCACTACAAATTCGTGGAAGCTTTACAAATGATTTTGGATAAAAACGGAGTTTTTATTTTTGAATCTCCCAGTTTTATAAACCTAGTTAATAATTTAGAATATGACACCGTTTATCACGAACACTTGCTTTATCTGTCATTAAAGCCCGTTGCTATCTTTTTTAAAAAATTCGGGATGGAAGTTTTTGATGTTGAAAACTACCACATACATGGCGGCTCATTCAGAGTATTTGTGGCGAAAAAAGGAGCTTTTTCAATAAGCCAAAATGTTTTCAATCAATTAAAACAAGAAAAAAAATATAAAATCCATTCATTAAAAGCGTTGGAAAAGTTTTCTAAAAGAGTCGCCCAAAACCGCGTTGAACTCACCGAATTAATAAATAAATTAAAAAAACAAGGCAAAAAAATCGCCGTCATCAGCACTCCGGCAAAAGGCATGACGCTTTTAAACTATTCCCGACTTGGTCCGGAAAAAATCGACTTTGCCACGGAAAAATCCAAATTTAAAATAGGACGATTCACTCCGGGCACCCATATTCCGATTCTGCCCGATTCCGAACTTTTAAAAAGAAAGCCCGATTACGCCTTATTGCTTGCATGGAACTTCTCCAAGGAAATAATGAAAAATATGGCTGATTACAACCGAGCCGGAGGAAAATTTATTATTCCCATTCCTAAGCCAAAAATAATAAAATAAATTAAGAGTCTAAGCGCGCCGCAATATCGAGGCCAACTGAACTTTCATGCTATAACCACTCTGGATACACCTCTGATGACCGGCTTCGGCAATCTTCTCCCTTGCCGATTCATCAAACAAATATTTTTTGGTTAAATTATAAAGCTCTTCATTTGTCTCGAAAAAGACCGCTTCTTCTCCTTCTTTGAAAAATTCAAGATGTCTTTTTGTCCTTTCGGCAATCATAAACCCCCCGCAAGCCGGAATCTCCACGCTCCTGCTTGTCACCTCGTCCCTGTTAATTTTTCTTAAAAAACAAAGGTTTATTTTTGTGACATTGATAGCTTTTGTATAGTCTTCTTTATAGAGATATTCATTTTTAACTATGAGGTTCGGATGTTTATTTACCCAGTGTCCCCAACCATTACCCCAAATTATTATTTTAATCCCCCGCTCGGCTAAATATAACATTTTTTGAGCCCTGTCTCCTTCAAAAGCTCCAATAGCGCTAACATCGCAAGAAAATCGTTTTTTATCTTCTTCAGAAAGCTCCATGGGTCTATGAAGCTTTTCGTCATATGCGTCCAAAAAAAGCTCGGTTCTTTTTGCGCCCAATGATTTTAATTCTTCCAAATTATAAACTTTTGTCGTGAAAACAACATCGTAATAAGGCAGTCCCCAATCGTAATAAAAAGAACGGTTGTGCTTGCCGAACATGTCGTCTTCCGAAACGGAAGTTAATTTTACTTGCGGCAATTTATTTTTAACATATCGCAGCGTAGCGGGCCTAATTGTATTCCCTTTTTCTACCCAGACAACATCAAATTTTTGTTTGCTTACAATTTCTTTTATTTTTTTATTTGCTCCGCCCAAATCAATCGGCAACCTGAATTTATAAAAAACCGCGCCCCAAAAACTGAAATTTTCCGAAGGACGCCAAGGCACCGGAACGGTTGAGATACCAAAAACTTTATGCCCCAAATTAACCAATGTTTTATATCTTTGAAAACTGCGAGAATAAGTGTTTAAGTCGCCTACAAATAAAATATCCATGAATTTATTTTTAAATAAATTAGATAAGTAATTTACTCAGATTTTTATTTTTTTGCCACGACAATAATATTTTGAGTGAAAATCCCATCGGCCGAACCCGTTTCCGCCAAAAGATAAAATTTAATTATCGCTTTGATTAAAAACCATAAAACCATCCTGATAAATGATTTTATGCCATGAACTACCACGGGCACCGGATAAACATCAACGCTGGAAAAACCAGTGGCCATAAACAACTGTTTAGCGCTGTTTTTGGTAAAACTAACTTCGTGGGTAAAATCCGAATATCTGAGGCGGCTGCCGAAGGGCCCCTCGGCATTCGGAGCCTGAATTATCAATGAACCGCCTGAATTTAAAGATTCCAAAGTTTTTTCCAAAATATCCATTATTTCCTCTTTGTTAAAATGTTCTATTACATCCCGCATAAAAATCATATCGTATTTGTTTTGCGCGCCCAAAATGTCCCTGAAATCCCTTTCGTTTATGTTTTTAATTCCGAGAGCTTTGCCCTGATTTATCTGTTCACGGCTAATATCAACGCCTTCAACATTCGAATATCCCAATTGCTCAAACCAATAAACAAAACCTCCATTGCCGCAACCAACATCGATAATTTTAACGTTTTTATCTTGCGGCATAAATTTTCCAAAATATTTTTGCCAAGCCGAAAATTGTTTTTTTATTTTATCCAAACTAGCCTCACCGTAAAGCGGCAAAGTATTGGTTGAAACGTATTTCGAATAAATTTTTTCTCTATATGACATTTGTTAAATTTTATTTCAATATAATTATAATCCGCTCTTTGCAATAAACAACCAAAGCGTCAATGTAAAAAGATCTCTAAATTTTTTACTAAATCTCCGCAGGCGGCCTCAACGTCCTCCATTGCAATCGCTTCCATGCTTTGCTTGGCGCATTTTTCTTGCTTATAATCGCAATCTAAAAATTTATGATATAAAACCTTGTGATTTTCCCCATAAGGAAACCATTTGCCGAAGGGACTGCGAACGCTATACAGAGCGACGCATGGGACGCCCACCGCCGCGGCCAAATGAACCGTTCCCGTATCATTAGACAATAAAAATTTAACTTTTTTCAAAGCGGTTAAAGTTTCTAAAACCGAAAGTTCGCCAGATAAATTTAAAACTCTGCCGTTTTCTAAATTATTTTTTATTTCCTCGCCTTTGGCTATATCTCCGGGCCCACCAAACACAACAAATCCGACATTATGGTTTGCGGCCAAATATTTACATACCACAATAAATCTTTCCAATGGCCATTCTTTTGAAGCGAATTTCGCGCCCGGTCCCAAGGCAACCAACAATTCATAATTTTTAGATTTAAAATTCTTGAATAAATTTTCGATTTTCTCGTTAATTGCCGCATTGGTTGGAAACTCAAAGTTTATTTCTTTATTTTTTATGCCATTCATTTCCAATAAACCCAAAAGGCTTTCGACCTCATTTAGGAACAAAGGCGAATAATCGGTTTGCGTGTTGCGAAAAAGCCAACTTGAGCGCAAATAAAAACCGAAGGCAGATTTGGTGCCAATCAACTTGGCGAATATCATATTTCTAAAAAGAGTCCTGAAATTTGCCCAATCATCGGGCAATTGGATAAACAAATCATAATTATTTTTCCGCAAATTTTTAGCGAAATCCCTGATTTTAGACAAAGAATTTATTTCATCGCTATAATACGCCTTCATTTCGTCGATGTACCAAACACCGCTAAGAAAATCTTTGGCGCCAACCGCGCCCCTTGCGCCGGGCGACGTCAGCAAAGTTATTTTAGCTTGGGGAAAATTTTTCCTTATGGCGATGAAAGACGGCACCGCGCAAACAACATCGCCAATATTGCCGACTTTATAAATTAAAATATTGCTCGGATTTTTAACCGATTTAAAAAATAAAATTTTCCGGCCAAAATTAAGCCAAAAATTAAGCCATTTGATTAAAAGATTAACTAATAATAATTTTATTTTCACCAATAAAGGAATTTTTGAATCTGTCTTCATTTGAATTTCTCCAGAACCACTTTTGCCCAATTGCGCGACCAGTGGTTATTTTTAGCGAAGCGCGAAGCGCTAATTGCCAATCGCCCGTTTTCCACGCCTTGCGCTTTGCGATTTGCGATTTGCCCGTCTTCCAGCCATTTTTGGAATGGGAAAGTGAAGCCCATTTTTTTTCTGGTAAAAATTTCTTCGGGCAATAAATCGCGGACGCTTTCAACCAATAATCGCTTATTTATATTTTTATCACGCCGATTTATACGGATTTCGGCGGATTTATGCGGATTAAGTTTCAATTCCGGCGGCAAGGAGCTTAAATATTCAACCAGAATGTTGTCCAAAAACGGCACCCGGACTTCAATGGAATGATGCATCGACATAAAATCCGTATCTTTCAAAAGCTGATTTTGAAGATAAAATTTCAATTCCAAATAAGAAAGCAAATTGGCGGGAGGGATATTGTTTAATTGTTTATTGGATAATTGGTAATTGGAGATTAAAGAGTTTTTTAATTCTTCCACCTCTCTGATATTGGCGCCGGAAATTTTTGCCGCTTCTTCGGGAGTAAATAAACCCCTAAAGCCAAGATAAAAACTTAAAATGTCATTTTTTACAAAATAGCTCGCTTTGGAATATTTTTTTTCGAAAAAAGAAACAAGATTTATCGGATATTTTGCCAATTCCGGCAATTTTTGAAAATTCCTTAAAGACCAAGCCTTTTTAAAATGCGAGTAGCCCAAAAAAATTTCATCCGAACCAAGGCCTGAAAGCACGGTTTTAACTCCGGCTTTTTTTGCGGCGCCAGCGACAAAAAAACTGTTTACGCCGTCAATCGTCGGCTGATCCATAGCTTCGAAAATTTCATCGAAAGAATCTTCAAAATCTTTTTTTGTTATTTTAATTTCTCGGTGGTCGCTTTTTATTTTTTGCGCAACCATTTTTTGATATTTCTCTTCGGAAAATTCTTTTTCGTCGAACACCACTGACAACGTGGTAATCGGATTATTTCTTTGGCCGGCCGCTAAAGCCGCGAGCGCCGACGAATCAAGCCCGCCGGACAAAAAAATTCCCAGCGGCGCGTCGCTTATTAAATGCGCGCTTACGGAATCTTCAAGCAAACGGCGAGTTTCCCGAATAATATCCGGGAAGTCCGACTTCCTTAAATTTAAAGTTCTAAGGAAGTCGGACTTCCTAAGATTAAGAAAGTAATCCAACGGGTCATAATATTTAAACAATTTTTCAGAGTTCGGACTTATGGCCAAATAATATCCCGCCGGAATCGCCAAAACATTTTTGACGGTCGTGAAAGGCAAGGGCACGGAACCAAAAAGCAAAAAGCCCAGCATCGCCTGCGGATTTTTTTTAACTTCAATTAAACCGCTTTTGGCTATCGCTTTTACAGTAGAAGCAAAAACCAATTTTTCGGAATCAGACCAATAATATAAAGGCTTTATGCCATAGCGGTCTTTAACCAAAAATAATTTATTGTTTTTTCCGTCCCACAAGCCAAAAGCAAACATGCCGCGCAACATTACAAAAGATTTTTCTCCGTATTCGGAGTAGAGCGCCAAAATTACCTCGGTATCGGTTTGAGTTTTGAATTTAT
>Ga0172372_10008169_pt1 | contig 13886 bp, 12 predicted proteins | sample LakKiv5m_2_FD_114544 | JGI IMG/M metagenome (GOLD analysis project Ga0172372, IMG submission 114544) | Freshwater microbial communities from Kabuno Bay, South-Kivu, Congo - kab_092012_9.5m | ecosystem: Environmental > Aquatic > Freshwater > Lake | place: Democratic Republic of the Congo...
ACAGTGTATAACTCCTGTGGGAGAAACCAAGAACTGACGAGCCCGTTGCCTAAATTGGGCACGGCGGGTTCTGCGAGGGGGTTATTCCTCTCTTTAACCGGAGAGGAATAACTCTACTCTATGAATCCACCCTGGGAAAAGCTCCTGAAGCGAGACAAAAAAGGCCAGTATCCGCGCGAAGAGATCGATCAGATCGTAGCCGACCCGGCCCCCGAACTCCGCGCCCATTGGCTCGCGGTTCTGAAGGATGTTGCAGCCAAAGGCCAAAAAGCCAAAGCGGCTTCGCGCAATCAGGCCGCCTATGCCTGCCTTTTTTTGGGTGAGCTCAAAATCACCGAAGCTTTCGAGGACTTGCTCAAGGTTTTTGAACTGCCCGATGCGACCACCGATCAAATTTTCGGGGATTTCTTTCTGGAGACGATCCCCTGGGTTCTGTACCGATGTTCGGAGGGACAGGAGGCGCACCTGCTTGCGCTTCTGCATGATCCTGCACGCAGGCACTTCCTCAGTACTTCCATTCACGAAATCCTCACCGCCCGCAGAAAACAGGATGCTCTGACCTCCCAAGATTATATCAGAATCACCCGGAGTGCGATCGCGGCCCACGCGGCAGCCGGAAACAATCATATCGTAAGCGAACTCATTTGGAATTGGGCTGAGGTGACGGCGGACTTTGACGCCACTGAGGCGCAATCCTACTTTGCACGCAAGCTCACGGACAGCACCGCGTGCACCTGGGAAGATCTGCAGGAGCTCGTCCTCAACCCCTCCGAAGAGTATCGGAATACCCGTTCGGAAATCGACGATCTGATCCGGGATTCGCTGCATGACCGTACCCGGATCTGGAGTATTCGCTCCGAGGAGGCGGGCAATCGTCCGAATTTGGAGACCCATCTCGAAGCGCTCGCTTCCACGGAAAACACCGAGAAATGGCTCAGGACTTCGCTAGGCCTGAGCAAAGACACCCCGGTGCCGGAAGCCATCACTCGCTTCATGCAGCAGTACTCCAAAGAAAGACGCATGCGCCCCGATGACGCCCTACCCGCTCCGCTTTTCATCAGTTACAGTCTGGGACTCCTCCTCGCTCCGGGCCACGGATTCTTCAGCGCGCTGCTCGGGCACCTGACTCCCTTATATCAGGAACTCAACCCCGGCGAACTCAAGCACCGCATGGAGCTGATCCCGAACTATTGGAACGCACTGGTCAATCACCAAACGACGGCATTTCGCACTCTGTGCAGGAGTGATCTGATCCAAAAGGCTTCGGGCATGGGCTGGGCCCAAGTTTTGAACTACCAGATCGAGCACCTCCATTTTTTCCGCGAGGGGCTGGGCGATGGCGAGTTTTTCGCCCGGGGCTGCAGCTCCGCAGAGCAGGAGCGCAAGCTCAACTGGCTTTTCGTGGAACTGGAAGAGTGGGAAAAACTCTCGCGGAAATATCGGAAATCCACGCAGGCTCCCGGAGAAGAGCGCCACTGGGACTTGCCTCCCTCCAAGAAAACTCTCACCGTGCTGCGTGATATGCAAAACCGTCTGACCCTGTTTGAGAGTCAATGGCAGCACCGCTGGCAGGAAACTCTGAACGCCTTCGTCGCCAACCGCTTGGAACTGAGCGTCCCCCCGCCCGTCCCTGCGCGGCCGACCCCGTTCTCCCCGTTCAAAAACCCGGGATTTCCGCCTGCGCCCACTTTTGCCGGCGGCCCTCCCTTGGACAACGTGCTCCCCTTCCGAAGGGATTCCGCCAAAGTCGGACGCAACGACCCCTGCCCGTGCGGGAGCGGCAAAAAACACAAGCACTGCTGCGGAAACGCAGCACACTAAAGCAGCGGAGGGAGGGCGGTAGCGCACGACCAGGCAAAAACAATCTAAATCCACGAAACTATATATGAAAATATTGTATTTACTCTATTTTTTTATTCCTGCATCCTTAACGGTGGGATGAAAGAAAAAAAAACCGGAACCCAACAGCCGCACTCTACCAAGCAGCTTCTAGCTACCCTTTTTGCGGATCTGAATCAGCGAGTTCTCGATATCAATGTCGAAAGAATAAACGAGGGAACAATCCCGATCCCCAAGTCTCAGGTGAGACTCCTCGGTCAAATCAGTCTCATGAGCCACGAACGAGTGAGCGCCTATCTGTCTCTAGTCCAGACCAACGATTTGGACGCTCTCCTGCAGATGGAATACGTGGTCAAAGTGGAGTTCAAAAAACTCCTGAATGAACTTGGATTAATCTACGACGAGGACAGTTATCTGATCTGGATTCCACCGGGCGCTCGATTTGATCCGCTCTTTAACCTCGAAACCGTCGAAGTTCATATCATCGACGCGGAATCGGCGCTGGTCAGCAAGGCTGTCAAGGCACCCGAAAAAAACAAACAACTCATTCGGGAAGCCATAGCTTCGGGGCAATTCTCAAAATTGCTCGATCGAATTCTGGCCAGCGGGGGCAAACTCGAGGACTTTTTGTGAATCGCCAGGATGCAATCAGACAGATCCGCGAGAAGGCTGAACAAGACACTGAAAAACGCCGAGATTTGCGTTTTCTGGAGACCATGGGCTTTTTGATTGCGAAAGGCTTTCTCCGGACAAATCTCGAAATTCGACCTGCTCCGAACAAACGCCTTCGGATCGAGGATGTCATTTGGGCGGGACAGGCTGTCGAACCGCGCATTCTCGAAGTCCTTCCTGCCGCTGTCTTACGTTTCGGGAAGCACTTCGATCTTGATCCCGACAAGCACTCCGAACTTGCCAGAGTCATTCATCAGCTGAAGAAGGACGAGGACGGGGAACCCTTTTTTGGAATTCCTTTCGGGAAAATCAAGATGTGGGTGACTTTCAACCTGCCCGATCGACGATTGAAACCCCTTCACGAAAAAAAAATCCCAAAGACTTTCAGGCTTTCCCCGACTGCGATCAGGAACCTTCAGAACTTTGCTCTTGGGAGAAACTGCAGCGAGACTCAGATCCTCGAGGAATTTCTTACTGCGGGGGCCAAAAAATTTTGAGTCGCCTTTACTCGAACGCCGCAGGAATCGCAAATATCACTCCGGCTGGGTAGCAATCGCAAACTTCTCAGCGCCGGCTTTTTTGGCGTGATCCATGACCTGAATGGCCGAGCCCAGGAATGCCTTGTGATCGCCTTCGAGCACGACCAGGCGCGAAGCCGTTTTTGCAAATGCTTCCTTGAGTCCGGACTCGAGTGCCGCAAAATCGCCGGCCGGGAGGGCCTGATCATTGAGCTTGAGCGCGCCATCGGGCAGCAACGTCACGATCACTCCGTCATTCTGACTGTCGGCCACGCCCTGCGAGGCCTTGGGCAGCGTGATATCCACTCCGAGCTGGGACATCACCGACGAGGTGACCATGAAAATGATCAGAAGTACGAGAAAGATATCGGTGAGCGGCGTGATATTGATCTCGGCCATGATCTCGGGCGCCTGTTCGGAGTCGCCGCTCGAGAACCGCCCCCCCTTGCCGGTGCTGAAGCCCATGGCTCAGCTCTCTTTCCCGGCGGGCTCCGCCCGGCGTTGCGCTTCGAGTTCGGCCTCGCGCGCAAGGGTCTGCGCGAGCACTTCTCCGAGCTCCTCGGCCTGGAGCTTGAGGAGCAGCACGAGCGAATTCCAATGATTTTGAAACGCATTGTAAGCCATGAGCGCGACCACGGCCACGATGATGCCGGCCGCAGTGGCGACGAGCGCTTCTGATATACCCGACGCCACGACTGCGAAACCGCCGGCTCCCTTTTCCGCCATCTCCTTGAAAGACTGCAGAATGCCCACGACCGTGCCGAACAGCCCGATGAAAGGAGCCGCACTGGCGATCGTACCCAGGACCCAGAGGTTTTGCCGGAGCTCTTGATTGAGCCCCTGACGCCTCCGCTCCGCAGCCTCCCACCAGCCTTGGCGCAGGCGCGCTTCCTTGGCACTCAATCGATCGAGAGCGGCCTCGACGAGACGGGACAGGGGAATTTCGGGATGACGCGCGCAAAGGCTGCGCAAATCCTGCGCATCCTGCCCGCGCAAAAGCAGATTGATCGCTTCCAGGTGGAAATCCTTGAGGCCGCGCCCCAGGGAGCGAAACCTGAGACCCCGCTCCAAAATCACCGCCCACACTGCAAGAGAGCAGACAATCAGAGGGATCATGGTCAGGCCGCCGGTTTTCAGAAGCTCGTAGATTTCCGTCATATTCGCCTTGAAACGCTAGTCGCCACTCCCTAGGATGTCAAACGCTTGGCTGCGGGCCGGGCTGATTCGGAAAGCCTCGAAGGGATGGAGCATGAGCGCACTTCAACTCAAAAAGAACCGGTTTTTTAATGGGCTCCGATGCCGCCCTGCCGCTCTCCTCCTGCTCGCCCTGATATCGGGCACGGCCTGCACTGCAAAACCCAAGCCTGAATTCACGGCGGATGCTCCGGCACTTGCCCCGGGGACATCGGCCTTTCCGATGGACTGGCGCTCCGTCACCGAGCTTGAAATCTTCAAGAATGACGCAACCGCCGGGGACCATTGGAACGCGCTTTTGCAAAAAGAAAAAGAAGAGTGGCGGATCGTATCAGCCTCGGTACCCCACCCGCTCAAGGATCAACGCGCTGACACCAAGTTTGTCGGCCACCTCCTCGACACGCTCTCCACGCTTCGCGTGCAGGACTGGGCCTTGGAGGGGCCACCCGAAGCTTTCGGACTGGCAGAGCCCGCGTGGGTGCTCAAGTGGAAGACCGACAAGATCACCCACGAACTGCGCCTGGGAGATATCACGACCGGCCAGATCCGCTATGCGGCACTCCCCGGCCGCACCGACGCTGCTGGCAATTCCCGCACCCTGACCGTCGCCGGGGCGGCGATCGAGATGCTCTCGCGCCTGGATGAATTCAGCGCCCTGCGTGCCCGGGTCCTCCTGCCCTTTGACAGCGACGACGTCGATGTGCTCGAAATCCGCTCCCCTACAAAGAAGCTCCACGCCATCCGGGAGGGAGCCGAGTGGAGTGATGCCCGAGGCAAACGCCTGCCCCAGGAGATCGACCCGATTCTGGATGCACTCACCCACCTCCGAGCCCGAAAGATCCTCGACACCGAAGCGGCGGATCAGGCGGCGATGAGAAAACAAATTGAAAAAAGTCCGCTTTTTGAAGCCCGTTTCACCGATCGGAGCAACGCGGTCAGCACTCTCCGTGCGTCCCGGGACAAGGACCGGTGGTATGCTCTGCTGAGTGACCGTCCGGGCGTGCTTTTCGAGCTTCATCCGGAATCGGAAAAAATCCTGCGTTGAAGTTTTGACGAGCCCCCTTCTTGCCTCCGACTTTTCCGGCTGGTCGTTTGGCAAAAGCTCCCGCAAACTGGATTAGTGTTCATCAAAGCGCATTTGAGCTTTCAGCTCGGCGAGCATGCCCTTGAATTCGTCCATCAGAATATATCACCCTCGGGCGTGAGCGGTCTTCCATGGGCGCCACTCAATCCCATGGTGCACTTTGGCAAGAAGGTGCAGGTGCAGGTTCGAGTCGCCACGGCCGAACCTCAGACCGTCAATCTCACCGCCACCATTTTCAAAGAGCAAACTCAATTCAACACCTCCATGGGACTCCGCTTCGAAGGCCAGGGCCCCGGCATCGACCTCCTCAAGGCGCAGGCGCGCAAGTTCGGCAACATGCCCACCGAGTACATGCGCAAGTACCCGAGGCTGCCCGCGGATCCCGGGGTCTCGACTTTCCCGCTGCTTGCACTCGTCAACGCGCCGGCCGTGGATTTGGCCAAGGCCCGGAACGCCGAGCAGATCATTTTCAATGTGGCCAACTTGAGCCCCAATGGGATTTTGGTCGTGACCGAGAACCAGCTCTCGCTGGGCTACAAACCCGGGGAACGGATCCTCATCACACTCGACCCACGCGGTTGGTTTCCGGTTTCGGTCCGCATCGCGGCCATGATCTGCCGCATTCAGGACGAAATCAGCCCCAAGAATAACAACATGGTCCGCTCGCTCGGCATCAAGTTCCTCAAGGTGGACGACGAGCACCGCGAAGCGTTTCTCGACCTGCTTCGTGATATCCTGGAAAAGATCAAACAGAAGATCCAGGCATGAAGGTCAGGCTCGCTCTTCCACTGCTTGCGCTTGCAGCAATGGCAAGCCTCCCGGCCTGCTCGGACGGAAGGCCTGAACTCTATCCGGACGTCACGCGCGCGCCTCATCCTTACGGATATCACTACCGCCGCACGGCACCCCAGTCATCTCCGGGAGGTGATACCCCCCCGGCCAAGCGAGTCCTCCTCGTGCACGGGGGTGGCTTGCTCGTGGGCTCCCCCCGGCATTGGCGCTTTGACGAGCTCTCGCGCAACCTCGCCTCTCACGGTTTTGAAGTGCTTTCGCTGGAGTACCCGCTCCTCTGGCAAGGACTCACACTCGAGAAAGGCCGCACCCTCGTCCACTGTGCGCTGGCCTCGTTTGCCGGAAGCGAGCCGGTCTCGATCGTAGGTATATCAGCAGGGGCCTGGCTCTCGAGTCGCGCTCTCGCGCTCCCTCACCCGCCCGGCTGCGAGAATCACCCGCCGGTCGATCGTTATGCCGCCATCAGCCCCATGCTCAATGCGCAGGACGCTTGGGGGCCGCGGCTGATTGCTTCTTGGTTTGAGCGGACCCTTTCCCCCCCGGCGCTTTTGCGCACGCAATTGCCTGAGCGGCTCCTCATCATCCACGGGCAGGATGACTGGCTCGTGCCGGAACCGACCTCACGCAAACTCTGCGAGGATCCGGCAGCACAACGCTGCCGCCGTCATGTGATATCAGGCGGACATTTCCTGGTCGGCGATGGCTTGCCCGGATCCACCGCAATGGGCGAGGAGCTGTGGGCATTTCTGGCTGCTCCGTGAGGCCGCATCACCGGATCTGAGTCAATCGGGATCACTTCTTGCGGAGCGTGGCCTGCACCTGCCGCAGCCACTCAGGCGTCACCCCTCGCAGATCATCGATCTGCAGGTGTGCAGGGGACTGATCGTGATTGAAATGATTGGCCGCACGGATGGCGGTCACCCAGGTGCCGGCAGCCAAGCCACTGGCAATGCCCGCTTCCGAGTCTTCAAAAACCAGTGTTGACGCTGGATCCACCCCGAGCGTGCGCATCGCTTTTTGATATCCATCCGGAGCAGGCTTGCTGCGGAGGTAATCCTCGGCGCCGTAAATCACTTCGAAGCATTCGCGGATTTTGAGCTGCTCGAGCGCGAAAAAAATCTCACGCCGGTGCGAGCCGGATACCAGGGCCAAACGGACTTCTCCGTGAAGCGCCCGGACGGCGGCCGCAGCGCCCGGTATTTCGACCAGATCCTGCTCCAAGTGCGCCCGATAACGCTCGACAAGTTGCGAAAGCGCCTGCTCGCGCCCCAGCGGGATCTTGTACTTGGTTTCGATCCAGTTCCACATCGAGTCCCAAGTACGTCCTGTGACATGAGCCGCATCCTCCGGGTCGAGCTCGATTCCCCACCACTCCCGGAAACTTTCCTTGACCACGCGGGCGGCAGTGGCCTCCGAGTCGATCAGGGTGCCGTCGAGATCAAAGAGGATGGTCGTGATATGCGGGTGCGAGAACGTGTTCACCCACGGGATTGTCGGACTCTCCGGGCATGACGGCAAGCGCAAACACTCGTCTCCGTCAGAAGAAGGAAAGGCTCATTCAAAGACCGCCGCTTTGAGCCGGAACAAGCCCGATTCATCCTGATCCGCAAAGACCACGGCCGCATCCCCGCTCCGGGTCAGTGCAACTGCCGGCGGCTGCGTGCACTCGCGGGTTGGATTGACACCAGCGATGATGAATCGTCCGCAGCCGTCACCGAACTCCTTGAGCGGCATCCAGCCTTCGTTGATATGGAAGCGCGAGACCAGAACATCCCGGATATCATCCGAGGTCTGCTCTCCCGCGAGCAGCACCCGATTGACGGCAAGCACGGCATTGCCGTTGGGTTGCGCCTTGAGGACGAGGCCCGAGTACTTGACGCGACTGGAAAAACTCTCCTCGAGCTCACCAATCCACTCGGGTTCCCGCCAGGATCCGAGCGAATGATCGTAAACCGCCGAATAAAGACGGATCCGGAGCTCGGTGGTGCCGGACACCGGGGCCGCAATGGCCGCCCAGACCGCAACAAACCGCCCCTCGCCGATATAGGCAAGTTTGACTCCGGGGAGTAGCTCACCGCCCGCAGCATCCGGATTATCGGTTGGCAGACCAAATTCACCCTCCGGATACTCTTTAAAAACAAGCTCCGCCTCTGCATCCGCACTCAAGGATCCGCCCTCAGACTCCACGGCAAAACTCAAGAGCGAGTCCTCCCCTGCGGGGCGCGCGACGATTAAAATGAGCGCATCACTCGCGTCGGAACTCGCGGCCGCATCAAACTCCCCCACTCCCTCGAGCAGCGTGGTGGTGGACGCGTCGGTCTTATCGCCAGAAAAACAAGTGCTTTTGAGCGAAGTCGAAACCGAACCGGGCGAATCGCGGTAAAACGCACAAGTCCAGCCGGCGCCATCGCTGACCATTTTGAAATCACGCGTTGCGGCCCCGCCGCTCGACAGCGAAGTGAGGTTGGGCGCCAAAGTCGGGAAACTCTCGGACCCATCGATGCCTGTGGCTTCGCCCGAGTCCCGCACGTGGAGCTGCAGATTGGTTCCATCATTGAAAGCGATATGTCCGCGTGCCGTACTATCAAAAGCCACCGATATCGGATCGGAGCCAAACGCAGTCTCGTTTTGTAAAAGATCGGATTCCGGGATGCCGCCCCTGATGAATGAGGCGCCTTTGGGATTCTCCCAATGGACTCCCTGCAAAAGCGCGGTATTCAAAAACGTGGCGTCCCCGCGCTCCCCTCCCACATGCAGGATCCGGCCCCCGAGCGTGTCCTCAAAAAGCTTGAAAATACCGAGGTCGCTTCCCGCTCCGAGCGAGTACTGAAGAGTGCCATCACCTGTCGACCGCCACCCCGCAAGCGCGTCGTAGCGCAGGATCTGCGCTTCGAACAAACCCGAATCCGTTTCGAAAAATCCCGCCCCCGCGTACAGGTACGTCCCCTCGCTTGCGGCATCAAAACGGTTGAATGTCCTGGGATCAAGCGTGCTCACGATCGCCGGGCGAGGCTCAAGCTCCACGGGAGTGCCCCAGGTTTTTCCGCGCAAGCCCTCGGCGAGATAGGCATTGGAGGTCAGTGCATCCACCGAGCCGCAGGCCGGACTCAGGCTCCATGCCAGAGCGACCAGAGCACGCACCGCCTGACTGCGGAGGATGGCCGCCCGGCGTTTCACTCGTCTTCCTCCTCTTCCGCGATGATATATTCCCGGAGCTCGCTCCCAAAGAGCCCGAGCCGGAGCGGATTGCCATCGGTCGAATCCGGCGCGGAGAACACGGCCACCGACTCGCCGCCCGTGAGCTGCGCGAGTTCCATCCGCCCGTAGGCGCAGCCCGTGAGGTAGAGAACGCTGTCGTCATCGGGATTCTGATTGGCCAGGGCAGGACAGGGGATCTCATCCAGAAACACTTCCGGATCCGACCAGCCCGAACCATCCTGATAGATATAGGCCTGATGGATCCAGGTCCGGAGTTCGGGATCGCCCTGATCGGAGCTGTCCGGATCGGTCACCTGCATGAGGAGCACCGCCTGCCCCTCCTGATTGGAGGCAAGCTTGATCTCATTGATGGGCCGGTAGGTGGAGAACACTTCTGTATCCGGATGAGCGGAGTGCGCGATCGCATCGTCGACTTGCAGGGTTGCGCTCGTCTCATCCCAGCCCGAACCCACCGTGTACACCCGCGAGAAGACGATCGTCTCGGGCGCATCGGTAGTCGTGTAATCGGAGAGCACGGCCGCCACCAGGAACTTGCCGCTACCGATATAAGTCACCTGCGGGGTCGCGAATTCGAGTCCGGGTTGCACGGCGGAGAAATCGAGATCAAGCGTGGGATCGGAGCCGTCGAAATCATCCTCGGCCTCCTGCGCATAAGTGGTCGTCTTCTTGTTGGTCACAAAAGCTTCGTCGAGCGGCATGGGTCCCGTCCAGAGGCCACTCGGGGATTGCACGGAGGCATAGAGCCTGAAGTCGCAATTGAGCGCGAGACTCGAGCAAGTGACCGAAAGCTCATCCGAGTGGCGCGCGATATACACTGCGACAATCGTACCCTGCCGGTCGGTGGCGGCACTGAACGCCCGAGTCAAGCCGTTGGAAAACCGATTCAACGCGTGAGCGTCATTGGGCGAGGCGGTGGCATCATCGACGTCGGTTGCGAGCAGTTTCCAGAAGGCCGCGGTCTCGTCCGAATTCATGGCATAAAGCTTGGAAGTCGTCGCCGGACTCGTGCGGTCCACAAAGGGGTCTCCGGCAATCCAAAGCAGCACGCTCCTGAAACCGTCATCGATCAACCGCAGCTGAGGGGAAAGGGGACTGGCCAGTGTGTTGGGGGCGAACCCCGCAGCTTCCACCGCCCACGGGTCGCTCGAGGGGTCGGCAATCCGGATTTCAGGCGCTCCCGCATTCAAGATCGCGACCCGCGCACGGCCGGCCGAATCCCAGATCAGATCCTTCACGCTGCCGTTCCAGAGGTCAAAAGCGCCATCGTAAGACTGAGCATCAGCAGCCGCGACACCGTCAAAAAGTTCAAGCGTGCCTGCGCCCTGACCGAGGTCAATCCCCTCGAGCGTGGGGACGGCCTCACTCAGCGACGCCTCGACCCGCGAACCCCAGCCTGTGTCGCTTCTCCAAGTGGCTTCAGCGCTGTCTGCGCCGCTTGAGTCACCCAGATCCCAGAAAAGCGCCCGGACCTCGCCGTCAGGTGATATCGCGGCGGTCACATCCCGCACGTTTCCTAGCGAAGTCCCCGCCAACGCCTGGAAGTCCGCGCCCGCACCACTCCAGCCGTTCTCAAGCGCATTGCCGTCGAGCCCGGTACGCTCCACGCCCCGCGCGTAATACACGCGACCGTAGGGCCTTGCGACGGGATTGCCATTGGATTCCTCGCAGAGGCTTGCGACGAGCACTGCCTTGCCACCCTCCGAGACGAGTTTGAAATCTTCAAAAGTGCGTTTTTGAGCGTCCGTCCCGCAATCATTGCTCGAAAGCCCGGGACTGATATCATTGAGATCCAAACGATGGAGCGTCGTCCACTCGTTGAGTCCGGTGGTGGGCTTGAGCTGACGGGAGGTCTCGATGATCTCCGCACAGGCAGGCAGAAAAATACCCACCGCGGCAAGGAGCCCCAAGTCTCGAACCAGCGAAATGGCGATGCGGATGAAAGGTCCAAAACGTCCCACAATTCCCCCAGTATTGAGTGTAAAAATACCCGACAGTAATTGTCAACATTTGAGCAAAACTCAGTGCTTGAGTCGCATCGGGCGGGGGTCTGTCCGGACACACCGAGACTAGACGTCCCCAATCACCCCGAGCGCATGCGCAAGCCGGAACGCTGATACCAGCAGATGCCCATCGCGGATCCTTCCTCGCGAATGAACGAGCGATACAAGCCGTACCCACTCGAGCGCTCGGGTCCTGTGTCCGGGATCAAGCTCAAGCGCGAGTGGCAAGAGGAGTTCAGGCGTTGCTCCAGGGGCCGGACAATAGGCCCCTCCGAGATCCTGAAGAACTTCCGGATTCGTGATATCAAACTCCTCTGCAAGTCCTTGTTCAAGCCAGAGGTCAACCTGCTTACGACCCGCACTCAAAATCTCCCGAGGGAGACGCCACGCGGGCACGCAGGCGATGCGCGCGCTTTTTTCGGACTCTTCACGCGCAAACTTCTGCGCGGCAGGTAGGGTACGCCACTCAAGGCCCACTTCGATCTCACCCTGGTGGATCCGAAACGGCAGCACAGACACACTCTGCGAGGAAAGTTGGCTTGGAACCATGAACTCAAGTTCAAGCGCGCCAGCAAGCCCCCCATCGGGCGTCCGCTCGACAAACCGTGAGGTAGAGAGCCGACTGAACCCCGAGGACTCCGAGACTTGCTCAAAAGCTCGATCGCCTGGCTGCCGGAGTGCGAGCAGCGAATCCCCCCCCTTTGCTACGGCTGAAAACTCCCTCCCCGCACCAAGATCCGCTCCTATCCACGGACCTGGGCTTTTACCCAGTGCGAGGCACAAATGATATAAATTCACTTCCAGGCGCGAATCCAGCATGCCTCCCACCTGGCAGGCGCGCAAAGTCTGCGGCACATCGAGTGGCCGGATCGAGATCCGCCCCGTGAGACCTACTGGCGCCTCGCGCTCAAGTGGCAAGCGCGTGAACGCCTCATCGCTCACCGGCAAAAGCACCGAGCGGATTTCTTCGCCCAGTCCTCCGGCCGATGGCAGGTACCGCAGGCCTGGAACCGACTGAATGCCCCCCGCCGTGGTGGATTCACCCAAATACTCACGCACGAGCGCGAGCGCCACATCCTGCTCGCCTGCCGCGCCATCCACGCGCACCGATATCGGCTCCACAATCGCGCCGCTGGTCTTGACCCCATCGAGCGGGGCATCCGCCACATGTGCAGTCAGGATGGGCCTTGGGTAGGCTTGGCGGGCTGCGACCCGCAATCCGTCCTCGGAATCGATATAAGGGATAATATCCAGTGCGGGCCCGGGTCGGGAGATCAGATCCCAGAGCTGCCCCGTGGCGATTTCGCGGAAAGACTCGTATTTCAGAAAAGCGGGGCTCTTTTGCGAATTCAGGGACTCTTCCTCAAATCCCACGACCGCTCGAGCGCTTGAGGGTTTCTCGGCCACAATCAGATAATTGGTCGCAGGCCAGGGGAGCTCGCGCCCCCGTTCGTCGCGCAAGCTGCATTTGCCTTCAAACCGGTTCTGCACGATCCAGGGATTCCAGATCGGACGCGAGAGCACGAGCTTGAGTCCGTGCCTGCGAGTCGCTTCTTCAAACTCCTCCTGATCAAAATACAGGTACTCTTCCTGCAACTCGACTTGCCAGTCATCGCGGTAATCCTTGCGGAGCAGAAACTCGACTGCCATGCGGTGCTCGACCCGGTAGCGCTGCTGGCCCATCTCCGCCCCCGGGCGTTTTTCAAACGGGAGGCCCGAGCCCCCCGGGTGATGAAAACAACGGAAAGTCGCGCAGAAGACCTCAAAAAGCGCTGCAGTCGACAGCCCCCCCGGCTCGCCTGCGGGAGCCCCGCCGCTGGACGGCAAATCCAAGAGCACGGGTTGGCGGCCCGGCTCGCGGCACCCGGGCGGCGCCAGAAAATCCCGAATGGCCAGCACCCCACCGGGCTTGAGCGCCTGCACTTGGTTGCGGAACAGCTCTTCGAGCTTCTGGCGGGAGAAGCCATTGAAGCTCGTCACATGGTGGAGCACCGAAGAGTTGAGAATCCCGTCGAGACTGGCGGGCGGGAAGACGGCGTCTGCGATATCACCCACTTCGAACTGCAGGTTGGCAAGCCGGTGCGTCTCGCGCGAGATGCCCACCGTCACGGGGTTGATATCCACTCCCACGACTTCGAGCCCCGGGTAGAGGCGGGCCAGATCGTAACTTCCCTGCCCCGACCCCGAACCCATGTCGGCGATCCGGCCCCGCGTCGGGAAATAGGCCGAAATCAGCGCCACTTTCTGCCGCATGGACTGATTCATGCCGGCAAAGTAGTCGGCGTAAGCGTTCTCGGAACCGCGATCCTGAGTCGTGTAAACGGTGCCCATAAACTGAGAGTGAGGCCAATTCCGGGCGCTGCCCAGCTCAAAAGCAGGAGACCAGACCCCAGCCCGGGGACCCCCGGATACTCCCAAGGGATCGGTCGCCTCTCCTCTTGACTCCAGTCGCATCTGCCTCGAATCTTGGCGCATGCGCATTCTGTTCAATCGCCTCCCTATCCTGACCGCCCTGCTCATCGCAGGATCCGTCCTGCAAGCTCCTTGCGCCATGGCCGGCGTCTTCAA
>Ga0172372_10008172_pt1 | contig 13884 bp, 26 predicted proteins | sample LakKiv5m_2_FD_114544 | JGI IMG/M metagenome (GOLD analysis project Ga0172372, IMG submission 114544) | Freshwater microbial communities from Kabuno Bay, South-Kivu, Congo - kab_092012_9.5m | ecosystem: Environmental > Aquatic > Freshwater > Lake | place: Democratic Republic of the Congo...
TCGATGCAGAAAAAGGAATTTCCCAGATGTGAGTTCCGTCAATAAGCAAGTCGCCGTTATTAACTGTAATGTTATTAGGAACTGCCGCCTGCTGATTCCAACGTACATCAGCATTTATGGTCAGCACCGCACCGCTGTTGACGGTAATGTTTTCTCCATTGAGCAATCCGCCAATTGAGGCATCGTCAAAGTTCGTGTTGGTGGTAATAGTTTGGTCAGACATCTTACAGCCCCACCACGACTACGCTGTTGCCAAATGATGCGAGAGAAACGCCGGTAAGATTTCGCACTGAGAACGCATTAGCAAATGCTTCTGGTATCTGATTGTACTCCAACCGCTTTTCTGAAAGCCCCGTAGGCACATCTAGTTCGTAAGCGGTAGTTCCGTCTGTAATCTCTACCGTGGCCCCTATCGTTGGTGCTATTTCGCCCAGAATTACAATAATTTTTACAAACCTTGACGTGCCGACATTAGCGACGCTTAGAACAGCAGACACGCTGCCATTCGATAATCCGTTAAGTGCTGTCTCGTCTAATAAAAACGCCGTGAAATCGCCTAAAGCCTGTACCAATTCTAGGGTTGAATTGATTCTGGATGTAATGGATGAACCAAGATTACTAACCGATAGCAAAGCGCTTTTAGTGCTGTTTGCAAGCAATCCGAGATTTGTTGGCGTAATGCCATAGGAAGTATCAATGGCGTTTGAGCCAGGGGGAGCGTCAAATACTGTTTCGCCAGGACTTGGCATTATTCATCTACGTTATCAATAGACAAAGTTGTATTACCTAACTCATCTGTTCCGATAGTACCTAACTTCTTACTAGCTTTGGGGATGATGTTATTTATCACTATTGGCTGCTGCTTGCTACCTTCCGTAGTTTGTTGTGGTCTAGCCTGAATAGTTTCCATACTCATACGAATACGATCTAGCTGTTGTTCTGATGCTAATCGCCTCTCTTCCATCAGCTTTTCTGATTCAGACAACCGTATACGCATCTGCTCCAGCTCTAGCTTTTGTATCTCTAGGATATGCTGCATCTGTGAGCTTTCTTGCTTGATAAGCGCTTTATCGGCCTCAGTTTGTGCTGATGATTGAACCTTAAGCATATCAACCTGAACGGCTTGAGTTTTAACCTGGATCTCTTGCTGTGCTAGGCCAAGTTTCTGCTGCTCAATAAACTCTTTAAACTGCTGGTCTTGGACCTTTAATTGAGCTTCTAGCTGGTCACGCTGCATTTTTAGCTGTTGATTTTGAATTTCTATTTGATTCTTAACAGCACGGTCTTGAGCTTCCATTTGAGCTTGTTGTAAACGTGTCTGGCTTTCAATCTGTGCAATCTGCAAACGGCCTTGAACCTCTTGCATAACAGGATCTGGCGGAGGCGGTTGCTTAGCTGCTTCTTCTTTAGCCTTAGCGATTTCTTGAATTTGTTTAAAGGCTTTGGTAAATATGCCATCGAGTTCTTTGCCTCCCTTGAATCGCTTAATCATGTTTTGGAATAGCGATAAGCTAAACTCTGCTAGCGGTGGATACTGCTCGACCAAACCTCGCATCTGGTCAAAGAATTGCCCTGCTGTAGCCATTAACGCTTGGCCTTCTTGCTGTTGTGCTTGCTGGTCTATTGCCACCATTGAGTCGGAAGCTATCTCAATACGGTAATTTCTAGCATTAGCATCACGCAAAATAGCAATGATCTGCTGCTTCATCTCCTCAACTAGCATCATTGGGTCTGGTTGTGGCGGCATCATCGGAGGCGGTGCCATTTCAGGTGGCATACCTTCGGGCGCTGGGGGCGGTGGCGGCGGCTGAGGGATAAAAACCGTTGGCTCTATTAGCGCATCAGCATCAGCGATATCCAATATGCGCTGCTCATCAAACAGTTCCGCAATAATCGTGCCAAGATGCATAATTGCATCTGACATAAACTTGGTAAACTGATTTTGGCGTACGATTAGGCCAAGCGAGGACCACTGATTTTCTAATCTGTTGGCGGTAGCTGATTTATACTGCTCTGAAGTACCACGAAGCAGATCTGATACTTTTAGAGTTTCGTATAGCTGTTGCAGTGCGTTTTGGCGATTGCCTTGAAGCTCTTTTAGTACGTTTACAAAGTTATCAACCGGCAAAAACTCTAAGGAGCTGTTTAAACCGCCTCTATTGCGCTGAGACTGCCAATTAGTAACACCGATACCCTTTAGGTCGTCTTGGAATAACTGCTCAACTGTGTCGCCTACGGAGGCGTCATAAATGAAGTTAGGTCTAATAGCTTGAGTAAGGGCATGGATACGAGTTGTGAGGCGCTCAATCTCTAATATCTGGTCACGGCAGTGAGTATAATCAGAAACAGGGATAATGCTGTTAGGATCTGTGGTTTGTCTGATAACAGTACAAGGATAAAACTTCTCAAACTTAATTGGCGGCTCTGATTCGTCAATTATTGCTTCATCATTGTCAATTTGTAGCCAATAAACCTTGTTTTCTCGCTCGCACCAGATTTCCCAGACTTCAGCCTTAGACTCCATCTTTGGGCCTTCACGTTCACGGCTGTAATCTTTCTTTTGTACCTCTGGGACACTATTGTAGTTTAACTTGTCGGCCTTCTCTTCGCCAAATAAAGCCTCTGCCTCTTCCCTGCCCAGGTAGGCACGTTTGGCCTGCCATTCAACCTCTGACTCGTTTCTAGCATCTGAGCATCTGTAGTCTGAGTATTGAACGACTTCAAGGATAGCTCGTTCTGAAACTTTTTCTTCCACTTCAACGGTAGAAATAAGAATTCCAGAACCATCATCTTTAAGTTCTTCCAGTTCACCTTCATAAGGACTGCCATCCCCTGTAAGTAAAGCACCGCTTGGATCTCTTATGACTGCTACCTCTTTGTAAACTTCCTCAAATTTAGGCTCATACCTAGCCCATAACACCGCTTGGCCGGTGAGTAAGAACTGCAAAGCTGCGTTATAGCCTACTTTGTCAAAGTCAAAGTTGCAGTCCATAGCGTATTGAGTGTTACGCTCTAAAACTACGCTTCCTAACTCATAAGGGATGCCCCCTGCCCGTTTGCGAAGATTGACCTCAGCTTTGGGGGTAGAGCTGTAGTAGGCAGGGAGCAAAGTATTAACGCAGTACCACCATACGTTTAAACGCCTGGGAGCGTCTTTTAGGGTATCAATTTCTTTAAGTCCGGCAAAAACCTTAATGGACTCATCTGCGGCTTTAATAAACTTCTCGTAGCGCTTATCAGCTTCAATAATCTGCTTTTTCCACCAATCAGGAGAATACTTTTTAATGAGGGGCCGTGGTTGTTTAGCTTTCATATCTGCGGCCTCTTAGCTTTCGCTCTCATCTTGGAAATATAACTTTGCAGTCTAACCATTCCTTTGTGCACCGTTTCTGCTGGTTGTTCCCATTTAGAATCAATTAGCCTAGCCTTACAAAGGTAGCGTAAACTGTCCACAGCATGGTCATTACCAGTGCTATCTAAGTCCTCTGGCTTGCGCTTGTCTATCGTCATAGATGGTAAAGTTTCTAGTAAATAGGGGCAAGTGCTAAATATGTATAACAACGGTGGACTAGCAACTAGTCTTTGTCTAATTTGTGCCCAACCTGAAATGCGGTCATTATCAGCTTCTTTAAAGTAAGGATGTTTGTACTTGTCAAATACTCGGTGGAATTGATCGGCTATAGTAGGACCACCTTGATTGTTAAAAATACTTGGGTCAGCAGCGCAGATAGGATTCTCGCCTACTGATAAAGCTGCGATTCGCTCGGCCTGGTTGACGTTATCAACTCCCTTACCCCAGATTTCTCTATAGATAATAATTGACCCTTTAGGATACGGTACCTCAGCACCTCCGTCAGTCCTTCCAGAACTAACAGCACCCCAGACAGCAGCAAAAGGACTGTGATAACCCCAATCATAGCCCATATACTTAGGCCAATGTTTGGGTATGTTGAAAGGGCTAATAATATGTTTAGAACTAAACTCAGGAAAATAACTACCTTCATGGATTTCAAAGTCTCCTTCTAACCAAGCTCGTACAAGCTCAGGGCTACCTACCATATGTAGCCGGTTTATATACTCAGGGTCACGGGCTAATAGTATCTGATTATCATGTACTCGGCTTGGTATGTAGATATAGTCAAAGCTAGCCCCATTAGGCAGCATCTTAGTTAAGACTTTCATGCCTTTCGGAGCTGGTTTAATAAACAACTCTTTTAACCAGCTATGCCCTATACCACCAGGGTTAAAAGTAAGGATGATTTGACCGCCTCCTTTGCCTCGCAAGGCTCCAAATAGCTTCCAGATAGGCGATGGGTCAGCATAGTTACCAGCTTCTTCTATAGCGCAATCTGAGAGGTTTTGGCCCTGGTATTTCTCAGCATCAGCATCATTAGCTAATGGCCTAAAACGTAACCTGCCACCGTTAGGGAAAGTAAATTGCTTTTTCTGGTCCTGCCAGTGAGCGTTAATAGGCAGGTAAATTTGTTTAGCTCGCTCAATTAAGTCATCTGCCTGGGGTAATTCTTTACGAAAAAAGATAGCATTAAAATCCTGGCCTAATTGCTCCTGTTTAACAGCAAACTTACCTAGTACGCCGTCAGTCTTGCCACCACCACGAGCACCGCCGTAGCCAATTAAGGTTATAGGGCAGTGAACTAAAGCCTCCTGCGGACCCCTTTGCGGCGACCATACAATGTTAATATCGGAGCGTTGAGAATCTACAAAGTCATTCACAGCGGCAACACCTCTTGCCGTAAACGCTTAACGATTACATCACAATACTTTTGCTCACGTTCAATACCTATGCTTTTACGGTTCATATCCTTAGCTGCTCTAAGGGTGGTTCCAGCCCCCGCAAACGGGTCTAGGATGCTTGCCACGGTCTTTTTTAGCTTAGTATCAGCTTGAGCTATGCACCATTTCATTACGTCTAATGGCTTTTGTGTAGGATGCCAGCGCTGTTCAGGTCGTTTACGCATACAACCATTCCAAAGATAGTCTATTTTGCGTACTGCCCCTGGTAAGTTAGTCCAAGCAAGTTCGCAATCTGCAAAATCACCTGTAATATGTTTGTCCCAAACTAGCCAACAAGAAGAAGGTGGCATAGCATAATAATTACCACCAAAAATAACCGCTGGTTGAGTAATAAGTTGATTGATTAAGTCTTGAGGTATAGGCTCATTATCCCAATTATCGTTGCCGTAATCTTTAGCTACGGCCATTTTACCACGACTTTTGTTTGACCCTGCCGCTTCTCCTATCCCATAAGGCGGGTCAGTAAGCACTAAATCAACGGGCTCTAAGTGCGGCAATATATCCCTACAATCCCCGTGGTACAGGGTGACGTAATCATCTTGGTAATAAGGTCTAATCACTTTCCACTAACCATCACACAATCAGGCGAGTAAATCCGCTCTACGTTACACTTAGGATTATTACAAACAAAATACTCTACATCCCCACCAGCAGATAAACTTACATAGGGAGTATCTTCCCCAACCTTAACCGTACTTATCCAGCCACAACTAGGACAACGGCAAGTTTCCTCTTTCATAAGCTCCAACCCATAATATACTTAAAAACCTTTGCTGATATTCTACTGTCTTTAACACTTATCTTCTTCTCGCACCACCTACCACCGCACTCAAACCATTTGTTTTTAGTTACAACTACCCCTATATGCTCACACTCAGGACAGCGGTAATAAACCACCTTACTCATTGGTTAGGTACCGAGCGATAAACTCCTCCTTAGATAACGGCTGAGCACTAACCACACTCTTAACCTCTCCAGATATCTCAATCTGATGCTGCTCAGACCAACCTAATTTAGTCTTTAACAGATGCAATAATACCGGAGTATTGCCGTTCATAGCCTCTTCTATAGCCTTACCAGCTAACCCCTTCTGCATCGAAGCTACACCCTCTAAAAACTCATCCAGGTAGTATTTCTCTAGTAGGTAAACACTAATCCTAGCAGTCATAGCTGTAGCGCTCTTAGACAGGCCATGACGGGCTAAATCCCGTATCTGTAGCCCTAACTGCTCATCCTTCTGATGGTCCCTAGTCTGAGGTATCTCACGCATTATAGGAGGTAACACCTCCACTTGGGCTTCCGATATTTTGGCCGGCTCTTCTGCGGGCGCAAGCTGTTTTAAATCAGTGTCATTCATAAAAACTCTATTAGGCTATAGACAAACTATGTTTGAGGTAATATATGGGAATTTTATATGGGAGATTGGGTATATATGTAACCGGTACCTCGCTCATTTTCAAATTGCGTTCCGCTTTCATTTTCCTAGCTAGTGATTTCAAGTAGTTAGCCCTTGTTTTGAGTCTGGTTTATGATTGACCTATAAGTATTATTATAGGTCAATTCTAGGTAACTAGGCGATATCATTTAATAATTCCGTGAACTGTTCAGATGTCATACCACTAACACGATAGAGCTCACCTACTTCCGATGGATGATACAGTATTTTGGCTCGCTCGCGGTAGCGTAGAGAGTGCGTACTGATCCCTATCACGTGAGCGAACTGGTCTCTGCTTAATCCGAGGTATCGCCTAACAGCGAGATAAAGATTACCTCGTGCATTGCGCAACGTGTGCAGATATCCCTCTTGGACCTTGCCGATCATCTGTAAGTCAGCCTGTCTCACTTGGCGTACTGTAGACCACATACAAACACGCTATCAGACTTTTTTTATCTCTGCATAAAAAAAATACGATACTCCCTTGCGTAAAATTGCATCATATTATTATACTGTGTTCAGTAGCAGTAATCACACTGCACTAACTAACTAGAGGAATATATGGAAACACAATTTAACAGTACTACAACAGCTCGTGAGCTACTAATCAAGCGCATTATTGACGGTCTTTTAGAGGCTGCATGGTATGGCGAGTGGCTAGGCGATAGCGACAAACAACGACGCGATAATCACGCTGGAGTGCTGAAATTGCTGGATCGTATAACCGATGTAATGCTGTTTAGGTTATATGAAGAACTGTACGTGTATGCAAATGAGATCATCCCATGCCTAGCCGATAAAGACGGGAAATATCTTAACATTTGGATCAAAGGGTACTACGGCGGCATGATTGAAGACGGAAGCATTCACACCTAATAACTCGATAGTCTAGCGAGCGCCTTCGGGCGCTGATTAGACTAGCGATAGTGCTAGTTAACTACGGAGACAACTATGACAAATAAACAATTAGAGAAAGCAGTACAGAGTCACTTCGAAGTACCGGAAGACATTCAGCGATTAGTTGGGTTAGCTACCTCGGATCTGCTATGGGGACCTGTTAGTCTAGGGGGCGATTGGGAAGAGGATAACTACAAAGGTTTTCAATCAGCATGCAAGCGTATCAGGGAGTATGTTGATACACTACCTAGCCAACTATGGATTGATACCGATTGTGATTGTGTAATGACCTCGGAACCGCAAGGTGAAGAGGTGGACGGCGAATGGGTAGAACCCTTATGGGAGTCAATCTACTACGTTAACGGACGTAATGAAGTAGTTGAATTACTGTTCAACCATTATTTAGCTGGGTATGTATAACTCGATAGTCTACAGAGTACTCTACGGAGTACTCGATAGACTGGCGATTATGCTAGCTATTAATGGGGTTAACTATGAGATATTTTGATCATCTGTTTAAAATTGAAGAAATTAAATCCGAGTACCGTGATCTAGCATTTAAACATCACCCAGATCGCGGCGGAGATACTGCTACTATGCAGGCGATAAATGCGCAGTATCATGAAGCTTTGAAGCGTAACAACGGCCAAACCAGTAAAGGCCAGAACAACAAGGAGCACACTTACCGTTACGATCAAGACATTGAGCAGTCTGTGATCGATAAGATAGCATTTCTGGTCGGCGCTCATCTGCCAGAGGTCCGTATATCGCTGATCGGTACGTGGCTATGGGTAACTGGTAACACTAAACCGTATAAAGAGCTACTGAAAGCTAATGGCTTAAAGTGGCATCCGACTCGGCAATGCTGGTATTTTACCGCTCAGAAGCATTATGGGCGGCAAAGCAAGTATGGCTTGAGTCATCTGGCTATGCGCTACGGATATCAAGAGTTCAAGGACTCGGATAATAAGCGCAAAGCGGTGACTCATTAACGATTAATCCGATAGCTAGTTTCGGCTAGCTATCTCTTAATCGGTAATAATGCCGGTTATTAATGGGGTAAATTATGAAGATTATACATAACAATATAGGTTTATTCGGGGGTTATCATTACAGAATAGTTAAAACAATTAATGCCGATCACACCTCCACCTTTAAAATTCAAGCAATAAAAGAGGGTATTCAAAAACGATATCAAACAATAGCAACGATGCCAGGCATACAATATAGAGCTGAAATCTCTAATATTAATCTAGATAATCCAGCAGCTCTTTATCACTGGGCTATGAAATTAAAGGATGTATCATGCTAAAATTACTACAAAAATTAGACACAGAGACGCTTGGCCTAATAGCTAGCGTATACGCTGGAATTGTTGGCTATATTTTAATTAATAACTAGGGGGTAATTATGAAAAAAGCATTAGATCAATATAACAGCTACGCTATAGATGGTAGTGTTTGGGCCTGGCGATATTTTAAAGCGTGTGAGCATTTGATGGATGATGATCTCCGTGAGCAAGTACATAGCGAGCTTGCTCCTTGCAGCGAGCGGGAATTTTTGCAGCGATATAGCGAGCTTCACGTTGCTAAATTTAACGAGGAGTTTGTTTGCAACTAATAACCCCCTATAAGCCCCTAGTTAACTGCTAGGGGTAACTAACTAAGGAGATATATGAACGATCTACCAACACGACCGATTAAAGCACTGGTAACTGGATTCGATGTAAGTTGGACTGAAACCTATGCAGAGAACCTGGCAGTAAGTAAAACTTTTTGTTTCTTGCAAAAGGTTTTTGCTGAATCGGGTAACCACAATTCAGCGATTAAGATAAAACAGTTGTGGGAAACGTTACGAGAATCACACTATCCCGATCTAGAATGGGTGACTGGTGAGGCTATAGCAAAGATTGAATCTCAAATATAACCGCCTACAAGCCCCTAGAATCGATTTTGCTAGTCGGTCTAGGGGTAACCCTACCCCATACCATTATCTTTTAACCTTGGGGCTTCTAGCGCCTTTAATCGGCAAGTCGCTTCCTTACCATAGCTTGTTTGATAGGATCCCACTCTAATCTATAATTAGATCTAGTATTATTATTAATTTTATTATTATTTGATCTAATTAAATTAGTCTTATTAATTGATCTAGTTATTGATCTAGTTAGTGTATCAGCTTGATACAGATCCCCCCCCTGTTTTGATACAGATTGAGTATCAACTTGATACAGATCAGGGCTTTGACTTGTATCAACTTGATACAGATCGCGATCCTGTGGGTAACCTGTAGATAAGTAGCGCTTCCGACCGTCTCTTTCTGCTTTGATGTAACCTTCCTTTATGAGCAACTGAAGAGATCTCTCGGCAGTAGCTTCCGACTCATTTATGCGCTTGGCCAATTCTTGCCGACTAATAAAACAAGGGGTCTTATTTTCCTCGAATTGATGCACTATCGAATAAATTAATGCTTCCCTGGCAGTTAAGTTGCCGTGCAGTAGGTCGGTAAATATCTTGTAAAAGTAGCGCTGTGATGGTATTTTTTGCATATTGTTCCTTTTTTAAGGACCGGTTTTACTTTCGCAGGTAGCCGGTCCTTTTTTTATTTTCAGCTAGTTATACTCGCCTAGCACCTCTTGATCAATCTTTTTTAAAATAAATGAACTTTTACTATATACAGTAGCGTCTAATATGTTATGGTTAAATTGTATACAGTAGCCGACAGGCGAATAACTGATAAAGGGAATAAGATGACAGTTAAAGTAACAATACAAAACAAAAAGGGGACCTCTTTAGGCCGGTTTGTCTGCACAGATAACGCTCACGCATTTAGTGTCTTGTCTGATTATGCTGCGCAACACCCAGAAGAGGCTAAAGGGGCATATATATTTATTGAGCCAACGGTTTTACCATCGGCAGGAAATGCTCATTATAACTTGCCAATAGATGCCGCAGAATTACAAGAGCAAGCCGAAACTGAGGGGTGGTAAATGAACACAAAACAACTAATTGAAGCGATAGCGGCTAACATGGAGGCAGGAGACTGCCTGTATGATGCTTACGAAGCAGTCTTAGGCCAGGGAAGCTATGATAAGATGTTAGAGGCTCTTTATCATGCTTTTATGGAGGGAAGAGACAAAATAATGATTAACGAAGTAATGGGGGATTTATGCGTAAAGTAATTTTAGCAGTTTTATTAGTGCCTAGCGTAGCTCTGGGACAAAGCGGGGTAACTGATGATCAGTTTAACGCGATTATGGGCTTTCCGCAGGTCCAGCAGCAGCAGCCGGCACCAGTTTACGGCCTACCAATCCAGCCGGTGTTACCTGTACCGCAAGATCGGGGTCCCTGGGGGACAGGTTACAGCATAGTAACCACCACTAGGCCAAAGCAGAGCATTTTTGACCGTGATTTGACTGGTCTCGAGACTGTTCAGAGGGTAGTTCCTAATGACGGTTTAGGCCAGCCGATGAGGGGCTTAGATAATTGGTAAGATGTTTAACGTATAACTAGGAGATGAATAAAATGAAAATTATAGGATACTTGGCATATATTGTAGCGTTTTTTGCTGTTGTAATTAATTTGATCGCTTGCACCGGCATTGAGGCTGGCGGCAAGCTCTGGATTACTCGCGTTGACGAAAAGCAAGAGTCACAGAGGACCCATAACGTGCCGCTTAAATGCTACCTATGGTCCGACTGCAAGCAAACTGAGGAGGTAAAATAAATGAAGAACGTTAAAGAACTATTATTTACACCGACCGGCTTAATGGTAACGGCGCTGCATGTTTGTTTTATTGTGGGGCTTATCACTTGCACCGTAGGCTTTAAATTGTATGTGCTGGGCGAAGACCCAGCGGCAATAACTGCACAGGTTAGGCGAAAGTGAAAGAGGGCTGGGCAATCGCAGGGTTTGCGGTGCTTGCTTGGTACGTCTGCCTACCTGAAACCGTAGTGTATCACGGAAGTAGGGTAGCGCACTTACCAGCCAAGGCCAGCCGCTCTCTGTTAGAAACTGAAGTCGATAGGGCCGCCGATGCTTTTGGGCTTAGGCGGTCCGTTTTAAGGGCTTTGGTGAGGGTGGAGAGCGCTTATAATCCTTCGGCAGTGTCGAGGGTAGGAGCTAGGGGATTATCTCAAGTGATGCCAGCTAATGCGGCTAGATGCGGCATTGATGCTGGTAAGCTGTGGGACCCGACCCATAACCTTAGATGCGGGGCGCAGATATTACGGGAAGAGCTAGATCAGCACGGGGATCTACATAAAGCTTTGACCGTGTATAACTGCGGGCGGGTGAAATGCGCCGAGGGCCAACGCTACGCAAGCAAAGTAATAAGCTTATCAAAAATAAATGGGTAAAATTAATTTTCTATGTGTATAGTTAAAGAGATTTACTGTATACAAAGGGAAACTCTTAACTAGGGGGAATATGTTAAAACAAATAATTCAAAATTGGCTGTCAATGCCAACCAATAACGTAACAGAAGCAAAAAAACGGTGCGTCAAATGTGAGGTTGAAAAACCTGCTAGTCAATATCATAGATCGTCAAGTGTTCGTGACGGGTTGCAAAGTTACTGCAAAGCTTGTTCTTACGCATGTAAACGAAAGTCAAAACTCGCCAGAGGAAAGAAAAGAAAATACATAATTCCTCGGATGCTGAAAGGGTCAGCAGAAAAGCAAAGAGTGCGATTGAATCTGTACATAACAGGAAAACAACGGCTTGCAATTCATGAATTGTGTATTGAAAAAAAAATAAACCTGGAAAAATGCTGCAATTTAATGGTTGAGCAGTTTTTAACTTTGAATGGGAAAGAAACTAAATAAGGGGGAAATATGACTAAAGAATTAACAACAACAACTATAAACTTGGAGATGCTACAGGCACTCCGAAACACAGTAGCGCCAGGGCTTACAGAGCCGGAGTTTCTGTTATTTGCTGAGATGTGTCGAGCGACAGGACTAAATCCAGCTACGAAGGAGATTTGGGCAATTAAAGCAGGCGGACGCTTGCAGTTAATGACAGGCATTAACGGTTTCTTGCGGATAGCTAATAGTCATCCCCAGTTTGATGGCATGGAAGTATCGTTTGAGTGGGACGGTAGGACGCTAATTAGCAGCACCGTTAAAGTATACCGGAAGGACCGGCGGTTTCCATCGGTAGCTACGGCATACATGGCTGAATACTCTAAAAAGACTCCGGTGTGGGCTCAAATGCCAACGGTGATGTTAAGTAAGTGTGCGAAAAGCCTAGCCATAAGGGAGGCATTTATCCAGGAACTTGGCGGCCTCTATACAGCAGAAGAGATGCCATCATCTTTCGCAGCACCGATAGCACCAGCACCGGAAGGGATGGAGCCAGTGGTGAGCACCAAAACAGGCGAGGTTCTGGGCTATAAGGGTGTTGATGTGGAGATTGAGGGCTTAGAGAAGGTTAAAGCACCGGAAAAGACTAGGCTACAGCCTACATTCTACGACATCAGCACGATGGAGGAGCCAGGCAAGAGTAAAGCGGCAGCTTACTTACGGGACTGCTCTGCGGTGCATGTCGTGGGAGATATTTATAAGACGCCGATCCGGTTGGATAGGCTTAGTAATTACATAACCGAGGATGTAAAAGATGTTAAAGAAGAATTACTTCAAGGATAACCCAGAAGCCGTCAGAAGCACGGCAATACGGCCAGGGTATCAGCGTTACACGACTTACTATTCAATCGAGATGCTTGAATGGGTAAAGCGTCATGCTGATGAAACTAACGTATGGGTCACTGATGTTATAGGGGAGGCATTAAATGAGTACAAAAACAGAGCTGAAAGACGTAAAGAAAAGGCTAAGAATCGCAATAGATAGCTTGGGTAATGAGCACCATCTGAACACCTGGGAACGGGGACAGCAGGATGGACTCTACTGGGCAATACAAATCGTGCAAGAGATGATTGATCCCGACAAATTAGCGATTGAGGATGAAAAAAAACCCGCTAGGAGGGGTAACACCTAACGGGCCTAACTAGGAGTGCATTATGGACTAATGCGCTTTTAGGATAGTAACAGATGGAGGATGCGGTGTCTAGGAGCGCTGTTAAGCTTGGGGTAGTTTTAGATAGTGTATTATTAAAAATAAGGAAAAGTATGAACAAACCAGTACAGGATTTTAAACACAAAGGGCTATCAGTAGCCGTGTGGCCAACCAAAAACGGAGGTTACAGCTACAGCATTAGCAAGCGCTACAAGGATAAGCAGTCTGGAGAGTGGAAGGAGACCAAAAGTTTGTTTAAAGACGAGGCAGAGGCGCTTATAGACCTGTTAAAGCAAGCCCTAACCTACGGTAGCAACAGAGAAGAACATGAGCACGAGGGGATACCATCAGGCCAAGGTAAACCTGGGCCGAAGGTGCAATACGAGCTAACAGAAGAAGAGATAGATGATTTACCGTTTTAGGGGGGACGTATGAGCAAGACACCTGAAGAGATGGCAAAAGAGTATACCTTAAATCTTTTAGGCTTAGATTTACAAACACAAAGTTCAGCGTTTGAGTCGGTGAGGGATTTTCTTGCTGGCTACAAAGCTGCCAAGGCTGATACTGCCCGCGATTTTAATGACCTGATGAAAGACTTATCAAAGCGAATAGAGGAAAGCTGTTTACCCGCTATGGATGCTATGGAAGGCCGATATTTATATCAAATAAAGCAATTAGAGGCTCGAATAAAGGAACTTGAAGTTGAGCTAAAAAATTGGCAGGACAA
>Ga0172372_10008177_pt1 | contig 13877 bp, 6 predicted proteins | sample LakKiv5m_2_FD_114544 | JGI IMG/M metagenome (GOLD analysis project Ga0172372, IMG submission 114544) | Freshwater microbial communities from Kabuno Bay, South-Kivu, Congo - kab_092012_9.5m | ecosystem: Environmental > Aquatic > Freshwater > Lake | place: Democratic Republic of the Congo...
GCCATTTGCCCTCATCCGTTGCGGTCAGGACGGCGCCGCAGCGCGGTGCGACGGGCAAAGGCCGCAACCCTTGCAGGTGAAGGCGACCACGTCGTAAGCCTTGCAGCCATCTCCGTACACCCGGGCAAGGCCTTTTGGCAACAATCCCCCACCGCAAGAGCGCTTCGAGCTCCTGCCGAAGCGAAGCTGCCCAAGCTCAACGCCATCTGCGTCTCGCGTTACCTCATCCACGAAGTGGGCGCATCGGCCGAGTGGAAGCTCGTGTACAGGCTCGCCGATGACTTCGATACAGGCTCGCCGATGACTTTGAGTCCCGGCGCACAGGCCAGCTTCGACGCCGAGAGGTGGCCGTGGCACTGCTGATGACCGCTGTCGACAACGGCTGCACCAAGCTGGGAGTGCACAACTGGGTGCAGGAACTCGTCACCGGAGCGATCCTCGTGATCGCCGTGGCGCTCGACCGCTGGCGCGGGCGCAAGGCTACTTGAGCGCGGCTTCGATCGCCGTGCGCAGCTCGGCGGACTCGGGCGCGACGCCGCTGGGATAGAAGGCGATCGCCTGTCCGTCCTTGCCGATCAGGTACTTCGAGAAGTTCCAGCCGGGCAGCTTGCCCGTCGCGCGCTAGCGCTCAGTCGTGATCTAGGTGCCCGCCGCAATGGCCTAGCACGACGAGCTTCTTCGCGGCGTCCCAGTGGAAGTGCGCGCGAAACGTCGTCGCGTCGCTCGGCTTCACACCGATCTTGAGGTGGTGCATCATCTCGACTGCTTGCCCTTCGTACAAGAACGTTCGCAGAGAGACCGCGCGCTCGTTGCTCTCCACCGTCGCCGACTCTCGCGCCGCGAAGCTCTTCGAGCCGAATACCTCGAGCGCCTTCTTGTCGCCGCCGCCAGTCGTCATTGCCTCGTGGTAACCCGTGCATAGGAGGCACAGAAGGTCGAACGCCTTAGCCCCGCCTTGGAAACGAACGGACTCGCGGGCTGATCGCCACGCTGTGTCGAGGACCACCAGACGGTCGGGGAACAAGTGCTCGAGCACAGTCAGCGAGTCTTCGAGTGTGGGGCACTGGTCTTGGAGGCGCAGGAACGCCGCACGGAAGCGGAGGGTTTCGTCGTCAGCGCCCGCGCGGCCCTTCTTGACCGAGTTGGCGGCGTGCTCCAGCGAGTCGGCCTTGCGCTGCGACTGCTTGGCGGCTTCCTCGGCCTCTTCCTTCGCGGTCCGCTCGGCGCACAGTTCGTAGCAAAGGGCTGCGATGGTCGCCTGTAGCTTCTCGTTTGCCGCCTTGTCGTCTTGCTCGATCTTCTCGTACATCGCGATCAGCTCGAGTTGATCGGGCGTGGCGGACTGCGCCAGCTTCGCGCGCTCCTTGTCCAACTCGCTCCTCAGTCGGAGTTGGCGAACGGATGCCAAGTCGTGGTGGTGGCCGCTGACGGACGTGCTAGTCTCGTGGCAAACGCGAGCAAGGAGTTCGCTGTGCGGATCCCTGCGTTCGACCCGCATCTCCTCGAAGTGCTCGGAGAGGATGCGAGTCCTGGGGACATGTCGAGGCCACTGTCCCACGGCGACGGGCCAAAGGATGTCGATTGCCCCGCCGTATGGGCACATCCCGCGACCGAGCGCTCGTTCCAACGCGTAGGTGTCCTCGCCGTCGGGGATCGCGACGACATCGGCGATGCCGATGCAGTTGCTGGCGAGCGTGCTCGGGTCCACAGCATGCCCGCCCTCCTGATGAGGGCTCAGCACGAACACCGGGTGGCGACGTTCGACGTCGCGCATTTCCGCAACGAAGCCCTCGACATCGTGCAGGCGGAGCTTGCGCACGTCGCGTCCAGGGGTCTTCGAATGCAGAGTGCAGTTCTGCTGTATGAGGTCGACGACGCGGGGACGCGAAGTGGCGACCTGCTTGTTGGCGAGCGCGCTCTGCTCCTCGGTGGCGAGCCTGACGGTCACAAGGGAACGGGCCCCTGACGCGGCGACCGCGATCTCGGTCACCCAGCGACGTCCCGAAACTCTGCTGTCGGGATGCGAATACCGAAACGCGACGACCCAGCCGTGGTCCGCCGGGCGGTCATGCGGCGCCGGTTCCTCGAGATGTTCGAACTCCTCGACCTCGAGCAAGTGGCCTTGGCCGAGGTCCACGGAACCTTGGCGCAAACAAGCCTCGCCCAATCCTCGCCCGGTCTTCTGTCGCAGCCAACTTCTCAGTGCCTCCCGGACAGTTGGTCGGGGATCGCGGTCGACGAGGTGGAGTAGAGATGAGTAGACGAGCATGGCGAGGTCTCCGGCTCAGAAAAGGGATCCTTGGCTGGGGCCGCCGCGCCGCCTTGGCTCTTTGGCGTCGCCTTCGGATTCCTGCCGCTGGTGGTTCGGTCCGAGCAGCCGATCGAGCGTGCTTAGGGAGTACAAGCAACTGCTTTGGACCACCATGGACACACCTTTGCAATCCTGCCCCTTGCGGGCGACCCCGTCAACCCGCTCGCAGCCACAGGCAGGCACCGATCCCAGGGCCACATTCCACCGCGTTCCCACCGCGTTCCCACCGCGCGAGCACACCGCTCCCGCGCCGCGACCGGCCAGCAGCCGCAACTTCGCCCCACACCGTCACTCCGCAGCGTCGGCTTCTTCGGCAGCGCCTGCCGCCTCTTCCTCACCCGCCGCCGTCTGCCGGGGCACCACCTTCGGCCGCAGACCCCACGCCGGCGCCAACACGCCGAGGTTGTCACCAAGTGTTTGCACGGCGACGGCACCAGCGCGTACACGTGCTGCATCCAGACCGCGTTCGTCATCACACCGCCGGCGTGCCCTCGGCGCAGCGCCTCTTCAGCGCGTACCCAATCCGGCCGTCCGGTAGTTCGGCCAGCCGCGATTCGCTCACCGCCGGACGCGCGGCGTAGCGGTACAGCGCCTCCAGGCGTTCGCGGTCGCGCGGCGCCACCTAGGTTTTTGCGTGCGGCGAGAGGCCGTCCAACTCCGCGCACAGCGGGCCCTTGGCCTGCGGCCGCCAGCGACCATCGCCGCCGACGCGCCCATCGCGCCGCCCCGCGTGCTGACCAAAGGCCCCGCGTCAAGCCACCGCCGCGGCGGCTAGGCCGGGCAGAAGGTGGTCGGGCATCACGATGGAGCAGGCGATGCACTTCGGAGACTACGGCACGCTGACGATGCAAGTGAAGCACCAGATCTAGCCACTTCCGAGGGCGACACGCAGTTCCGCGAACTGGCGACCAAGAATACCGAGACGGCGTCGACCCGGCGAGGCTCACACCCCGGCTTTGGATTGCGGCGCCGTCCGCGAACTGACTCGACGCACGGGCGCCCTGTTCGTGGGATGGCGCAGGTGCCGCAGTGGATGGACCGGGTGCCTACGCGTCACCCGCCCAAAACGCGGCGACAGGCATGGCGAAGTGCCCGACGCGCGCAGGGTCAACAAGAGTCGTCGGACCACCAAGGTCACGAGGTGTGAGGTGGTACCACTCCCAAGTACCACCTCACGACTTCGTGAGTTGCCGCGACCTGCGAGCGAGAGGGTGACCGTAAGCCTAGGCACCGACTACCGAGGGGTAGGAGCGGTCGCTGTAGGGGACGATATTGACCCGCCATCCCTCCTTGAACTGCTCGCTGATGATGATGCCTTGGAACTTAGCGAGCCCCTTCACCTGGTCGATGATGCGCTGCGCCTCCCTGCCAGAGGCTTGACCGCAGACTGCACGGGCGATGGCCTTCTGGTTGTCGGGATCCTTGTTGCAGAGGAAGACCTGGGCGCGCAGACACGAGACCAGCTCTGGCGGCAGGTCTTTCGGGTTCTGTGTGCCGATCGCCAAGCCAACTCCGAACGCGCGCCCTTCGCGTGCCAACTCGGTGAGCTTGGAACTCCCCCTCACGCGCCATGCCTCGTCGAAGACGAGCAGGCGCCGGAGCTTCCGGGGCTGCGGACCTCGGCGAAGCGTCCCATGGAGCTTGACGATCAAAACCTCTGAGAGGGTGTTCGCGAGCTCAGGCGGGAGCTCGTTCATCGCGAGGACGACGCTTGAGCCGATGAGCTGGTCAAAGGTCGACTCAGACGCCTCCGAGGGAAACAAGTTCATGTCCAAGAACTTCTTCAGTCGCGTGAACGTGGTCTTGGCGACGTTGTCCTTCTTCATCGCTTCCAGCTCCGCCATTACGTCCGCGAACGTCGGGAAGGAGCGCGAGCTGTCGAACTTGGAGTACGCCTGAGGGTCCCAGCCTTTTGCTCGGTAGGCCTTCGCCTGTGCCTCCACGATGCGGTTCTCCTGCTGCTCCCCGAGATCAAGAACGCGTCGAAAGATCTCCGCCAGTTCGTAGATCTGATCGTAGGGGTACACCTCTCCGTTCTTGTCCGGCATCAGAGCGAGCGGGTTGAAGGGTAAGCCTCTCCGCTTGACGTCGTAGACCTTGAGGCCGTGCGCCTTGGTGAATGCGTCGTCGCTGTAGTCAGGCTTGTAGTCGAAGATGAGTACGGGCAGTTGCGCAGCCCGAACCTCGGCAATGACGACCCGAAGAGTCTGCGTCTTGCCGAAGCCGGTATCGCCGGTGACTAGGAGGCCGAAGCCAGGATTCGCCGCCGTGTCCCATGTGATCGGCTTGCCGAGAGGGTCCGCTCCGAGGTGGATGCAGACGGAGTCAGGCGCCGAAGGAGGCGTAGCGGATGTCGTCCTAAGCTCCGTGGCGGGGTTTGCGGCTGCCGGTAGCTCGATGCGCTCCGTTGCCTGCTCCTTCGGTTCGCTTCGTCGCCCGCGCGGAGCCGACGCGGCAGGCGTCGTCCTGGTGCTCGTCTTCTTCGCTGCGGAACTGCTCCGGGGGCCTCCTTCGCTCGGAGGCGAGGGTGGGGTTGGCGGCTCGTCGGCCCGCCCTGGCAAGTCTTCGTCGCCATCCTCGTCAGCTTCGCCGAACGTGAGCCGGTAGCCGTCGATGGGATGCCCAGCGGGGGACGTCTCGCCGCCCTTGCCCAGCGCCTCCGCCGCGAACGGAGCGCCGGGCTCAAGGTGAACGACGAACACACGGCCGCCGATTTCGCTCGGCCCATCCCGGAAGAACTCCTCAAGCATCGCCACGGCGCGCTGTCGCTGCTTGCTGTCGAGTTCCTGAGAGGCGACTGCCTGGTACATCTGGTCTTTGAGGACCTCTTTTCTGGTGCAGTCGAGCACGTCCGGCGTTTCACCGAGGATGCGCGTCAGCGCAGTGATCGTGTTGTCGATCTGCTCTGGCGCTGCGCCGGTCATCTTCTTGCCTGAGACCTGGAGGACGGAGTTCTCCTTCTCGCGGGTCTTGACCTCGATGACATCGAGCCGCAGGCCACCGTTCTTCAGTGGTCGCAGGCAGAGCATGTCGCCGCGCCGATTGTCCCCCTCGACTGCGTTCAGGATCCACGCCCTAGCGGCAGCGGAGTCCAAGGTCGCGAGGATCGCATCCGGTGTTGTCCGTACGTGCCAGTCGACGACGCCGAGAACGCCCACAAGCCCCACGCACTGCTGCGTGACCGCTCGACCCACCACCTCGCTCAGTAGGTTCCCGCCGAGTCTGCGGAAGAGCCGATGTGTGCGTGCTCTAGTCGCGTCCGTCGCGGGCAGCCCTGCCTCTTCGATGACGTGGTGCAAGCTGCGGTCGAGGATCTCGCTGTAGCTGGTGAACGTCAGGAGGTCGCGGTCCCCGACGACTGCGCGCTCGAGGCACACAGCGCCATCGATGGTGAACGTCGGCTCGACGTCTTGGTCGATCACAGAAAGCCACATGGTGCTCTTTGCGATCTCCGCCAGAGCAAGACCCCACTGCTGAGCGCCAGACCTTCGGCCGATGACTGCATCATTCGGGATCTGGAGGTGGTCCTGAAAGAGGGTGTGATACGCCCCGAACGCTGAGTCGTCACCGCTCACGTGAACAGTGAAGCGGTCCTTCATTCGGTCGTACTTGTAGTGGCGGGGCAGGAGCAGCGGCGACCGGCGCGGCGTTGAGTCTGCACCGATGCGAAATGCGGTGGCCTCGCCTGGCTCGAAGACCACGGTGTAGTGCGCCTGCTTGAGGGCCAACCGCTCTGCAACCATCTTCACACTGTGCGGCTCAGAGTCGACGTCGAGTGAGCCGCCGCAATCACGCAATGCCTCGGCGAGCTCCTCCATCTCGTCTTCCTCTTCGTCGGTAGACGACGGAGAAGGGCGCGTGCGGAAGACCCGAACGTGAATGGGGACCTGCTCCTCGCGCGGCAGCTTCCGATTCACGGACAGAACTGCGTCGAGAACGTCCGCCAGGCTGGGCGGATCGACGAACACGACATCGAGACCGAAGACTGCATGACCAGTCGAGCGCACGAATCGCTCGGCGATCTTGCCCAGGCCACTCGCTCGGAGCTGCGTCGCGACCCGGCTTTCGGGGTCGGCGTAGAGAGGCAGGTACCCCAGTGAGCCCACCCCAATGAATGCGATCGACTTGAGGAGGGAGTGGTCGAGGAAGTGCGAGATGACAAGGTGAGGGCTCGAGACGACCGGCTCCGTGAACTGCCGGATCTGCTCAGGGCTCAGACTCCGGAGCTCCTCCCTGTGTGCCTTGATGATTCGGGCGATCTGCGTGTAGCGCCAGAGGTGGAACGGGTGCAGAGGACCGGCGACCGCGACCTTCCCCTCGCGGTACTGGAGCATGATGACGTCGAGGGCGAGGGCTCCACCGACGAGCTCGCGCGCTGAGTCGGGGCTCTCGGCCGAGATCTTGTCACGCACCTCCCTGACGGCGTTCATCATCTCGCCGTAGGCGGCCACGAGTGCCTCGGCGTCCTCGAGAACGTCGTCGCTCTGGAGGCAGATCAGCGGGAATGAGACGAGCTCATTGCGCACTCGCAGCAGCTTGGTGCGAGCAGCGAGATACGATCGCCATCGGTCCACGACATCAGTCGACATGCCGAAGACAGAGACGGCCTGCTCCATGAGCGCGCCAACGGCGCCTTTGTCGAGCCGTCTGAACTCCGAATCGGTCGACTCTCCAGCCTCGAACATCTTGACGCACCCGACGGCGTCAGCAGCGTCGGTACGTGCCACACCACCAAAGACCTCAGTCGTAGCGAAGCGGTGTGCAAGTGACATCGCCTGCGCCGACCCAGCTCTGGGCTTTGGGACGACCTGACCGCTCTTGAACTCGATGGTCTTGGGGTTTCGCGGACCATCTTCCTCGGGCGCCGAATCGATATCCCTTATTGCACTGGCGATCTCCTCGAGGTTCTCCCCGTCGTTCTCGACGAGGTCGAGAAACCCAGCCTCGTCGGCACGCAGCGAGCGGGCTCCTTTGGGAACTGCTGACTCGGAATCCTCCTCATCTCCGCTCTTCGCGGTTGGCTTGCGTACCTTGGGCGTGAGCACCTTCGACACGGCACCGAAGTCGAGTACTCGAAGCGCCTCCGCCTTCTTCGTTCGATGGAACTGCAGGACCTTCTGCGCAACGGAGGCCAACTCGCCATCGGCCTCGGCGACACGAGCGACGAGGAGGCGGTCCTTCTTGGTCAACAGCCGCAGGCGCTCCGCCAAGCCAGCGTTGCGCTCAAGCGTTGCGCCAATCTTCTTCTCTCCGGCCGACTTCCAGAAGTCGCGGTCCGGCAGCAGGCCGAGCAGATGGAGATTCTGTGCCTCGCAGTCCGGAAGGTCGATGCGATTGCTCTTCGTCGCAACGTCCTGACCGACAGCGGCGAACTCCAGAAGAGAGGTGATCGAGAACAGATCGGCGTTGTTCTCGAGCGCCGACCAGAAGGCGCGCCGCGCTGGAGTATCGGCCCAGCCTATGGCCTCGGCGGACAGCAGCTCGCGCAGCTGGCGCTCGTTGATGACCGTGACCGACGTCTGCAGCGACTTGAGCTTGGAGACTGTTCCCTGGACCACGACGAAGAGGGGAGTTCCTGCCTTCGCCTTCTCATCATTGCGCCAGCGATTCGCCTTCGTCTCGCTCGTGGTGAACTCAACTCGCGGGGCACGAGGGTCGCTCTTTCCTGAGTATCCGAGCACCGCCAGGCGCAGAGGACCCGAGACCCGCGCTGACAGCTCTGTTGCGAGGCGCTTGAGCTCGAAGGGGGGCAGGTCCTCCGCGATACAGCCCAGGTCCTTCGTTCGACGCGCCCTCACCATCGCGCTCGCGGCGAGTACGGCGCACAGCTCTCTTGCGTTAGGCATCGAACCTCCCGACGTACGCGACGTTGTCCGGGTACCGTCGCGCCAACCCGATCTCCACCAAGTGTTCGATGATAGCCTCGCGGTTCTCCTTGAGGTCCGTAGGACTCACATCGATTCCGACTTCAAGAAGCTGGTCGTGCGCAGAAGCGCCGTCGAGTTCCCCTTGGACGACAATCCCAAAGCGATGCCACATGTTGTGCAGGAACTCGTCGAACGGGACGGACCTGCCGATCGGCGTGCATGACTTCACGAGGACATCGAGCGTCTGCACGGAGGGCTTGATGCGCTTCTCCTGCGAGCGTCCCTGCGCCTGCGGAAAGATCAGTCCGACCTGCTTCCCGATGCCTTGCAGGAAGGGACGCGGTCCACCGCCGGAGTACTCCTCGAAGTAGCAGGCTGCGGCGGCGGCGCCGAGAACGTCCGGGACATTGTCCTTGCCGTACTCAGCGAGCGCGCCTTCAAAGAGGGACATTCGGCTTTCGATGAGATCCGCGTCGGGCGCGTTGCCCTTCGCATCCGCGAAGGTCCGCAGCCAGGCACGTACCGAGTTCCTATTCAGGGAGTCCGGTGCCTTCTGGGCCGGGGAAGGGTGCTTTGCGTCTTTCACCGTGGCGACGGGTTGTCCCTTGCGGATGCGCTCACCCAGTTCAAGGCCAAGCCAGTCCTCAAATGCTTCGTAGAACCGGAGCAGGCTTCGCTCAGACGCGATCGCGAGTCGGGAGCCTTTCGGTGCTGAGGTGACCAGCAGGAGCGGGTTGCGCTTCTCCAGCTTGCCCTTCGCCGCAAGCGCCTGAGCGTGTGCGATCACAGCAAGACACACGAACTGTACCCCGCGCTGGAGCGTGGCGAGGCGGTTGCCCTGCGCCTCCTCGTGTGCGGCGAGCGCGTCAGATGCCGCGATCAGGTGCTTTGCAAACGGCGCGAGGGCCTTGTTCTCGAACAGCATGGGACGCCCGTCATCGCGCTCGAGGTGCTTGGGCTCCTGGCTGAGCAGGGGCCAGGCGAGGAATGAGATTGGGTCGCGGGGGACGTTGACCCCATCGCCCGTGTCCATCTGGGCGAGCAACAATCTGGCGAGCGCGCCGAGTCCATCATCCTCAGGTCCCCTCAGCAGTGCGGCCATGAACTCGCCGACGTGCTTGTCCATGTCATCGGCGCTGATCATCTGCTGGCAGGTCAGCGTCAGGGCGCTGTTGCTCGCTGATGGGAAGACCGCCTTGTCGGCCGCAAGGACGCCACGGACAGCCTCTCGAAGGCGCTCGAAGCGAACCTCCAACCCCGGCGCTGCGAACGCCTTCAACCTTGGGTCCTCGGTCTTGAGCACCATCGCCTCAAAGGTGCGGTCCCGCATGGGCGGTTCCCCCTTCTTGCCGGGCACGGCGAACGAGACGACGTCCTCGGTGTTGTATTGCCGGTGTGTAAGCGCGCGGAAGAGACCGTTCGCGATGTGCACCGGCTTGATCGCGCCCGTGCTTGGGTTCCAGCCGACCTTCGTCTCGAAGACGGTGTCGAGGATGCGAGTGATGCGCATGTCACCCTCCCGGGATGAAGTAGTTCTTGCTTACGAGGTCCACGCCGATCTGGTTCTCGATTCCGCTGTCTAGGCGGAGGATCGAGACGACCTGCTGATCGCTCGCGTGCCGGGCAAGCCGATCAAAGAATCCAGCGACCTTCTTCTGCGCCTCGAGGTTCCTGCTCCCCAGCCCCATTGACCTGTCCCCCTCCTTCAGCATCCGAACCAGTCGGCGGTCGATCACCAACCCCTCCGCAGGGCTCATATCCTTGTGGTGCAGCACCACGTGATCCGGCTGGAAGTCCCGAAACGCCTTCGCGAGCGCCTCCGGCAGGCGAGGGACAGCGACCCGTAGGTCTTGGGCGCGGACCGCTTGGCGCGACACCAAGTGGCGAATCGGCCGCACTGAGTACTGATGATAGGTCCAGAGGATCAGGCTCTCGGCCGTCGCCCCTGGCTTGAAGAAGTTGTTGATGAGGTGGATTGCCGCCTGCTCCGGAGAGTGGCTGCTGTTCTTGAGCTTTGTGAACTCACGCTCAACCGCGTGCTGATCGAGGCGGATGATGTCGCGTCCCTTTCGGTGCTCGAAGAGTGCCCTGCGCTTGCGGGAGATGAATGCGTCTCGATCATCGGGTTGTCGATACTCTCCTGGGTCGGTGACTTCCCAGTCTGCTGGGGTGTCCGTGCAGTTCCAGAGCGCGTCGTCGAGAAACGGCATTGGCATCCGGACTGGGTCCAACTCCCGGACACGGTCGAACAGCGCACCTTGGCCGAGGCCAAACGCATTCTGCGCGTAGTGTGGCGATTCCTGATCGGCCTCCACGCCTCCGGCGATGAGGTAGGAGAGGAACCCGAGCAACTCCCGCATCGTTGCGTGAAAGCCAGTCTGACCGATGCTGCCAAGCAGATGGAGAACGCGCTCTTGGACGACCGGGTGTCTCAGTCGCTTTGCGTTCTCCGCCATGCTGCTGCTGCTGTCCTCGTCGTCTTCGACCAGATCCAGGAGTTTCTCAAGCGCCGCCCCGGCGACCGTAGGCCCGAGGCAGTTCCTGAGGTTCAGGTCGAGCAGGACGATCTTTGGGCGCCCTGTGGCGGTGTCTTCGCCATAGATGAACGGGCGAAGGATTCGATCGGCGAGTTCTGCGGCCCACGGGAGTCGCTCGCGGTGCTTCTCGCAGATCTCAAGCAGGATGCCCTCGTTGATGGCGAGAATGAGTCCACGCCGCTTCTCGAGCGCGCTTCCGATCGCCTCGACGATGTCGGCATCCTCCAACTCGTTCGCGTCGGTCTTGACGGCATCGTCGTGTCGAAGGCTCTTGGGGAACTGGTCACGTACGCGACGAATCAGGTGCGTCTTCCCGTCTCCGGGGTTGCCGGTGACGATCACGACCTTGTTCTTGTTGGCGCCCAGGACGATGGCGTCATCAACCGGCGTTGGGATGTGAATTTGCTTGATCACCCGGTCCGTGTGGTGGTCCGAGCAGGATGTGATCGACTTGTAGAGGGTCCTTACGATCTCTGCGCTACCAGCCATTGGTCACCTCGAGGAAATCGCTTTCTGGGGCTGGGCGCCTTCCAACCTCAACTCGCTCCGCACACTGGCGGCATTCACAACGGAGATGCGCGCCAGAACCTCGTCGCTCTGAATCCGCATCGCGAGCCATCGCCGAGTCCACTCTGCAGCGATGTCCGCCATCGGGGGCCGCTCTGACCGGGACGCCTTGTTGAGGAGCAGGTCTTCCCGTGCCTCGGGATAGAGTTCAGCCGCGTAGATGATGCGGTTCTGGCCGTGCTGCAGGATCTCATTGGCCTCGAACCCAAGCGCCGAAAGACCCTCGCGGAGTTGCCGCAGAAGCGGGCTAGTGCCTTCACCGAACTGGTTGTTGACGTTTCGGAGGCCAGTTCTCCCAATGGCCTTCTCACGGAGCGCTAGCACGGTCTGCTTCGTCATGTGGATGGTACCAAAGCCCTCCGTCGCGCCGATCTCCTGCCAGCGGAGCTTCGGCGCGTCGTAGGGGAAGCGCACGCGGTTGTACTGGCTAGAGCCGACGCCGTAGAGACTCGTCGTCGTCAGCACGCACAGGTCAGTGTCCTTGAAGATGGGTCGTCCAGCCATGCTGGACGCGATCTCGGATGCCTGACCGCCGTACTGGTGCGCATAGGCTTCGCCAATTTCCCGCGCGAACAGCGACATCGCAGCGAGTTTCCCGCCGAGCAACTCGCGATACACGGGGGTCGCGCCACAGACATTCACGTCAAGCATGCGTGTTGCTACGCCGTTCTTCTTGATCTCGCGCAGCGCGATTCCTATTGCCTTGCCTATGTCGTCGTTCGCCCAGACCACCTTGGGCTGACCATCGCGGTCCGTCTCAAGCCGGACCATCGGTGCGAAGTCGGCTGGCTTACGGCCGGTTCCGGACAGGTGAAACTCTGCGAAGATAATGTCCGCTAGAGCGTCAGCTCTCTTGCGCTTGAACAGCGGTTGTTCGCTCTGTGTCTTCCAATCTCTCGCCCCGCTGGCCAGTTTCGCAATCGCCCGAGTAGAGACTCGCTCGGTCAACCCTTCGTGCTCTGCACGCAGGTTGACCTTCCGGAGGTTCGCTTGCTCCTGTGCGATCTGCCGAAGTTTGCCGACGGTCACAAGGGGTTCACACTTGCTGCGGATCTCACGTAGGAGGTCGTCGGAACGAATTGCTTCGCCTGAGTCCTTGAGGCAAGCAACCGCGGCCGAGCGGAACTTCGGCCACAGCGAGGGTTCCTCGATGAACCGCTTCACCAAGCACGGCACCGTCCAACCGATCCATGAGTCACGCGACCTCAGTTGAAAGACAGTGTTCGCCAGTCCCACGATGGCAATCACCGGGTGGTGCGGACGCGCCATGTTGCGGATGAGGAAGTTGAGCGTTCGGCCGGGCGTCGAACGGAATTCCAAGGACCAAGTGTGACGAAAGTAACGCCAGATTTCGCCGAGATCCAAGCCCGTCTGCGAGCACCGCTTTCCGCTCTGGGCGAGTTGCACGTAGGGCTTGACGATGTTGCAAAGCCCTCCGAACCGTTGTCCTCGTAGTCCCGCTGCTAGTTGCGCCCCGTCGTCCACGAGGTTCTCGATCGAGACAAGCGCGCCGCCATGAAGACGCGGTTCATGGAGTCTAAGAAGGAAGCCCCGGACACTCGGATCCGCCAGTTGCTTCGCCCTACCGTCGAGCAAGGACTCTCGAAGTTGTGCTTTGGCCTCTGAGATCGTGGTGTCGGCGAGCGACCGAGGCATTAGATAGATCACCTCTCTCGCCACCGAGAAGCGCCAACCGAGCGTTGCGAGATCGGCGAGCACCAAGCAGATCACGCGTTCATCGAGGCTCCAAGGCCAATCCTCGGTTGCTGCTTTCGCTGCTCGATCTCGCAGCGCGGCGCACAGTTCCGCGCTGGGCCTCTTGGCGCCGCAGATTTGTAGGAGTCGATGCAGCGCCTCGAAAGGAAGGCGCGGCTTGAACGCCCGGACCTTGGGCGTGCCGGCCCTCTCGGGGGCGATACTAACGGGGCTTCTGGTCATGTAGTGAGTTCGAAGCGGAATTGCGCAGAAGCGAACTGCTGGCGCGCGTAGGACGTCTCGCTGGGTGTGAAAGGTGATCGCCCCGATCGCGGACATAGGGTACCTCGGCGTTGACGGAGAGGGGGGGGGGCGCGACCATCGCTGAAATGCTGACCGCGTTGAATTCCACGAGTTGACTGCTGCTTACGAGTAGGGGAAGTTCAAGCACCGATCTCAGACCATCGGAGAGCACTCGTCGTTCTTATACATCCTGCGCGCGACCCCGTCAACCCGCTCGCAGCCACCGGCAGGCACCGATCCCCGGCCCCCTTCCGGTGCGTTCCCGCCGCGTGAGCACACCGCTCCCGCGCCGCGACCGGCCAGCGGCCGCAACTTCGCCCCGCACCGTCACTCCGCAGCGTCACCTTCGTCGGCAGCGTCCCCTTGCGCAACCGGCGGTGCCCGGACTCCGCCGGGTGGGACCACGCCGGGTGGGACCACGCCGGGTGGGACCACGCCGGGTGGGACCACGCCGGATCGGACCCCGACGCAGTCCGCCGCGGTCAGCCTCCAGCATCACCAGCATCCCCCGCACCCGCGCAATCGCCGCCGGATCGTGGATCGCCGCCAGCACGCGCCGCTAGCCCGCGCCTTGGTCCCGCACACTACGGGCAGACC